>Ga0115027_10000111_pt1 | contig 10955 bp, 10 predicted proteins | sample Open_0915_D1_FD_83879 | JGI IMG/M metagenome (GOLD analysis project Ga0115027, IMG submission 83879) | Wetland microbial communities from Old Woman Creek Reserve in Ohio, USA - Open_0915_D1 | ecosystem: Environmental > Aquatic > Freshwater > Wetlands > Sediment ...
CAGGGTTTCCGTGTCGTTGAGGCCAGCGGCGGGTTCATCAAGCAGCAGGAGTCGGGGCTTTGCCGCCAAGGCGCGGGCAATTTCGACCCGTTTCATCAAACCGTAGGGCAGGGCGCCCGCCGGCTGTTCAGCCCGGTCCGCCAGATCGCACAGCGCCAGCGCCACATGGGCCCATTCCCGCAGCCGCCGTTCCTCGCGCCGGATGCGGGGCAGGCGCAACGCGGCGGCCAGCAAGCCCGTCCGGGCGCGCAGGTGGCAGCCGACCATGACGTTTTCAACTACGGTCATGTTGAAGAACAGTTGCAGGTTCTGAAACGTCCGGGCCATGCCCAAGGCGGCGATGCGGTGCGGCGGCAGGCCACAGAGTTCATGGCCGTTGAAATGGATGGAGCCAGCCGATGGCTGGTAGAAACCGCACAGGGCGTTAAACAGGGTGGTCTTGCCCGCGCCGTTGGGACCGATGATGGCGTAAATCAGACCTTCTGGCGCTTGGAAACTGACTCCGGCCAGGGCCATGACGCCGCCAAAGCTTTGTTCCAGTCCTTCGACGGTGATTGAATTTTCGGTCATTTGGCTACCGTGATACTAAGAGTCTTCCTAAACTTCTATTTTTAAATCAATTGGTTATTTTAATAACCTGCCCTGCTTTGAGGCACTCATTTTGCGCGCTTCACCGGCCTGGATACCGAGCTACCACGCTTTGGGCTGAAATTTTGCGTCGTTGAGAATCACCACGCTTTCGCCGGACTGCGCCAAGACAAACAAACCTTGTCGGTAGGCATACGTTGCGACGTGATCGGGGATCACCATGCCCGTGACCGCGCCAAGAACCCGCTTATCTGCATAACTGGGCAGTAGTTCCTTGAGTTTGCCCAGGCGCACGAGGTGCTCGTTTACATCGTCCACGCTTAACGTGCTTTTGCATTCAATGGCCACGACATCCTCATCGTTTACGACCAGCAAATCCACTTCAATAGCGGCTCCCTGCCGGTTAGCGACGACTTGGCGATGGACCTCGTGAACGGCAATTCCCCATTCCTGAAAAAGCCGTACCGCCGCCGGACGCACCATCTCCTCCACAAAATTCCCCAACTTGTTACCCAATCGCCCGATACTTATAGTCATTTCCTTGATTTTGCGGTCGGTTTCCTGGAACTTGCGGTCGGTTTCCTGAAACTGAAGATTCGTCTCCTGAAACAATCGCCAAATATCGTCGAAGGTAGGTTGTATGGTAGCCATCGTGTAGTCCTTGAAAACGTGAAATGGAATTCAACCGCGCGCAGCACAATCTCAGCGGTTTTGAGCGGGCCAGGGTCCGAGGAGTTTCAAGACTCTTGGCGAAGCGTGACCCACAATCGCTGCGCGCCCTGACTCAGACCGACGAACAACCCCTGTGGCAGGAAGATCATCACCGCCATCAGCAGGGCGCCGTGAATCAGCATTTCGTAATCCTCGAACACCACCAAACCCTGGTGCAGCAGGGTTAGGGCGATGGCGCCGCAGGCCGCGCCGAAGGTGGAGGCCATGCCACCCAGCATTATCATAGATACCGCTACCACCGAGATGGTCAGGTTGAACGAATCCGGGCTGACGAACGCCTGCTGGTGGGCGAACAGACTGCCAGCAAAAGCGGCAAACAGGGCGGAAACTACGAACACCTGGGTCTTGGCGCGGCCAGTGTCCACACCCATCATTTGGGCGGCGAACTCGGAGCCATGCACCGCCCGCAAGGCGCGGCCTACCTGGGAATCCACCAGGTTGAGGGCCAGCCAAAGCGCCAGCAGCATGGCAGCAACGATCACGCCGTACCATTGCAGGTCACCTTCAACCGACCAGCCGAACAGGTTCAGTGGAGGGATGCCAGCCAGGCCATCCGGGCCACCGGTCCAGCGGGTCGCCTGCACCATGATGACGTGGACGATGATGCCAAAGCCGAGGGTGGCCATGGCCAGGTAATGGCCGCGCAGGCGCAGAATCGGGCGGGCGAGCAACCAGGCGATAGCCCCAGTCGCTACCAGACCGGCGGCCAGCGCCAGCAGTGAGGGCCAGCCAAAGCGGGTGGTCAGGATAGCGGAGGCGTAAGCGCCCATGCCGAAAAAGGCGGCGTGGCCCAGGGAAATCTGGCCCGCGTAACCCATCAGCAGGTTCAGGCCGACCGCCAGGATGACATGCAACCCAGCGGACGCGCCGATGACGATGACGAAATAGTTGTCGGGGAACAGGACAGGCAGTAGCGCCACCAGGGCCGCGAAGAGGTAAAAACCGGCCAACCGCATGATTCAGACCCGCTCCACGAGTTGATGGCCGAACAATCCGGTCGGCTTGAAAAACAGCACCATCAGCACGAACAGAAAGGCAATCGCGTCCTTGTAGCCGGACGAGATCAGGCCCGCGCCCAGCGATTCCAGCACGCCCAGCAGCAGACCGCCAGCAACGGCGCCCATCGGATTGCCGATACCGCCGATGATGGCGGCGGAAAAACCCTTGAGGCCGAGCATGACCCCAGCCTCGTAGGAACTGAAGGTGATAGGGGCGATCAGGATGCCCGCCAGCGCGCCCAGCCCAGCGGACAGACCATAGGCCAGCCGCAGCATCACCCGCACGTTGATGCCGACCGCCTGGGCGGCGACGCGGTTGAACGAGCAGGCCAGCAGCGCCTTGCCCAGCAGGGTGCGGTTGAAGAAGGCGCGGACCAGCGCTACCAGCAGCACCGTGATGCCGAGCACCCACAGACTCTGCGGTAGCACCGTAGCTCCGCCGAGCTGGATGGGGGTATCGCCGGAAAAGGGGGGCAGGGAGTGAAAATCCTTGCCCCACAGCAGCAGGGCGACGCCGCGCAGGAAAATGCCGGCGCCGATGGTGATGATGATGGTGGTGACCACCGATGCGCCCTTGGCGGGTTCGATGGCAAACCGTTCCAGCAGCAGGCCCGCAACGATAGTTAGCAAGGTGGCGGCGCTGGCGGCCAGCAACAACGGCATGCCAGCGTCGAGCAACGCGATGGCGATCATGGCGCCCAGCATCACGAACTCGCCCTGAGCAAAGTTCACGGCGTCAGAAGCGTTATAGATCAGGGCGAAGCCTAGACCCACCAGGGCGTACAGGGAGCCGACGGTGATGCCGGTGACGAGGAATTGGAAGAGCTGTTCGAACATGGACGATGAAGTGGACAGTGGACGGTGGTCAGTGATCAGTGGTTAGTGGCGATCTCTGTCCACTGTCCACTGTCCACTGTCCACCGATTACCAACTCCTACTCGAGAATTTTCCAGGCGCCCTTACGTACTTCTACCATCTTAAAGGCGTCCAGCGTGAGGCCCATGTGATCTTCCGGACTCATGTTGAACACGCCGGCGGTGCCGATGAACCCTTTGGTTTTCTCGATTTCGTCGCGAACCTTGGCTTTATCGGCGCTGCCGGCCCGCTGGAGTGCGCCTACCGCGATCATCAGGCCGTCGTAAGCATGACCGCCAAAGGTAGAAACCGGACCGTGCTTGGCCTCGTACTTGTTTTTGTAGGCTAACAGCACCGGTTTCTGAGGATCGGCGTCGGTCAGTTGCTCGGCGATCACCAAGGCCGCTGCCGGCAGACGCACCCCTTCCGCAGCCTCGCCGGCCAGGTCAATAAAGGTTTTCGAGGCCACGCCATGGGACTGGTAGAGGGGCAGGGTGATGCCAAGCTGCTTGATGTTCCTGGTGACGATGGCCGGGGCCTGGCCGAAGCCGAAGTTGATGATCGCTTGGGCGTCCGTGGCGCGAATCTTGGTCAACTGGGCGGTCATGTCGCTGTCCTTGTTGCCGTAGAACTCATCGGCGACGAGGGTCATGCCAAACTGGGGCGCCAGTTTGAGCAACTGCTCGTGGCCGGATTTGTCGAAGCCGCCATCGCCAGTGATCAGCGCCACCTTGGTCAGGCCGCGCTTGCGCAAATCCTCGTAGATTTTGGCGACGGCCATGCGATCCGTATGAGGGGTCTTGAACACCCATTTCTTGACCGGTTCGACAATTTCTACCCCGCCCGCCAGCGAAATGAACGGAATGCCTTCCTTTTCCACGTCCGGGATAACTGCCATGCTGTCGCCGGTGGTGGTGCCGCCGACGATGAGATCCACTTTATCGTTTTTGATCAGGCGCTTGACGAAGTTGACTGCGTCCTTGGCGTTGCCGCCGGTATCGTAGTGGATCAATTCGAGTTTCCGGCCCTTGACGCCGCCTTTGGCGTTGATGTCCTCAACGTACATCTGCAAGGTTTTCAGTTCGGGATCGCCCAGGAACGAAGCGGGGCCGGTTACGGTCAGGAACGAGCCGATCTTGATCGGTTCAGCGGCGCTGGCGAGGTTGATGCCGGCGAGCAACAGCGTGGCCGCCAGTGTGGTTTTCCACAACGTTTTCATGTTGATCTTCTTCCTCGGGGTGATGTTTTATGTTTAGCGGGGGCAAATGCGGGGTTGATCCCCGCGCTCATTATGGACGATCAAGCCGCTGTTTGGCGCGAAACCGCCTTGACGTGACCTGCTTCCCGGCCGGCGTCGAAAGCCTGGGCGTTCACATCCGCCAATTTGGGCTTGTAGGCGCGAAAGCCTTCGACGATGGATTCCCGGAGCACCTCAGCGGGGAAGGGCAGGTAGTCGCTGATCGCGCCCAGCATGATGGTGTTTACCAGCTTGAGATTGCCCAGTTGCTCGGCGATGGCGCCGGCATCGAAGGCGTGAACTTCGATCCCCGTCGCCGCCAGTTCGCCGATGGGGTCGAGGGGGTAGTCGTACAGGCCGACCGATACCACTGGCGGGGCGATGCGCAGGGTGTTGACCATGGCCACGCCAGTCGGGCGCAGATACGGCAGCCAGCGCAAGGCTTCGGCGGCCTCGAAGCCGATCAGCAAATCGGCCTCGCCGGCATCGATTTGCGGGGAGTAGACCCTGGGACCGAAACGGACGTGGGAAGAGACCACGCCGCCGCGCTGGGCCATGCCGGCGACTTCGGTCTTTTTGACATCGTAGCCCTGACTCAGGGCGGTGCGGGCCAGCATTTCGGCGGCGGTCATGACGCCCTGACCGCCGATGCCGACGACGAGGATGTTGGTGATGCGGTCAAGCATGGGGCTGAATCCGAATAACGCGGTTTTGCGGTTGCTGTTGGACGATGGCCTCGGGGGCGCAGGTCTCGACGCACATGTGACAGCCGGTGCAGGCATTGGCGTCAATGCGGGCAAACACCAGTTCCTTGCTCTTGCCGCTCTTGGCAGTCACGGTCTCGCGGCGGGAGACAAAGATGGCCGGACAACCGAGATCAATGCAGTTGCCGCAACCGGTGCATTGGTCGTCAATCACTTCATAGGGACGGAGGTGCTCGAAGCGGTCGGTGAGCGAGCAGGGGCGGTTGGTGATGATCACCGACGGCTCCTCCATCTTGGTCTCTTCGCGCACTAGCTTGACGACGTTCGGCAGTTCGTAGGGATCTACCATGCGGATGCGTTCGGGGCGGACGCCCAGCGCCTCAACCAGCTTGGCGAAATCCACGCGCGGGGCAGGGAGGCCGTGCAAATCCTCGCCGGTGCCGGGATTCTCCTGGCCGCCGGTCATGCCGACCGAGCGGTTGTCCAGCAGCAGCACGGTGACGTTGCCCCGGTTGTAGACCATGTTGAGTAGTCCCTGCATGCCCATGTGCAGGAAGGTGGAGTCGCCAATCACCGCGACGATGTGCTTCTTCTGGTCGGATTCGCCGCGCCCCTTGTCCATGCCGTGGGCCATGCTCAGCGATGCGCCCATGCAGGTGCAGGTATCGAGCGCGTTCCAGGGATGGCCCGCACCGAGGGTGTAGCAGCCGATGTCGCCGATGATATTGAGGTTGCGGATGTGGGAGAGGGCGAAGTAGGGGCCGAGATGCGGGCAGGACGCGCACATGGTCGGCGGGCGCGGGAAAACGCTGGCCTGGGAGCGTTTCGGGACTTCGTAAGATTCGCCCAGCAGGGGCTTGATGGCTGGACGGAGTACGTTGGGCGCCAGTTCGCCGAAGCGCGGCAGAATGTCCTTGCCGCGCACGTCCAATCCGGCGGCGCGAATTTCGGTTTCCAGCAGTGGTTCGGTTTCCTCGACTACCACCAGGGTATCCACCTGGCCGGCGAAGGCGCGAATCTTGTCCAGCGGCGGCGGGCAACTGAAGCCGAGTTTGAGCACCGGGGCGTTGGGGAAGGTCTCGCGGACGTGCATGAACGCGGGGCCGGAGGTGATAAAGCCGATGCGCCGGTCGCTGCCGGTGAATGCGACGTTGAGGTCAATGGTTTCGCTCAGTTCGCGGAATTTGCGGTCGCGCTCGTGCATCAGTGGCAGGCGCGGCTTGGCGTTGGCGGGAGTCATTACCCAACGCTGGGGATTTTTCTGAAAGCCGGCGGCATGGTGCTCGATCCGCTCGCCTTCGACCGTGACCATGGCCTTGACGTGGCAAACGCGGGTGGTCATGCGGACGATGACCGGGACTTCGTATTCCTCGGAGAGGTCGAAGGCTCGTTTGACCATTTCGTAGGCTTCCTGGGAATCCGCCGGCTCCAGGATCGGCAGGTGGCCGAAGCGGCCCCAGTAGCGGGAATCCTGCTCGTTCTGCGACGAGGACAGCCCCACGTCGTCGGCCACCACGATGACCAGCCCACCGACCACGCCGGCCAGCGACTGGGTCATGAACGCATCCGAGGCGACGTTCATGCCGACGTGCTTCATGGCCGCCAGCGAACGCGATCCCGCCAGCGAAGCGCCGATGGCGACTTCCACCGCCACCTTCTCATTGACCGACCATTCGGAGTAGATGTCGGGGTAGAGGGCAATGTTTTCCAGGATTTCGGTCGCGGGCGTGCCGGGATAGGCGGCGGCGACCCGGACGCCGGCTTCCCAGGCGGCGCGGGCAACCGCTTCGTTGCCGGAGAGGAGATAGCGGCTTTCAGCCTGGGCTTGAACCACGGCATTCATGGATGGTGCGGACCTCGTTCATGCTGATCGGGGCTGGCGGGTCGCTGGGGAGGAACCCGCCGCCGGATGGGTGGGCTTTAAAGTCTAGCGGAATGTGGGTTATTCGATGATTTTCCAGGCGCCATTGCGGATTTCCACCAGCTTGAAGGCATCCGAACCCAGGCCCATGTGATCCTGGGGACTGATGTTGAATATGCCGGCGGTGCCAATGAAGCCCTGGGTTTTCTCGATCTCGTCGCGTACCTTGGCCTTGTCCGGGCCACCGGCCCGTTCCAGCGCGGCCTTGGCGATCATCAGACTGTCGTAACCGTGGCCGCCGAAGGTGGATACCGGACCGTGCTTGGCTTCGTACTGTTTTTTGTAAGCGAGCAGCACCGGTTTATGAGGATCGCTGTCAGGCAGTTGCTCGGCGACGACCAGCGCCGCTGCCGGCAGACGGGCGCCTTCCGCCGCTTCGCCGGCCAACTCGATGAAGGTCCTGGAGGCGACGCCGTGCGAGTGGTAGAGGGGGAGGGTGATGCCCAGTTGCTTGATGTTTTTGGTGACGATGGCCGGGGCCTGACCGAAGCCGAAGTTGAAGATTGCTTGCGCGTTGGTGCCGCGAATCTTGGTCAACTGGGCCGTCATGTCGGTGTCCTTGTTGCCATAGGACTCGTCGGCGACCAGGGTAATACCGTATTGAGGAGCCAGTTTGAGGACTTGCTCGCGGCCCGATTTATCAAAACCGCCATCGCCGGTGATCAGGGCTACCTTGGTCAAGCCGCGCTTGCGCAAGTCTTCCAGAACCCTGGCGACGGCCATGCGGTCGGTGGGCGCGACCTTGAACACCCATTTTTTGGTCGGTTCGGTGATTTCGACGGCGGCGGCCAGTGAAATGAACGGGATCCCTTCCTTTTCTACATCGGGGATGACCGCCAGGGTGTCGCCGGAGCTGGTGCCGCCGATGAGCAGGTCTACGTTATCCTTTTTGATCAGGCGCTTGACGAAATTGACCGCATCCTTGGCGTTGCCACCGGTATCGTAGTGGATCAGCTCGATCTTGCGACCATTGACGCCGCCCTTGGCGTTAATGTCCTCGACGACCATTTGCAGGGTTTTCAACTCGGGATCGCCCAGGAACGAGGCCGGGCCGGTCACGATCAAAAAAGAACCAATTTTAATGGGGTCGGCGGCCTGGGCGATGCCGATGCCGGTCAACAGCAGCGTTGTCGCCAACAGGTTCTTCCAGAATCGGGTTTTCATGGTTGTTTGTTCCTTCGTGGGGTAAGGCGGTGAAATGTTAGCAGCTATCCCCGCTGGCAAACAGAAGAGGCCATCACTGTGAATCCGGCGCCTGGGTTTGAACCGGGTTGGAGGGGAGAGGAGGCCGAGCTTCCAACTGGCGTTGCAAGTGTTGCTGATCCGCCAACGCCGCTTTCAATTCGCCGCGCAGGGCTTCCGCATCGCGGATGGCATCGAGATAGCGCGTTTCCGCGAGTTGAAGCAGAGGGCGTAACTGTTCGATTTCATTGACTAAAGTGCGCTGGCGTTCCTCGGCTACAGCCAGGGTGGCCCGCAGTTCGGCAGTTTCACGGTGCTGGATTTCCCGTTGCTCCCGCCAGGCGATTTCCTGATTTTTCCAGTCCTGGCGCTCGGTTGCGAAGGTCTGACGTTCCGCTGTCTGTTCGGTGCGCAGTTGATCGAGCATGGCCAGCCATCGCGCCTCGCTGGCTTCGCCACGCTGGCGTTCGGTTTCAAACCGCTGCCGGGCTTCAGCCAGTTGTTGATCCATGTCCGCCCGGGTTTGGTGCAAAGTGGTTTCAAGCTGGGCAATGCGGGCGGCGGTTTCGGCGCGGATTTGGGCGATGGTTTCCGTAGCGGCTTGAACGCGCTGTTCGGCAGCCTGAATGGTGGATTCGGCGGCAGCGCGACGTTCCTGTTCCACCAACAGCCGGTCGGTAAGTTCGCGGTTGACCGTTTGGGCGGCTTCGAGGCGACGGCGTTGATCGTCGGCTTCGTTCCGCAACTGCTGCTGTTCGGCGATGGCGGCGTCCCGAGCCTGTTCGGCGCTGGCGACGGCTTGCGCGGCGATCACGCGCTGTTCCTCGAATGCTGCTTCAGCGTGTTGCACGGCGAGTTTCCAGAAGGCGTCCAGCGCGGCAGCGACGGCTTCGGGAATGGCGGGCGGCAAAATGACTTTGGGCGCTTCGGCGAGTTGTTGTTGCCAGCTTTTCAGATGCTCGCTGATGGTGGTGTTGCTGCCGGTACCGAGCAGTTCGCGCACGCGCTGGATGGTGGGATTGAGGCCGCGCCCAAGCAGGGTTTCAGCGGCATCCTGGACTTCTTCGTAACGAATTCCGGAACGAGCCATGGGATCGGTGAAGCTCCGTGATTATGGGTGATGAAGCGATGATAACAGATAAAATGATTACATAATACGTATATTACAGGGATTTACCGAGGTAAAATTCAAGATTATTCTCATAATCATGAATTATGGAATCGCCCTGTAAACCGCTCCTGGCCAGGTTTTCCATCATCGTTTGATGACGCGCTCGCACTGTTTAATCACGATCTGTTCGATGCGCTGCAACGCCGGATAGGCGCCAAATCGCTCTTCAAAGATCGCTCTCGATAAAACCACCGCCTGTAGTAACTGGATCGCCATCACTCCAACCAGATTGATCAGAAATCGCGGCTTGATATCACATTGTCTGGCGAACGCTTCCCAATGCAATCTGGCGATCAGGCTGGGGTTTCGCTCGCCGCCGACATCAAAAGCGAGATGAGAGTCGATACGTTCGATCGCGCGGGTACAGACCAGATCATAGAAAGGCGCCAGACGGATCGTTCCGTTGGGCAGATGCAGCAGCGAAAGATTTTTGGCGTGGCCATCCGAATTACCCACCAGCACATTGAAAATTTGCCAGCGCAATAGATATTGCGCATCAATCGCCGGTTCGCTGGAAGCATCTCGCACCAATTGGTAGCACTGAGCAAAGGACGGCCCACCGTCGTTTTGATATTTTTTCTCATGCCCGTATCCCATGGCCTGGCAGAAATCTTCCTGATGCCATCGTTGCACTTCACCCCGGTCATCCCGCACGCGATCATAACGGGCAATCAACGCATAACGGATTCGCCTGATCGACCGCAACTCGATATCCACCACCGGTAAGCCAGCCGTCCGGGCGAGATGAGTAGTGAAGGTTTCATAAGCAGGCAGATGACGATAGTCCGCCAGCTCGAATTTCAGAATATGGCTGGAAGGCGCTTCTCCCTGGGGCAGGAAATAGCTCTCGTTCTGGAACAGGACAGGACATTTATCCTGAGCACCGGCCAGGGATAGCCGGGGACGCTCGTCGGCAGGCCACGCGGTGTAGATCTGGCCGCGCCTAGCCGCCAGGTTGGCCAAATCCGCATCGGTGAGTGGATGGTAATGGCGTTCCCCCGACGGCTGCCGTTCGACGGGCAAAATGGACAGCGCGCCAGCGCACTCGCCGCCGATAGCGCGCAGGAGATCAAAATCCGTGTTCGGAATCCGGAGGGCGCGGACGATGCGCTCCCGGACGCCACCCTCAGGCAGCAGGTTGGCGAAGAAGCGATGGGCGACGCCCTCCTCCGCTGCCGCATCGCCGGCGTCCAAGGGCAGAGTGCGCGAGATGGCAAAACCACCAGCGGCAATCCACTCGGCGTCGTAGCGAAACCCGATCTGACCCAATAAATTACGCCACAGATAGCCGACCAGACGTTGCTCGCTCCAGACGTTGAGAGCATCAGGGTCGATCATGACGCCTCAACATCGGTTTTCGTGAGGCGGGAACCCTGCGCGGAAGAAACGGCGCTGCCGCGGGGTTGAATGATAATGTCCAGGCCCAGAATCTCAAGCGCCTTCAGAACCTTGCCAATCTCGGCGGTCTCTTTATCGCGCACGAGCTCGGATAAAAAGCGCGTGCTCAGAGTGCTGAGTCCGGAGACCGTTTCGAGGGTCAGGCGCCGGCTCTTGCGATGAGCGCGCG
>Ga0115027_10000113_pt1 | contig 10910 bp, 10 predicted proteins | sample Open_0915_D1_FD_83879 | JGI IMG/M metagenome (GOLD analysis project Ga0115027, IMG submission 83879) | Wetland microbial communities from Old Woman Creek Reserve in Ohio, USA - Open_0915_D1 | ecosystem: Environmental > Aquatic > Freshwater > Wetlands > Sediment ...
CCGCCAGTCCCGTCGCACCGATGAACATGCCGAGGATGCCGGTCGTCGCCATGCCGCCGAGCGCGCCGATCAGGATCACCGGCATCGGCGCATCGACGCCGCGGCCGAGCATGATCGGCTTCAGCACGTTGTCGGCCATGCCGCCGACGAAGAGCAGCACGCTGTAGGCAGCGGCCGGGACGGTGGCGTAGTCGCCGCTCGCCCAGATCCAGCCGATCACCGGCAGCGTGATCAGCAGCGCCGGCAACTGCGCGATGCCGAGAACGAGGACGACCGCCGCCAGCAAGCCGGCGAAGGGAACCCCGGCGATCATCAGCGAGACGCCGATGATCAGCGCCTGGATGCAGGCGATGCCGATGACGCCCGAAGCGACGGCCCGCACCGTCGCGGTCGACAGCGTGGTGAACTCCTTGCCGCGGGCCAGCCCGGCGATGCGTTCGAATATCTCCCGCATCGCCCGCGCGCCCGATTCGCCCCAGGCCATCATGATGCCGGCGACGATGAACGAGAAGATGAACATCAGCAGGCTGCCGCCCATTCCGGCGACGATGCCCAGCGCCTTGGACGCCAGGTCGCCGATCTTGGGCTGCATGCTCTTGACCACTGCCGGCAGGTCCTCGTGGGCCTGCGACCAGAGCGCATGCACCCTCTTGCCGACAACCGGCCAGGATGCCACCTTGTCGGACGGCGCCGGCACCTGGAGCGTGTTGTCGCGCACGCCCTTGACCAGATCATGGACCGAGTCGGCGAAGTGGCTGCCGAGCATCACCGTCGGCGTGATGATGACGGCGACGGCGAGCAGCACGATCAGTGTCGACGCGAGCCCCTGCTTGCCGCCGATGCGGGCCGCCAGCATCTGGTGCAGCGGGTAGATCGTGATCGCCAGGATCAGCGCCCACAGCATCATCGACAGGAACGGCGAGAAGATCTGGTAGCAGAGCAGCACCAGCGCCAGCACCAGGCCGGCGCGGATGAAGACGTCGAGCAGGCGGCGCGCGAGGCGGTCTTCCAGTTCGTAATCGGGTTCGCGGGGGGCGTTCATCGAAGATCTCCTTCTCGGCGGCAGAAATCGTGCCCGGCAGCGGTGCCGGCGGCGCGCCGCGACAGGGCGGCCGCCGCAATGTAGCACGCCGGAGCGCCGCGCCTCAAACCGCGGTGGCGCCGTGGCGCGCGCGGGGTGGCTGCGGTCGACCGCGAAAACCGGCCGGATTTCGTGTCAGGCGGGGTCGGAGAAAACCGCGCCGGCGTCCAGGGAACCGGTATTTCCGAACCGGCGTCCCGGTCATCAGCCTGGCAGTCGAACCTTGGGCTTGCGTCAATGGTGAGCAGTGGCGCGAATGACCACGCAGTCATGGCGCAGCCGGCAGATGATCGAATCAGCAACATCAACCCGTACCCACGCGGCATCTCCGCATCGGTCACGATGCCGCAAAATCAGCGGTCACGTCCCGCGAAATGCGCAATGGTTCCCGGTCGCTTGAGCATCGCGCTGCATCAGGACAGGCGCAGCCAGCTCCGGTGGTATTTGCGCAGGCGCTCGACATCCTTGTCCAGCAGTTCCCCGAGGCGCAGCAGGTTCATGTTGTCCTCGAGGTCGGCAAGTTTCACCGCCCTGGCCAGTGGGTTGGTTGCGGTACGCTCGATGAATGCCGCGTAGTCTTCGTCGTCCGCGAGCTTGGTGACGCAACGCAGCGCGTCGATGACGCTTTCCGGAATGCCGGCCTTGCCCAGGCGCTCGAAAGTCCAGCCCTGGGGTTCGTGGTCCTCGATCACGTCGTGCAGCACGGCGGTCATGCGCGCTTCATCGCTGTCCATCCGCATCATCATGCGCAGCGGGTGCAGGATGTAGGGGGCGCCGCCCTTGTCCGGCCTGTGGGTGGCATGGGCAATGGCGGCGATCTTGACCGCAAGGGCCAGCGGATGCATTGTCGGGCCGGCCTTCAGTTCCTCGAACCGGGCGAACAGGGCGTCGAACTCGGCGAGTAGCGCCGGGGCCTCGAGCGCCGGGGTGCCGTTGCGCAGTCCGTTGGCGACGTCGTTCGCCCAGACGAAGTAGTTCAGTTGACGTTCAAGGTTCCAATTGACCGGGGGATGTACCAGCATGTCGCTCAGGTTGGCGACAAGATCGGAGAGTTTGAGGATCTTGGCGCGCGCCGACTTGTGCGGGGCCTGTTCGATCTGCAACTGCTTGCGCTCTTCCTTGGGCAGGGATTTGTCGTCGCTGACCTCGGCAACGAGTGCGGATACATCGCCCCCGAACTGTTCCTCGATTTCGGCCCGGGTGACCCCGCAGTCCTCGATGCAGTCGTGCAGGTAGGCGGCGATGATCAGGTCGGGATCCTGCCCCCCGGTCGCCCTGGCGACGTTCGCGGCAACGGCGGCGAGATGATTGACGTAGGGGGCTTCGCTGGCCCCCTTGCGGCGCTGGTGTGCGTGCCTGACGGCGGCAAATTCAACAGCTTCGGCGATACGCAGCAGGTCGGACATGGCGGACTCTCGAATGGCGGGCTTTGCGGAGTCGCTACTATACCGATGCCTCCGCCATGGCGCTCGCGACATTCCCCGGTCGCATTCGACGTCTGCCGGGATGGGGGGTCGATGGGAGTCCGGGCGGGCTTACCGGCGATTATGGTTCCGGACGATAATGGACTCCCTGGCAGGATGCCATCCCGTTGCAGTTCACGCCATCCGTATGGAAAAAACACAATACCGCGGCCGATTTGCCCCCTCACCGACAGGTCCGCTGCATTTCGGTTCGCTGGTTGCCGCGGCCGGCAGCTATCTCGATGCCCGCGCTCATGGCGGCGAGTGGCTGGTGCGCATGGAGGATGTCGATGCGCCCAGGAATGTTCCGGGGGCGGCCGACGGCATCCTGAGAATGCTGGAAGCCTTCGGCTTCGAGTGGGATGGCCCGGTACTTTGGCAGAGCCGGCGTTCGGATGCCTATGCCGCGGCGCTGGAAAGGCTCAGGGCCGCGGGCCTGGCTTATGGGTGTGCGTGTTCGCGCAAGGAAATCGCCGACTCGGCGACGCGCCCCGCCATCGATGGCGGGCTGGCCTATCCGGGCACCTGTCGCAACGGCCTGGCGCACGGGCGCCGCGTCCGTTCGTGGCGGCTTCTGGTGTGCAACGAGGAGATCGCGTTCAGCGACCGGGTGCAGGGCCGGCAAGTCCAGAACATCGAGCGCGACGTCGGCGACTTCGTCTTGCTCCGTGCCGACGGCTTGTACGCCTACCAGTTGGCTGTTGCGGTCGACGACGAATTTCAGGGCATTTCCGATGTTGTCCGCGGCGCCGACCTGATCGCCTCCACGCCGCGCCAGATCTGGCTCCAGCGCTGCCTCGGTTACGTGACGCCGCGTTACGCGCATCTGCCGGTGGCGACCAATGCCGCCGGCGAGAAGCTGTCCAAACAGACCAGGGCGCCCGCCTTGCGGCCGGATCAGGCAGGGCGGGCATTGGCTGCCGTGCTGACCTTTCTCGGACAGGCGGTGCCGCCGGATCTGGCGCGGGCCGGGTTGCGCGATCTCTGGGACTGGGCGTTGCAGCACTGGTCGTTCGCTGCCATTCCGCGGCAGGCTGCTGCCGGCCGGGTCGCCGTTGCCGATGCCTGCTGATCGTTCCAGCCATGTCCGCCCGGCTTTTTCCGTCGTGATCGGCAACGGCGAGAGAGTGGAGCGCGAACTTCAACGATAATTGCGGATGGCTCACGATTCGACAAAACACCCAGCAAGGACCCGGAAGATTTCGGCACTGGCCGGCCTGTGGCCTTTTCTGCGGCCCTACCGGGCGCGCGTTGCCCTCGCCTTCGTTCTGTTGTGCCTCGCTTCAGCAACGATCCTGCTGGTGCCGCTGGCGTTCCGCGACCTGATCGACTTCGGCTTCGGAGAACGGGAGCGGCAAGGCGGGCGTCTGCTCGGTGCCTTGAGCCTGAACGGGCACTTCATCGCCTTGTTCGGACTGGCGAGCATCTGGGCACTGGCGGTGGCGGCGCGTTATTACACCGTCTCGTGGGTCGGCGAGCGGGTCACGGCCGATCTGCGCAACGCTGTCTATGCACGGGTCCTGGCGCAGTCGCCGCAATTCTTCGAGACCCTGCAGACCGGGGAAGTGCTGTCCCGACTGACCGGCGACACGACGCTGATTCAGACCGTGGTCGGCAGTTCGATCTCGATGGGTTTGCGCAGCGTCTTCCAGTTCATCGGCGGCATGGTCATGCTGGCGTTCACCAGCTTCTACCTGTTCTCCCTGAACCTGGGACTGATGGCCTTGCTCATACTTCCGATCGTTGCCATCGGTCGCAAGGTCAAGAAGCTCTCGCGCGAATCGCAGGACCGGATCGCCGATGCATCGGCGCTGGCGGGCGAAATCCTCAACGCGATGCCGACGGTGCAGGCCTACACACAGGAGGAACAGGAGGCCGGCCGATTTGCCGCGCGCACGGAACTCAGTTTCGCCACCGGGGTCAGGCGCACCCGGGTACGCGCGGCGCTCACGGCACTGATCATTACCGCGGTGATGGGAACGATCATCTTCGTCCTCTGGATCGGTGCGCGTCAGGTCCATGCCGGCGCGCTGACCGGCGGCGAACTTGCCTCGTTCGTCCTTTACGCTGCCCTGGTGGCCGGCGCTGTCGGAACCATGGCGGAAGTCTGGGGCGACGTGATGCGCGCCGCCGGCGCGACCGAGCGCCTGCTCGACTTGCTCCATGCCCGGTCCGCCATCCGCGAGACGGCAGCGCCGCAGATGCCGGTGGTGGCGGAACAGGCGGCGATCAGTTTCGAGCATGTCGTGTTCGCCTATCCGGCACGCCCGCAGGTTCGGGCTCTCGACGACATCTGCCTCGAAATCGCGCCTGGCGAGAGCGTGGCCCTCGTCGGGCCCTCGGGAGCCGGCAAGACCAGTCTTTTTCAGCTCCTGCTGCGTTATTACGAAGTTTCTGGTGGCTGCATACGGATCAACGGGCAGGACATCCGTCAGCTGAGCTTGCGCGACCTGCGCAAGGACATCGCCATCGTCTCCCAGGATCCGGTGATCTTTTCCGCGAACGCACTGGAAAACATCCGCTATGGCCGGACCTCGGCGAGCGACGAGGAGGTGATGCAGGCTGCGCGGGCAGCGCTGGCCGACGAATTCATCGAGCGCCTGCCCGAAGGCTACCGGACATTTCTCGGGGAGCGTGGCACGCGGCTTTCGGGTGGCCAGCGCCAACGCATCGCGATTGCCCGCGCCATCCTCAAGGGCGCCCGTCTCCTGTTGCTCGACGAAGCCACCAGCGCCCTCGACGCCGAGTCCGAGCTCCTGGTGCAGCAGGGTCTCAGCGCCGCCATGATGGGGCGGACGACGCTGATCATCGCTCATCGGCTGGCGACGGTGCAGCAGGCCGACCGGATCGTCGTCATGGACCACGGGCGAATAGTCGAGACCGGCACCCCGGAGGACCTGCGCCAGCAAGGCGGGCTTTACGCACGACTGGCGGCCCTGCAGCTCGATTTCTGAGCCGTGTTCAGGCGTGACGACCGGATTGGCCGGTCAGGCCAGAGCTTCCGGAATTGCCTTTGCCAGGAACTTGTAGACCGCGCGGATGCGTGCGCTCGAACGGATCTCGCGGTGCACGGTGAGCCAGATCGGCATCGTGACGGTCAGGCCGGGCAGGACGCGCCGGACTCCGGGCTCCCTGTCGCCCAGCCAGATTCCGGTAAAGCCGATGCCCAGTCCGGCGCGTAGCGCTTCCCAGAGCACGAGTTGGTCGTCGCTGCGGATTGCGAATCCGTCACGCGCGATAGACAGCCCCATTTCCTGAAACCGGCGGATGATCAGATCGTCCTGGTCGAAGCCGATGAGGTCGTGTTGCAGCAGGTCGGCAGGCATCAGTGGAACGCCGCGACGGCGCAAGTAATCTTCATGTGCATATGCGCCGATGGTGGGATCGGCAATGTGCCGGGTGATCAGCGAACCCTGGTCCGGTCGCACCATCCGGATGGCGATGTCCGCTTCGCGCCGCAGCAGATTGCTGATCGCATTGGACGCCACGACCTCGATCGCGATTCCCGGCTCCTGCGCCCGCAGCCTGGCGAGAATGGGCGGAAGCAGGTGCCCGGCCACCGTCTGGACGGCGGTGATGCGAACCGCGCCCGCCAACTGCTTGCTCTGGCCGGTCAACACACGGCCGATGGCATCGGCGCTGTCCGCCATGGCGCGGGCGTGATCGGCGATGGAGAGCGCGACCTGGGTCGGCACGAGGCCGCGTCCCGTGCGCTCGAACAGCACCATGCCGAGCTGGCGCTCGAGTTCCGCGACATGCCGCCCGAGGGTGGGCTGGCTGCTGCCAAGGTGTCGAGCGGCGGCGAGCAGACTTCCCCGTTCCAGAACCGCCAGAAAGGAACGCATCAACGTCCAGTCGAACGGCGCACCCGCTCGCGAGCTATTCATTATCGAGATCGTGGTATGTCATTGCATGCAATTGTGGAGCACGGCGCAGCTCTGCACAATGGGGGCTCCTGCAACGTCATTAGGAGACCATCATGTATCAGGATCCTCTCATCAGCGCCGCTCCGCTTGTCTTCATCGTATTGGCGTGCGGCATCGCTTCCCTTCTGATCCTCGCCGCTTCCATCTTTCGCGAATCCCTCGCTCGGCGTTCGAGCCATCCGGTGCCGGCGCGACTGGCGCCTCCCGTCGGGCAGGCGACCCCGGCCCAACGGGCGCACGGTTCGCGCCGGCAGCGGGGAGCCGGCAGTCGCTGGTTCAAGCCGTGCGCCTCGTAAGCCTTCCGTGGTTGCTGCCTGAAGATCGATGGTTTCCGCTCCGGGGCTGCGAGCAAGAAGGGGCGCCGCTCAGGAGTTGTGGCGCGGCGTCTGTTCGTCCGACTGCCAGTGCCTCTGGCCGTAGCCGGTCAGCCCGACGATGGCCCGGACGAGTCCGTAACTCAGCCAGCGCAAGGTACGGATGGACCAGGGGTGGGCGGTGAGTTCGTCGGCCAGCACTTCGCGCGCGCCGCTGGCGATGGCGTGGCCCACGCTGGCATGCAGTTCCGCCGCGAATGCCGGGTTGCGCACGAACAGGTTGGCCTCCTTGGCGAGGAGCAGGCTGAACGGGTCGATGTTGGAGGAGCCGACGGTTGCCCAGAGGCGGTCGATGACGGCGACCTTGGCGTGCATGAAACTCTTCTCGTACTCGTAGATGCGGATCCCCGCCTTGAGCAGCGCCGCGTATAGCGTCTGCGTCGCGTAGCGGAGGAGCGGGTGATCGGTCTTGCCCTGGAGCAGGACGGTGATCCGCACTCCGCGCCTGGCTGCCGCATGCAGTGCCAAGCCGAAGCGCAGGCCCGGCAGAAAGTAGGCATTGGCAATCAGAATTTCATTCTGCGCGGCGTTGATCGCCGTGATGTAGGCGTGCAGGATGTCGTTGCGGTGGCGGATGTTGTCGCGGATGAGAAAGGCGGCATCCTGTTCGCCGGCGATCTCGCAACCGGCGGTGGCCGGCAGGGTGTGGCGGAAGCGGCGCCTGAATTTCGCCCAGAAAACGACTTCCCACATGCGCCGGACGGCGTGGTGAACCTGGCGCAGCGTCGGGCCTTCGATGCGGACGGTGTAGTCATAGCGCGGGCGCATGTCTTCAGGCGCATTGTTGTCGTCGACGATGTTGATGCCGCCGACGAAGGCGACGCGGGCATCGATGACGACCAGCTTGCGGTGCAGGCGGCGCAGGCGGTGACGGCGCAGATGGAAGGGACTGATTTCCGGCCGGTAGAACATCGCGCGGACGCCGGCGGCGGTCAGTCGCGGCAGGAAATCGGTGCGGAAATTCCGGGCGCCAAAGCCGTCGACCGTGACATTCACCTGGACGCCGCGCGCCGCGGCACGGGAAAGGGCACCCGCGACTTCGTGGCCGATTTCGTCGTCGGCGAAGATGTAGGTTTCAAGGAAGATCTCGGTGCGTGCCGCCTCGATGGCCGACAGCAGGGCGGGAAAATACTCGGTGCCCGAATTGAGCAGCGTGACCCGGTTTCCTGGCAGGAACTCAGCGGGCATGCCTTGCCAGATGGGCCGACAGCGCGGCGTGGTCGGAAATAGCCGACCACGGTTGCCCGAAATGAACCTCGGTCCGGCGGACCTTGAAGCCGCGAACGTAGATGCGGTCGAGGCGGAACATCGGCAGGGCGGCGGGATAACTGCGCACCGGCGCGCCATTCCGGTTGCTGAAGACTTCGGTCAGACCCAGTCGTTTCGCCAGTTGGTGGCCGGCCCGGTTACTCCAGTCGTTGAAATCGCCAGCGATGATGAGCGGCTCATTGGGGGCGGAAACGGTGTCGAGATAATCGGCCAGCGCGGCGATCTGCAGGCGGCGCGAATAGCCGAACAGCGAGAGATGGACGCAGACGCAGTGCGCCGTGGGGCCACCCGGCAGATCGATCCGGCAGTGCAGCAGGCCGCGCTTCTCGAACTGGAGATGGGTCACATCCTGGTTGTGTGCATGCAGGATCGGAAAGCGCGAGAGAATCGCGTTGCCGTGATGGCCGTGGTCGTAGATCATGTTGCTGCCATAGGCCGAGTCGTGCCACACCGCCTCGGCCAGGAATTCGTGCTGCGGTTCGCTCGGCCAGTCGTCGTGATTCTCGGCATGGCCGAGATGCATCCCCTGGACCTCCTGCAGAAAAACGATGTCCGGATTCAGTTCACGCAGGCGTTCGCGCAGTTCGTGCACCATCATGCGCCGGTTGAACTGGGAGAAACCTTTATGGATGTTGAAGGTCGCGACGTGCAGGGAGGCGGACTTGCGCATCGCCGGTCAGGAAATCGCCAGCATGCGGTCGAGCGCCAGTTTGGCCAGCTTGGCTTCGTGCTCGGGAACCCGGATCTGATTGACGACCTTGCCGGCCACCAGGTTTTCCAGGGTCCACGCCAGATGCTGCGGGTCGATGCGCTGCATGGTCGAGCACATGCAGATGGTCGTCGCCATGAACTGGACGATCTTGTTCTGCGGCAGGACCTCCCTGGCCAGACGGTCGACCAGGTTGAGTTCGGTGCCGACCAGCCAGCGCGTGCCTTCCGGCGCCTCCTTGATGGTCCTGACGATATGCTCGGTCGAGCCGACGTGGTCGGAAGCGGCGCAGACCTCGAAGTTGCATTCGGGGTGCGAAATCACCAGGCCATCCGGGTACTTGGCGCGGAAGGCGTCGATATGCGACTTCTGGAACATCTGGTGGACCGAGCAGTGACCCTTCCACAGCAGGATGCGCGCCTTCCTGATCTGTTCCGGCGTCAGGCCGCCGAGTTCGAGGTCGGGATCCCAGACGACCATTTCGTCCATTGGAATCCCCAGTTTGTGGCCGGTCCACCGCCCAAGATGCTGGTCGGGGAAGAAGAGAACCTTGGGCCGGCGCGCGAAAGCCCATCCGGCGATGATGCCGGCGTTTGACGAGGTGCACACGATGCCGCCGTGTTCGCCGCAGAATGCCTTCAGATCGGCGGCGGAGTTGATGTAGGTGACCGGCGTGATTTCCTCCTCGGCATTCAGCACTTCGCTGAGTTCGCGCCAGCAGCGCTCGACCTTGGCCAGGTTGGCCATGTCGGCCATCGAACAGCCGGCGGCGAGATCAGGGAGGATGGCGATCTGGTTGGGCGCGGTCATGATGTCGGCGACCTCGGCCATGAAATGTACGCCGCAGAAGATGACGTATTCGGAATCGGTCTGCGCGGCCAGCTTGGACAGCTTCAGCGAATCGCCGGTCAGGTCGGCGTGCTGGTAGATGTCGGCGCGCTGGTAATGATGGCAGAGGATGACGGCTTTCCTGCCGAGTCGGGCGCGGGCGGCGCGTATGCGCTCCTGGCAGTCGCTGTCAGGCAGGCTGTTGTAGGGCTTGAAGGCGATTGCGGTCGATTGCATGCGGGTCTCTGAAATGGTTCTCGGGGAAAGGGGTTACCCCTGGTACCAGGGCAGTCCGGCATGGCGCCAGCCACCACAGGTGTTGCGCTGGCCGCTGGCATCCTTGTCGCCCTCGAATCCTTCGAGAATGTTGAAGCAGTCGCCATACCCGGATTCGGTCGCCAGACGTGCCGCGCCATCCGAGCGGGCGCCGCTGCGGCAGAGGAAGAGCACGAGCGCTTCGTGATCGACCTGGCGCTTCAGCTCGGTCGCGAAATTGGGGTTGCGCCCACCGCCCGGGTAGAAGTTCCACTCGATTTCGACAGCGCCGGGAACGCGGCCCACCCAGTCCCACTCGGCGCGGGTGCGGACGTCGACCAGCCTGGCGCCGGGCGCCAGGCGCAACAGGTCGAAGGCTTCCTGCGGCGTCAGCGCGCCTTCGTACGGGAGGCCCATGGCTTGGGCGCGCTGTTGAGCGAGGGTGAGGATCTCCGTTAACTTTCCCATAATCCGCGACGGTTGGATTTCGAACTCAATAGTATAGGGCACAGAGAATGGGTCTCGATCAACTCCATCACGTGCGGCAACGCGCCGAGGAGGTCGATCACACTGCCGAGGCGCAGCGCGCCACCGGGGTCAGCGTGACGGTCAACCTGCCGATGGCGATCGCTCAGGTCATGGTTGGCTGGCTGGCCAGTTCGCAGTCATGACCTGCATTCCTTCGCCAACCGATGGTTGCACCATATTGGTTCAATCGATGAACCTGTTTGCACGGAAATGGTGCGCCAAATCTTTCGGTGATCGGTGTATCTCCTTGTGGCAAAATGATGTGCTTCGCAGACAGACGTTGGCACGGTTTCTGCTAAAGGACTTCCGTTGGATTTTTTTGATTGTCGCCGGCCTCGCCGGCTTCTCTATTACTTAGGAGATTGACGGTTATGGCAACCCCGCAAGACGTGATGAAGATGGTCAAGGAAAACGACGCCAAGTTCGTCGATTTTCGTTTCACCGATACCCGTGGCAAGGAACAGCACGTCACCGTGC
>Ga0115027_10000115_pt1 | contig 10886 bp, 9 predicted proteins | sample Open_0915_D1_FD_83879 | JGI IMG/M metagenome (GOLD analysis project Ga0115027, IMG submission 83879) | Wetland microbial communities from Old Woman Creek Reserve in Ohio, USA - Open_0915_D1 | ecosystem: Environmental > Aquatic > Freshwater > Wetlands > Sediment ...
AGCGGCACAGACGAGTTGGAGCCTTACGTGATCGATATCGATCCGGTCCTTCTGGAGGCGTTCCGGTACTCGCACGTCAAGTCCTCCTACCTCTCGGTGTACGCCGGAACGTCACTGATCAATGAGGTTGTGGGTATCTCATCCGGATCGGTCAAGGCAGACCGTAATCAGAAGGCACGCCGGTCGCTGGAGTGCACCATCCCACTGTCCCAGTGGCAAGACGTAGTCGGGCTCAACGTCATCGGATCTCGGGTGCAGGCGTGGACCGGCTATGACCTGGGTGGCCGGAAGATCGTTGTCCCCATCGGTGCGTTCCGCGTCGATGAGCTCGGGCGCGCTCAGGGCGGGACGCTGCAGGTCACGGCGAGCAGTCTCGAGTCCTACGTGATCGATGACATCTTCATCGACCAGCTCCCCATCTACACGGGTGCCAACGTCGTCAACGAGATCAAGAGGCTCATCACTGAGTCACTTCCAGATGTGATCTTCGAGCTCGATGCGTTCGCCACTTCGATGTCTGGTGTGCTTCTGGACAAAGACTTGTTCCTGGAGCGCGACCGCTGGGACACCGTCATCGCACTTGCTGCCTTCATCTCCTGCGACGTGTATTGCACCCCCGCCGGGAAGTTCCGTATCGCCAAGCGCCCCAGCATGACCGACCTGGTGCCCGTGTGGCGGATCAACGAAGGTCCGGATGGGGTGTTGGTGGCGATGAACACCAAGGTGAGTCGTGCCAACACCTTCAACGGTGTGCTCGCCATGGGACAGAGCTCGAACGCAGATGTCATCCCGTGCAGCTATCTGCTCCTCGACACCGATGTGAGCTCGCCGATGCGGTGGGGAGGTCCGTTCGGCAAGAAGCTCTACGTGTACTCGGACGAGAACCTGACCACCACGGCCAAGTGTCAGGCCAAGGCTGAGGAGTTGCTGGCGTTCTACAAGGCCGAGGACCGCAACCTTGACTTCAGTGCCATCCCGAACCCGGCACTTGAGCCTGATGACGCGGTCCAGGTGTCAATGCTCGATGGGACTGTCGAGACTCACCTCATCACGTCGATGACCATCCCGTTGGGGCTGGGTGCGTGGACTGCTGAGACGCTGTCCAACAAGGACACGGGGGTGTTGAATCCATGACGTTCAACCTTCTCGATGTTCTGGCTACCGACCCGCAGCTCGGGTGGCTGGTGGCACGCGTCAAGTCCATTGACACCGCGCGCAACAAGCTGAACCTGATCGTCGGTGACCTTGCCAGCTCCACTGCCCCGGAGTACCTAGGTGCGGCCTACCTGACTCAGTACACGCCCACCGTGGGTGACACCGTCCATGCGTTGACCAAGAGTGACCAAGGTGTGCTGGTCATCGGGTCAACCACGGGAAGCGGCGGTGGGACGCCGCTCGGGGCGATCATCGCCTACGGCGGGACGACTGCTCCGACTGGTTGGCATCTCTGTGATGGCTCGGCGCATGGTTCGGCGGGGCTTCTGGCGCTCCTCGGGACATCAACCACTCCGGACCTGAGGGACCGGTTCATCGTTGGTGCTGGCGCGTCCTATGCACGCGGCGCGACAGGCGGCGCGGCGACGGTTGCCATCTCCATCGCCAACATGCCCAGCCACAGTCACGGCGGGGCCACCGCGAGTGCGAGTGTCTGGCACCAACACACTGGCACCTCCGACTACATGGCCGAGAACAACGTCCACGGCCACTCCGCGTGGACGGGCACGGATGGTGGTCATGGCCACAACTCGGCCTACGGCAACAACTGGCAGGGCTCCACGCAGGACCAGAACCCCGCAGGCACCGACTACGGCCCCATCGGCTGGAACGCACCCAACATCAACGGAGTGTTCACCAACGGCGTCCACGGTCACGGCGTCGGCATCGGGAACACTGACATCAACCACCGCCACACCTTCACGAGCAACGCCTCGGACCCCGCGCACGCACATGGTGTCAACGCTGAGGGTTCCGGAACCGCGCACGAGAACCGACCGCCGTACTACGCGTTGGTCTACATCATCAAGAAGGCATGACCTCTTTCAGGTTATTCTTTACTCGTCTCTCCCGATTTTTGCCGCCGTTTCGCGCGTCGTTGCCGACCAAGCCGACCACGGGAGCAGATATGCGTCGAGACAGGCGAGACCGAAACGGATACGACATCGCGTGGATATCCGTCATCGTCATCGGGATGTTCCTCTTCGCGCTGATTGTCACCCTCGGAATCGACCTCGCGCTGAATCGTGGGACGACGCTGTCCGACAACAGCCAGATCGTGATCGTCTCGGCGCTGGGCACCATCGGCTCCATCGCAGGTGGAGCATTGGGGTACTGGGTCGGAGGGACAACAGAGCGACGGAAGAACCCACCGTCTGAGAACCCACCTCAGATTGGTGAGGCTACTGGTGGAGATCCCGCCGAAGGCGAAAACCCATGAATCCGGACCCCGCCCCGATACTCACCATAGACAACATCTCACAGGTTGAGTGGTGGCTCATCCTGATTGGTGTCCTCGGGTTGGTTGGAATCGTCTTCGGGGTCGGATACGGAATCATCCGTGCTGCACGTTATCCGGCCCCGGCGCTCCTGGTCATGGCGCTGTCAATGCTCACATTGCTGGCTATCGTTGGCTACGTCGTGACATCCGCAGATGAGTTGGCTACGTTGACTGGTGTTGGCATGGGAGCGTTGGCAGGGGCGGTGAACGCTGTTTTCAACAACCCGGAGAAGAAGCAGAGCGAAGCACTGAAAATGACAGAGATAGCGGAAGACTATCGAGATCACCCGACTGGGAACGACCCAGGTGGAGAGTCATAGGAGACAGCATGGCCAACCCGGTACCAGGACGCGTCATCACAACTCCGTATGGAAAGCGCGGAAAGTTCTGGGGGTGCAACAAGAACGCGGCAGGCGAGGGCATCCACACCGGGGTGGACTATGCCGCTCCTTTGGGGACCAAGGTCGTTGCAGCCATCGCAGGCCAGATCAGGCATCGCAACTACGGGAAGGCGTTCGGCGCGCACCAGTTCGCCATCTCGCCTGACGGTGATCAGCCGTTCGGACCTGATGAAGTGTTCTACGCGCACACCCGGACACGGCTCCCAGACGGTACGCGGGTCCAGATCGGCGACTTCGTCGCCGAGGTAGGTGCCGAGGGGAATGTCACTGGACCGCACCTGCACTTCGAGTACCGCAAAGGGAAGGGCTCGTGGAACTGCGACATGCACCAGGACCCAACTCCGGTCATCGAGCACGGCGCAAGCGTGGCAGTGACGGCCAACATCTACTCCGAGAAGCTCGGGTACGGCGAACCGTCCAACGGTGACACGTTCTCCCAGACCATCAAGGAGCTCCAGGCACGGCTCAATGACATCCCGCTGCCAGCTCCCGGCAACGTGACATTGCTCCTTGATGGCATCTACAGCGACGCCACGGACACCGTGGTCCGAGCATGGCAGAAGCACATCGGAAACGTCCCTGATGAGCCACGGAAGTCCTACCTCGGACCAGCGCAGCGCGCTCTGATGTTCCCCACTCCTCCGTACACGATCCACGACCGTGGACTTCCTGCCATCGCTGCTGGCGATGGTGGTGTGATTGAGCCACCGCCGCTGCCGACGCAGGAGCCGACCGTGCTCGGGCAGTGGCTCAAGGAGCAGGGCTTCACGGTCGTGGACGACAACGTGCCTCTTGGGCGCACCACGCAGTGGGACGGCGTGAAGTTCCTGATGGTGCACCACACCGGTAGCCCAGACACGAACACACCCATCTCGGACGCGGCCTACATCCGTCGTGGCAACCCGGACGCACCACTCGCGCAGCTCTACCTCGACCACGATGGTGTCATCTGGGTCTGCTGCCGCGAGCACCCTGGGCAACCCGATCCCGGTCGCGCAAGCCATGCAGGGCTCGGCAAGGGGTACGGCGTCCCCGACAACAAGATGAACGAGGTATCACTTGGCATCGAGTGCAAGGGAGATGGCACCAAGCCACTGTCCTCATACCCGGTGCTGTACGACACGTTGATTCGTCTGCTGGCGGCACTCTCAACGCGCTACAGCGTGCCCGAAGGGAACATCATCGGGCACAAGGAGTGGTCCACCACTGGGAAGCCGGACCCACTCGACAACATGGATGTCATCCGCCTGGCTGTGCACCTGCAACTTGAGGGTGGCGAGACTGATCCCGGCGAGCCGGAAGAGCCGACTGAGCCCGGAGAGCCTGAGGAGCCTGGTGTGAACGGACAGATCAAGGTCACTACGGCGAGTAGCGAGGTGCTGGTCAGTGACGCGACCGGGGCGTACGCATCGGTCGATGGCGCGTGGGTCAAGCTCGAGATTCCTGCTGAAGTCGTGGAGCCCCCGGTTCCTCCGGAGCCGGAGCTGCCACCAGAAGTCATCAACTACTACGAGGTGGTCCAGCCCGGCGGCGACATCCAGGCCGCGATGGACCGTGCCCGCGACTGGTATGTCGCCAAGCGTCCCGGACCAGTGGACTTCAATGATCCCGCCAGCATGGCGACCATCGAGCTCGCGCCTGGGATTCATGAGCGGTCCACGTCACTGTTCTACCGTCGCGGTGTCCGTCTGGTCCTCAACGCCGCGACCATCCGCAAGGTCGGTGACACCTCCAACCTGTTCGTCAACGACAACCATGGCGGCGGTGGCTACGAGAGCCCGAACTTCGACTGGTCCATCGTCGGTGGAACGCTGGACGGCGGTGGTCTGGGCGGCGGCATCTCGACGGTGCACGTCAAGCGGTTCCGCTTGGACGGCGTCACCATCACCAACATCGGTGCCAAGAAGCACATGCTGGAGATCAACTCGTCCGGTGGTCCGCGTCAGGACGGCGTGTTCAACTGTGAAGTGCTGCGCTGCAAGTTCTTCCAGGTCAAGAAGGCAACGAATGCGCGCGCCGAGGACGAGGCCATCCAGCTCGACTACTCATGGCCCGGTGCTGCACCGACCACGGCCAACGATGGCACGGTCACCAACAACGTCCTCATCGAAGGCTGCGAGTTCCACGATGTACCGCGTGCTGTGGGCTCGCACCACTGGCAGAACGAGGCTCTGGCTGCCGCTTCGCCCAAGGGCTTCCACGCCAACATCGTCATCCGGGGCAACAAGCTCTGGGATGTGGACCCGACCGACAATGGCTGGGGTGACGGTGCGAACGGTGCCAACTCCGAAGGTGCCATCCGGGCCTACGCGTGGACCAACGTCACCATCGAGAACAACACGCTGCTGCGGTGCTACCAGCCCATCAACCTCTACATTCCGTCTGACGCAATGACCGTTCACGGAAATCCTGCTGATTTCGTCGTGCGGAACAATCTCATCAAGGACAAGTCCTCGTCACGCTCGGGGATTCTTGGGGACTCCGCGCGCCCTGAGCTCCGCTTCGACGGTGTTCTGGTGGAAGGGAACAGGTTCGAGGGGGCATGGGGCGGGACCACCTACGTCATTGCGGTCAATGAGAGTGGCGGAACAGTCCCAGGGCACCCCAACGGGGTGGTCATCATCAACAACGTGTTCAAGCCCACGAACATGACGCTCGCGCAGGAGAAGGCGTACAACAAGTACCGTGCCAAGAACACAGCGAATCTGACGGGTGTGCTGATCAAGGGGAACAAGGTCAGCGACGGCACGGTGGATAACTCCTAGGAATCACACGGTGATGGCGTGTGGCGGGCGATAGAGTGCGTCCGTCACACGTCAACGTCACGCCGTAGCCGTAGGAGAGCCGAACGATGTTTCAGGTCAAGGATGGCGACCGCGTCTTGCAGTTCGAGGGCACACTTCTCGCCCACTCGTCATCGTTCCGCATCGAGGCCGACCGCTGGGTCGAGTTCGACCTGTACCGCACCGAGGCCGGGGCCTACGTCGTGGCTCGGGTCGGGTACAGCAACCTGTTCCACGCGCCTGACTGCCAGGTGGTCAAGCGTGGTCGGCACGTGCCCTCGCAGGTCGCCACGCTGACCGAGACCTCCAAGCCGTGCAGCCTGTGCACGCCCGTGGTCAGCCTCGACCAGCCCCAAGAACTCATCTACCCGGAGAAGCCGATCTACTGGGCTCAGGTGTGCCAGAATGCCGATGGCGCGCTGGAGTCCCTGGCCATGTACGACCAGGATGGCGCGCGGTACTTCACCCACGTGGCACGCAAGCTCATCCGAGATGCCGCCGAACATGACATGTCCATCCGAGACGCGTACTACGTGGAGACCATCGCTTGACCCGCACGGCTGAACGCACCACTGAACGCACGGCTGACTAGAGACAGGGCACACTCGCCATCTAGACCTAGGAGCACACATGTCCCTCGCGGGCACCAAACTGGAGCTGGTCAGCAACCTCGAAGAGGCAATGGCCTTCAAGCGCTGGCTCGGCGAGCGCCACGAGAACAACGTCGTCGCCATCGACACCGAGACCACCGGGCTCAACCCACGCGACAAGGGTGCAGCCATCCGGCTCATCCAGTTCGGGGACACCAAGCAGGGCTGGTCCATCCCGTGGCTGGACTGGCGCGGACTCGCGCTGGAAGCCGCGCGCGACTTCGAGGGAACCATCGCCACCCACAACGGCGCATTCGAGATGAAGTGGGTCCACGAGCACTGCGACTGGCGCTTCCCGCGCGCACGCACCGTGGACACCATGATCGGGGCGCACATCATCAACCCGCTCGGGTCGGGCGCGCTCAAGCAGTTGTCGGTCAAGTACGTGGACAACAAGGCGGGGGCCGGGCAGAACATCCTGCATGAAGCGTTCGCCGAGCATGGGTGGGACTGGTCTACCGTCCCGGTGGACTACGAGCCCTACTGGACCTACGCCGCTCTGGACACCGTCCTGACTGCACAACTTTGGGACAAGTTCAAGGGACAGCTCACAGGCGAAGGCGCGTACCGCGACGTGTTCGATCTGGAGATGGCCGTACGGTTCGTGGTCTCGGGGATGGAGCAGCGCGGGGCGCGCGTGGATCTCCCGTACTCACAGGAGATGTACGACAAGCTCAGCCAGGACGCCGACGCCGCTGCCGACTGGGCCAAGGATGTGTTCGGCATCAACATCGCGAGCAACACTCAGCTTGCCGCGACGCTGATCAAGAACGGCGGCGAGCTCTTCGACTTCACCGCCACCGGGCAGCCGAAGGTGGACAAGTACACGCTGCAGATCCTGTCCGACCCGGACAACGACTACCCCAGAGCTGTCCAGGTGCTCTCCGAGCAGGCACTACGGGTGCGACGCAACCGCAAGTTCGCCTCCACCTACTTCCACAACTTCGTGACCAAGAGCGTGGACGGCTACGTTCACGCCGACATCCGCACCCTCGGGGCGCGCACCGGGCGCATGTCGGTGGGCCAACCCGCGCTGCAGCAGTTGCCCAAGAACAACGCGCTCGTCCGCAACGCGTTCATCCCCCGCGAGGGCAACACGCTGGTCACCTGTGACTACTCCCAGATCGAGATGCGCCTGATGGCCGAGGCATCCGAGGACCCTGGCCTGCAGGCTGCGTTCCACGACGCTGATGCCACGGGCGGTGACTTCTTCGTGGAGATGGGCAAGATCGTCTACAACGAGCCTGGCTTCGTGAAGTCCGACAAGCGCCGTGGTCTGCTCAAGAACACGTTCTACGGCAAGGCGTACGGCGCGGGACCGGCGAAGATGGCCGAGTCCGCTGGCATCCCGGTGGCGCGCATGGAGGCCGTGGTCAACACGGTGGACGAGCGGTTCCCCGGCCTCAAGGCGTTCATGACCAAGATCGAGTCCACGGGCGTGGAGCGCGAGCGCAAGGAGGGCGAGGCGTACGTCATCACTCCGGTCGGTCGCCGACTGCCCGCCGACAAGGGCAAGGTCTACGCGCTGGTGAACTACTACCTGCAGTCCTGGGCCGCTGACGTGCTCAAGAAGTCACTGGTGCGCCTCGACGCGGCAGGCTATGACAACTTCATGATCTTGCCCGTGCACGACGAGATCGTGATGGACATCCCCACCCAGTACGCCGAGCAGGCCCTGCGCGATGTCCCCAAGATCATGCAGGAACTCGACCACGTCGTGCCGCTGACCGCAGAATCTGAGGGTCCGTTGGCACGGTGGGGGGACAAGTATGCGAAGTGAATGACGAGACGCTGATCATCGCGGTGGACCCCGGACTCATCACCGGGGTCTGCATCGTCGGGTTCGAGCAGGGCACCGGCTGCATGAAGTACCAGAGCGAAGAGCTGGAGTTCTTCGAGGTGCTGGACTGGGCAGGCCGCGAGATGCCGACCGCAGATGTCATCGTGGTGGAGAAGTTCACCATCAACCAGCGCACCATCAAGAACACACCAGCACCGTGGAGCCTTGAAGTCACCGGAGTCGTTCGCGCAGTTGCGCTGAACGCAGGCAAGGAGCTGGTCATGCAGCTTCCCGGCGATGCAATGAACCTGGTGGACAATGACATGTTGCGCCGCCTGGGCCTGTGGCATCGAGGCGGGGCCGGACACGCCAACGATGCCTTGCGACACGCGGTGCTCTACGCGGTCAAACACATGCGTTGGCGCGACTCCAGGATGGTGTCGGACTGATAGTGTATTGTGACTAATCACGCTCAATCACAGGACGGATCACATGCTTGCAGACCTCAGCGTTGACGGAACGCGCATCGTGTGCACCACAGAGTGGCGGCACAAGGAGATGATCAAGACGGTCCCCGGCGCGAAGTGGGACCGGGACTCCATGGTGTGGGTGACTCCTCTGACGTGGTCCTCGTGCCTCGCGCTGCGCGCCACATTCGGCACCGAGCTCGAGATTGGCCCTGGCCTCAATGCGTGGACCGCTGACTACCGCGCCCGCGTCCACGACCCCGCCATGGCCCTACGCGATGCACTGGAGGCTGACGGCGACCCCGACCTGTTCCCGCACCAGCGTGCCGACGTGCAGTTCTTGGCTACCACCCGCCGTGCCATCCTCGCCAGCCAGGTCGGCACCGGCAAGACCGGCGCGGCCATCCGCACGCTGGTCGAACTGACCCGTCGCGGTGAGAACGTCTTCCCGGTGCTGGTCGTGGCCCCGAACTCCGTCAAGCTTGCGTGGTCGCGCGAGTTCGAGAAGTGGTGGCCCGGAGTCTCCGTGCAGGTCATCAACGGGACCGCTGCCCAGCGGCGCAAGCAGTTCGCGACCAAGGCTCACGTGTACGTCATGAACTACGAGTCCCTGCGGTCACACTCGCGCCTCGCGCCCTACGGGTCGGTGGCCCTGCGTCGCTGCATCGAATGTGGCGGCGAGGACGCCCGGACCACCACGGCGAGGTGTCAGGTCCATGAGCGCGAGCTCAACCGCATCCCGTTCCGCACCGTCATCGCCGACGAGGCCCACCGCATCAAGGACCCCACCGCCCAGCAGACCCGCGCGCTCAAGGCAGCCGCCAAGGGGGCCGAGTTTCGGTACGCCATGACTGGCACGCCCATCGCCAACGACGTGGTTGACCTCTGGTCCATCCTCAACTTCGTTGACCCCGCCGAGTGGCCGTCCAAGACACGCTGGCTCGACCGTCTGGTGGACATCACCTACAACGTGTTCGGCGGCATCGTGGTGTCCGGGGTCAAGCCCCAGAGGGTCGCTGAGTTCGAGGCCACCGTCTACCCGCGCCTGCGCCGCATGACCAAGGAGGTCGTGTTGCCGTTCCTGCCTCCGGTGATGGAGGAGCGCCGCGACGTGGCGATGAGTCCGAAGCAGCACAAGGCATACGACGACCTGGTGACAAAGATGCTCACCGTGCTGGACTCAGGTGACATGTTGGCAGTCACCAACACTCTGACGATGTCATTGCGTCTTCTCCAGCTCGCGTCGTCCTACGGCGAGATCGGGGTGGACACCCGGACCACCGCGGATGGGTCCGAGGAGGAGTACGAGAAGTTCTTGCTCGCGGCTCCGTCATCCAAGATCGATGCGTTCATGGACGACCTCGATGACTTCAAGGGCTCCAACGTCATCGTGTTCGCCGTCTCGCGTCAGCTCATCATGTTGCTCTCTGCACAGTTGGAGAAGAAGGGCATCAAGCACGGGCTCATCGTCGGTGGCCAACACGCGCTCGACCGCCAGCAGTCCATCGATGACTTCCAGGCGGGCCGGACCAACTTCATCCTGGTCACCGTGGCGGCGGGCGGCACGGGCATCACGCTCACCGCTGCCGACACCGCTGTGTACCTGCAGCGCTCGTGGTCCATGCTCGACATGGAGCAGGCCGCTGGTCGGTACCACCGCATCGGGTCCGAGCGCCACGTCAGCATCTCTCGGATCGACTACGTGACCCCCGGCACCATTGAGGAGGCCGTCATCGCTGCGCTGGCTGGCAAGGTTGCGGGGCTTGAGGACATCGTCAAGGACCGCGAGCTGCTCAAGAAGGCTATGCGGGGCGACGTGTAGTGGCGATCAACCGAATCGAGATTGCCATCGACTGCGACGAGCCGATGGAAGAGGGTGTCGAAGCACTCGCGGTGATGGCCATGGCCCTCGGTCTCGACGTGGAGCGTGACGTAGAAGTCATCCTCGCGCCTGCAGAGGATGGAACACCGATCTTGGTAGCCGTGCTCGTTCACAATGACGATGAAGGAGATCATGACAACGACCCCGGACTATGAGGTCTCGAACTCGGAGATCAAGGTCTTCAAGCAGTGCCGCCGGAAGTGGTGGCTGACGTACATCCTCAAGCTGCGTTCTCGTGACATCAAGCTGGTCGGGCCGCTGCCGCTGGGCTCGCGCATCCACAAGGCGCTGGAGATGTACTACAAGGGCGAGGCCGGATTGCTCGCCGCTCATCAGACGCTGGTTGACGACGCTCGCCTCATGCTCATGATGGAGGGCGGCGACATCGCCAAGTTCGATGACGAGGCCGAGCTCGGGCGGCTGATGCTG
>Ga0115027_10000116_pt1 | contig 10885 bp, 10 predicted proteins | sample Open_0915_D1_FD_83879 | JGI IMG/M metagenome (GOLD analysis project Ga0115027, IMG submission 83879) | Wetland microbial communities from Old Woman Creek Reserve in Ohio, USA - Open_0915_D1 | ecosystem: Environmental > Aquatic > Freshwater > Wetlands > Sediment ...
CCATATGACCGCCCCTGATTCCACCATCATCGCCCGCATCATCGAAGAACTGCGGCGCGCCCGCCGGCTGCTGTTTATCACCGGCGCCGGCATTTCCGCCGATTCCGGCCTGCCGACCTATCGCGGCATTGGCGGGCTATACAACAACCAGGCCACCGAGGACAACTTCTCCATTGAAACCGCTCTGTCGGGATCGATGATGGAAGCCAATCCAGCGATTACGTGGAAGTATCTGCATCAGATCGAAAACTCCTGCCGGGGTGCGCGCTTCAACGATGCCCATGCCATCATCGCCGAGTTGCAGGATCGCTTCGAAGTCTGTGTGCTGACCCAGAACATTGACGGTTTTCACCGCGACGCTGGCAGCCGCAATCTGATCGAGATTCACGGCGACATCCACGATCTGTACTGTACCCGCTGCGACTACGCGACCACGGTGGTGGATTATAGCGAACTGGACCTGCCGCCATTCTGCCCGCGTTGCCATGCCCTGGTGCGACCGCGGGTAGTGCTGTTCGGCGAGGTGCTGCCGTCCCACGCCATCCAGCATCTGTACCAGGAGCTGGATGAGGGCTTCGACCTGGTGTTCAGCATCGGCACCACCAGCGTGTTCCCCTACATCGCCGGGCCAGTGGTGCAGGCCAGCCAGATGGGCATCCCCACCGTCGAAATCAACCCCACTGACACCAACGTCACCCGGTTCGTGGACTACAGGCTGAGTGCGGGCGCGGCGGTCAGCATGCGGGCGATCCGCGACGCCTATCAGCAGGCGTTGAATTAACGTAGCAGCCGTTCCAGCCAGTCCGCAGCCTCGACTACGCCGGTCGGCGGCAGCGGCGGCCGGGCCGGCTGGTCCAGCAGCGCCCGCAGCGGTTCGGCCAGCTCGCCGGTCGCCAGTTGCCGGCGGCTGATTTTGACCCCGTTGCCGTGCTCCGCCAGCCAATGGCTCAGCCACGGCTCCTCCGGCCAGTCGTCGCGCTCGACGTAAAGCACCCGCGTTCCATTGCAGACCGCCTCGGCGAACGCGCCATAGCCGGGTTTGGTGAACAGCACGTCGCTGGAGCGAATCAGGTCCAGCATCGCACAGTCGCCCAGCTCCGCCCAGTTCACCATGTCAGGCCGCGTCACGATCCAGTCCGGCGGCGTCAGCCAGCGCACCCCTGGCAATTCCGGCCAGAGTTCCAGTGGCGGGCGCATGGCCACGCCACCCAGTCCCATCAACACCAGCGTTTCGTCCCCGCGCAACCCGAGCTGGCGATTGATCTCCGAACGCCGGTCCCGACCCAGGGCGGCGATGGGGCCGATGGGGCGGGTATTCTGCAACTCCGGCATGGGCATGGACGGCGCCGGTTGCAGGAAGGCGACGGCGCTCTGGTAAGCCGCCAGCATCGGCGCGCGTAGTCCTTGCAGATCGGGTTCGTCCGGGCAATAGCCGGCCAGAATGTCCGCCCAGTTCAGCGAACAGAGCGCCAGCGCCGGAATGTCCAGCCGGGCCGCCGCCGCCAGCGCCAGGTAGGGAATATCGGCCAGCACCAGGTCTGGCGCCGCCTCCCGCAACAGGTTCTCCTGCCAGGCCAGCCGCGCCTCCCATTCGGCGTGGAAGGTCCGATACGCCGCCAGACTCTCTCCCACCTTGGCCTCCAGGGCATCGACCATCAACATGCCAAAATCGGCCGCGCCAAACACGATTGCAAACTGGCCGGCGATGCGGGTACGCAGCACCGGTTCCGGCAGCAGGCTTTGCAAGGTCAGCCGCGCCTGCGGCCAGCGGCGACGCCATTCGTTCAGCACGGGCGCGACCTGCGCCAGATGACCAAAACCATGCCCGGACAGGGCGACATACAGATGGCTATGGGGGTTCATTAATTGTTGCACCGCCGCTTGTTTCACCAGCCCAAACCTTCTAGACTTAATTACAACAAAGCTTGTCTCTTTTGGGCAAAAGTTGTGATTAGTGGTATTTCAGCCACACTCGCCTTGCGGGATTAGTGTGAGGGTTGCTTCATCCGACTGATCGGGAGGGCATCGTGATGGCGCGGATGCTTACACCACAAATACTGGAAGCTGACAACCAGTTGTTCGCCGGCACGGGCGGCGTCAGCCCGGAAAACCGAGGTCGTGGGTTCACCCCCGGCTTCCTGGACCGGGACACTGGCGCGGTTTACTGCTCGTGCTGGGCGGATGGCCGCCCGGCGCCATTTCACGCGCTGGACGGTTTGCCGGATCACCTGATTCGGGGGCGCGATCGCAGCGGCCATATCACGGCGATCAAAGCCAGCGTCGTCGCCGGCTTTATCCGCCAGGGCTGCTTTTATACCCGCGAACAGGCTGCTCATTGCCTGGAATAGCGCTGTGACCGCCTGATTGTCGCCGGACTCCTTTGCCTTTTGCCGCCGGTTTTAGCTGGCGGCTTGCATTTGGCGGCAGTCCGACTAATGTTTTTATGAGGTTTGTGGCAACCAACGAACAACCCATAACCACGCACGGTTTGCGGCTGAAACCACCAAAGCCTGTTCGATGCTATCCGGCCCGGTTTGGCGCGCCGGGTGTTTCCGATTTTCCCAGTACACTGCACGGATCCTATCGCCATGACGATCAAACTCCTGGAAAGAAGCACGCCCGCCTCCTGGTTGACGGAACTGCCGCCCCTGGGTATGGATGCCAAGAGCATCGCTGCCGATTTCCGCCACTATTTCAGTCACACGCTGGGCCGCGACCGACATACCAAATATGCCTACTACATGTACGAGGCGCTGGTCCTGACCCTGCGCGACCGGCTGTGGGAGCGCTGGAAGAATACCCGTTACGCCTACGAGGAGGGGAGCGGCGTTCGTCGAACCTACTACCTGTCCATGGAATTTCTGATGGGCCGGGCGCTGAGCAACGCCATGCTCAATCTGGGCGTCAGCGAACCAGTCAGCAAGGCGCTCTACGAGCTGGGACTGACCCTGGAGGAACTGGCCGAGTGCGAGAACGACGCCGGCCTGGGCAACGGCGGTCTGGGGCGGTTGGCCGCCTGCTTCATGGACAGTTGCGCCACCCTGCGGCTGCCGGTGATCGGTTACGGCATCCGCTACGCCTACGGCATGTTCCGCCAGCGCATCGAGAACGGCTACCAGGTCGAGGAACCGGACCACTGGCTGCGCAGCGGTAACCTGTGGGAACTGGAGCGTACCGAATACACGCAACGGGTCAAGTTCGGCGGTCGTACCGAAGCCTACCTGAAAGCCGATGGCGAGATGGGCTGGCGCTGGCTGGACACCCACGACGTCCTGGCGGTGCCCTATGACGTGCCCATTCCCGGCTACCAGAACGGTACGGTCAACACCCTGCGGCTGTGGTCGGCGGCCGCCACGGACGAGTTCGATTTCGAGGATTTCAACTCCGGCAGCTACACCGAGGCCGTCGGCGCCAAGAACATGGCGGAAAACATCACGATGGTGCTCTACCCCAACGACGCCACCGAAAGCGGCAAGGAGCTGCGACTGCGCCAGCAATACTTCCTGGCCTCCGCCAGCCTGCAGGACGTGATCCGGCAGTGGGTGCGCGTGCACGGCGAGGACTTCAGCCAGTTCGCTGCGAAAAACTGCTTCCAGCTCAACGATACCCATCCCACCATCGGGGTGGCGGAGCTGATGCGGATCCTGCTGGACGAACACGGACTCAATTGGAATGGGGCCTGGGCGATCACCAGCCAGGTGATGGCCTACACCAACCATACGCTGTTGCCGGAAGCCCTGGAGCGCTGGCCGGTGCGGTTGTTCCGACAACTGCTGCCGCGCATTCTGGACATCATCTACGAGATCAACGCCCAGTTCCTGGCCGAGGTCGCGCGCCGCTGGCCCGGCGACATCGACCGCCAGCGCCGTATGTCGCTGATCGAGGAAGGCTACGAGCAGCAGGTCCGCATGGCCTATCTGGCCATCGTCGGCAGCATCTCGGTCAATGGTGTCGCCGAACTGCACTCGGAACTGCTCAAACAGGGCCTGTTCCGCGATTTCTACGAACTGTGGCCGGAGAAGTTCAACAACAAGACCAACGGCGTCACCCAGCGCCGCTGGCTGGCCAATTGCAATCCCGGCCTCAACGCGCTGATCACCGATACCATCGGGCCGGGCTGGGTCACCCAGTTGGACGAACTGCGCAAGCTGATTCCCTGCGCCGACGATGCCAAGTTCCGGGCGAAGTGGCGGCAGATCAAGCAGGACAACAAGGTGCGGCTGGCCACCCTGGTCGAGGCTGATTGCGGGGTGACCTTCAACACCAGCGCCCTGTTCGACGTGCAGGTCAAGCGCATGCACGAGTACAAGCGCCAGTTGCTCAACATTCTGCACGTCATCCATTTGTACGACCGCATCAAGCGCGGCGACACCGCCCACTGGACCCCGCGCTGCGTGCTGATCGGCGGCAAGGCGGCGCCCGGCTACTACATGGCCAAGCAGATCATCAAGCTGACTAATAACGTCGCCCGGGTGATCAACAGCGATCCCGATATCGGCGACAAGCTGAAGATCGCGTTCCTGCCCAACTACCGGGTCTCGGCGATGGAAGCGATCTGCCCCGGTACCGACCTGTCCGAGCAAATCTCGACTGCCGGCAAGGAAGCCTCGGGTACCGGCAACATGAAGTTCATGATGAATGGCGCGATCACCATCGGCACCCTGGACGGCGCCAACATCGAAATCCGCGAGGAATGCGGCGACGAGAACTTCTTCCTGTTCGGGCTGACCGCGCAGGAAGTCGAGGCGCGGCGGCAGAATTACAATCCGGTGGCCATCATCCACGACGACCCCGACATCGCCCGGGTGATGCACCTCCTGGAAAGCGCGCACTTCAACCAGTTTGAGCCGGGGATTTTTGACTCGATCCTGCAATCGCTGACCAGCCCGCACGATCCGTGGCTGACGATTGCTGATTTCCGCGCCTTTATCGACGCTCAGAAACTGGCTGCTCAAGCCTATCAGGATCAGGAGCGCTGGACCCGGATGAGCATTCTCAACACCGCCACCAGCGGCAAGTTCTCCACCGACCGCACCATGCTGGAGTACAACGCCGAAATCTGGAAGCTGAAGCAGCTTCCGGAGATGCCGCTGGCCTGATTCTCGCCCGCGTTTTTGGCGGTATCCGATCCCCCCGTCATGGGGGGATTTTTTTACCTTTTGCCTTTTGCCTTCAGTACATCACATCGGCGGCACCAGCAGCGCCGGATCAATCCGTGCGTCGCGCCAGTTCATTCGCCAGTCCAGATGCGGCCCGGTCACCCGGCCGCTCTTGCCCACCGTGGCGACGATATCGCCCTTGCGCACCTGCTGGCCGACCCGGACGTCGAGCTGGTCGAGATGCATGAGGGTCGAACTCAGCCGATGCCCATGGTCAATGATCAGCGTCGCGCCTGTGTAGTACAAATCCGGTTCGGCCAATGTCACAACGCCATCGGCCGGGGCGCGTACCGGCGTTCCGAGCTGCGCGGCGATATCCACGCCGTAATGCGGCTGGCGCGGCTCGCCGTTGAGAATGCGCTGGCTGCCGTAGACGCCGCTGATGCGCCCGGTCACTGGCCAGGCAAAGCCGCTCAGAAACCAGGCTTGCGGAATATCGCGCCGGCGGGCGTCGCCCAGCCGGGCATTCTCGCGGCGGATGCGTTCGAGCACGGCGGGCGGCGGCGTCACTTTGTCCGGCGGCAGGCCATTGAGGCGCTGGCTGTCGTACTGGCGCTGGGCGATCATCAGTGCCCGCTCTTCGCGCCCGCCGTCAGGATAGAGGATGGTCCACCGCCCGCTTGGCGGCGCATCGCGGCCAAAGCCGAATACGAACGCACCATCTGGCCCGACAGTTATCGGTTGTCCGTTCAGCTCCATTCGGGTTCCCGGTGACGCCTGTCCGACGATCAACCCGCCCTGGGTCAGTTGTCCCTGCCAGCGCAATTCTCCGGCGCTGGCCGCCAGCAGCCATAGCATTGGACCTACGAATCCCAATCCTCGTCGCATCGCTAGCCTCTCCAATTCATGTGAATTACCGGGCTGCCAATGGGCGTATTGCCCGGATGCGCGCTATAGTACAAGCTCAAACGGAAACGCGCCGGCTTACCATCGTCATACCCCCTCAATAAGGAGAAGACATGGCCCAGCATTACGATCTTATCGCCATCGGCGGCGGCAGCGGCGGCCTGTCGGTGGTGGAACGGGCGGCCCGGCATGGCGCCCGCTGCGCCCTAATCGAAGCTGCCCGGCTCGGTGGCACGTGCGTCAACGTCGGCTGTGTGCCGAAGAAAGTGATGTGGTACGCTGCCCATCTGGCCCACGCGCTCGATGATGCGCCAGGTTACGGCTTCCGGCTGGATTACTTCGGTTTCGACTGGCAAAAACTGAAACTAGCGCGCGACCGCCTGGTGAGCGACATCAACGAATGGTATCTGGGTTATCTGGCCGCAGCCGGAGTCACCCTGATTCGCGGCTTGGCCCGCTTCGCCGACGCCCACACCCTGGCGGTCGGTGGCGAACGCTACAGCGCCGACCACATCGTCATCGCCACCGGTGGCCGGCCCCAGGTTCCCGACGTGCCCGGCGCTCGGTTCGGCATCACCTCGGACGGCTTTTTCGAACTGGACGCCTGTCCGGCGCGCGTCGCCATCGTCGGCAGCGGCTACATCGCGGTGGAGCTGGCGGGAATGCTGCACGCGCTGGGGGCCGAGGTGACCCTGCTGGTCCGCAAGGATCAGGTCTTGCGGTCCTTCGATGCGATGCTGCGCCAACAGTTGCTGGAACGGCTGCGCGAGGATGGCATTACCGTGCTGACCCACACCCAGGTGCGCGCGGTGGCACGGCTGGCCAGCGGGGCGCTCAGCCTGCATTGCGAGGGGCCAGGCAGCGCCCCGAACGTGAACGCGGTGCTGTGGGCCATTGGGCGCGAGCCCAACACCGATGCGCTCGATCTGCCGGTGGCGGGCGTAACGCTGAATCCGAACGGTTCCATTCCTACCGACCCGTATCAGAACACCAACGTACCCGGCATTTACGCCATCGGCGACGTGACCGAGCGGTTCCACCTGACTCCGGTGGCCATCGCCGCCGGTCGCCGCCTGGCGGATCGGTTGTTCGGCGGCCAGCCGGAACGCCATCTGCCCTACACGAACATTGCTACTGTGGTATTTACCCATCCGCCCATCGGCGCGGTCGGTCTGACCGAGGAGGAAGCGCGACGGCAATACGGCGATGCGGTGCGGATTTACCAGACCCGGTTCCGCCCGATGTATCACGCTTTTACCGTCCGCCAGCCCCAAACGGTGATGAAGTTGGTCTGCATCGGGCCGGAGGAAAAAATCGTGGGTTGCCATCTGATCGGTGAGGGCGTGGACGAAATGCTGCAAGGGTTTGCGGTCGCCATCCGCATGGGCGCGACCAAGCGCGATTTCGATGACACGGTCGCCATTCACCCCACCAGCGCCGAAGAACTGGTCACGATGCGCTGAGCGCGGAATGCCTGGTCCACGGAAGACACGGAAGACACGGAAGACACGGAATGATCTACGATGCGCTGAACGCGAGGATAATCAAGATGAAACGTCTGCTATTTGGGATTTTTATTATGCTGCTGGCCGCCTGCGCCAACCGGCCCGGTGATGCCGAAATCCAGCGGCAGGTGACCGAGCGGCTGCTGGGCGAGGGCGGCAGTCTCTATGTCGTCGAGAACTTTATTAAAATCAACGGCTTCGACCCGGGTCAGAACGTCTACGTCGCTGAGGTGGAATACGATCTGGTATTCCAGAAGAGCCTGGCCGATCTGGCGCTGAACCTGCGCGACAGCAAGGATCCGTTGCTGGCCGGGCTGGACCTGGTGGCGCTGGGCATCAAGTACGGCCAGTTCCAGGCTGGCGAACGCCGCCATCGCGCCGAGAAGGTGACCTTCCACAAGACCGAGCAGGGCTGGCTGCTCCAGAACGAGCGTTGATTGGACTACTACGAGAACTGTCATGCCGATTCGTCCTTTTGAACAGCACGTCCCCCGCATCCATCCCTCCGCTTATGTGGACGATACCGCCGTGGTGATCGGCGATGTCGAAATCGGTGAGGATAGTTCGGTTTGGCCGCTGTGCGTGATTCGCGGCGACATTCAGAGCATCCGCATCGGTGCGCGCACCAGCATCCAGGATGGGACCATCATTCACGTCACCCACGACAGCCGGTTTTGTCCGGGCGGCCAGCCGACCCACATCGGCAACGATGTCACGGTTGGCCACAAGGTCATCCTGCACGCCTGCACGATCGAGGATTATTGCCTGATCGGCATGGGCGCGATCGTGATGGACAAGGCGGTGGTGCAAGCGCGGGTCACCATCGGCGCCGGCAGCGTGGTGCCGCCCGGCAAGGTGCTGGAAAGCGGTTATCTGTACGTCGGCAGCCCGGTGAAGCAGGCCCGCCCGCTGAATGACCGCGAACTGGAGTTTCTCGAATACTCGGCCCAGAACTACCGGCGGCTGAAGGAGCGGCATCGGGCATTGATCGGGTTGGAATGACCGTACGCAGGGAATCTTACTCCAGTCGCAGCCGGTCGCCGATCCGGATGCCGCGCCGCCTCGCCTCGCCGGCGTTGATTTCCAGGATATAGCGTACCGTATCGGTATCGCTGGGGTAGATCGGGCAGTTTGGCTTCGTGCAGGGCGGTGTATCTGCCTGGATCTGGAGCAGCGTCCCGCCGGCGTCGAAATACAGCAAATCCAGGGGAATGTAGGTGTTTTTCATCCAGAACAGCGCGGGTCCCGGCGGTTGCACGAACAGCATTCCCCGCTCCGGAGGCAGTTCCTGGCGAAACATCAGCCCTTGCTGGCGCTCCTCGAGCGTTTGCGCCATTTCCACTTGAAAGGCCGCTGACCCGACCGTGACCCGCGCCAGATGCAGAGCAAACGCGGGTTCGCCCGTCAGCGTGGCCAATCCCCATAGCGCGGCAAAACCATGATGAATCTTCATCGCAACCTCTCCCATGCTTGAATCTCGCCAGCAGGCACGGTTTTCAACCCCAACGACCGCGCCTTGTCAGACTGGCCCCTTATCGTCAACATAGGCGCCCTTGCTGGCCCAATCCCATCATACAACTTCCTACTCTCCATGCACTTTCAGGTATTCCAGACCGATAGCGCGGCGCGGCGCGGCCAACTCACGTTTGAACGGGGTACGGTGGAAACCCCAGCCTTCATGCCGGTGGGCACCTACGGCACGGTCAAGGCCATGACCCCAGAGGAACTGCGCGCCAGCGGCGCCGAAATCATCCTCGGCAATACTTTCCACCTGATGCTGCGGCCTGGTACGGCGATCGTCGAGCAACATGGCGGCCTGCATGGTTTCATGCACTGGGATGGGCCGATTCTGACCGATTCCGGCGGGTTCCAGGTGTTCAGCCTGGCGGCGATCCGCATGATTACCGAGGCCGGGGTCAAGTTCCAGTCGCCGGTGGATGGCGGGATGGTGTTCCTGGGGCCGGAGGAATCCATGGCGGTGCAGCGGGCCCTCGGTTCCGACATCGTGATGATTTTCGACGAATGCACCCCGTATCCGGCCACCGAAACCCAGGCCCGCCAATCCATGGAATTGTCGTTGCGCTGGGCGCGACGCAGCAAGACTGCCCATGGTGACAGCTCTGCTGCGCTGTTCGGCATCGTCCAGGGCAGCGTATACCCGCACCTGCGCCGCGTGTCCGCCGAGGGACTGCGGGAGATCGGCTTCGACGGCTACGCCATCGGCGGGCTGGCGGTCGGCGAACCGCTGGCGGAGCGGCTGGCGATGCTCGATTGCACCGTGCCGCTATTGCCGGAAACCGCGCCGCGCTACCTGATGGGGGTCGGCAAGCCAGAGGACATCGTCGAATCAGTGCGCCGGGGCGTGGATTTGTTCGACTGCGTGATGCCGACCCGCAACGCCCGCAATGGCCATCTATTCACCCATCATGGCGACATTCGCATCCGCAACAGCCAGTACCGAGCCGATACCCGGCCGCTGGACGAGACCTGCGGCTGCTATACCTGCCAGCATTACAGCCGCGCCTATCTGCGCCATCTGGATCGTTGCAACGAAATCCTCGGCGCCCGGCTCAATACGATTCATAATCTTTACTATTACCAGGATTTGATGCGCGAACTGCGCACGGCTATCGCCGGGCAGCGATTTGCAGCGTTCGTGGCTGGATTTTATGAAAAGCGCGGGCAAGTTCCACCGCCTGTGTATAATGACGGGCTTTAAAAAAGGCTTCCATCGCCCGCACCATCCCAAATCAACCCTGGGGCGAGTGGAGCCATCAACGAGGAATTTCCAATGGAAAGCATTCTGAACTTCCTGATTCCCCCCGCCCTGGCTCAGGGCGGTGCTCCTGGCGGCGCTGAAATGGGCCTGATGAACCTGCTGTTTCCCATCATCCTGATCGGGGCGTTCTACTTCCTGCTGATTCGCCCGCAGACCAAGCGCGCCAAGGAACACAAACAGATGGTCGAGGGGCTTAAAAAGGGTGATGAGGTCGTCACCGGCGGCGGCGTGCTGGGCCGCATCACCGACATTGGCGAGAATTTCCTGCAAGTGGAAATCGCCGACGGCGTGCAAATCAAAATCCAGAAACAGTCCGTGGGTTCGCTGATGCCCAAGGGCACCTACAAGGGCAATTTCTAATCCAGCGCCAGCGCGCCGCCCGGCGCCCGGCGGGAATCGCTGCCTCATGTCCACGTACACCCTGAATCAATACCCTTGGTGGAAGTACCTGCTGATCGGCCTGGTGATGCTGTGGGGCCTGGTCTTCGCCCTGCCCAATCTGTTTGGCGAGGACCCTGCCGTGCAGATTTCCGGCGCCCGGGCCAACACCGCCATTGATGCGACATTCCAGAACCGGGTCGCTGCTCTAATCGAGG
>Ga0115027_10000118_pt1 | contig 10858 bp, 11 predicted proteins | sample Open_0915_D1_FD_83879 | JGI IMG/M metagenome (GOLD analysis project Ga0115027, IMG submission 83879) | Wetland microbial communities from Old Woman Creek Reserve in Ohio, USA - Open_0915_D1 | ecosystem: Environmental > Aquatic > Freshwater > Wetlands > Sediment ...
GGAGAGATCCTCAAAGGCTCGCAACTGCCAATAGCATATGCGGCCTACACCCCCTGCTTCAGGCGGGAGGCCGGTTCATACGGCAAGGATACGCGCGGATTGATACGCCAACACCAGTTCAACAAGGTCGAGCTGGTAAAGTTTTCACACCCATCGGATTCAATGAAGGAGCTGGAACTGCTCCTGGATAATGCTGAAGAGGTCCTGCGGCTTCTTGAACTCCCCTACAGAGTTGTTGAGCTCTGCACCGGCGATATCGGTTTTTCAGCCTGCCGTACGTTTGATATAGAGGTCTGGCTTCCTGGGCAGAACACATACCGGGAAATCTCATCCTGCAGCAATTTCGGTGATTTCCAGGCACGCCGCGCCGGAATCAAATTCCGCGAGGATGAGAAGTCAAAACCCGAATTTGTGCATACGCTCAACGGTTCCGGGCTGGCAGTAGGCAGGACAGTGGTAGCAATCCTTGAAAACTGCCAACAGGAAGACGGTTCGGTGGTCATTCCGCTGGCACTTCGTCCTTACATGGGCGGACTTGAAAAGATAGCGGTTTCAAATTAGTTCAATTTGTGGAAGAGTGGCCGAGTGGCTGAAGGCGGCGGTCTTGAAAACCGTTTAACGAAAGTTACGTGGGTTCGAATCCTACCTCTTCCGCCAATTTATCATCTGCAGCAGTTAAGCTCTGCAGAAACAGCAGCCGGAATGCCGCACAGGTTCACGGAGAGATGGCCGAGTAGGTCGAAGGCGCTCGCCTGCTAAGCGAGTATACTGGGAAACCGGTATCGAGGGTTCGAATCCCTCTCTCTCCGCCATTTTATTTTCAGGGAGTACTATGGCAAGGAAGCTGGTCCTGCTGATATTGAGCGGGCTGATATGTACATTGGGACTTCTTTCAGGCTGTAGCAAAAAAGAGGAGCCGAAAAAGCCGCATCAGGAGTCAGCCCCTGCGAATGATTCTGTTGTCCGGAAGCAGACTGAAGTTTCCGTCCCGGACAGTGTAAAGGGGAAGTGGAAGTCTGTTAAGATAAGCATCATGGACAAAGAGAAGAAAAAAGAAGGGTTTGTAGAGATAGAGATTGGCAAGACCATGAAAGTCAATGGCACTGACCTTGTTATAGAAGTTGAAACCTTCCTCCCTCATTTCATAATGGACGGAACAACCCTCACTTCAAGTACGAATTCGCCAAAAAATCCGGCTGTACAGATACATGTAACCGAAAACGGTCTGGAAGTTTTCAAGGGATGGCTCTTTACCCTTTACCCGAATACCCATGCTTCGAAACACGCAAAATACGGATTCGGTCTCGTCGATTTTACCCCGGCAAACTAACACGTTTCATTGGTGCAACCCTTGCCGCCACCATCGGGCACTCTGCGATCAAGCAATGAGGTCCTGTCTTGCGGTTGTCCCCTTCCCATCAGCTTTTCCCGAGCTTATGACAGTCAAAATTCTTCTCTTTCTGAAAAAACTTTTCCTCTGAAAGCATTTATGCTAGTTTTCAATCCCTTGTGATGTCATTGGGTATTAATTAGTATGAAGGAATTTCCCGCCATGTCCCGAATCATCTGCATAGCCAATCAGAAGGGTGGAGTCGGCAAGACCACAACATCGGTAAACCTCGCATCTTCGCTTGCTGCTGCTGAAAAGAGGGTGCTGCTTGTTGACATCGATCCACAGGGGAATGCCACCAGCGGTGTCGGCATTGACAAAAACGGGCTTACCAACAGTGTTTACGACCTGATAATTAATGATGAAGACCCTGCAGGGGTGCTTCTTGAGACAGAACTCAAGTCGCTGCAGATCATCCCGGCCACGCCTGATCTTGCCGGTGCGGAGCTTGAACTGGTTGAGCTTGCCGACAGAGAGAATAAGCTGAAAAAGATTCTTCATCCGCTGAAAGATCGTTACGAGTATATCATCATTGACTGCCCGCCATCCCTGGGTCTGCTGACAATAAATGCAATGACTGCTGCCGATAGCGTTCTAGTGCCGCTGCAGACAGAATTTTACGCTATGGAAGGTCTTTCACAGATTGTCCGCACCATAAAGCTTGTCCAGAAAGGCTTGAATCCGGCTCTGCAGATCGAAGGGATTCTTTTGACCATGTTTGACGGCAGGAACAATCTCTCCCGGCAGGTTGCGGAGGAGGTCCGGACGCATTTCGGTGATCAGGTTTTCAGGACGGTCATCCCGCGCAACGTGAGACTTTCCGAAGCGCCCAGTCACGGAAAACCGATCATCCTTTATGACATAACATCTCGTGGGGCTGCGGCATATCTTGAACTTGCGCAGGAACTGCTGCAGCGCGGAGGGAGAAATGGTTAAGAAAACCGGGCTCGGCAAGGGGATGGGGGCGCTTCTTCCAGTTATGGAGAAGGAGCAGACCAGCTATTTTATCTGTCCGATTGAGGATATAAAACCAAACAGGTCTCAGCCAAGAAAAACATTTACGACGGATAAACTTGAAGAACTGGCTGCATCGATACGGGAAAAAGGGGTCATCCAGCCTCTTGTCGTTATCAGGAAGAGCGGTCATTACGAGATAATTGCCGGTGAACGGCGCTGGCGGGCAGCCCAGAAGGCCGGTCTTCACGAAGTACCGGTAGTCATTCAGGATGTTTCCGAAAATACTGCCCTTGAAATGGCGCTGATAGAAAATATTCAGCGTGAAGACCTTAATGCCATCGAGGAAGCCCATGCCTATCGTGCTTTGATGGAAAAGATCGATCTTTCCCAGGAAGAGATGGCAAAAAGAGTCGGCAAGGATCGTTCGACGGTGGCCAACTCGCTCAGGCTGCTCAAGCTTCCGGAAGAGATTCAGAGAGACCTTGTTGAAGAGCGCCTTTCAATGGGGCACGCCCGGGCACTGCTGGCGCTTGACCAGCCTGAACTGCTCCGTAAGGCACGTGAAGAGATAATCAAAAAACATCTCAGTGTCCGCGGTGCAGAAGCTCTGGTAAAAAGGCTCAAAAACCCGCCCCCCAAGAAATCTAAAGGAGAGACGAGAGAGGTTATCGAACTCGTCGAACTGCTCAAGAAAAGATTTCAGACCAAGATCGAAATCAGATCAGGCGGTAGATGCGGCAAGATAGAGATCAGTTTCAGCGGGAAAGACGAGCTCTCCAGAATCATAGATCTGCTCGGAATATAATCAGTTTCTCCATCAAAAAACTTGACACAAAAAAAAGCTTATGATAGCTATCGTTTGCTTTACGCCCGGAGTGCATTTTTGCGTGTGCTTCGTGTATGCAGTATACAACTTGCCCAGCGAGAGGTGGCAGCGTGATTGATATAGATTTGGCGTTTGTGATTCAGCTGATCAACTTTTTAGTTCTGCTTGCAGTGCTGAATGTTCTCCTTTACAAGCCAATCAGGAAGGTTATTGCCGAGCGTCAGGGGAAAATAGCTGACGCCAAAAGCCGGGCTGAAGGGGTTGATCAGGATGTTCAGGCAAAGATGGCAGAGTATGACGCCCGCCTGAAAGAGATGAAGAGCGGCGCTGCCGATGAGCGCGGCGCTCTTGTGAAAGAGGCTCAGGCCGAAGAGACAACGATTCTTGAGGCTGCCCGTAAAGAAGCTTCTGAAGCTCTTGCTGCCATTAAATCAAGAGTGGCAAAAGAGGCTGCCGATGCCCGAGCCATTCTGCAAGAGCAGGCAAAGGTGCTGTCAGTTGATATCTGCGAAAAAGTTCTCGGGAGGAGCTTGTAATATGAAGCGCTGTATTGAGTTTTTGCGCAGGCCGGCTTCTGTAGCCGGAATTCAGTGTGTACTGCTTGTTGCTCTCGCTTCAGCAGGATTTGCCTCAGGTGGCGAAGGCGGGGCAAACGCTGGCGGACATGGTGGCGCTGCCCAGTGGAAGGATTTCATGTGGCGCTGCATCGATTTTGCCGCACTTGTTCTTATTCTGGTCTGGGCTGTCAAAAAAGCAGATATGAAAAAAGCCCTGGCCGACCGTCAGTCCGGAATTGAGAAGGCGCTTCGCGAGGCCGAGGAGATGAAGGCCTCTGCCGAGAAAAAATTTGCCGAGTACAATGCAAGGATAGCCCAGGCGCACATAGAGGCCGAAGAGCTGCAGAAGCGGATTCGCGAAGAAGCGATTGTCGAAAAAAGCAGAATTGTTGCCGAAGCAAAGGTCGCTGCCGAAAAGATAAAGGCTCAGGCTAAAACCCTGGCTGATCAGGAGATCGTCAGAGCAAAGACTGAACTTCGTGACGAGGCGGCGCGTCTTGCAGTCCAGCTTGCAGAACAGACCCTGAAGAGTGCCATGAGGCCGGAAGATCAGGATCGGCTGGTTGGAGAATATCTTACCAAGGTGGTGGAATTACATTGAGCGCGAACGCAATAGCACGACGTTACGCCAAGGCTCTTGTTCAGCTGGCAGCTGAGGAAGGGGCAGTGGAAAGTTTTCATGGTGAACTTGCCAGGGTTGAAGAGCTTTTTGCAGCTAACCCGGAACTCGGCTCGCTCCTTTCAAACCCGGCTTACGGCATCGAAGCAAAGCTGGAGATTCTGAAAGATGTTGCCGGCAAACTTACTCTCTCCGGGACTATCCGTAACTTCCTCCTTCTTCTTCAGGAGCGGAATCGTATGACCTGTCTCCCGGCCATCTCATCTTCCTACAGCATTCTTGCCGACGAACTCTCCGGAGTTGTCCGGCCGATCATTACATCTGCGCTCCCTCTCGGTGATGCTCAGATCGCCGCAATCAAGGCAGCGCTTGAGAAGAATACCGGCAAGACCGTTATTATGACAGTAGAGATCGATCCTTCGCTGATTGGTGGCGTCGTCACCAAAATAGGCGATAAAGTTCTTGATGGAAGCGTTAAAACACAGTTGACCAGAATTGAAGATATATTACAGAAGGGGTGAGATGATCCTATGGAAATCAGAGCCGAAGAAATCAGCGAAATAATCAAGAAGCAGATCAAGGGTTACGGCAAAGATGTAGAAGTTGCCGAAACAGGTACCATTATCTCTGTTGGTGACGGTATTGCCCGTATTCACGGACTTGACAAGGCAATGTCAGGCGAACTGCTTGAATTCCCGGGCGGCATTTCAGGAATGGTGCTGAACCTTGAGGAAGACAACGTCGGTGCCGCTATTCTCGGCGAAGACAACGAGAACATCAAAGAAGGCTCGACTGTCAAGAGAACCGGCAGAATCGTCGAAGTTCCTGTCGGCCGGGCGCTCATCGGTCGTGTCGTTGACGCTATCGGTCAGCCGATCGACGGTAAAGGCCCTATCAATACTGACACCTTCAGCAAGGTCGAGATCAAGGCACCTGGCATTGTCCAGAGAAAGTCTGTTCATGAACCGCTGCAGACCGGTCTCAAAGCTATCGATTCCATGGTTCCGATCGGGCGTGGTCAGCGTGAGCTTATCATTGGCGACCGTCAGACAGGCAAGACTGCTGTTGCCATGGACACCATCATTAACCAGAAGGGTGGCGATGTTGTCTGTATCTATGTTGCTATCGGTCAGAAACGTTCCACTGTTGCCCAGGTTGTTTCCAAGCTGACAGAACACGGCGCCATGGATTACACCATTGTTGTCGCCGCGACTGCTTCCGAGTCGGCACCGCTTCAGTACATCGCCCCTTATACCGGCGTAACCATGGGCGAGTTCTTCCGCGACAGCGGCAAGCATGCCCTTATCATCTATGATGACCTTTCCAAGCAGGCTGTTGCCTATCGCCAGCTTTCACTGCTGCTCCGGCGTCCGCCAGGACGTGAAGCTTATCCTGGTGACGTTTTCTACCTTCATAGCCGCCTCCTTGAGCGTGCCTGCAAGGTTTCCGACGAGTGTGGCGCCGGTTCACTGACCGCTCTGCCGATCATCGAAACCCGGGCCGGTGACGTATCTGCCTACATCCCGACCAACGTAATTTCTATTACTGACGGGCAGATCTTCCTTGAGTCCGACCTTTTCTACTCCGGCGTTCGTCCTGCGATCAACGTCGGCATCTCTGTTTCGCGTGTTGGTGGCTCCGCCCAGACCAAGTCGATGAAACAGGTTGCCGGTACACTTCGACTCGACCTTGCCCAGTACCGTGAAATGGCAGCGTTTGCCCAGTTCGGTTCAGACCTGGACAAGGCAACCCAGATGCAGCTTGCCCGTGGTGAGCGTCTTGTTGAGATTCTCAAGCAGGCACAGTACCAGCCGCTCTCCAATGAAAAGCAGATTCTGATAATCTTTGCCGCCAATCAGGGTTTTCTGGATGAGTATCCGGTAGCTGTGTTGAGAAGATATGAAACCGAGCTGATGGCATTTTTTGAGAGCCGCAAAAGCGATCTGGTTGCTGAGCTTAAAACCAAGAAGGCTATGGATGATGAACTGAAAGCTAAATTCATTGCCGCTCTTAACGAGTTCAAGAAAGAGTTCACAGTCTAAACCAAGGACGGAATTCCGTTATGCCAAGTTTAAAAAGCATCAAAAAGCGTATCGCCTCGGTCAAAAATACGGGCCAGATAACCAAAGCCATGAAAATGGTTTCGGCTGCCAAGCTCCGTCGTGCCCAGGAGAATGTTGTTGCCGCTCGTCCGTTTGCAAAAAAGCTGTCAGAGGTTCTTGGCCGGCTGGCCGGCAATGTCCCGGCTGACTGCAGTCCGCTTATTCAGCGTCGTGAAGATTCAAACAAGGCTCTTCTGGTTGTAGTAACTTCTGATCGCGGCCTCTGCGGCGGATTCAATGCCAATCTTTGCAAGGCTGCAGACCGCTTTGTCAAAGAGCACAAGGAAGACTTTTCGGAACTGAAGATCATGGCCCTTGGGAAAAAGGGTAATGATTTCATGAAGCGGCGCCATGGGGTCTGGAAAAGCCATGTTGGCCTTCTGGGTGCGCTCAATTACCAGACAGCAGCTCTGCTCGCTCAGGAGATCATCGAAGGGTATCTGGCCGAGGAGTACGACGAAGTTCATATAGTTTACAATGAGTTCCGCAGTGTCATGTCCCAGGAGATTACCTTCAGCAAGCTGCTGCCGGTAGCCCCGCCTGCTACTGACAATCAGGAAGTAGAGCCGCGCGAATATATCTACGAACCGGATCAGGCTGAACTGCTGGCAGAACTGCTGCCGAAGCACATTGAAGTGCAGATTTTCAAGACGCTGCTTGAGACGGTTGCCGGCGATCATGGTGCCCGTATGACGGCCATGGACAGCGCCTCCAAAAATGCGAAAGAGATGATCGGCAAGCTGACTCTTATCTACAACCGTGCCCGTCAGGCAGCGATCACCAAGGAACTCATGGAGATTATCTCCGGGGCTGAGTCGGTAAAAGGTTAATAAGGACATAGATTCATAATTACTAAGTGGTCGCATGATCACAGAAGGAAGGGACAGAATGAGTCAGAACTTTGGAAAGATCACACAGGTAATCGGCGCTGTTGTTGACGTCGAATTTGAGCCGGGGAAACTCCCCCCGATTTACAACGCCCTGAAGGTCACCAATCCTGCCATCGATGATCGCGAGATGAATCTGGTTCTCGAAGTTGCCCAGCATCTTGGCGAGAATGCAGTACGTACCATCGCCATGGACGGTACAGATGGTCTTGTGCGCGGTCAGCAGGTTATGGATACCGGCAAGCAGATTGTCATGCCGGTCGGTCGCAAGACCCTCGGCCGCATCATGAACGTTATCGGTGAGCCGATCGATGAGATGGGCCCTATTGGTCACGAGAAAGAGCTGCCGATCCATCGATTCGCCCCTACTTTCCAGGAGCAGTCGACCAAAGTCGAGTCCTTTACCACCGGGATCAAGGTTGTTGACCTCCTCGCGCCGTATGCCCGTGGCGGTAAAATCGGCCTTTTCGGCGGCGCCGGCGTCGGCAAGACTGTTCTCATCATGGAACTCATCAATAACATCGCCAAGCAGCATGGCGGTTTCTCTGTTTTCGCCGGTGTTGGCGAGCGTACCCGTGAAGGGAATGACCTCTGGATGGAAATGAAGGAATCCGGCGTAATCGACAAGGCAGCCCTGATCTACGGTCAGATGAATGAGCCGCCGGGAGCACGCTCACGGGTTGCGCTCTCCGCGCTTACCGTTGCCGAGTACTTCCGTGACGAAGAGGGTCAGGACGTTCTTCTCTTCATTGACAATATCTTCCGTTTTACCCAGGCAGGTTCCGAGGTCTCCGCACTTCTCGGCCGTATCCCTTCAGCCGTTGGTTACCAGCCGACTCTCTCCACTGAAATGGGTGAGCTGCAGGAGCGGATTACCTCCACAAACAAAGGTTCCATCACCTCAGTTCAGGCGATCTACGTCCCTGCTGACGACCTTACCGACCCGGCTCCGGCAACTGCTTTCGCCCACCTTGACGCAACAACGGTTCTTTCCCGGCAGATCGCCGAGCTCGGCATCTACCCGGCTGTTGACCCCCTCGACTCAACTTCACGGATTCTCGATCCCTATGTCGTCGGCGAAGAGCACTATGCTGTTGCCCGTTCGGTTCAGTATGTTCTCCAGCGCTACAAGGACCTGCAGGACATCATCGCCATTCTTGGGATGGATGAGCTTTCCGAAGATGACAAACTGGTTGTTTCCCGGGCCAGAAAGATCCAGCGTTTCCTCTCCCAGCCGTTCCATGTTGCCGAAGCCTTCACTGGCACTCCAGGTGTTTACGTTGAGCTGAAAGACACCATCAAGGGCTTCCAGGAGATCGTTGCCGGCAAGTACGATCATCTCCCTGAGCAGGCATTCTACATGGTCGGTACAATTGAAGAAGTCCTTGAGAAGGCCAAGAAACTGGCGGTTTAATATAACCATCTGAGCAGGGCGGACACTGTTCGCCCCTACAAGGATTTGCATATGGCTGAAAAACTGAAACTTGAACTTGTTACTCCTTACAAAAAGGTTCTGTCAGAAGAGGTTGACGAGATTACCGCGACCGGTAAACTCGGTGAATTCGGTGTTCTCCCTGGGCACGCACCTTTTCTCACTTCTCTTGATATAGGCGAATTCTGCTATAAGAAGGATGGTGTGAATCATCATATGGCGGTCAACTGGGGCTACTTTGAGGTTGAGGATGACATGGCAACAGTACTGGTGCAGTCCGCCGAAAGTGCCGACGAGATTGATCTTGAACGCGCCAAAGCCGCTCTCGGTCGTGCCGAGGATATGCTGAAGAAGCTTGCTCCGGAAGATAAACAGTTCAAAATATACGAAGCAGCTCTTGAGCGGGCCGTCATAAGGATGCAGGTGGCCGGCAAAGCTGTTCGCAAATAGCGTTAGCAAGTAATATTATCTTTCAAAAAGAGCGGCTGGCATGCCGCTCTTTTTTTGTTTGTATGGCAATTAAGGCACTGTTTTGCTATAAACTCAATGAAGAGGCAGGGCCAGAGTGAAGACGAATAAACCGACCATAGTTATAACCATGGGCGACCCCTGCGGGATCGGGCCGGAGATAATAGTCAAGGCAGTTGCTGATAAAGCGGTTCAGACGGCCTGTCTGCCTGTAGTGATCGGCGACAGAGGTGCTATGGAGCGCGCAATTGCCCTTGCTGGTTGCGGGCAGGAACTTATTATCCTTGCAGCTGACGAGCTTCCTGAAGCGGAAGTTACGGGGAGCATCTTTCTCAAAGAGCTCTCCTTTCTTGCTGACAGTGACATGGCTTACGGAAATCCTTCCAGCAGCTCCGGAGATGCGGTTTTTCACTACATTACGGCGGCTGCGGCGCTCTGCCTGAGCGGCCGAGTCGCGGCTATGGCAACAGCGCCGATAAACAAGGCGGCGATGAATCTGGCCGGACACAATTATCCCGGGCATACGGAACTGCTTGCCGAATTGACCGGTGCTGAAGAGTTCGTCATGATGCTTGCCGGTGAGCGCCTCAGAGTTGCTCTGGTGACGATTCACGAAGCTGTTGCCGATGTTCCTGCCCTGGTGACCTACGAGAAGGTCCTGGCGACGATTCTGACTACCCATCAGGAGGTTGCCAGATATTTCTGCCAAAACCCGCGGATTGCGGTCCTTTCGCTGAATCCTCATGCAGGAGAAGGGGGGATGTTCGGTGATCATGAAGAGCGGGTAATTGTTCCGGCGATTCGTGAGGCACGGCGCAGAGGTGTTGATGCGAGCGGGCCACATTCGGCTGACACCCTGTTTCACTTTGCCGCCCAAGGCGATTATGACGCTGTTGTCTGCATGTATCACGATCAGGGGCTTATCCCGCTCAAACTGCTCCACTTTGATGATGGTGTTAATATCACTCTGGGGCTGCCGATTATCAGGACATCGGTTGATCACGGCACAGCATATAATCTGGCCGGCAAAGGGATTGCAAGTGCAGCAAGCATGAAAGCGGCAATTCTTACCGCCGCTAAAATTGCAGGTTTTTCAACTTCAGCATGCTAGCAAGAGGTACGTCATGATAAGCCGGTCCAGGCTCTTTCGTAGCGATAACAACATTGATAACTGCATCAGGCAGGCCGCAGCTATCGAAACGCTCATGGAAATAGCCCGAACGCTGGCCTCTCAAAATGAGATAGAAGAGATTCTGCAGCAGATCATGGACCAGGTCTGCCGTCTTTTGAATCCGCAGGCATGGGCCCTGCTCCTGAGAGACGATGTTACCGGTGAATTGGAATTTACAGCTGTTATAGCAGATGCTGCAGAGAGTCTCAAAGGGGTCAGACAGTCTGCAGGTCATGGAGCAGCCGGCTGGGCAGCCGAGAATGGCCAATCACTGATAATCCCGGACGTACGTTGCGATGAAAGGTTTGCCGCAGAGTTTGACCGTCAACACTCCTTTGTTACACGCTCCCTCGTCTGCGTTCCTGTAAAAAGCCATGACAAGGTCTTCGGAGTTATCCAGCTGGTCAACAGTATCGAAGGCAGCGTCTTTGATGAGGCAGACGTGCAGA
>Ga0115027_10000122_pt1 | contig 10782 bp, 6 predicted proteins | sample Open_0915_D1_FD_83879 | JGI IMG/M metagenome (GOLD analysis project Ga0115027, IMG submission 83879) | Wetland microbial communities from Old Woman Creek Reserve in Ohio, USA - Open_0915_D1 | ecosystem: Environmental > Aquatic > Freshwater > Wetlands > Sediment ...
GAGCATCGCGAAGAATCTCGTTTTTAGCTCAGGATAAACTCCGCGCGGCAATCTCTTCTTTGGACAAGACTGATTCTGTATCGATTATACCCCCTGACCACTATGTTGCTTATGCCTTTCCCGAGGTAAGATTCTTCAGGAACGGCGTAATATGGGCTGCCTCGCGCGGCCCTATCTGGACCTCCCAGTCCTTCAGCTCTTCATCCAGATCTCCGCTTATGGTCGCGGCCGCGCCGGGTATAACCAGCTTCCTGTGCTTGATCTTTCCCTCGATCCCGCACTTTTTCACAAACGGCGCGATGGCATCAGCCACAAACTTTCCCGCCGCCCAGGCGGTGAGCACCGACAGGCCCTCGGTGTCCTTGATGAGCAGCCAGGCAGGAACCCGGCTGGACTCCACCTCTCCAGACACAATAAAGTAGGTAAGGGAGAAGTTGCTGGTTATCAGCACCGGGGAGTTTTCGTCGGGGTTGTTGATCTCGTAAATCCCTTCGGTGGTGGCCATGGGCCGCTGCGGGTCGGTATAGATGTTCATCCGCTGCAGCGCCAGCGGGAAAAGATTGTGCCCTTCAACTGTTGACAGAATGATGATGCCGCCATACTTGGGTATGAAGGTTGAGGCAATAATAGCCTCCTGGATGGGATCGTCGGTCATCTCACAGGGGAACACGATGGTCGGGAATCCCAGGGGGCGGAACCGGTCAATAAGGGCGGCCCTGCGCATGGCGATGTGGTCCTGAAAGGCCTGGCTCAGCTTTCTGGCGCCGGTGTCCACAACGATATCCTTAAGCTTCATATCGGTGAGCCTGGAGGTCATGGCAGCAACCTCCTCCAGCCCGTTTCCCTTCACCGCCAGCGGGCAGTTATGCTCAAGGGCAAGATTTCCCAGCTCCTCGAGATTTCCGTTCGTTGCGGCATAGATAAGCGGCTTGCAATCAGCGGCCGCTTTTACCCCTGCCTTCAGAACCTCGGTTTTATCGCTCATGACAACCAGGTTCTTTATCCCCGATCGTTTCACCTTTTCAATCATCCCGGTAAACTTTTGGGCATCCCCGGTGGTGTCCTTTACGGCCACGATGTCCGCTTTCAAAAGCAGGCCCACGCGCTCGTACTCAAGCTCTTTGAAGGTTTTCAGCCTGCTCTCCACCTCGGCATCACTCATTGCGTCAGTAATCAGAAGACCGATACCGGGCTTATTGACAAATGTCTTTTCGTGCCTGAATATCACCGTCTCTCCGCCAACCTTCAGGGCTCCTTCCCCGGAGCCGATTACGACAGGACGGATGGGCGGCGCGGAGGCCTCCTCCAGCTTCTCCCGCGATTCCTTGCTCACATAGGGACAGGAGTCCAGCTCCGCCTGCCCGGCCGCCAGTTTCACCGCGAAGGCCATGCAGGTGGGAACCCCGCATTCCTGGCAGTTTGTTTTGGGGAGCAACTTAAAAATTTCAATTCCGGTAAGCGCCATTTCTGCCTCCTGTTCAGGTGTTGCCTTGTTTCCGCGCTTGAAAGAGTGAACATCATCCGCTTGCGCACATCAGATCATGGGCTCCATCTCCAGGGCGGGATGCTTTTTCTCTTTCAGGAAGGGAAGAATGTCCTCCTGGGTCATCCCCACCGTTTCATCGGCAATCCGGTCCGCCATGTTCTCCACACCCAGGAGCTTTCCCTGTTCATTGATCTTGTCGCGAAGCTCTTCCTTGAGGTGCCTGGGCATCCATACCAGACGCTTGATCCCCCCTTCGGCCTTGAGAAACTTTTTTGAACCGATGAAGTGCTTGCTGTGGCCCACAAAGCCGGGTGTCTGGTTGCCGCCGCCCACCGAGCCGGCAAGGGTGGTAAATTTCATGCCGCAGGGCGTGGAATCACCCTTGAAGTCCCGGTCAACGGTCATCACCCCGTTGCACTTGTCCAGATAGGCGGCTATGCACTCAAAGCAGCCGCAGGAGGTCATGGGATTGGACATAATGCTGTAGGCGTTCGCGGACTGCACATTGCCCCGGGAGGCCTTTTTGATAAAGCCATTCACCCCGGCCCAGCTTCCGTAGCGGCCGTCGAGCACCTCGCCCTTCTCAATGGGCTGGTTGGGACCGGTGGGATTAATCTCGTTTGACGCCTTGCAGTCCAGCCAGTTATAAGCGCCGCAAAGCCCCGTTCTCTCGGGCGTTACCACGCAGACGTGGGAAGGGGCGAATGACTGGCAGAGGGTGCAGGAATAGTACGTCTGTTCATCTTCGTCGGTCATGCCGGCAATGCGCTCGTCGCGGCTCTTGAACACCTCCCGCGCCTTCCGGGTGATTTCCTGCACCTTGTCCTCTTCGGTGTACAGGGTAATCTGAACCTTGTCCAGGATGGCGCCGAAATCTTTATGATACATGGCATGGATTATTTTGCCGATATCCTTGAGGGTAAGGCCTTTTTCCACGGCCTGTTTGGCTATCCTGATCCAGGCTATATCGCGCTGCCCGATATGCATCAGGCCCTGGGCGTAGTTGATCAGGTGGTGAATCTGGCGCTCGAGAATGGGGAGGAAGTCCTCCTGCATCTGGCGGCCGGCAATCTCAACAAAGATGGCAAGGGGTAATTTGCTTTTGGCGGGAACATCAGTAATATCAGGGCCCACCAATACTATTTTGCCATCCTCAACCTCCGACATGTCCTTCATCTCGGAGATCTCAATCATCTGTGTCCTTCCCCCGCCGCATTCGAGGTGAATGTCATCGCCGCGCACGCGCTCGCCCTCGAAGGCGGGACCGTAGGCAACGGGGATGGGAACCTCGGTGACGGTTACCTTGAGCCCTCTGATTTCGACCGCCCGCGCTACCATCTGGTCGTGGGGGACATTAGAGACCACATGCTCATAGGTGCAGATCCCCGTGGGCAGCACTTCCGGTATGGGGGTATCGGCGATGACCGGAAACCCGAAATTGATGCAGCCCGCAGCGTTGGCATACCACTCATCGGAGACAAAGCCCAGGGCGAGCACAAAGGCGAAGATGCGATCCTTGTTGTAGATGAGGTTTTTTCTGAAGTCGCCCGGTTTGATGCCGCCGAAGGCCATGGCGGCGCGCGCCGCAAACCCCAGCGCAAACACCGCCGCTGAGATGTCGGGACCGAAGGAAACCAGCCGCGTGTTCCAGCCGATCTGCACCCCCGCATCCACCAGCTGCTCGGAAAACCTGACCCCGTCGGTGTGGGAGGCCATGAACACATAGAGATTCTTGAGCTGCAGCTCGTGGGCGATATTCGCGGCCGTCTCCTTGTCGGGGGCCGCCCCCACCACCGCGGCGAAGCCGGGCGCGCTGCCGTCAACAAATTCAACCCCCCGCTTCCTCAGGATAATGTCATTGGCGGCGCCCAGCCAGATGTTGTTGTCCGAGACCTCTTCCCCGGTCAGGTAAAATTCAGGCTGCTCCAGGTAGCGGATCGCCTCCTCCACTTCTTCGTAGAAGAGGGTGGCCATTCCCGCGTCCAGGGCGGGGGCCAGGTAGGGGAGGTGATGGATTTCCTTTACCAGCGGCGGGAGCAGCGTCCGGCTCCGCCGGAACACCAGCTGGCAATCACCCAGATTCTTCACCGGGATGCCCAGCATGGAGTAGATAATGGGAAGATAATAGGCGGTGTCGGGAAATCCGATTTTCTGGTCGGGGCCATACCTGGCCAGCGCCCCGGCGTACTTTTCCTCAACACGATGGGCAATCTTGTGCGCGCCCCGAATGGCCGCGGATGATATGATCTTGGACACGGGTCTCCTCCTTCGAGGGATTAATAATTAAACTACGCCGGCTTCTTGCGCCGCTCGCTGCCATATCCTTCGCCGTACCAGTAATGCAGCCCGGTCTTCACCTGCCGGATCAGCTCCTCCTTGTCTTGAAGCGTGCCGCGCCAGTCGCCTTTTCCCTCCGCCCGGCCCGCCTCGTAGTTGTTCTGAATGAGCTTAACCTGACGGCCGGCAAAATCCTTCTTTTCCTCGAGGCTATAGCTGTACCCCTCGGTCGGATCCTCGAGCGGCGACCAGGCCGGCGCCGGCTTAAAGGCGGGTTTGGCCGCCTCCTGCGATGGGGTTCCTGGAATTCCAGCGGCTTCCTGAACCGGGGCCGTTTCAGGCGCGGCCGCCTGTGCCGACATCAGCACCAGGTCATCATCCCCCGCTGCCTCGTCGTCCGCAATGATCCTGATGAGCGCCATGGCGTATCCCGGGGCCAGCTCCGACGGGGTGTCCACGCACTGCATGATTTTGCAGCGCCCGCCATCCCGGAGAGAAGCCATGACCGCTGAGGCTTTCCCGGCGGCAGCCGCGGGCCGCGGTGCGGGCGCCGCCTCCTTCTGCAGGGGGGTTACTTTCGCCTTCGCCCGTGCCGGCAGCGCGAAACCGCCAAGCTCCGCAATATACTCGCGCACCCGGCTGATGGCCTCCGGGTGCCGCATGACCAGCAGTTCAGCCCCGGCATTCAAAAGCGTGACGGCGGTTATGGCCTCCATGAGCACGCCCCGTGTGGCGGCATCACCCATTTTGGCGTCGGAGGGCAATTTTGCCTCCTTGCACTTCCACACCTCGTCCGCCAGGTTGCTCATGAAAGGGCACTGCAGCTTGTCATCGTCCTGGGTCAAAGCGGCCTGCCGTATGCGCTCCATTACTGAAAAGGTGTACTCAATGCCGTAGCCGAGGCCGCCGGTGGTGGGGTCTATAATGATTTTATCAAGGGGAACGCCGAGATTGTTGAGCAGGATGTTGAGCTGCTTTGCCAGATTGATGTCAATGGGGCTGTTGGCGACCACGGTCAGGTTGTACGCCAGCGCCTGGGCGCCCAGCTGCCGGTGGTTGTCCTCGCAGACGGGCCCGATCATCAAATCCTTTCCGGCGCACACCTCGGCCACCTTGCTCAGCACCTCCGCGTCCTTGGCCGCGTTGGCGCAGCCCCACACCAGCAGCGGGACCTTTACGGCGGCGGCAACCTCTTTCGCGGTTTGCGCCGCATCCGCGGCGCTCCGGTTGAGACCGTTGGGATCCGTGCTCTTGAGCCAGAGCTGGATAAAATCAGCGCCGTATTCATCCTGCGCTTTTTTGGCCCAGGCCACCGGATCGTTGAGCACATCCCGGTAGGGCTCAAGGCAGGCCTCCGCCCAGTCGTCAGGGGCGCAATCCGGCACCTGTATTCCGATTCTGGGCACGTTGGGCATCTTACCCTCAAAGGTGAAAAAGGGATAGGCCGTATCGCCGCCGACGGTGAATGCCTTTTCTCCCGAGCCGATGAGAATCGGCCGAACGCTGCCGGCATATTTCTGGGGTGAAATCGTGACTGCCATGAAATACCTCCTGTGCACAAACTGCATTACGGAATTTTGAGCGCGAACTTTGCCGCCTTCACCGTGTTTTTCATCAGCATGGTGATGGTCATGGGGCCCACGCCCCCGGGGACGGGGGTGATGGCACCCGCAATCTCCTTGGCCGCATCAAAATCAACATCCCCCTTGAGCAGGGCCACTTTTTTACCGGTCTTTTCGCTGATCTTCTCGCCCACCCGGTTTACGCCCACATCAATAACACAGGCCCCGGGTTTTATCCACTCCGGCTTGACCAGGCCCGGGACGCCGGCGGCGACGATGAGGATGTCCGCCCGCCTGCAGTGCATGGCCATGTCCCTGGTCCGGGTGTGTATGACCGTGACCGTGGCATTGGCCCCCTTTTCCTTCTGCAGCATGATGTTGGCAATGGGCTTGCCCACTATGTTGGACCGTCCCACCACCACCACCTCGGCCCCGTCGGTGGCAAAGCCCGACCGCACAATCAGCTCCTGAATGCCGGCCGGGGTGCAGGGCAGAAATTTCGCCTCCTTCCCTCCGATCATGAGGCGGCCGACGTTGACCGGATGAAAGCCGTCAACATCCTTGTCCGGATCGATGGCATTTAACACCTTTTTTTCGTCAATGTGCCCGGGGAGGGGGAGCTGCACCAGGATGCCGTGAATCCTGCTGTCCCGGTTATAGGCATCGATAAGCCTGAGCAGCTTTTCTTCGGATATGTCCGCCGGCTGATTATCCTGAATGGAATAAAAATTAAGTTCATGGGAGGTTTTCTGCTTGGCGGTGACGTAGCTCACCGAAGCGGGGTTGTCTCCCACCAGAATGGTCACCAGCCCGGGAACCAGGTTATACTTTTCCTTCATGGCGGCAACTTCCTGTTTCAGCTCTTCCCGGATTTGCTGCGCAATCTCGTTGCCGTTTATTATTTTTGCCGTCATCCTTTTTATCCCCCCTGTATTTAGGCCGCGGCAATGACCTTTTGCATGAAGTCATTCACCGCCCCGACCGCCCTGTTCCCGTCCGGCAGGTCTATCACCGCCCTCCCCTCCAGGTCGCCCTCGCTGATGCCTTCGTCAAGCGGGACGACCCCCAGGAGATTGAGTCCCTGCCCCTCGGCCCGCTTCCTGAAAGCCCCGTCCAGCTCGCCGGGCACCCGGTTAATCACCAGAAAGCGCCTGCCGATCTCAAGCTCCAGCTCTTCCGAGAGCTGGTGAATCCTACCCGCCGCGCGAAGCCCGTTAACCGAATAGTCGGACACAACCACCAGCATATCGATCCGCTGCGCCGTCCGCCTGCTCAGGTGCTCCAGCCCCGCCTCGTTGTCTATTACCACAAAAGGATAATTTCTGCCCAGCGATTCAAGAAACTTGCGCAATACATTGTTGATATAGCAATAGCATCCAGCGCCCTCAGGCCGGCCCATCACCAGCAGGTCTATGTCCGCCGTCTCAACCAGCACCTCGTTTAAACGAAGCTCCAGATAGGCCTCCTTGGGAACGCCTGCCGGCACGGTCCCCCTGCTGGCGAAAAAGTCCTGCCGCGCCCTGCCGATGGTGCTGATGCTTTTTTCGCCGCCCAGGCCAATGGCCTGAGGCAGATTGGAATCCGGATCCGCATCAACCGCCAGGATGGGCACGCGGCCGCTTCGGCGCAGATACCTGATAATCAGCCCGGCGAGCGTGGTCTTGCCCGTCCCCCCCTTTCCCGCAACGGCTATAACCCTGCTCATGTGAACACATCCCTGGCAGGTTGTTGAAAAACACCCATCTGATTTGTGGCTCACGGGGAGGGGCCTTTGAACAGCCGGAGGAAAACTACTTTTTCAACAACCTGCCCGTAACCATCCCCTCATCCCCGGGGATAACCTCAGCATATTTTCTTCGCGGCAGAGAGCCGCGCGCTCACTTCGGGGAAGAGCCTTCCGTCGGTGTGGGGCAGGAACATGCCGGCCATATACTTGTCCATGAATGAGCGGTCTTCGCTCAGCTCAACGTTGGTCATTTTCCTGGCAATGCGCTCGCCGTCATCCAGGAGCTCGCTGGAAAGCGATATCAGCCGCGCGCCGATCAGGGAGCCGTTGCCGATAAATATGTAACGGTCATGCGGCAGCTCCGGCAGAAGCCCGATGGTAATTGCCTTCTCCAGGTCAATATAGTCCCCGAACGCCCCGGCGATGATGACCCGCTCCAGGTCCTTGAAGGTCAGGTCCACCTTTGCCAGCAGGCACTGATATCCGGCGAACATGGCGGCCTTGGCCCGTATGAGGTTCTCTATGTCCGCTTCGGTTATGACCACATCCCCCTCCGCGCCTGTCTCCTCCTTGTAGGCAAGCACATATTCCAGCCCGTCGGCGCCTTCCCTGATGCGCCGCGTTCTGCAGGAGACGTTCATCTTGCCGTTCTGGGCGATGACGCCTGTTTCCAGGAATTCCGCCAGAATGTTGATCGCCCCCGATCCGCAAATGCCCCGGGGCTTGACCCTGCCGATGGTCATGATCATGGGCTCGAGGGTGGCGGGGTTAATATGGAATTTTTCAATGGCCCCGGCTGTTGCCCTCATGCCGCATTTGAGGCCGCCCCCTTCAAAGGCGGGACCGGCCGAACACGATGCGGTCATCAGCCAGTCGGCATTGCCCACCACGATCTCCCCGTTGGTGCCTATGTCGATATAGAGGGTAATCTCCTTTCTCTGGTAGAGACCGGAGCTCAAAACGCCCGACACGATATCGCCGCCCACATAGCTGGCCACCGAAGGGAAGGTGTAGAGATACACATGATCGGGAACGTTAAGGCCGACCCGGATCGCCCTCACCGGAGGAATAAAATTCGCCACCGGGACGTAGGGTGCCGCCCTGATATATTTGGGATCAAGCCCCACCAGCAGATGGGTCATCACCGTGTTGCCGGCAGCGGTCACATGCGAGATATGGATTTTTTCAACGCCCGCTTTTTCTACCAGCTCGTGCACGATGCCGTTCAGGGTCTCAACCACCACCTGCTGAAGCGCGGAAAGGGCCCCGGGTTTCTGAGAGTAAACAATGCGGCTTATGACATCATCGCCAAACTCTATCTGGGGGTTATAGGCCGATGCCTCCGCCAGGACTTTCCGGCCCTGCAGATCAATGAGCTGGCCCCAGAGGGAAGTGGTCCCGATATCCATTACAATGGAGTAGTGCCGTCCGGTTGTGTCCCCCGGCTCCACGCTTATCAGCTTGGGACGGCGTGCGCCCCGCAACTGGTGCTCCCCCAGCTGGGATTCCATCCTCGTCTGCACCACGGTGACGGTCACTTTCCATGCCGCGTCTCTCAGGGCGCGGGAGAGCCTCTTCAGCAGGAGAAAATCTATGGAGATGTTTTCCAGTCCGTGCTGCCGTTTGAGCGCGCGCAGCAACCGAGAGAGATCGCTGATGTTGTCGCTCAGGGTGGGCGGCTCAAGTTCCACAAAAAATTTTTTCAGGGCGGGATTATACCAGGCCCCGTCCACCAGCTTTTCAATTTCCTGGGAAACCGCCTGCCTGCCGTCGGGAACCCGGACGCGGGGTCCCTGCACGGCGGCCTTCTCCAGCGGCTTTTCTTCAGGCACGGAGACCTCGACGTCGCCCACCAGCCGTGACTGGCATGCCAGCCGGCACCCCTTGCTTATCTCCTCTGCCGAAAGGATGCCCGAGTCCGGACTGTTTACCTCGCCGGATGTGATAACAACCCGGCATTTGCCGCAGACCCCTTCCCCGCCGCAGGCCGCATTGATATGGACGCCCGCATTCATGGCAACGTCGACCAGGATATCGCCCGGCGCGGCGGTTACCTTCTTCCCTTCAGGCATAAAATGTACGGTGACTGTCTTCATATGTTCGCGGGCAGGCCGCCTGCGGTGGTTAAGGCGGTTTTCTTACGATATGCGGGGAGCCTCCTCAGCGGCAGAGCGGCGTGCATCACTGCCGCACGCCAAGATGCTCCCGTCGGGTTAAAAAAGCCCTGAAACCTTACCTGTCTTGACATCAATATCAACTCGTCTGAAGGCAGGGTTGGAACTGGTTCCCGGCATGAGGCTGATGGTACCCGCGCAGGGGCACAAAAACTTGGCGCCTGAATAGATCAGGACATCGCGTATGGGCAGGGTCCAGCCTTTGGGGACGCCTTTCAAGGCGGGTTCATGGGTCAGGCTCAAGTGGGTTTTAACCATCATGGTTGCATAGTCATTAAACTGGGCGTCTCCTTCCAGCATCTTGGCCTTCTGCTCGGCCTCGGGAGACCAGGACACGCCGTCCGCCCCGTAGACCTCACGCGCGATGGTCCTGACGCGATCCCTCAGCTTCGTTTCGAGGGGATAGAGGTATTTAAAGGTGACTTTTTCTTCACAGGCGTCGATCACCGCGTCGGCTAGCTCCAGAGCGCCTTCGCCGCCCTGCGCCCAGTGCGTCGACTTGGCACAGCGAGCGCCGGCAGCCTCCGCTGCCTTTTTTACCATGGCAATTTCCTCCCTGGTGTCGGTGTGGAAGGAGTTGATGCACACCACCGGGTTCATGCCCGACTTGCGGATGGTATTGATGTGATGAATCAAGTTGGGCAGACCCTTTTCAAGCAGGCTCAGGTTTTCCTTGGTGTAATCATCAGGAAGGGCGATGCCCGCCACCACCTTGGGTCCGCCCCCGTGCATCTTAAGCGCGCGGATGGTACTGGTCAACACTGAAACATGGGGCTTAAGTCCGCTGAAACGGCACTTGACGTTCCAGAATTTCTCAAAGCCGATGTCTGCCGCAAAGCCGCTTTCAGTCACATGATAGTCAAACATCTTGAGGCCGATCCGGTCCGCGATAATTGAGGACTGGCCGACGGCAATATTAGCAAAGGGCCCGGCATGAACCATACAGGGCTGGTACTCGGCCGTGCTCATCAGGGTGGGATTAATGGTGTTGCGCATCCAGGCGGCCATGGCCCCTCCCACTTCGAGGTCACCGGTGGTTACCGGCTTGCCGTTCTTGTCAAATGCCACGGTGATGCGGTTGAGCCGCTCGCGCAGGTCAGCCAGGTCTTTTACGATTGACAGTATGGCCATGCATTCAGAGCCCACGGCGATGCCGAACTTGCTCTGCATAAGGAACCCGTCGGACCGCCCCCCCAGACCGATAATTATATTTCTTAAGCTCTGCGCGCAAAAATCCATCACCCAGCCCATCTCTATGCGGGTGGGATCTATATTCAGCCGCCGCATGCCGGTCAGCCGCTGCAGCTGCTCATCAGTATAGTTCCGTTCGTGCTGCATCCGCGCGGTCAGCGCAACCATGGCAAGGTTATGGGCATTGGTAATATCATTAATATCCCCGGTGAGCCCCAGGGAAAATTCAGTCATGGGAATAAGCAGCGCATTCCCGCCGCCTGCGGCAGTCCCTTTAACGTTCATGGTGGGGCCTCCGGAAGGCTGGCGCAGGCAGCCGCCAACATTCTTGCCCCGCTTGCCCAAACCCTCGATGAGCCCGACCGA
>Ga0115027_10000123_pt1 | contig 10779 bp, 11 predicted proteins | sample Open_0915_D1_FD_83879 | JGI IMG/M metagenome (GOLD analysis project Ga0115027, IMG submission 83879) | Wetland microbial communities from Old Woman Creek Reserve in Ohio, USA - Open_0915_D1 | ecosystem: Environmental > Aquatic > Freshwater > Wetlands > Sediment ...
CTATTGCTGGAGCCTATTTACTCGGTATTTTGGTCGCCAGGAAGGTCGGGCCGCCTTCGCGTTGGACCAGCACCGGGACCACCGTGTCAGCCTGGGCCTTGTCGACCAATTCGCCGAACTGTTTGCCGTTTTCTACGCGCACGCCGTTGAACATCACGATGACATCGCCTTTGCGGATACCGGCCTTGGACGCAGCGCCGCTGTCCAATGCACTGACAATGACCCCACCGTCCTTGATCTCGAAAGCATCGCGTATTTCCTTGGGTACTTCGCTGGTACCGAGACCCAAGCGGCTGTTAGTGGTGGATTTCGAGTCAACCTTGGCCAGCACCTTCTTATCCTCGTCCTTCAATTCGCCCAGCGTCAGGGTCAGCGTCTGCGCCGCGCCGTTGCGCAACACCTTGACCTCGATCTCCTTGCCGACCGGCGTGCTGCCGACGATGGGCGGCAGATTCGAGGAATTGCTCACCTCGCGGCCGTTGAACTCAAGGATCACGTCACCGACCAGAATGCCGCCCTTGGCACCCGGGCTATCCGGCAACACCTTGGACACCAGTGCGCCCATCGGCTTTTTCATGCCGAAGGATTGCGCCAATTCGCGGGTGACGTCCTGGATCAGCACACCCAACCAACCGCGCGTCACATGGCCCTTGCTCTTGAGCTGATCTGCGACATCCATTGCGACTTCGATGGGAATCGCAAACGACAGCCCCATGTAGCCACCGGTGCGGCTGAAGATCTGCGAGTTGATACCTACCACCTCGCCATCCATGTTGAACAGCGGGCCGCCCGAGTTGCCGGGATTGATGGCCACGTCGGTCTGGATGAACGGGACGTAATTCTCGCTCGGCAGGGCACGGCCCTTGGCGCTAACGATGCCGGTAGTCGCGGTGCTGTCGAAGCCGAACGGCGAGCCGATCGCCAACACCCATTCACCGACTTTCAGACTCTCCGATTTTCCGAGGTGCGCGACCGGCAGATCGTCCGCTTCGATCTTCAACACCGCCACGTCGCTGCGTTCGTCGGTACCGATGACCTTAGCCACCAGTTCGCGGCGATCAGACAAACGCACGATGATCTCTTCGGCGTCTTTCACCACGTGATTATTGGTCAACACATAACCGTCGGCGCTGATGATGAAACCCGAGCCCAACGATTTGGCATCGAACTCTTCCGGCGCGCCCTCACCGCCTTCGCCGAAGTAGTGCTTGAACAGATCGTTGAACGGGCTGTCTTCGGGCAGATCGGGCATTTCCATGCCCGGCGGCAGACCGCCGATAGCATTCTGCTTGGCCTTCTGCGTGGTGCTGATGTTCACAACCACCGGACTGTTGGCCTCCACCAGTTCACTGAAATCCGGCAGTTCGCGCGCAGCCAGCTGCGTCGATGCCAACAGACCCGCCACCAACATCACCCATACACCGCCAAATCGACGGTCAGACATACGTTTCATGACATCTCCCAAGTTAACCTGCCTCGATGCACAGCAATCTTATGCCAACAGCCCTGTAGGGAAGGCTCGCGTCGGCGAACGGATTGTGCACATTCCCGCGTTGTTCACGACCAAGTGAACGTTTCTAAAAACCTTTATCGCAATTGCCGCCGCAGCACCACCGGCTGATAACGACTGTCGTCTCGGATGCGTCGACTGAAACCCTTCAGCCACAGCAGACCGCCGATCAGACCCGCAACACCCAAACCCAGCGTCAATGATTCACCCTCAAGCGCCCAGCGCTCCGACAGCCAGGCGCCGATCAATCCGCCGGCGAATAAGGCCAGCAAGGGCATGGCGTATACCGCCAATGAGCCGCGGATCAGCGCGGTTTCGTCGAGCCCGATAATGACGGTATCACCGACTTGCGCGCCATCGTGATTAAGCGCGCGTACCCGCGTGCGCCGTCTGCCGAGCACTTTAGCCAGCGTCGCCGTGCCGCAGGCCTGATTGGCCGCACAACCGCCGCAGGTCGACTGCCGCTGGGTCTCGACCCAAACGAAGTCGCCTTCTGTAGCGATGACCTGGGCGGATTCTTCAATCATAGGGGCGCCATGTTAACAGACTCAGCGACGGCGCACTGATTGACCAATGCGTTCCACCGTCAGCCGCGGGACCTCGCCGACCACGGTAACCTGATAATCGCCGATCTGGACGCCCAGGGCGTTGACCGCGCCCATATTGGAATGCCCGGATAATCCTTGCGCGTCTGCTTGCCGCGGTTCGATATAGACCGACACGGTAGCTAGGCCATCACTGAATACCAGGTGCTCGACTGGCACGGCCGCCGAGGGCATCACATGCCGGTTGTGATGCGTACGCATAAATCCGGCCGGCAGTCCGGTCACTGACCAGGCACTCTCGCCCACCGCGGCACGATCATCCGCCGCAGCCCGTTCCTTCTGCTCGTGCCAGGTGTAACCATCGCCGCGCAATGACGGTGTTAACGCGGCGTCAGACACGGCATCGAGGATTTCCACATCGGTAAACATCATTTGCTCGACCGCACGCCCATCGCTGTCGATCAGATCCGACTTGAGCAGCAGGTGGCTGTCGCGCTCCAGCCATAATCGATAACCATAACGGAAGGCGTCCAACGAACGAATGGCGACGATGCGCGCCGGCCGGCCGGACACGCGATCTTCGCCGAGAATCTGAAATTCGTAGGTGTCAGTGAGCGCCTCCAAATCACGCGGCAGTGCCGCCGGAAACGGCTGCCGCGGGATACTCTTGTCGACCATCACCGCTTTGCTGTTCGGTAGGATGCAGGTCACCTTGTCCTTGTCGCGCAGAACCTCGCGGGCTTCGCCGGTCAGCGCGATCAAACGCTCCTGCTCACCCTCTTTGGCGGCGCGATGAACAACCTGCATCGCCTCCAACTGGCCGTTATGCAGATAGACGAATGTGCCGCGGTAATTCAGACCCATGCTGGCCTCGGACATCTGCCGCAGCAGATCGCGCGCATCACCGGTTGCCGCACCGGCGACCGCGGCCAATAGCCCCAGGACCAGCCCCGCCCCCAGCGTCAACAGTGTCGGCTTATTCCTGGTCATATCCCACGACACGAACGTACGGCAGCATACCCGGCATGCCGCCACTGGCGGCGTATTCACTGTGATTGACAAGATATTCGTTGAGACGATTGTCGACTTGGGGCGCTTGAACATTGCCCGGCTGAGCCTGCCAGCGCGTCCCCTGCACCCGCGCATAGGCCTCCGGCTGTGCCGGTTGATTGATCGCCACCTGCGCTGTGCCGGGCGTGAGTGTGCGTGACTGCTGCACCGCCAGCACGGCGACGACGGCAACCGACGCGGCCACCGCCAGTCCGACCAACGGTTTCAGCACGCGTAGCACGGCCGACGACTTGCCGGCAGGTTGCGCGGGCAAGTCGTCAATCGCGCGCATGACCCGATCGGCAAAATCGAGATCGACCTGCGCTGGCAGGCCCTTACGCAAGCCATCACCGATCAGCTGATAATTCGACCAGCGCGCCCGTAAGTCCGGCTCATGCGCGAGCCGTGCCAGCAGCAAGGACTGTTCCTGCGCCGGCAACTCACCGTCGAGCAGGGCCGATAGCTGTTCTCTGATCTGTTCACTCATACACTCAACCTCGCAACTGCCGACCCCATTACCATCAACTCAGCAAGGGGGCTAATCGTGTTTCAATGGCCTCGCGGGCGCGGAAGATCCGTGACCGCACCGTACCGATGGGGCAATCCATAGCCTGGGCAATATCCTCGTAACTCAATCCTTCCAGCTCCCGCAAGGTGATCGCGGTGCGTAACTCATCCGGCAACGCCTCGATCGCATCGGTAATGGTCTGCTCGATCTCGTCGCGTAGTAGCAGATGCTCAGGCGTGGCGTATTCCTTCAGACCCGTGTCACCGCTGAATTGTTCCGCATCTTGTGCATCGATATCGTCGGTGGGCGGCCGGCGGTTCTGCGACACCAGATAGTTCTTGGCGGTATTGGTCGCGATACGGTACAGCCAGGTGTAGAAGGCGCTATCCCCACGGAATGACGGCAACGCGCGGTAGGCCTTGATAAAGGTCTCCTGCGCGACATCCTGTGCCTCGCTGGGATCGTGCAAATAGCGTGTCGCCAGCTGCACAATCTTGTTTTGGTATTTCCGCACCAGGAGTTCGAAGGCACGCGCATCCCCTTGCTGGACGCGCTCGACCAACGCCTGGTCGGTACTGTGTTCATTCATCCGCTTCCCCAAGCGTCAAACTGGGCTGCTGATACTGGACTGCGCCCACCCCCGCACCCTAGACAAGCGCGGCGGCAAACAGTTCGCCAGACCGGTGACTTTAGGGTAACTTATGGAAATTCAAGGCCCGGACGTACTCGGTCCGCAGACTCTCGCGCAACCTTAGACGCATTCCCCAGCCCTCACAAGCCATGACGCAAACCACAGACAGCGACGTATTGGTCATCGGCAGTGGTGCCGCCGGGCTGCGTCTGGCACTGGAGCTGGCCGACCATTGCCGGGTCGCGGTGCTGGCCAAGGGCCCGATCACGGAAGGCAGCAGCCTGTATGCCCAGGGCGGCGTCTCGGCGGTGCTTGACCCCGAAGACAGCATCGACTCGCATGTTGCCGATACCCTCGATGCCGGCGCGGGCCTGTGTCACCCGGATGCCGTGCGCTTCACCGTCGAACGCGGCCCGGATGCAGTGCACTGGCTGATCGACCATGGCGTGCCCTTTACCCGCGAACACGCTGGCAGTGGCGATGGCGACCACTTTCATCTCACCCGTGAGGGCGGTCACAGCCACCGCCGCGTCATCCACGCCGCCGACGCCACCGGCGCGGCCATCGAGACCTCGCTGGTCGCCTGCGCGCGCGCGCACCCCAACATCACGCTGTTTGAAAATCATATCGCCGTTGATCTGATCACCACCGCCAAGCTCGGCCTGTCCGGCCCCAACCGCTGTGTTGGCGCCTATGTGCTGGATCGTGGCCGCGCTCATGTAGACCTGTTCCGCGCGCGCTTCGTGGTGCTGGCCACCGGCGGCGCCAGCAAGGTGTATCTCTACACCAGCAATCCGGACACCGCCAGCGGCGACGGCATCGCCATGGCTTGGCGCGCCGGCTGCCGCATCGCCAACATGGAGTTCAATCAGTTTCATCCGACCTGCTTGTATCACCCGCACGCCAAATCGTTCCTGATCACGGAAGCGGTGCGTGGCGAAGGCGGCCTGCTGAAACTGCCGAACGGCGAACGCTTCATGCACAAGTTCGACACCCGCGCCGAACTCGCCCCACGGGATATCGTGGCGCGCGCCATTGACCACGAGATGAAACGTCTCGGCGCTGAATGTGTGTATCTGGACATCAGCCATAAGCCGGCCGCATTCATCCAGGAACACTTCCCGACCGTGTATGCGCGCTGCCTGGAATTCGGTTACGACATGACCAGGCAGCCGATCCCGGTGGTGCCCGCCGCCCATTACACCTGTGGCGGTGTGATGACCGACCTGCACGGCCGCACCGATATAGACTGTCTCTATGCCATCGGCGAGGCCGCGCACACCGGCCTGCACGGTGCCAACCGCATGGCCAGCAATTCGCTGCTGGAATGCCTGGTGTTCGGCCAGGCCGCCGGCGTGGACATCGTCGCCAAGCTGAACGACGTCGCGCCACCGCCGGCGCTACCCGCCTGGGACGAATCGCGCGTCACCGATTCGGACGAGGAAGTCGTCGTGAGCCACAACTGGGACGAGTTGCGCCGTTTCATGTGGGATTACGTCGGCATCGTGCGCAGCAACAAACGCCTGGAGCGCGCCCTGCGCCGCGCGCTGCTGTTGCAACATGAGATCCACGAGTACTACAGCAATTTCCGCGTCACCAACGACCTGATCGAGTTGCGCAACCTGGTGCAGGTCGCTGAACTCATCATCCGCTCGGCGCAGAGCCGCAAGGAAAGCCGCGGCCTGCATTACACCTTGGATTATCCGGACACCGACACCGCACATCCGCCGCAGGACACCGTGCTTACACCGCCGACACCCGAAGCGCGTCACAGCATGGCGTGGGCGGGGAATCACTGATCGCTGAAGGTGGGGTGTGATTTGTAGGAGTGGCCTGAAGGCGAGGCTCGCAGCAGTGAGCCTCGCCTTCAGGCCACTCCTACACGCTCAGCCGGTCGTGAAATCGTCGTAACCGACCAGCGCGACGGATTGGCATTCGACACTGGACACCTCTGCCGCATCCGGACCATCCCACAACCAATCGCACAGTGCTGCGACGGCGGCGGCATCGCCCTCGACGTGTACTTCGACACGGCCGTCGGGGAGATTCTTCGCGTAACCAAAGACGCCGATTTCCAACGCCACGTTGAGAGTCGCGGCGCGATAGAACACGCCCTGCACACGGCCGCTGACGCGGCAACGACGCGCACTGTTCATGGCAGCTCCAGCACAGCAGCCTGGCCGGCGCGCAACTGCACTTCGACCGGCACCTTGAATTCGACTTCGACAGGATATTGCGGCGGCCGTTGGCTTCCGATCGGTTCAAGCCCGATCTGCACAAGGCGTGCATCGAAGCGCTGCTCACCCACGCGTACGGCAACAGCCGCATCCGCTTTGAGCGTGGCCACGTACGCGGCATCGACGTTGGCACGCGCACGCATGAATTCACGCGCGGCCAGCGTCACCAGCGGCGTCGCCTGTTGCGTATTGACGAGGGCCTGACCTGGCGCAACAGGTACGGCCAACACCCAGGCCGCGAACGGCGCCTTGAGACTGTGACATTCCAACGCCACCTCGGCGGCGATCCGCTCGGCCTGCGCCGCCTGGTAGGCGGCATCGGCGTCATTGAGACCGATCTCGGCGAGTTGCAATTCGCGCTCAGACAACACTGTCCGATCGAACAGTTCCTGGGCGCGTTGCCACTCGCGTTCGGCCTCGGCGCGGTGCAACACGAGTTTCTTCACCGCGCTATTGGCATGGGCGACACGCGCCTGCACCTCGCGCGCATCCAAGCTCAGCAAGGATTGTCCCAACGTAACCGCCTCTCCCGGGCGCACCGACACCATGGTGACAATACCTGACACCGGCACACTCAGCGTGACGCGGTTGGCCCAGTCCAGCTCGCCGTTCACGTCGACTGCACTGACCAGCGTGCTGAAACAGCACAATACAAGGGCACTGCACATCTTGATGTTCATGGTGCGTCGTCCTCTTTCGCGCTGGCCGCCGTAAACAATGGGCGCCCGCGTAAGGCGTTCAACCGCGCCCAGTCCAGCAACAATTGGTACTCGAGTTCAGCCTGGCGCAAGCGAGCCTGCGACGACACCACCATGGCGTCGCCCAGATCCGAGTTCACTTCCATCTCGTACAGCGTGCGACTGCGGTCGAGATACAACTCCCGGTAATCGATGCGCGTCTGCGCCTCTTCGCGACTGGCGCGGAGCACCTCGATGCTCTCCCACAGCGATTGCGCGCCTTGGCGCAACTCCAGCTCGGCGCGCGCCAGCTCCGCCTCGCTGCGCGTGAATTCGGCGCGCGCCTGGGCGCGCTCGGCGCTGCCGCGCCCGCCGCTGTATAAGGGCACTTCCAGTTGTACACCGACCGACCAGGGATCCGCATCCCCGGTCTGACGCTGATACTCGCTAGCCTCGGCGTGACCGGTGATGACGGGGCGATCGACGGCACGCGCCGCCTGCATGCGTTCGCGCGCGGCCTCGGTCTCGGCACGCAAAGCGCGCAAGCGCGGATTTACCTGCAAGACTTCGGCGACCAGCGATTTCAATGCGGGCGGCTCCGCGGTGATGGCATCCAGCGTCGGCTCCTCCAGCGTACTCGACAATTGCCCGGGACGATTTAGCGTCTCGGCCAGCGCCACACGGCTTATGCGCTGCTGCGCCTGCGCCGCATAGCGCGCCGAGCGGGTTTCCTGATACAGCGTCTCCGCCGCCAGCAGAACGATCTCGGAAATCTGCCCGAGCTCATGCTGATCACGTGTGCGATCGACACGCACATAGGCGATGGCCATGGCTTCGTCCTCGACGCGAAAGCGCAGATCGGCCAAGAGCACGTCGAGATAGCGCTCAAGGATTGCCAGGCGGCGTTGCGATTGCGTGTCGGTATAGCGTAACTGGCTACCGCTGAGCGCGGCATCGGCGGCGGCGACATTCGCGCGGGTGCGACCGAAATCGTACAGCCGCTTGCTCAGCACTAGACTGGCTTGCGAATCATTGCGCGATTGATCGAAGGCATAATCAGCAGGTTCGATCCAAATGGCGGCGGCGTTCACGCTGGCATTGATGCCATAGGCCGCGCGGGCACGGTCACGTTGCGCCTGCGCGATATCCGTCTCGGCCGCGGCCGCCTGCAAATCGGGGTGTGCCTCGTTCGCCAAGGAGAGTGCGTAGTCGAGACTCAATGGCTCGGGCAATGCGGCGACAGCCGCCTCCGCTTCCGCCCCTGATTCCATTCCGGATTCCAGCCTTGCTTCCAACGGTGGCTCTGCGGCTATGCTTGTCCACGACAGGCCGCATCCCATCGCGATGCAGAGAGACTGGATCAGCCGCGGCACGCGCATGCGTTAGCGTTCCGCCTGCCGACGTTCACGTTTGTACTGCGTGAACGACTGCGTTGCGTGGACACCGTCAACCACATATTGGCCGAGCCAGAGAAATTCGCGCGCATCCGCCGTCGGCCCGGTATGGCGTGCCACCGCTTTGCCGTCGAGATCGAAGAACATCAACACCGGTGTTGCGCGCACGCGGTGCTCGCCAAAGGCGAACTCCTTTTCCGTGACACTGTTGCCGTGGAAATCTGTAATGCCGATATCGCCTTCGATGTCGACCGTGAAATTCAGGAAATGCGCCTTGTAGTAATCCTGCACCTCAGGCTGATTGAGCACGGTCTCGCGCATGCGGTGACAAAACGGACATTCATCCATTTCGAAGAAGATGAAAATCCCCTGCTTGCCCTGCTCGCGCGCGGCGGCGAGTTCCTCGCGGAAATCGCCCAGCGTTTGGTCGAAGAAATAGTTATCGGCATCGCGCGGCGCGGCGGCGAACACGCTGCTGCTCAGCCACAAACACATCGCGAGCAACAGACGCCGACTCACGGCTTTGCCTCCAGCGGCGCGACCTGCGTCTGTTTGCTGGTGACGCGTGCGCGAGTTTTCTTCTCGATGAAGGCCTCGAGTTGATCGGCGGTAATCGAACCGGCATGCCGCGCCACCACTTCGCCCTCCGGTGAGACGATGTAAGTCATCGGTAGCGCATCCACGGACAGACGCTCATGCGCTGGATGTGCCTCGGTATTCAGTAATACCGGATAGGTCATCTCGTACCTGTCGACAAAGGCGCGTATCTGCTCAATGGGCAAATCCTCGTAATTGAGACCGATCACCATGGCATCCTGGTTTTGGTGCCGTTCGTGGAACAACACCAGATCGGGGATTTCCTCCAGGCAGGGCGGACACCACGTGGCCCAGTAGTTCAACACCACCCACTTACCGCGAAACTCGGACAGACTGCGCTGTTTGCCCTGCGTATCCTGCAGCGAAAAATCCACCGGTTCGGCCCACACCCCGGCATTCAGCGCCAGCGCCAACAGCATCCCGACCCACACCTTCACCACACTGTTCTCCTCGCCGCCGCCGCCGCGACCGCTGTTACCCTGCCACTCACCCGATCGGCACGCAAGCGTGGTATAGGTTCCACGCGGCCGACACAGACCGCTACAATGACACAAGACGCGCCAGCCCGCGAAAAGGTTCCTTCCCCAACCGGACATTGTGCATGACCCGCATTCGGCAAGACGATTTCATCACCAGCATCGCTGATGCGCTGCAATATATATCCATCTACCACCCGTTGGATTTCATCCAGGCGATGCACCAGGCCTATCTGCGCGAGGAATCCCCGGCCGCGCGCGACGCCATCGCCCAGATTTTGGTGAATTCGCGCCTGTGCGCCGAAGGCAAACGCCCGGTCTGTCAGGACACCGGCATCGTGGTGGTGTTCCTCAAGATCGGCATGGATGTCCAGTGGGATGCCACGCTGAGTCTGGAAGAAATGGTCAATGCCGGCGTGCATCGCGCCTACACCGATGCCGACAATCCGCTGCGCGCCTCCATCGTCAGTGATCCCGATGGCGCGCGCCGCAACACCGGCGACAACACCCCCGCCGTCATCCACACCGAACTGGTACCCGGCGACCGTATCGAGGTCACCGTCGCGGCCAAGGGCGGCGGCTCGGAGAACAAGGCCCGCTTCGCCATCCTCAATCCCAGCGAAGACCTCGTCGAGTGGGTGCTCCAGCAAGTACCGACCATGGGCGCAGGCTGGTGTCCGCCCGGCATCCTCGGCATCGGTATCGGCGGCACCGCCGAGAAGGCCATGCTGCTGGCCAAAGAGGCGTTAATGGAGCCCATCGACATCCAGGCATTGCGCGCCCGCGGGCCGGCCAATCGCGCCGAGACGTTGCGGCTGGAACTCTATGACAAGGTCAACGCGCTGGGCATCGGCGCGCAAGGTCTGGGCGGTCTGACCACGGTGCTGGACGTGAAGGTGAAAGATTACCCGACCCACGCCGCGTCCAAGCCGGTCGCGATCATCCCCAACTGCGCGGCCACCCGGCATGTGCATTTCACGCTCGACGGTTCCGGCCCGGCGCGGCTCGATCCGCCGGCGCTGGAAAGCTGGCCGCAGATCGCCTGGGAGGCCGGCGCGAATTCGCGGCGCGTGCAGCTCGATCGCCTTACCAAAGCGGATATCGCCACCTGGCAGCCCGGCGAAACTCTGCTGCTGAACGGTCGCCTCCTGACC
>Ga0115027_10000124_pt1 | contig 10778 bp, 10 predicted proteins | sample Open_0915_D1_FD_83879 | JGI IMG/M metagenome (GOLD analysis project Ga0115027, IMG submission 83879) | Wetland microbial communities from Old Woman Creek Reserve in Ohio, USA - Open_0915_D1 | ecosystem: Environmental > Aquatic > Freshwater > Wetlands > Sediment ...
ATTACTTGTCGGACTTGCGGCGGCCGCGATGGGAACTGCCGCGCTTTTCGTTTTCAGTGTAACCGTCGATCGAAACGCCGAGGTCGCGCGCGCGTCGGCCGGCCTGGCGCCGGTCGTCGTAATGCTCGTAGCGGCATTCGCAGTTCGAGCACGAACAGTCCTTGAGCGGCAACGGTGGCGCGTCGCGCGACAGGAAGCGCTGGTCCCGCAACTGCCGCGCGGCATCGCAGGCGCGCGGCCCGGCCGCGATGGTCACGGCATGGAAGTGCTGCACCGCTTTCTTCGGCGCGACTGCGGCCGGCGCGGGCTCGGCACGCCCGAACAGTGACCTCGCACGGTTCAACAGATCGCTCGCCATCGGACACCTCGTCCAGATTGAGCCGAGGCTACCGCCGTTCGTCGCACCAGGGGCGTGACACGGTTCTCAACCCAGGGGCGGCCAGAGCTTGCCGGGCCGCTTCCGGGAGCCGAAACTGACGCAGTCCACATTGCGCAAGGTCCCGCATGGCCAGTTCCCGCCGCCCGGCACTCCAGCCGCCGTTCGAGTCCATCTACCGGCACGGGTTCGCGCGAGTGGCCGTCGCCACGCCGCGCGTGGAGGTTGCCTCCCCGGCGATCAACGTCGCCGGCACGCTCGAGCTGGCGGCGCGCGCCGCCGACGGGCACGCCGTCCTCGCCGTTTTCCCGGAACTCGGCCTCTCCGCGTACTCGAACGAGGACCTGTTCCAGCAGGACGCACTGCTCGACGCGTCCCTCGCTGCGCTGCGGACGCTGGTCGCGGCGAGCCGCGACCAGCCACTGGCGCTCGCCGTGGGCCTGCCGCTCCGCGCCGACGACCGACTGTTCAACTGCGGCGTGCTGGTGCACCGCGGCCGGATCCTCGGTGCGGTTCCGAAGAGTTACCTGCCGAACTACCGCGAGTTTTACGAGAAGCGGCACTTCGCGCCGGCCGCGCAGGCGGTATCGAATTCGCTGCGGCTGCTGGGCCAGGACGTGCCGTTCGGCACCGGCCTGCTGTTCGAGGCCCGCGACCTGCCCGGCTTCGTGCTGCACCTCGAAGTCTGCGAGGACGCCTGGGTGCCGCTGCCGCCGAGCACGCTCGCCGCGCTCGCCGGCGCCACGGTGCTGGCCAACCTCTCGGCGAGCGACATTACCGTGGGCAAGGCGGACTACCGCCGCCTGCTCTGTGCCTCGCAGTCCGCGAAGTGCGTCGCGGCCAGCCTCTACTCGGCCGCCGGACCGGGCGAATCGACGACGGACCTGGCCTGGGACGGCCATGCACTGATCTACGAGAACGGCGAGAAGCTCGCGGAGTCGAAGCGCTTTCCGCTCGAGCCCGGGCTGATCACGGCGGACCTCGACCTCGACCACCTGCGCCAGGAGCGCACGCGGCTGACGAGCTTCGGCGACAACGCGCAGGCCCACGTCGCCCGGCTGCGCGAGTTCCGCCGCATCGAATTCGAAGTCGGCGTGCCCGGCGGTCGCATCCCGCTGCGCCGGAGAGTCGAGCGCTTCCCGTACGTGCCGTCCGATCCCGCCCGTCGCGACGAGCGCTGCGCCGAGGTCTACGACATCCAGGTCGAGGGGCTGATGAAACGCCTCAGCGCGACCGGGCTGAAAAAAGTCGTGATCGGCATCTCCGGAGGGCTCGATTCGACGCAGGTCGCGCTGGTGGCGGTGCGCGCGTTCGATCGGCTGGGGCTGCCGCGCAGGAACATCCTCGGCTACACGCTGCCCGGATTCGGCACGAGCCGGCACACGTTCGACAGCGCGCACGCGCTGATGAAGGCGTTGCAGATCTCGGCCGGCGAAATCGACATCCGCGCGGCCGCGGGGTTGATGCTGGAGCGCATCGGGCACCCGGCCGCGACGGGCAAGCCCGTTCACGACGTGACCTACGAGAACGTGCAGGCGGGCGAGCGCACCTCGCACCTGTTCCGCCTCGCCAACCTGCACGGCGGTCTCGTGCTGGGCACGGGCGATCTCTCGGAGCTCGCGCTCGGCTTCACGACCTACGGCGTCGGCGACCACATGTCGCACTACAACGTGAACGCCTCGGTGCCGAAGACGCTGATCCAGCACCTGATCCGCTGGCTGGTGCGCACGAAGCAGTTCGAAGCCTCGACGCTCGAGGTGCTCGACCGGATCGTGACCACGCGCATTTCGCCCGAGCTCGTGCCCGGCTCCGGCGAAGAGCCCGAGCAGACCTCCGAGGCCGTCGTCGGCCCGTACGAGCTGCAGGATTTCAACCTGTACTACCTGAGCCGCTTCGGCTACCGGCCGAGCAAGGTCGCGTTCCTCGCGCATGCGGCGTGGAGTGATCGCGAGGCCGGCGCCTGGCCCGACACGGTGCCGGAGAACGAGCGGCGCGACTACGACCTCGCGACGATCCGCCGCTGGCTGGAGGTGTTCCTGCAGCGCTTCTTCCAGGGCAGCCAGTTCAAGCGCTCGGCGATGCCGAACGGACCGAAGGTGGGCTCGGGCGGATCGCTCTCGCCGCGCAGCGACTGGCGCGCGCCGAGCGATTCACCGGCGACGGTCTGGCTCGACGAGTTGCGGGCCAACGTGCCTGCGGGCAGGCCCCGCAGGAAGCGCTGAGCACAACGAATCAATGCCGGTGCAGGCTCACCGGCAATCGCCGCCCGCCCCACTGGCCCGGCTGCGCGGCAAAGACCCCCGGAATCGCGAGCCCGCACGCCGCGCAGCGGCCGTCCGGCGCCAGGCCCCAGCGGCCGAGGTCGAACCAGTCGCGCTCGATCAGCAGCGCGCCGCACCCGGGGCACCAGGTGCTGCCGCCGACCGCGTCGTGCACGTTGCCCGTGTAGACGTAGTGCAGCCCATTGCGCATCGCGAGGTCGCGGGCGCGGGTCAGCGTCGCGAGTGGCGTCGGCGGACGATCGGTCATCTTCCAGTCCGGGTGGAAAGCAGAGAAGTGCAGCGGCACGTCCGGCCCGAGTTCCTCCGCGATCCAGCGCGTCATTGAGTCGAGTTCCGCGTCGGAATCGTTTTCACCCGGGATCAGCAGCGTCGTGATCTCGAGCCACACCCGCGTTTCGCGCTTGAGATAGACCAGCGTGTCGAGCACGGGCGCGAGTTCCGCGCCGCAGACGTGCCGGTAGAAGCGCTCGGTGAACGCCTTGAGGTCGACGTTGGCGGCGTCGATGCCGGCGAAGAATTCCTCGCGTGGCCGCGGGCAGATGTAGCCCGCCGTCACGGCGACCGTGCGGACGTCCGCCTCGCGGCAGGCCTGCGCAACGTCGATCGCATATTCCATGAACACCGTCGGGTCGTTGTAGGTGAATGCGACGCTGGCGCAGCCGAGCCGCCGAGCCGTCGCTGCGAGCTCGGTCGGCGACGCTGCATCGGCGAGAGTGTCCATCTCCCGCGACTTGCTCATGTCCCAGTTCTGGCAGAACTTGCAGGCGAGGTTGCAGCCCGCGGTGCCGAACGAGAGCACCGAGGAGCCAGGCAGGAAGTGATTGAGCGGTTTCTTCTCGATCGGGTCCACGCAGAAGCCACTGGACCGCCCATAGGTATAAAGCTCTATGCCGTTGCGGCTGCGCCCGCGCACGAAACAGAGTCCGCGCTGGCCCTCGTGCAGCCTGCAGTAGCGCGGACAGACGTCGCACTGCACGCGGCCGTCGTCCAGCCGGTGCCAGTGGCGCGTAGGAATGGCGGAAAAATCGGTATTCATACGATTGGCACCCGCGAGCGGCCGGCGGGATATTGACCCCGCAATCACGCTGGACCACGAGCGGGAGCACGCGCTCCCGGACGACATCGATGTTGAGCCTCGTGACGGACATGTCAAGGGTGCGGGCTCCGGCGGTCGCCGGCCTCTTCTATCCGCTGGACGAGGCGGAGCTGCGCCGTCTGGTCACCACCTACATCGAGACCTGCCCGAATGCGGGGCCGGCCCGGCAGCCGAAAGCGCTGATCGTCCCGCACGCCGGCTACCTGTACTCGGGCGCGGTCGCCGGCTGCGCGTACCGGGTGCTGCGTGACTGCGGCGCGTCGATCCGCCACGTCGTGCTCGTGGGGCCGAGCCATCGGGTGCCGATGCGCGGTCTCGCGGTGACCTCGCTCGACTATTTCTCCACGCCGCTGGGCCAGGTGCCGATCGACGGACTCGGCCGGCAACGACTCCGTGAGCTCGGGCTGGTCGGCATCGCGGATGCACCGCATGCGAACGAGCACTCGCTCGAGGTGCAGTTGCCGTTCCTGCAGACCGTGCTCGGCGAATTCGACCTGCTGCCGATCGCCGCCGGCCACACGCCGCCGGATCTCGTGGCGCGCACGCTCGAGGCTGCCTGGAACGGCCCGGAGACCCTGGTCGTGGTCAGCACGGACCTGAGCCATTACCACACGTCAGTCGAGGCGAAGAAGCTCGATGACGAGTCGACACGCGCCATCCTCGAGCGGCGCAGCGACCTTTCCGACGAGCAGGCCTGCGGGGCGCGATGCGTCAACGGACTCATGAAGATCGCGCGGCAACGCAGCCTCGCGGTCGAGTTGCTCGACCAGCGCAACTCGGGCGACACCGCCGGTGATCGCTCGCGGGTCGTCGGCTATGGCAGCTACGCCGTCTACGAGACTTGACCCGGCCGCGCGTCGCGAGCTGCTGCGGACCGCCGTCTCGGCGATCGAGTGCGGCCTCGGCCTGGTCGAAGTTCCGCCGCCCGACCCCGCCGGCCTGCCGGAGAGCCTGCGCCGGGCTCGCGCGAGCTTCGTCACGCTGACGATCGAGGGCAACCTGCGCGGCTGCTGCGGCACGCTCGACCCGGCGCGCCCGCTCGCGCTCGACGTGTGGCGCAATGCCCAGGCGACCGCTTTCCGCGATCCAAGATTCGCGCCCCTGACGCAAACGGAATGGCTGCGGGCCGATCTCGAGATCTCGGTGTTGTCGCCGCGCGAACCCATGGCCGTGCGCGGCGAGGCGGAGCTGCTGAGCCGGCTGGTGCCGGGCCGCGACGGGCTCGTGCTGTGCTGGCGTGGCGCGAGCGCGACCTTCCTCCCCAAGGTATGGGACCAGCTCGACGAGCCGCGCGACTTCGTGCGGCACCTCAAGCTCAAGGCCGGCTGGAGCGCGGAATTCTGGAGCGAAGAGATCGAGGCCTGGCGCTACGAGACCGAGCTGATCTCGCAGTCGCGCCCGGCGGAGCGGCCCGCCATGCCGCAGGCCTGAGCGAATCCGCCGCGGCCGCTGCCACGAACGAGCCGCCATGTCCTCGCGCTTTGCCCTCAAGCTGCTGTTCGGCGGCATCCTCGTCCTCATGCTCGTCGTGACGACCACCGCGAGCCTGAAGCAACCGCTCTGGGAATGGACCGGCCTCGTCACCGAGCCCGACCGGTGGTGGACCTATGCGACGCTCGCCGACGCTTATTTCGGCTTCCTGACCTTCTACGCCTGGGTCTTCTACAAGGAAGCCGCCTGGACGGCCCGCGCCGGCTGGTTCGTCGCGATCATGCTGCTCGGCAACATGGCGATGGCCGTGTACGTGCTGCTGCAGCTGCGGCGGCTCGATGCCGGCCAGCCAGCCGCCTCGATCCTGATGCGCAGGGGCTGAGCCGTGTCTTCGCTGCCCTTCAACCTGCTCGAACGCGACCTGCTGCCCGACAGCGTGATCCGCACCGGCATCCGCCGGCTGCTCGAGGCGCGCCTGCGCGAGGAGGACAAGGGCGACCCTGAAGCTCAGCAGGCGCACCTGATGCGCTTCGTCGAGGAACTGCGCCGCAGCCCCGTGGCAATCGCGACGCGCGAGGCGAACGAGCAGCACTACGAGCTGCCGAGTGCGTTCTTCGGGCTGGTGCTCGGGCGTCATCTCAAGTACTCGTCGTGTTACTTCAAGCCGGGTGTCACGGCGCTCGATGAAGCCGAGGCCGAAATGTTGCGGCTCACCTGCGAGCGGGCGGGGCTCGTCGACGGCGAGCAGATCCTCGAGCTCGGTTGCGGCTGGGGCTCGCTGACGTTGTGGATGGCCGAGCACTTCCCCCGCGCCCGGATTACCGCAGTGTCGAACTCCCGGACGCAGAAGCAGTTCATCGATGCCCGGGCCGCCGAGCGTGGCCTCGCGAACGTCGAGGTGCTGACGCGTGACGCGAACGTGCTGGAGTTCCCGCCGGAGCGTCGCTTCGATCGCGTGGTGTCGGTCGAGATGTTCGAGCACATGCGCAACTACGAGACGCTGCTCGGACGGATCGCCGGCTGGTTGCGTCCGGGCGGCACGTTGTTCGTGCACATCTTCACGCACGCCCGCTACGCCTACCCGTTCGAAGTGCGCGACGAAAGCGACTGGATGGCGCGCTATTTCTTCACCGGCGGCATCATGCCGAGCGACCACCTGCTGCTGTACTTCCAGGGCGACCTGCGCCTCGCGAATCACTGGCGAGTGAGCGGCACGCACTACCAGAAGACCGCCGAAGCCTGGCTCGCCAACATGGACCGCGAGCGCGAGCGTGTGCTGCCCGTGCTCGCAGCCACCTATGGCGACGGCGAGGCGCGCCGCTGGTGGGTCTACTGGCGCGTGTTCTTCATGTCGTGCGCCGAGCTCTTCGGCTATCGCTCGGGGCAGGAGTGGCTGGTGTCGCACTACCTGTTCCGGCGACCCTGACCAAACCTGCGCGCAGGATTGCAGTCGTCGCCCGGGGCGTGTCACTGTTGGCGGGCATGACGAGGCCCGCGTCAATTCATCGAGCCCTGCAGGCGAGCTGGTCCCTGCTCACCGTCCTCGTGCTGGCGACCGCGTCCACCGGGGCGGCCGCGGCAGAGACCGCAATGCAATCCGACTCGCCCCCCAGCCCTCCGCCGTCGCAACCCGCGTCCAGCGTCGACGCATATGCCGAGTTCAAACGCTTGTTCGACGCCGGCGAGCACGCGGCTGCGGTGGAAGCCGGCCGCAGGGTCGTCGCGCTGACCGAACAGGAGCAATCTGAGGGCACCGAGACGCTGCAGGTGGCGCTGATGAATCTCGGGCTGGCGCAGCAACTGGCCGGCGACTACCTCGGCGCCGAGCAGAGCTACCTGCGTGCGATCGCGCTGATCGAGGCCGCCGGGCGGATCACGAGCCCGCGCCTCGCGCGCGCCCAGGCCGGCCTCGCCACCGCGTACTACTCGGACCGGCGCTATGACCTCGCAGCGCCGGCCCTCGACCGGGCGGTGGCGCTCAGTCGCCGCTCGGAGGGACTGTTCAACGAAGACCAGTTGCCACTGCTGGCAAAGCAGGCGGACTCGCTGACGCAACTCGGGCAACTGGAGCAGGCGCTGCAGGCCCGCCGGTACGCGCTGCGGCTCGTCGAGCGCAAGCACGGGCAGCGCAGCCTGCGTTTCGCAAAGGAACTCGAGTCGCTCGGTCGCTGGTACTCCATGGTGGCCGCGTACGAAGCATCGCGGACCACGCTGCTCAAGTCGCTCAAGACCGTCGAAGAACTCGAGGGGCCGGGCTCGATCAACCTCGTCGGGCCGTTGACGGCGCTCGCCGAAAATGCGCAGCGCTGGCTGTTCGATCCGGTGGCTCGGGCGCAGGCGACCGGCGAGGAGGAGCGGCGCACGATGTTCCACGACTCGTCGGCGATGCCGGAACTGCCCGGCCTGTCGTCGTCGACCATCGCCGCCGAGGGATTGCGCTGGCTCGAGCGTGCGGCGGAGCTCGCCAGCACCGGCCCCGAACCGTCGCCGTCGCTGGTTGCCGCCGTGCGCACACAGCTCGGCGACTGGCACCAGGCCCGCCTCGAGCTCGATCGAGCACGACCGCATTATCTGCAGGCCTGGCACGCCGCGACGCAGGCCGCGCCGGCTGACGGTCGGCCGCTGCAGGAGCAGATCTTCGGGGCTCCGGTGCTGTTGCAGTACCGGCCGGTCGACGGCTGGGATCGCTACGCGCAGCGACCGGCCGACGAGGCCGAACGCCGCCACGTCGAACTCGAGTTGACGGTCGACGTGCAGGGTCGCGTGCAGGACGTCAAGGTGGTGTCGGATGCTGGGGACGCGCGGTTCGCGGCGCGAACCGTGCAGTCGATCGAGGCAGCGCGCTATCGGCCACGGTTCTCGGACGGCGAGCCGGTCGCGACCAGTGGTGTGCGCTTCCTGCAGCCGGTGTTCGTGCTGCTCGGCGAGGTCGAGGAACAGCAGGCCCCTGCGCCGCCTGTGCCGGCGGCCGGTCAGGGAACCGGCTGAATCTCCGGCGCCCTGATTGCAGGCGCCTCGGCTTCGATCAGCCCGCGGACGATCGCCTGCTCGCGGAATTCGACGGCGAGCTTCGTCCCGGCGTCGCGCATCGCGAGCGCCGTCGCCCGTTGCAGCGCGGCCTTGCCCTGCGTCGGCAGGCCCATGCTCGGCTCGGCGCCGTAACCCGTGAACGTCCAGGAATCGATCAGCTCGCCGGACGGGCGGTAGGCGTTGACCCGGTACTTGAGGCTCACCGCGTACAGCGAGGTGCCCGTGTCCGACGGCGTGATGAACGAGAACTCCTCGAGCACCGGCTCGAGGACGCCGCGCATCTGCGGATCCGTCGCCGCGCCTTCGGCGACGGACGGCACCGGCACGGCCCGCGTGAACATGGCCGTGAGCAGCCGCAGGAAGCCGGCGGTCTGCGCCTTGCCGACGGCGATCTCGATGTCGCCCCCGTCGCGCTCCTCGCGGTGCACCTGGTCGCGGAACTCCGGCGTGATGTGCACGCCGACGACGATCGGGATCTGCGTGATCAGCGGCGCCGGAATCACGGTCTGCGCCTCGAACTGCGTCGTGCCGCAGGCGCCGAGCAGCGCCAGCAGCGTTGCGACCCCGGCGCGTGAAGTCGCGCGACGTGCCCGCCGCAGTCGTCCCGGACGCGGCTCTTCGTTCAGTTCAAACATCGTGAGCATCGTCGCACGTTCCCGATCAACGGCGATAGCTCGAGGGCTCGTTCAAGCCGACGAACGTGCCGCCATTGCGGTCGCAGAGGATCCGCATCAGCGAGGCGAAGCGGATGCTGGTGTACTGCGGCGCGTCGGGGCGCACCGGAAAGCCGATCGCGTGGATGCGCACGCGCCGGCGACCAGTCTTGTCTTCGCGGTTCATCAAGTCCACCGCGCGCACCACCGAGTCGATCGACGGACCCGTGAATTCGTCGCCGAGCACGTAGAGGCTGATGCGCAGGCCGGTCGAGTAGTAGGTGCGGATGGCCTCGACGATGCCCTCGACCGGGCTCGAGTTGCTGAACGGGAACCAGCCGCGCAACCGATCGAGCACGAGCTTGCGCTGCGCGGGCGTGTCCGGCAGCCAGCGGCCGCGGTACGAAGGGAACATGTAGCCGCCTTCGTCGCTCATCACCTGCCAGCCCTTCACGGTCGGGTGGGCATTGAGCACCTCCTGCATCGTGCGCAGCATCTGCGGCCAGGCGTAGTTGGCCATGCTGCCCGAGGTGTCGATGATGAAGATGATGTACTCGCTGTCGACCGGGACGCCGCCGACCGGGCTGTCGTTACGCCGCTGGAATTGGGCGCCGAGCAGGCGCTTCATCTCTTCGGTGAGCTCCTGCTGCGCCGAGACCAGCCGTCCCTCGATTTCGTTCGCCGCCTCGGAGTCCTTGCGCGACGACTCGTACTGGCCGCGCAGCGCGCTCAGGTCGCCGCGCAACCGCGCGATTTTCTGCTGCTCCTCGGAGAGCTGCTCGCGTCGCGACGTGAGCTCGCGATTCAGCACCGTGCTCGTGCCGCGGATCTCCTCGAGCTGCTGCTGCAGGTCGAGCACCCGGCCCTGCAGTTCTTCGCGCGACTTCTCGAACACGATCGGCTCGCCGACCTCGGTGAGCACCAGCAGCAGGATGACCGCACCGAACCCGCAGCAGATTGCGTCGAGGAACGACAGGCTGAAGACCTCGATGTCGCGTCGCCCGAGCCGCGAGCGCTTCATGGCCAGTCCCGCGCCGGGCTGAGGAAGGAGCCGTTGCTGCGACGGGCCAGCGTCCACCAGGCGCCCGGCGCCAGCGGATCGCCCTCCATCGGCAGCAGGATTACGTTGACCGGCACGCCGGACGGCAGCTTCGCGATCGCCCGCTCGAACAGCCGCAGCCGCGCCTCGCCGTCCACGGTCTTGCGCACCGGCGGCGGCCCGGCGCCCTGCGTCGGCAATCCGTCGGTGACGATGATGATGTTGTCCGGCCGCGGCGACAGCGCCGCCGCCGCAGTGAACGCGTTCTCGAGGCTCGTCCCGTCCTTCGGCACGACCTTGCGCAGCGCCTGCAGCGCGTCGTTCAGGGCGCCCGCGTCGCCGGCGTCCAGCCACTTGCCGTCGCTGCCGGCCACCAGCGCCTTCGCCTGCGTGTTGAACGCGTAGGCCTGGAACTTCGATTTGCCGGGCAGCTGCGAGGTGAGCCAGTCCACGGTGCCGACGGCGCGCCGCCACTTCGCCGCCGCCATGCGTCGCGTCTCCGGCATGTTGCGCAGCCGGATCACGTTGACGACGGTCTCGTCCATCATGCTCGCCGAGACGTCGACGAGGATCAGGATGCGCTCGCCGCCCACCTTGAGGCCCGTCAGGTACTGGCGGTCGCCGCTGCCGACGAAGCCCTTGATGCGGGTGCCGGGCTGGCCCGGACTCGGCGTGCCGGCGCTCAGGCGCCGCGTGCCCTCTTCGAGCGACTTCAGGTCCTGCTTCAGCCGCTCAATCGCCTCGCGGCGCGAAAGCGTGTCCTTCTCCGCTTCGGCGAGCTGCTGCTGCAGCCGCTCCCTCTCCTCGATGATGCGCGCCGCGAGCCCTTCGGCCGGCACCGCCTCGTCGGTACTCTCGAGCGAGTTGCGCA
>Ga0115027_10000125_pt1 | contig 10757 bp, 10 predicted proteins | sample Open_0915_D1_FD_83879 | JGI IMG/M metagenome (GOLD analysis project Ga0115027, IMG submission 83879) | Wetland microbial communities from Old Woman Creek Reserve in Ohio, USA - Open_0915_D1 | ecosystem: Environmental > Aquatic > Freshwater > Wetlands > Sediment ...
TGCGGGAGGAAGGCGTCGAGAAAGCGGAACTTGGCTTCCTGACGCTCGGGCGACGACGAGCCTGACGGCAGATAGAGCGAAATGACCGACAACTTTCCGAAATCAGCGCGGATGTAGCGCCCTTCGGCATCGAACTCGCCATGTTCGAACCCCTCGAGCACGCGCTCGGGCTTCTTCCGGGACCAGATGCCGACCCCGCTGTAACCCTTCTTTTCAGCCGCATGATAGAAAGCATGCATGCCATCCGGAGCCAGCATGTCCGGGGCAAGGTCCGGCAACTGTGCCTTGAGTTCCTGGAGACAGACGATATCCGGCGTCTGCGCGACCACCCAGGCGAGCAGATTCTTGCTCCAGGCGCTGCGGATACCGTTGAGATTCAGGGAGATGATGCGTAACATTAGGCTTTTTTGCGTCGCGGTGCTTGCGCTTGCGGGAATGGAAGAGGATGGACTTTCGTCAGGAATTCATTGAATTCGCACTTGGCTGCAAGGTTCTGCGCTTTGGCGAATTCACGACCAAGGCCGGGCGGCTTTCACCCTATTTCTTCAACGCCGGGCTGTTCAACGACGGGCAGTCGCTGGGCCGGCTGGCGGAATTCTACGCCAAGGCGGCCGAAGCCGGCAGCGTCGACTTCGATATGCTGTTCGGTCCGGCCTACAAGGGCATCCCGCTGGTCGCCGCCATCGCGGTCGCGCTGGCGCAACGCGGCCGGAACTTCCCGTTCGCCTACAATCGCAAGGAAGCCAAGGATCACGGCGAAGGCGGCAGCATCGTCGGCGCGCCGCTCGCGGGCCGCGTGCTGATCGTCGACGACGTGATTTCCGCGGGCACCTCGGTGCGCGAATCGGTGGACCTGATCCACGCCGCCGGCGCCACCCCGGCCGGCGTGCTCATCGCGCTGGACCGCCAGGAGCGTGGGCAGGGAGAGCTCTCGGCAGTCCAGGAAGTCAAGCGCGACTATGGCATTCCGGTGATTGCCGTCGCCGGTTTGCGGGACCTGATGGCCTATCTCGAATATCATCCGAAATTCTCGACGCACAAGACAGCCGTCGAACGTTACAGGGAGCAGTATGGTGTCAGTCAATAAACTAGTGGCAAGCGCGATCGTTCTGTTCGCAATCCTTCCGGCTCATGCTGCCGCCCCGGCCAGCAAGGAGCCGGCCAGCGGCAAGATGTTCTGCTGTGAAGGCGGGCGCATCTGCGGTGACAGTTTCCCGGAGCGCTGCCGCGGCAAGGCCTACAGCATCCTAGACGCCAAGGGTAACCTGATCCGGGAAGAGCCGGCGCCGCTGACCGCCCAGCAGAAGGCCGAGGCTGCCGCCGAGGCCCAGCGCAAGAGGGAACTCGAGGAGCACGCCCGGGAGCAGCGGCGCCAGGACCAGGCCCTGCTCCAGACCTATACCAGCGCGCAGGATATCGACCGCTCGCAGGCCCGTGCCGAACTGGATGTGGGCGCCGCGATCAAGGGCGCCGAGGAAAAGATCGCTGCAGCGCGCAAGCAGCGCAAGAAGTTCGAGGATGAGGCCGAGTTTTACAAGAAGAAGTCCCTGCCTCCCGACGTGGCCAAGGGGTTACGTGACGCCGACCACGAAATCAAGACGCACCAGGAACTTCTTGACGTCAAGAGGAAGGACTTGGCCAGCATCCAGGCCAAGTACGATGCGGACCGCAAGCGCTATGCCGAACTGACCGGCCAGTCGGCGGCGCCCGCCACACCCGCAAAGCCTTCCCCGCCTGCCTCGCCGGCGGCGCCGCAGACGCGCTGATCAGCCCGCCAGTTTTCGCCGCAGCAGGTCGTTGACCTGCTGCGGGTTGGCCTTGCCTTTGGCTGCCTTCATCACCTGCCCGACCAGCGCGTTGAATGCCTTTTCCTTGCCCGCCCTGAATTCGGCGACATTGGCCGCGTTGGCCGCCAGCACTTCATCGACCAGGGCTTCGATGGCGCCGCTGTCGGTAATCTGCCTCAGGCCTTGCTTGTCGATGATCTCGTCGGCCGTCGCGCCTTCACCATTCCACAAAGCCTCGAATACCTTCTTGGCGATGTTGTTGGAGATGGTGCCGTCGGCGATGCGCCGGACCAGTCCGGCCAGCTGAACCGGCGAAACCGGCGAACCGGTCATTTCCCTCGCGTCCTTGTTCAGGCGCGCTGCCAGATCGACCATGACCCAGTTGGCGCAGGGCTTGGCATTGGCCTTGCCGGCGACTGCCACGGTCGACTCGAAATAACCGGCCATTTCCTGGCTGGCGGTCAGCGTCGTGGCATCGTAGGCGGACAGTCCGAGGTCGTCGATGAAACGTTGACGCATCTGCCCCGGCAGTTCCGGCAGTTCGCTCTTGACCCGGGCGATCCAGTCGGCGGAAATGACCAGCGGTAGCAGGTCGGGGTCCGGGAAGTAGCGGTAGTCGTGGGCATCCTCCTTGCTCCGCATCATGCGCGTCTCGCCGGTCTCCGGGTCGAACAGTACGGTGGCCTGCTGGATCCCGCGCCCTTCCTCGATTTCGTTGATCTGCCACTGCACCTCGTAGTCGATGGCTTCCTTGAGAAAACGGAAGGAATTCAGGTTCTTGATCTCGCGCCGCATGCCGAATTCGGCCTGGCCCCTCGGCCGTACCGAAACATTGGCATCGCAACGGAAGGAGCCTTCCTGCATGTTGCCGTCGCAGATGCCGATCCAGCACACCAACGCGTGCAGTGCCTTGGCGTAGGCGACGGCCTCGTCGGAAGAACGCATGTCCGGTTCGGAAACAATCTCCAGCAGCGGCGTGCCGGCGCGGTTGAGGTCGATTCCCGACTTGCCGTGAAAGTCTTCATGGAGCGACTTCCCGGCATCTTCCTCGAGATGGGCGCGGGTCAGGCGGACGACCTTCTCGTAGACCTTTTCGCCCTGACCGACTTGCACCGTGATCTTGCCGCCGACGACGACCGGCAGTTCAAACTGGCTGATCTGGTAGCCCTTGGGCAGATCCGGGTAAAAGTAGTTCTTGCGCGCAAACACCGATCTCTGTGCCACTTCGGCGTCAATCGCCAGCCCGAAACGAATGGCGCAATCGACCGTCTTCCGGTTGAGTACCGGCAAGACGCCGGGCAAGGCGAGGTCGACCGCGCAAGCCTGCGTGTTGGGCGCCGCGCCGAAGGCCGTCGACGCGCCGGAGAAAATCTTCGAAGCGGTCGCCAGTTGTGCGTGCGTCTCGATGCCGATCACCACTTCCCACTGATTCATCGTTTCATTCCATTCATTTGCAACGCCCTGTCTTCGCCTCGATCATGATCGGCCAGAGATAGCTGAAAGCATCGCCCTCGCAGGACTTCTGGCAACCGTTGAAAGCGACCATCACCTTCGGCCCCTGCTCCCACATGCGTACCGAACAGCCGGATTCGCGCTTGTGCATGAGCAGTGGCTGCGGCATTTTCTCGGTCTGTTCAAAATCCTGCAGATTGAAGCGGCAGGTGCCGTGATCCTTCATCGACACCTGGGCCGCAAACGACTTCACCTCGGCTTCCTTGACCATCAGATCGAGGTGGGTAAGGTTCCCGATCCCGTCCTTGCCTGCGCACCTGGCGCGAACATTGAGCGCTCGCGTCGGCTGCGGCTTGATATTGCGGTTCTTCAGATATTTGAGTGGCTGCGACTCGATCTTCTGCTCGCTGGTTGCGGTCGACCCGACGGTCGAGCCGGATTCCGCCTGCTTTCCGGTTTCGGCACAACCGGCCGCGAGCAACGCGAAAAGAAGCCATGCCACCCGCACCGGCGTCACTCGACGCCAGCCGGCCGCCGCTGATGCCAGTCCGTTGCCTGCTGGTAGCGATGAGCAACGTTGAGCAGTCGCGCCTCGGCGAAGTAGTTGCCGATCAGTTGCAGGCCGACCGGCAAGCCGTCGGCGAAACCGCAGGGAATCGACATGCCGGGCAGGCCCGCCAGGTTGACCGCGATGGTGTAGATGTCGGACAGGTACATCTGCACCGGATCCGCGGCCTTCTCGCCCAGCTTGAACGCGGTCGACGGCGAAGTCGGTCCCATGATCACGTCGCAGGCCTTGAACGCCTCGACGAAATCGTCGGCGATCAGCCGGCGAATTCGCTGCGCCTGCAGGTAGTACGCATCGTAATAGCCGTGGGACAGCACGTAGGTGCCGATCAGGATGCGGCGCTTGACCTCATCACCGAAACCCTGCGCCCGGCTCTTCTTGTACATGTCATCGAGGCTGCCATATTCCGGCGCGCGATACCCGTAGCGCACGCCGTCGAAGCGTGACAGGTTGGAACTCGCCTCGGCCGGCGCGATGACGTAATAGGCCGGAACCGACAGGTGCGAGTTGGGCAGCGAGACTTCGACCATCGTCGCGCCGAGTTTCTCGTATTCGGCAAGCGCGGCCCGCACCGCCGTCATCACCCCGGCGGCGCAGCCCTCGCCGAAGAACTCCCTGGGCAGGCCGATGCGCAATCCGGACAACGGCCTTGTCAGATCGCGGGCATAGTCCTCAGCCGGGCGATTGAGCGAGGTCGAGTCCCGCTCGTCGAACCCGGCCATGGCGTTGAGCAGCAGCGCGCAATCCTCGGCACCTTTCGCCATCGGGCCGCCCTGATCGAGCGAGGAAGCGAAGGCGATCATGCCGTAGCGCGAGACGACGCCGTAGGTCGGCTTGAGACCGGTCAGGTTGCACAGCGCCGCCGGCTGGCGGATCGAGCCGCCGGTATCGGTGCCGGTAGCCGCCGGTGCCAGGCGGGCCGCCACCGCGGCCGCCGAACCGCCGGACGAGCCGCCGGGCACGCGCTCGCCATCCCAGGGGTTGCGCACCGGGCCGAAGAAAGAGGTTTCGTTGGACGAGCCCATCGCGAATTCGTCCATGTTGGTCTTGCCCAGCGACACCATGCCGGCGTCGGCGTGCATCTTGCAGATCACGGTCGCGTCGTAAGGCGCGACGAAATTGGCCAGCATCCGCGACCCGCAAGTCGTGCGCCAGCCTTTGGCGCAGAAGATGTCCTTCTGGGCGATGGGAATGCCAGTCAGCGGGCCGGCGGTACCGCCGGCAATGCGGGCATCGGCGGCGCGGGCGGAATTCAGGCTTTTTTCGGCGTCGACCGTAACAAAGGCGTTCAGCGCCGGATTCAGGCGCTCGATGCGGTCGAGGAAAAGCCGGGTGAGTTCGACGCTGGAAACCTGCTTCGCGGCCAGCGCCTGTGAAAGTTGCCTGAGGCTGGCGTCGATCATTCGATGACCTTCGGCACCAGGTAGAGCCCGGCTTCGGTTTCCGGCGCGACAGCCTGAAAGGCGGCGCGGCGATCTTCCTCGGTCACCGTGTCGTCGCGCAGGCGCTGGCTCAGATCCTGGGCATGCGCCATCGGCTCGACACCGCGAGTATCGACCGCCTGCATCTGCTCGATCAACCGGAAAATGCCGTTGAGATGGCCCTGCGTGGTCACGGCCTCGGACTCGCTGATCTCGATGCGGGCGAGATGGGCGATGCCCTGAACCTGTTCAAGTGTGAGCGACATGGAAAGCGAAGGCTTTTTGCAGTGCACAAAGTCTTAAAATGGAAAGCGTTATAAGGTATCATAAAAGTTTTCCCTACCGCACCCCCAGCAGCGGAGTCACAGATGTTCGGTTTCCTCACCAAGTATTTCTCCAACGATCTCGCCATCGACCTCGGCACGGCCAATACGCTCATCTATGTGCGCGGCCGCGGCATTGTCCTTGACGAACCGTCGGTCGTCGCCATTCGCGTCGAAGGCGGCCCGAGCGCCAAGAAGTCCATCCAGGCCGTCGGCAAGGAAGCCAAGGACATGCTTGGCAAGGCCCCCGGCAGCATCACCGTCATCCGCCCGATGAAGGACGGCGTGATCGCCGACTTCACCGTCACCGAGCAGATGCTCAAGCAGTTCATCAAGAAGGTGCACGATTCGCGGCTGTTCAGCCCGAGCCCGCGCATCATCATCTGCGTGCCCTCCGGGTCGACACAGGTCGAACGCCGCGCCATCCGCGAGTCGGCGATCGGCGCCGGCGCCAGCCAGGTCTACCTGATCGAGGAGCCGATGGCCGCGGCGATCGGCGCCGGCCTGCCGGTTTCCGACGCCACGGGTTCGCTGGTCGTCGATATCGGCGGCGGCACGACCGAGGTCGGCGTCATCTCGCTCGGCGGCATGGTCTATGCCGGCTCGGTGCGCGTCGGCGGTGACAAGCTCGACGAAGCGATCATCAACTACATCAGTCGCAACTACGGCATGATGATCGGCGAAAACACCGCCGAGAACATCAAGAAGCGCATCGGTTCCGCCTTTCCGGGCGCCGAGGTCAAGGAAATGGAAGTTTCCGGCATCAACAAGGCCGAAGGCATCCCGCGCAAGTTCACGATTTCGTCCAACGAGATCCTCGAGGCTCTGACCGACCCGCTCAACCAGATCGTCTCCGCCGTGAAGTCCGCGCTGGAAAAGACGCCGCCCGAACTTGGCGCCGACATCGCCGAACGCGGCATGGTCCTGACCGGTGGCGGCGCCCTGCTGCGCGACCTCGATCGCCTGCTGATGGAAGAAACAGGCCTGCCGGTCATCGTCGCCGACGAGCCACTCACCTGCGTTGCCCGTGGTTCGGGCCTGGCGCTGGAAAAAGTGGACAAGCTCGGCTCGATCTTCGCCTCCGAGTAAGGCGGGACGCCATTCGTGGCGGGTCTCGACCACGCGCCGCCGCCTTTTTTCAAGCGAGGGCCAGCACCGCTGGCCCTTCTGACTTTTTACGTCCTGATTTCCCTGGCGGTATTCGTCGTCGATTTGCGCGTTCGCAGCCTCGATCTGCTGCGGCAGACGGTGGCGCTGGTGGTTGACCCGGTGCAGCGGGTGACGCAGACACCCGGCAGCCTGGTCGATTACGCGCGCAATTACCTGGAGGGCATGCAGTTGCTGCAGCGTGAAAATGACGAACTGCGCCATGCCAAGCTGACCACGGCGCCCAACCTGCTGCGTCTGGAGCAACTGGAAGCCGAGAACGAACGCCTGCGCAAGCTGCTCGTCGTCAAGGAACGCGAGAACGCCAAGGGGCAGGTTGCCCAGATCCTCTACACCGCGCGCGACCCCTTCTCGCGCAAGGTGATTGTCGACAAGGGCCAGCAGTCGGGCATCGTCGCCGGCCAGCCGGCCATCGACGAGGCCGGGGTCGTCGGCCAGGTCACCCGCGTCTTTCCCTTTTCGGCCGAGATCACGCTGATTACCGACAAGGATCAGGCTGTGCCCGTGCAGATCGTGCGCAGCGGTCAGCGTTCGGTCGTTTTCGGCCTCGGGACCGGGCAGCTCGAGCTACGCTACATGCCGGCCAATGCCGACGTCGAGGTCGGTGACATCCTCGTGACCTCGGGCCTCGACAGCATCTATCTGCAGGGCTACCCGGTTGCCAAAGTGGTCAGCATCGAGCGCGAAGGCGCCTACTCTTTCGCCCGCATAATCGGCGCGCCGATTGCCGGCGTCGAGAATTTCGGCGAAGTGATGATACTCGACCCGCGCCAGCCGCTGCCGCCGCCGCCTCCGGCGGCCAAGGGACGCAGCGGCGACGGCGGCGACAAGCCCGGCCTGCGGCCCAAGAAGAAGCGCGCCGCGAAAGGAAACTGATGCAACCGACCTTTTCCTCCTCGCGCATCCTGCTACCGGTTCGCCCCTGGTTCATCTATCTCAGCCTGATCGTCGCCCTGCTCCTGAACTTCCTGCCGACCGCCAACTGGCCGGCGATGCCCGACTGGGTTGCGTTGGTCCTCTGCTTCTGGAGCGTCCGCGAATTCCGCCGGGTCGGCATGGGCTGGGCGTTCATTCTCGGCCTGCTGATGGATGTCGCCGACGGGTCGGTGCTCGGCCAGCACTGCTTTGCCTACGTGCTCCTCGCCTTCACCGCGTCCTCGCTGTCCCGGCGCCTGCTCTGGTTTCCCCTCGCCCAGCAGGCGTTGCAGGTTCTGCCCTTGCTGCTCATGGCCCAGATAGTCCAGGCGCTGATGCGACTCGCGGTGGGTGGAGACTTTCCGGGCTGGGGTTATTTCATCGGCCCCCTGGTCGCCAGCCTGCTCTGGACTCCGCTGACCTTTGTCCTGCTTCTGCCGCAGTACCAGCCAGTCGAGCAGAATCCGGATCGGCCGATCTGACGGAATTCCGGGCCATGGGCGATTTCCACAACTCCGAGAGCGACCTCGACCGCTTCCGCTTCCGGCTCGGGATTGCCGTGCTCGTCGTGCTCCTCGCCTTTGGCACGCTGATCGGGCGCTTCGTCTGGCTCCAGGTCCTGCAGCACGATTTCTACCGCACCCGTGCCGAAGACAACCGCATCGCGCTGATTCCCATCGTTCCGAACCGGGGGGTCATCACCGACCGCAACGGTGTCGTTCTGGCGCGCAACTACTCGGCCTATACGCTGGAAATCACACCCTCCCTGGCAGGCGACCTCGACGCAACGATCGACGCGCTGAGCGAGATGATCGATATCCAGCCCAAGGACCGCAAGCGCTTCAAGCGCCTGCTCGACGAGGCCAAGAATTTCGAGTCGGTCCCGATTCGCACCCGCCTGACCGATACTGAAGTGGCAAGCTTTGCCGCCCAGCGCTATCGCTTCCCCGGTGTCGAGGTCAAGGCTCGGCTCTTTCGCCAGTACCCACTAGGACCCATCGGTTCGCACGCGATCGGGTACATCGGGCGCATCACCGATCGCGACCTCACGTGGATCGAGGAATCCGAGCAGCAGGCGAACTACAAGGGCACCGACCACATAGGCAAGACTGGCCTCGAACAACACTACGAGTTCGAACTGCACGGCGCGACCGGCTACGAGGAGGTCGAGATCGATTCCGGCGGCCGGGCGCTGCGCAGCCTGAAACGGATTCCGCCGGTTTCCGGCAACAACCTCCAGTTGACCCTGGATGCCAGGCTGCAGGAAATCACCGAGCAGGCCTTCGGCGATCGCAAGGGGGCGCTGGTCGCCATCGACCCGGCCACCGGCGGCATCCTGGCACTGGTTTCCAACCCCACCTATGATCCCAACCTGTTCGTCGACGGCATTACAATCGACAACTGGAAGGAACTGAACGAACATCCGAGCAAGCCGATGGTGAACCGGGCGATCAACGGCGCCTACCCCCCGGGGTCGACTTTCAAGCCTTTCATGGCGCTGGGAGCCCTGGAACTGGGGAAACGTACGCCCAATCAGACGATCAGCGATCCCGGCTTTTTCAACTTCGGGAACCACACCTTCCGCGACGACAAGAAGGGCGGGCATGGCAGCGTAGACATGTACAAGTCCATCGTCCAGTCCTGCGATACCTACTACTACATGCTCGCCAACGACATGGGGATCGACAATATCGCTAAATTCATGGGCTCGCTCGGTCTCGGCCAGCGTACCGGCGTCGATCTCGGCCGTGATGATTCGGGAGAATCTAAAGGTGTGCTGCCGTCACAGGAATGGAAAAAACAGCGCTTCAAGAAGCCCGAGCAGCAGAAGTGGTATGCCGGCGAGACCATTTCGATCGGCATCGGCCAGGGCTATAACGCCTACACGCCGATTCAGCTCGCCCAGGCCACAGCCGTCGTCGCCAACAATGGCGTGATGTTCCGACCGCACCTGGTACGCAACATCATCGACGCCAGGACCGGCGAAGAACGCCCGGTCGAGCCGGAGCCGATTCGCGACCTGAAGCTCAAGCCGCAGAATGTCGAGGTCATCCGCCGGGCCATGGTCGGCGTGAACAAGGAAGGCACCGGTGCACGCGCCTTCGCCGGCGCGTCCTACGCGGCGGCGGGCAAGACCGGTACGGCCCAGGTCTTCTCGTTGAAAGGCGCCGAGTACAAGGCCTCGGCGATCAAGAAGGAACTGCGCGACCACGCCCTGTTCATCGCCTTCGCCCCGGCCGACAAACCGACCATCGCCCTTGCCGTGCTCGTCGAAAACGGTGGCTTCGGCGCCCAGTCGGCGGCGCCGATCGCCCGCATGGTCCTCGACTACTACCTGCTGGGCAAGCTGCCGGCCGGTGCTGCCAGGGAAGATACGGCGGCAGTGGAAGTGGAAGTGGAAGTGGACAACGAGGAATGATTGACGTCGTCGGAACTCTCAAGCAAGGCTGGCGCGGGCTGATCGCCCCGATCGACCTCCCGCTGCTGCTGATCACCCTGTCGATCATGGCGGTCGGTCTGGCCACCATCCATTCCGCCACCTTCGACGGCAACAATCGCCTGTTGTCTCAGGCCGCCAACATGGGTGTGGCCATGGTCGTCATGTGGCTCGTCGCGCGCCTGCCGCCGCAGAAGCTGATGCGCTTCGCCTTGCCGCTCTACATCATCGGGCTGCTGCTTCTGGTTGCCGTCTTCCTGTTCGGGGTCAAGGTCAATGGCGCCAAGCGCTGGCTGCCGCTCGGATTCACGCGGATCCAGCCGTCGGAGATCATGAAGATCGCCATGCCGCTGATGCTCGCCTGGTACTTCCACAAATACGAGGCGACGCTGCGTGCCCGCCATTTTCTCGGCGCCGCCGTCCTGCTGGTGGTGCCCTTCGGCCTGATCGCCAAGCAGCCCGATCTCGGCACCGCGCTGCTGGTCGGCGGCGCCGGCTTCTTCGTGATCTTCTTCGCCGGCCTCCCGTGGAAGGTCATCATCGGGCTGATCGCCGCCGGCGCCGCCGCCGCGCCGCTGCTCTGGAGCATGATGCACAGTTACCAGCGCAAGCGCATCCTGACCCTGATCGATCCGACGACCGACCCGCTCGGCGCCGGCTACCACATCATCCAGTCGACCATCGCCA
>Ga0115027_10000127_pt1 | contig 10657 bp, 8 predicted proteins | sample Open_0915_D1_FD_83879 | JGI IMG/M metagenome (GOLD analysis project Ga0115027, IMG submission 83879) | Wetland microbial communities from Old Woman Creek Reserve in Ohio, USA - Open_0915_D1 | ecosystem: Environmental > Aquatic > Freshwater > Wetlands > Sediment ...
CGCCAACCATTCCCCCTGGACGGTGCGGATCTCCTCCGCCACGCCCGCCGCCCGCCCGCGCGGCGTCCCGCGCAGCCGGTCCTTCACCTCGGCCACCAGGAGCTCCAGCGTGAGCCCCGCGTCGCCGATCAGCGCGTGCTGCGCGACGACGTTCTTGTTAAGGTCGGACGGATCCAGGGTCGCATGAATGATCGTCTTCCCCTTGGGCATGGGGGTGGCGAAGTTGCTGGTCGTGAAGCTGCAGCCGATCCCGAAGATCACGTCGGCGTTCTGCAAGAAGTGGAAGACACCCTTCGGGATGGAGCGGCCGGCCGACCCGACCGACAGCGGGTGCGTCTCGGGAAACGCGCTCTTCCCCGCCAGGCTGGTCACGACGGGTGCCTCCAGCAGCTCCGCCAGCGCCCGCAGCCGATCCCACGCCTCCGCATAATGAACCCCCTGGCCCGCGTAGATGACGGGTCGCGTCGCCCCGACGAGCGCGTCCGCCGCCGCGCGCACCGCCGCCGGATCCGGCGCCGAGCGCGTGTGGAACGTCGGCTGGTAGCTCAGCGGCTCGGCGACCTCCTCGGGGAAGACGTCCACCGGGATCTCGACGACGGCGGGTCGGGGCCGGCCGGTCCGGACCTGGCTGAAGGCCCGCCGCATCACGTCCCCCGTCGCATCCGCGCAGGTCAGCTGCTCGATCCACTTGGTGATGTGCTGGTAGTTGAGGAACGCGTTGAAGAACGGGTCGAAGTTGTTCAGCCGTCGCGGGTATCCCGCGGCCAGAACGATGATCGGCACCGACTCGCTGTAGGCCTGCGCGATTCCACCAAAGGCGTTCTCGGCGCCCGGCCCGTGCTGCAGGGCAAACACGCCGATCTTCTTCCCCGAGGACAACCGGCTCACCGCGTCGGCCATGTGCAGCCCCACCCGCTCTTGCCGGACGATGATGGTCCGGACGTCCGCCGCGGCGGCGGCCTCGATCACCGGATTGACCGGGTACCCGATCAGGAACTCTACGCCTTCCCGCTTTAGAATCTCCGCAATGGCGGCGGCAACCTTCATGGGAATCCTCCTTGGGCTGGGACGTGAGCAGGATGGAACGTACGAGGACGAGCGCGAACCGAATGCCAGGCGATCGAACTCAGATCCCCAGGTAGCGTTGCTTGACCTCAGCATTCCGGGCCAATTCTTCGGCGGGCCCCGCATACACGACGTGGCCGTTCTCCAGGATATAGGCGCGTTGGGACACGCTCAGGGCCAGCGTCGAGTTCTGTTCCACCAAGAGAATCGTCTCGCCCTTCTCCTTGAGTTCCTTGATGATCTTCATCACCTCCATCACCATGATGGGCGCCAGTCCTTCGGTGGGTTCGTCCAAGAGGATAAGATCCGGGCTTCCCATCAACGTGCGGGCAATGGTCAGCATCTGCTGCTCGCCGCCGCTGAGCACCTCGCCCTTGCGCCCCTCGATCTCTCGCAGCTTCGGGAAGTGCTGGTAGATTTGATCCAGGGTCCAATCGTCTGCCCCCCTTCCGCCACCCTTCCGCGCGATCTCAAGGTTCTGCTTCACCGTTAAGGTGGGAAAGATCCGCCGGTTGTCGGGCACGAATCCCACACCGCGGTTGGCAATGGTGTACGGGGGCAGACCGGCGATGTTCTCCTCTTTGAACATCACCCGGCCCGCACGGGGAGGGGTCAACCCCATGATGGATCGGATGGTCGTGGTCTTGCCCGCCCCATTGCGCCCCAGGAGCGCCACCACTTCTCCCTCGCGGATCTCCAGGGAGACATCGAAGAGCACCTGGGCGTCTCCGTAGAACGAATTGATCTTCTCCACTGCGAGCATCGCGTGTACCCTCCGCGGCATCCAGACTGCCGGAGCCGCTGCGCGGTTGAGGCTAGCAGGCTGCTGAAAAACCCGCTTTCGCCCAGGCTGCTCAAAAGGGCCTAGATGCAAGGCGGCACGCGCAAGGCCGAGTGAGGCGTACTACAGGTACGCCGCAGCGAGCGCCTAAGCGGGCCAACGCAGCAGATGGGGCCCTTTTCAGCAGCCTGCTGCCGAAACGTGCTGTCCGCCCAGATACGCCTCCTGAACCTGGACGTTCGCCCGAATCTCGTCGGGCGTGCCCTGAGCCAGCAGGCGTCCCTGATGCATCACCACGATGTGGTCCGAAATGGACAGCACCACATCCATGGCATGCTCCACCAGCAGGAGGGTGAGCCGGCTCGCGAGCTGCTTTATGAAGGCGGCGATCCGCGCGCGGTCCTCGGACATCAATCCGCTCATGGGCTCGTCGAGAAGCAGGAGCGACGGCTTGGCTGTCAAGGCCACCGTGATCTCCAGGATCCGTCGGTCGCCGTACGAGAGTCCCTTGACCGGCGTGTTTTCTTTGCCGGCGAGGCCGATTTCTTCGATGATCCGGTCCGTTTCCTCTTTCACCGCAGACAGGGCGAGCGCGTCGGTGAACACCTCGGGGCCGTGTCCCTGCTGCGCTTGGACCCCCAGCCAGACGTTTTCGTACAGCGGCAACTCATTGAACAAATTGATGATCTGGAACGAGCGGGAGATGCCGCGTCGGACGACCTGATACACCGGGAGGCCGGTGATCTCTTGCCCGCGAAACACCACCCGTCCGGCGTCGGGTCGAATCATGCCCGTGATCAGGTTGAACAGAGTCGTCTTCCCCGCGCCGTTCGGGCCGATGACCGAGGTGAGCTTGCCCTCCTCGATCGCCAGGTTGAGCGAATCCGTGGCCCGGAGCCCCCCGAAGTTCTTCGTGAGTCCCTCTGTCGCCAGAATCACCATGAGTCGTTCCTCTCGCTATCGCAGGATCGTCTGCTTCCTGCCGCCGATCAGCCCCAGAATCCCGCTGGGGATGAAGAGGATCACCAGGACGAATATCATGCCGTAGACCAGCATCCAGGACTCCCAGTATGCGCTCAGCAGATCGCGCGACACGATGAAGATAGCCGCGCCCAGGATGGGGCCGAAGAAATTCACGGTCCCTCCGCCCAAGAGGGTCATCATCACCACGTTGCCGGACTGCGTCCAGTCGAGGACGCCGGCGAAGGCCGCGTTGATCAGCAGCGTGTACAGGCCGCCCGCCAGCCCCGAAAACAGGCCGGAAATGGCGAAGGCGCCCCATTTGTAGGCCGCGGTGCGGTAGCCGAGATAGCTGGCTCGGACTTCGTTCTCGCGGATGGCCTGGAGGACCTTGCCGAACGGGGAATGCACGATCCGCCAGATCAGGAGGGTGCAGAGCGCAAAGACCACCAGGACGAAGTAGTAATAGGCTAGGGGCCCCGCCAGCTTGATCTGGAGGAGCCCAGGAAGTCCAACATCCATCCGATCGATGCCCGACAGGCCGGTCTCGCCGCCGGTGAACTCATCCCAGCGGAAGGCGATGAAGTAGAACACCTGACTGACGGCGATGGTGATGAGGGCGAAGTAGATTCCCCGCTTTCTCGCCACCAGAAAGCCGATCAGGGCCGCGAACACTCCGGCGACGACGACGGAGAGCAGCAGAGGCCCCCAGACACCCTTCGAGATGCGAAGGAAGTAGATCCCCGCGGCGTAGGCGCCAATCCCGAAGAACGCGCCGTGCCCGAACGAGGGAAGGCCGGTATAGCCCAAGAGGATGTTGAACCCCAAGGCGAACAGCGACCAGATGAGCACCTCGGTTCCCAGGGACAGGTACTTCCCGATGAAGGGCATATACGGAAACAACGCGAAGAGCAGGAATACCCCCCACATCGGGCCAGTGGCCCATCCTTTCCGTTTGGTACCCGAACCCATCTCACACCTCCAAGATGCTCTTCTCGCCCATCAGGCCCCGAGGGCGGAACAGGAGGACACAAATCAGGATGACGAAGGGGATGATATCCGAGATTCGAGCCCAGAACATGACCGAGATGCTGGTGGACAGACCGACGATCAGGCCGGCCAGGATGCTGCCCCAGAAGCTCCCGATCCCGCCCAGCACCACGATGATCATCGCCGGCATGAGGATGGCCGTGCCCATGGTCGGACGCACGCTCCAGATGGGCGCCGCGATCACACCCGCCACCCCCGCGAGGATGGCGCCGATCACGAAGACGAAGCTCCGCATCCGCGGCAGGTTCTTGCCCAGGGCCATCACCATCTCTGCGTCGCTCGCCCCCGCCTTGATGATCGCCCCGTACGGCGTCTTCTCCAGGAAGAGCCAGACCAGCAAGATGACCACAAGGGCCAGGACGGCGAGGATGAGGCGGTACTTGGAGTAGATCATGAAGCCGAGGTCGAGGGAGCCGGCCGCGAATTTTGGGGCCGCCACGGAGTAGCCCGTCTTGCCCCAGACCATCCGGATGACCTCTTCCAGGGCGGTGGCCAGCCCAAAGGTGAGGAGCAGGCCGAAGAGGGGGTTTCCGCCGTACGTGCGATGGATCACGAGACGCTCGAGGATCAGCCCCACCACCCCGACGAGGAGGGGCGCCAGGAGCAGGGCAAACCAGAAGCCGACGTACCGCTGCATGGAGAAGGCGAAGTACGCCCCCAGGGCGAAGAGAATGCCGTGGGTGAAGTTGATCACCTGCATCACGCCCAGGATCAGGGTGAAGCCCAACGCCACCAAGGCGAAGAGCAGCCCCAGGACCAGGCCGTTCATGGTAAAGGAGAGAAGCTCTGTCATGACACCCTCTCTTGAGACACACGAGGCGTGCGTTCCTGGATCGGCCCCGCATACCCCGACGGCGGGCAGGGGCCACGCACGGGTTCGACCGGACCACAAGCAGCGGCGAAGAGGGAACCCCCCCCTCTTCGCCGCGCGGCGCTTGGCGTCTAGCTGGAATAGGGTCCCAGGTTGACCGGGTTCTCTTCGCGGGTGCGGGCCGTGTCCTTGCCCGGGGCCCAGCGCAGAATCTCCACGAAGTCCGCCCGGTCCTTCATCTCGTTGGGTTTCTTGGACCGGACCACATAGGACGCCCAGAGGAACTTGTGGTCCCAGTCCCGGATGGTGAGCGGGTCGTTCTTGAGGGAATCTGGTGAGGTGTGCCCTTCCAGGGCCTTGATCACCGCCACCACGTCGTCCTTGCCGGCGCGTTCGATGCCGCGCAAGAGTTCCCGCACCCCGATGTAGCCGTTGACCGTGTTGGCCGTCGGAACGGGGATCGGGGCAGACGGCCAGCGCTTCTTGTATTGAGCCAGGAACTCCTTCACACCAGGGGCGTTGATCTCGTGGTACCACTCCATCAGATGGATGCCCTGCATCTTGTCGGGGCCGACAGCCCAGAGGTCTTCCAGATTGATGAGAGTCGAGACAACGGTGACCTCTTTGTAGATGCCGAACTCGTACATCTGCTCCATGAGGGCGGCGAGGTCGATGCCCCCCACGGTGATCACCAACGCGTCCGGCTTGGCCGCCCGCGCCTTCAGGAGGAAAGCGCTGAAGTCGCGGGTGTTCATCGGGATCTTCGACTCGCCCAGGTCCGTCCCGCCGAACTTCTGCAGGATGTTCCGCGCCCACTTGGTGCCGGACCAGCCCCACTCGTAATCGTGGGTGAGGAAGTACCACTTCTTGCCGACTTTCTCCACCAGGTAGGGGGCAAGGGTCCGGAGCGCCATGGCCATGTCTGGGGGCACCATGAAGACGCTGCGCCTGGCGTACTGCGCCGTCAGCGTGTCGGAGTTTTGATTGGAGGCGATGTAAAGCGCCCCGTAGCGCTGGGCGACCTCGCCCACGGAGACGGCGACCGAACTGGAAACGCCGCCGATCAGATACTTGATCTTGTCCACCTCGATCAGCCGGCGCGCTTTCCGGGCGCCCACCTGCGGGTCCGTCTCATCGTCTTCCACCACCAGCTTGACCGGCCGGCCCAGGAGGCCTTTCTCTTTGAACTCCTCGGCCGCCATCTGCATCCCGAGCCGCTCCATCATCCCGTGGTCCGCATAGTTGCCGCTGGCCGGGCTGACCACGCCGACATAGATCGGATCCGCGGCCGATGCCCGCCGGATGATGAAGGGCGCCCCCTGCCCGAGCAGGGCCGCCCCAACCGCCACGCCTTTCATGAAGGTCCGCCTCGACATGTGCGTGCCCGATTTGCGTTTCATTGGGTGCTCCTCCCGCCGCAAAATGGTTGACGAACAATCGAGCCGAGTGCTCACCACCTCCCAGGCGGCGCCATCATATTCAAATGCGCGTTCCTGTCAACCCACACCGGACGATTGTTCGGTCAACGGGGCACGGACTGGCGCGGCGCGGCGCCGATGGCCCCCGTGGCGGTCAGAGGTCGGTGCCGGCGGAGTCCGCGTCGAAGAGGCCCGGGTACAGACGGCGGGCGCACTCCGGACAGGTTCCGTGGGTGAACTTGGCGTCGGACCGCTTCGCGATGTAGGTCTCCACCTGATCCCAGTACCCCTGGTCGTTCCGGATGCGTTTGCAGGAGGCGCAGATGGGCAGGAGCCCCGTGAGGGTCTTCACGTTCGCGAGCGCGACCTGCAACTCGCGGAGAAGTCGCTCCCGCTCCTGGGCCAGGCGCGATCGCTCCGCGATGTCCGTCTGGAGGGCCGTGTTGGCCCGCACCAGATCGGCCGTCCGCTCGCGCACCCGCTGCTCCAGTTCGTCCCGCGATTGCCGGAGGTCGCGGACCGAGCCGCGATGCTCGGCGACCAGCGCCGTCATGGCCAACCCGGTCACCGCGGTGACGTTGATGAAGCTCTGCAAGAGGAGGAGCGCCTCGTGGACCGTCTCGCCCCGAAACGGCCCGACGCCTCTGATGGTCCCCCACACGGCCAAGCCGGCCGCCACGGCCATCACCACGGTGGTCTCCCACTGGGAGAAGCGGAAGGCGCTCCAGACGAGCAGCGGAACGATCAGGTAGGGCAGCGGCTGGGCCAGCGTGTCCCGGATCCAGCCGCCGAAGACGATCTGACACACCACGACGAGCCCCAGCGCCAGGGCCCCGGCTTCTGCGATGCGACCCGGCGTCCAGCGCAGGTCCGTGGGGCGGTTCCAGGTCAACAGGAGCGGCGCCACCAGGACCACGCCGCCCACGTCGCCAAGCCACCACGTCCACCAGTGATCGAAGCAGGCCCCGGCTGGCACCAGCCCTGCAAGGCAGAGCGGCGCCACGCCGACGGTGGCGCCGACGGCGGAGCTCACCCACCCGGCGAGCGCCCAGAACTTCACGGCATCCCATCCGCGTTCGAGCGGATCGTTGCCCCCGATGGCGCGCCGGACCAGCCACGCCGCCAAGAGGGGTTCCAGGGTGTTCCCGCCGCCGATGGTCGCGGCCACCCACAGCGGGTTGCCGCTGCCGAGCGCCACCGCCGTCGCCGCCAGCCAGATCCCCGGCGAGACGATCCAGCCGAGCCGCAGGACCGCGGCCACCGCGATCCCTGAAGCCGGCCAGATGGGCGTGACGTCCGCCGGCGGGATGGCGAACAGCAACCCCGCACGGGAGACCAGGTAATACCCAACCGTCACCACAGCAATCTGGGCGGCGACCGACCACGTCCTGTGTTTCGTTGGCACGGGTCCCTGCACTTTCCGACGCGACTCCGCGCTCGGCAGACGCCTGGCACGTCGCTGGCGTGTTGTGTTCCGCCAAGATTGACCGAGGTCGAACCGGAGGCTATCGAATTCGTCTAGGAGTTGTCAAGCAATTGGCCGGAGGACCTGGAATCCGGCGGGCTCGCTGGACGCGGCTTGCGGAGTCCCGCGGCCGCGCACGGGCGGGCTCAGGCAGCCAGGACCCGCGACGAGTGCGCGGTCTCGGCCTGCCCAAGGGTATCGAAGAACCGGTCCACGGCGGCGCGCTGCTCGGCCACGGTGGGAATCTGGAAGACCCGGTGACGGAAGGCGGCGGAATCGGGAAGCCCCCGCGTGTACCAGCCGATGTGCTTTCGCGCCAGGCTCACGCCCGTCCGTTCCCCATAAAAGGCATACAGATCGTCGAGGTGGGCGAGAAGGACGCGACGGACCTCGGCTACGTCCGGACGGGCCAGCGTCTGGCCCGTGGTCAGGAAGTGTACAACCTCCCGGAAGATCCAGGGATTTCCCAGCGCCGCGCGGCCGATCATGAGGCCGTCGGCCCCGGTGGCGTCCAGCACCTCCCGCGCCTTGTCGGGCGCATCGACGTCCCCGTTCGCGATGACCGGGATCCGGACCGCCGCCTTGACCGCGGCGATGGTCTGGTATTCGGCCTGCCCGCCGAACATGCAGGCCCGCGTCCGGCCGTGGATCGCCAACGCACGGATACCCACCGTCTCGGCGATCCGCGCGATCGCGAGCGCGTTACGATGACTCTGGTCCCAGCCCGTCCGGATCTTCAAGGTCACGGGCACCGGCACCGCGTTCACGACGGCTGTGAGGATCCTTTCCACCAGCGTCTCGTCCTGGAGGAGGGCGGAGCCTGCCATGACGTTACACACCTTCTTGGCGGGACAGCCCATGTTGATGTCGATGATCTGCGCCCCGGCATCCACGTTGTACCGGGCGGCTTCCGCCATCAGGGCGGGGTCCGCCCCGGCGATCTGGACCGAGACCGGTGCCTGCTCCCCCGCATGGTCGGCGCGCCGCCGGGTCTTCGCTGACCCGTACAGCAACGAGTTGCTGGTCACCATCTCCGAAACGGCGAGCCCTGCCCCCATCGTCCGGCAAAGCTGCCGGAACGGCCGGTCGGTGACGCCGGCCATCGGCGCGAGGATCAGATTATTCGCCAGTTGGTACGGCCCGATGCGCATGTCCCTATCTACCGTGTATGACCAATGCGCCGGGGTCTCCCTTGGACCTCGGGCATTGGGTCATTGCTCATTGTGCTGCCGGTCGCGGCCCGTCGCACCGACACCCGACGAACGCGTCCACCTTGCCTCGGATGACTGTCGTCGCCCCGGGGACGTTCAGGACGTCGCACTCGCTGCCCAGGATGAACGGATGCCCGGCGTCCGCCATCCGGTGCAGGAGCTCGCAGGCTTGCCGCTCCACCTGCTCCCGCGAGATCACGGCGTCCGAGTAAAAGTGCTTCGACGGCAGGTTCCCGTAGAGCACGATGTCCTTCGGGACAATCCGGGCGTCCTCCCACAGCTTCCGGGAGCTCCCCAGGCTGAGAATCACCGGCCGCAGCGCCGTGAACTGCCGCACCATGTAGTCGTTCAATTCCCCGCAGCAATGGAAGATCAGGTCCACGCCATGCTGGTCCAGCAGCGCCTTCACCTGCCGGTCCGCCGCCATGGGGTAGCGCTCGAAAATGTCCGAGCCGTCTTCGATCTGCTTCGGCGACACGTAGACCACGTTGGCGGCCGGCTCGGCCATGAAGATTGCCTTGGCGCCCGCCTGGATCTGCGCCGCCACCGAATGGAGGACGATCAGCAAACTCAGTTCGAGGGCCCGCTCCGCCAGCGCGACGTCCGGATCGTCCGCCGCCGTCATCCCCGACCCTGCCAAATAGATGGGCGTGATCGGGTCCTTGAGTAATTTGGTCATGAGCGAGAACGGCCCGATGGTCATCCCGATCGGCAGGAGATCGGTGTGCCGGGCGATATAGCCTACCGACTCGATGTGCGCTTGAAGGGCCGGGTTCAGCGACCCACGGAGCCCTTCCCGCACGCGGGCGACCACCTCGGGACCCGGGTCCCCGCTGAAATGGTACAGGGGAATGTCGGGCGCGGGAACCCCCAGGATTTCCAGCAGCACCGCCTTCTCGAGTTGCAGGTCCATGTGCGCGAACGCCAGCGGCGTCCGGTATCGACGAGCGGCTTCCGCCACCACCTTCCCGAGGGCGTGGCCATCCCGGATGATGGCGTCCGGATTGGGCTGCTCGTGCAGAACAAGGTCCGCACCGATGGGCATCCGCAGCCCCGTGCGTGCAAGGTCGAGATAGAACTGACGGTCCATGCGTTGGTCTCCCGAAAAGGCGTTGAACCCGAGGCCTGGTGGGCGTTGTAAGGTGCGGGAAGGCTACTGACCTGAGGCGTGCTTGTCAAGGAATACGCGCGGTTTAGCCGCCGATGGGGTACCGGCTGGACACGTACGCCGCCTCGAACATGCGGAAGGAACACGCTGTATAAGGAGTCCCAGGGTGCGGAGCGACGAGAGGGCATGCGCGTCCCGTCGTTCTGATGCGATCACATATCGAGCGACACCACGGCCATAGGATCCAGATCGCTCCGCGTCGCAATCGAGCGGAGGACGGCGCCTGCCACCGTGTCCACCAGATAGACGCGCTGGTCGTGACAGCTGAGTAGGGCCGTACGGCTTGCGGGGTGATACCCCACCGAGATCGCCTTGGCCGGGAGCGGCACCACCTGCTGCCGGGCGGGATCGTTCAGGTCCACGATCAACAACCCGCAGCCGTGGTACAACGCCACCAGCAGCCGGTCTTTGTCGCGACAGACCCGCACCGGGCCGGGCGGCGTGGGGACCGACCGGAGCACCCGTAACTGCTGCGCGTCAATGATCGTGATCTCGGCGCTCTCGCGGTTCATGACGTACAGGTGCCGCTCCTCGGCATCGAGGACCGAGCCTTCGGCGTGCTTCCCGACCGGGAGCACCACCCCCGGGCGGTCCGGCGCGTCGGGAAACAGCGCCGTCACGGTGCCCGACTCCATGTTGCTGGAGAAGGCCACCGAACCGTCCCGGAGCACCGTGACCATGTGCGAGCCGTGCCCCAGCGTGGGCAGCGCCTGGTCGAACCGGCCCGA
>Ga0115027_10000129_pt1 | contig 10566 bp, 12 predicted proteins | sample Open_0915_D1_FD_83879 | JGI IMG/M metagenome (GOLD analysis project Ga0115027, IMG submission 83879) | Wetland microbial communities from Old Woman Creek Reserve in Ohio, USA - Open_0915_D1 | ecosystem: Environmental > Aquatic > Freshwater > Wetlands > Sediment ...
GCCAGGCGGTCCGGGCCACGGGCTTGACGCAAAGCTGCTTCGACAGTGCGACGCTGTGTGATTCGAGCTTGCGGTCCGTGTGGTCGGACGCGATGGAGACATAGAGCTCGCCTGCCACCGTGAAGACGAACACCTCGGCCTCGCCCGCCGACTCACCGCCGACCACCTGCACGCTCTCGTCCTGGGTCAACTGGTTGGCGGCCACCCGGTAGTACAGCGGAACCGCGCTCGGGCGCGGCACGCCAATCGCGGCCAGCTCCTCGATGTGGTGTTCGATCGCATCGCGGTCGCGCCCGGCCCAGCCGGCGACGACGAGCTGTTGGATGTCGACCTGCAGGCTGTGCCTGCCCGCAGCGGCGTCGATGGTGAAGTCGAGTTTCATGATGGGTTCTCCAGACGAAAAGGGGGATGGGCGGCGAGGTCGTCACGGTCCAATGCCGCCACGACGACGATGGACGCCGCTCAGTGGGTGAATACCGAGGGCAGCCACAGCGCCAGGCCAGGAACCGCGGCGAGCAAGCCGATCATCACGAACAGCGCCAGGACGAAGGGCATGCTGCCGTTGATCACCGCCTGCATCGAACCCGACTTGCGCAGGCTCTGCACGACGAACAGGTTGAGGCCGACCGGGGGTGTGATGAGTGCGGTCTCGACCAGCAGGATGATGACGATGCCGAGACAGATCGGGTCGAAGCCGAGCGCCGTCATGATCGGCGCGACGATCGGGATCGTCGTGATCATCATCGACAGCGTTTCCATGAAGCAGCCCAGGATGACGTAGAAGACCACGACCGCCAGCAGCATCCACATCGGCGACCAACCCAGGCCGGTGACGGTGTCCGTGATGGCGCCGGTCAGGCCGATGGCCGACATGACGAAATTGAGGAAGCCGGCAGCGACTACGATGATCATGATCATCGCGGTGGCCCGCATCGAACTCTCCAGCACTTCGCGCAGCATCGCCAACTTGAGGCGGCCGAACAGCGCAGCCAGCACCAGTGCGCCGAGCACGCCCAGCGCCGCCGCCTCGGTGGGCGTGGCCACCCCCGCATAGATCGATCCCACCACGAGCAGGAAGATGCCCGCCGGCGGCAGCAGGTGCACCAGGCTCCGGAGGCGCTCGCTCCAACTGGCCGTGACGCGTTGCCCGCCCCAGTGCGGCTTTATCTTGCAGGCGATGATGATGACGGCCATGAACAGCAGGGCCATCAGGAGGCCGGGAATGATGCCGGCCAGATAGAGCTGGGGGACCGAGGAATTGGTCAGCACGCCATAGATCACCAGGTTGATCGATGGTGGGATCAAGATGCCCAGCGTGCCGCCGGCGGCGATGCTGCCCAGAAACAGCGGCTCGTTGTAGCCAAAGCGCTTGATCTGCGGCAGCGCCACCGTGCCCACCGTGGCCGCGGTGGCCACGCTGGAGCCGGAGGTGGCAGCGAACACCGTGCACGCGCCGATATTGGCGTGCATCAGCCCACCCGGCAACCACGACAGCCACAGGCTCATGGCGCTGTACATGCGTTCGGCAAAGCCGGCGCGCAGCAGGATCTCGCCGAGCATGATGAACAGCGGAATGGCCACCAGCAGGAACTCGTTGCTCGTGCTCCAGGCCATCTCGCCCATGGCGCGGCTCAGCGGCAGCATCGAATACAGCGGGTCCAGGATCAGGCCCAAGACGCCCAGCGCCGCCGCCACCGGCAGGCTCAGGCCGATCAAGACCAGCAGCAGGATCAGGGCAACGGCAATCATGTGGCATCCCCCTTGACCATGCGAACGCCCATATCGGCCTCTTCCTGTGCTTCTTCCTGGGCAGACTTGACACCGCACAGCGCGTTCAATGTCTTCAGGTCACCCGTGACCAAGGCCGTCGATGCCCGCACCAGCATCAGCGCGAGCACCAGACTGAACCAGGCCAGGCCCGCCACCCACAGGAACTGCGGCGCCCACAGCGGCGTGGCCAGCGGTGTGTTGGCCTTGGCGCCCATCTCCCAGGACTGCAGGGCTACCTGGTGCGTGTGATAGGTCAGGATTACGGCAAACACGCCCAGCGACACCAGTGCCAGCCAATCCAGCACTGCCGCCACGCGCACCGGCAGGTGCTGATAGATGACGTCCACGCGCACGTTGGCCCGCTCCAGCACGGTATAGGCCAGCGCCCAGGCGGTGCTGATGGCAAAGGCATAGCTCGACAACTCGTCCGAGCCGCCCATGGTCACGCCGAACAGCCGGCGCACGGTGACGTCGTAGGAGATGAGCAGCACGCTGGCCAGGGTCAGCGCACCGCCCACCCAGACGCCGATGCGCGACAGACGGGCGGCCCAGGTCAGGGCCTGCCCCAGCCAGGAGGGCCTGGACACTTCAGTCATGGTGGTGCTCCGTGAACAGCGGCCTAGCAGGGCGTGCACTCGGCACGCCGCCTTCAACGGCCGCCGGATGGAATCACTTGGTGGCGGTGACCTTGAGAAGCTTGCCTACGGTGGCGTTGAAGTCGTTCACGCATTGCGCCGAGCAGCGCGCGGCCCACTTCTTGAGCACCACCTCGCGGATCTGCGCCAGTTGTGCGCGGTCGGCGTCCGAAGGCTGGACCAAGGTCATCTTGCCCTTCACCGGCCGCGTGCAGGCAGCTGCGCCCGTGTTGCAGTCATATCCTTCTTGCGTTTGCTGTGCCGCGGCGTCCCAGATGTTGTCGACCAGCTTCTTCACGTTGGCTTGCAGGAAGTCGCGCACCTTGGGGTCCAACTTGTCCCAGGTGCCCTGGTTGACGGCGTGGATCTGCTGGTTCCAGTTGATGGGCAGGGCCATCAGGTGCGTGGAGACCTCGTACCACTTGGCCGAATAGCCCGACAGCGAACCCGTGATGGCGCAGTCCACCACCTTGTTCTGCAGCGCGGGCACCACTTCGCCAAAGGCCATGGTCACGCTGGCACCGCCGAGAGCTTCGACGAAGTCGGCCTGGGTGCGGCTGCTGGTGCGCACCTTCTTGCCCTTCATGTCGGCCAGGCCGCGGATTGGCACATTGCAGAACAGCACCTGGCCCGGATAGGTCGAGATGCCCAGCAGGCGTACCTTGGCATTGTCGCCGTAGAGCTTCGCGTACACGGGCGCGAAGGCGTCGGTCACCTGCCGCGCGGTCTTCACGTCGGGGGCCAGGCCGGCCAGGTCGATGGCTTCGTTGATCGGGTTGTCACCGGCAAAGTAAGACAGTGTCGCGGTGCCGAACTCAATCACACCCTGCGACATCAGGCGCAGTAGCTCGGGCCCCTTGATGCCCATTTCGTTGAAGCCCTTGATCTCGGCGGTGACCTGGCCCTTGGACAGCGACGGGATGGCCTGGGTCCAGAACGGCTTCTCGTAGTCGTTGTAGGGACTCAGGTTGGACAAGCCGCCGGTGATGCGCAGCTGGGTCTTGGGCAGGTCCTGCGCAACGGCAGAGCCTGCGATGAAGGTGCCCACCAGGATGGCAGTCAGGAATTTCATGAAACGATCTCCGGATGATGTGCGCGGGACCTCGGAACCTGGCACCGCGGAGCCCACGGTTCCCCGGCGTACTTGCATGCAGTCGGCCGGCATGCGCCGACTCTCGAACAGAACTTTGCGCCGCAACCGCGGTCGCCGCTAAAACGCCGCCAGCGACTGCGTCCGCACGTCGGTCACCAGCATGTGTCCGGGTGCGTGGGTGATACAGAACGGAATGCGCGCCGCCGCAATGGCGGCCTGCGGCGTAACACCGCAGGCCCAGAATACCGGCACTTCGCCCGGCAGGATCTCGACCGCGTCGCCATAGTCCGGATGCGCCAGGTCGCTGATGCCGATCTCGGCCGCATCGCCCAGGTGCACCGGCGCACCGTGCACGGCCGGGAATCGGGAAGTGATCTGCACCGCACGGATGGCGTCGGCGGCCTTCATCGGGCGCATCGACACCACCATCGGGCCGGCAAACCGACCTGCCGCAGCGGTCGGGATATTCGTGCGGTACATGGACACATTGCAGCCGCAGGACATGTGCCGGACATCGATGCCATGCGCCACAAGCAATTCGTCGAACGAGAACGAGCAGCCGATCGCAAAACTCACCAGGTCATCGCGCCACAGGTGGAGCAGATCGGAACACTCCTGCACCATCTCGCCTTCGCGCCACACTCGGTACAAGGGTAGATCCGTGCGCACATCGAGATCGGCGCCCAGCGACGGCAGGCGGGGATCCCCTTCGTCGGCCACGCCCAGCAGCGGGCACGGGCGCGGATTGCGTTGGCAGAAGAGCAGGAAGTCACCCGCCAGTTCCCGCGGCAGGATCGCGAGGTTCGCTTGCGCATAGCCCGGCGCCAGTCCGGCGGTAGGCTGGACCAGTTGTCCCGAACGCACTCGCAGGCGGACCTGGTGGCTTTCCATGAGGTCTGGGACCGCTGGCATCTGGCTCCTTCACTTCGTGGCTGGCCGGAATTGAAGCGCATGCGATGCCGGCTGGCCAATCGTATGTTCAGATTGAGGTTGATAAGTCGAATGAATCAGTATGGCCCCCAGGCTCGATCTTGGCGGCGGGTTCGCCCGCGGCGATCTGGACCGCGAGGCGGGCGATCGCAGCGGCAATGTGGCCGTCGGTGCCCTGGCGCCATGTCGCCGTGAATGCCAGCTCGGGCAGGTCGGGCGCGCTCACGCTGAGCAGCCGCAAGCGTCCCTCGGCGAGTTCCCGGTTCAGGAACACCGGGGCAATGACGCTGGTGCCGATGCCATCGAGCGTCATGCGCACCGACATGCTCAACGAGGCCGAGGCATACATGCGCGGGCTGCGCACGCCGTGCTGCATGAGCATCGCACGAACGGCCTGGTAAGGCTTGCTGCTGGACGGGTAGGTGATGATCGGCCACTGGGCCAGGCGCTGCAGCGAAACCGGTTCCGCACCCAGGTCCAGGTCGGGGCTGGCGACCCAGGCCAGCGGGTAACGGCACAGCGGCAGGTTCTCCATGGTCGGCTCGATGACCGGCCCCATCAGAAAGGCCAGGTCGACGTGCCGCGACAGCAGATGGGTGCGCAGCAGGGTGGTGGTCTCCACCTCGAGCTCCAGCACCAGGTCGGGAAACGACAGGTGCACCCGTTCCAGCAGCGCAGGCAGCCAGGTCTGGACGATGGTCTCGACGACACCGATGCACAGCCGGCCACGGAACGCGTTCTGCGCTCGGGCCACCAGCAGCATGTCGTGCTTCATCTGCAGCATGCGCTCGGCGTGGGCCAGCAGGGCCTGACCCTTGACGGTCAGCCGCACGCCACGCGTGTCGCGGTCCAGCAGTCGTGTGCCCAGACTCGACTCCAGCTGGGCGATGCGTTGCGATATCGCCGGCTGACTGGTGTGCAGCTTGTCGGCGGCAGCCCTGAAGCCCCCAAGGGTTGCGACCCAGTAGAAGGTTTCTATGCCCCGAAGTTCGATCATATGAATCCGCTTGGCGTGATCCAGCGATCTTATGAGATGGGTCGTCAGCTCAGCGGCCGCGATCGTCCAGTCGGCTTGGGCCTAGAAGGCGATCAGTGGCGGGTGTTGTAACCCCGGACGCCGAGGCGCAGCATCCGTCGCTACGCAGCGACGTGCCAGAAGCGGGTTCTGCCTGTGTTCCGATGGCGGCCAGCACCCGGCATAGACCTTGCGTAAACAGCCCGGTCCAGGACGATGGGGATGGGGCTGAGCCTCATCACCGCCTGGCGCCCCTGGCCCCGTACTTCCAGGCCGAATTCAGCCCGGCCCGGCGTCCACGCCAATTCGGCGTAGGCGCTGCGGTCCACCGTGCCGGCGCTGCGGTTGCCGGCCGGCACCGGCACGTCGGGCGTGATGCAGGGAACGGCGCGGCAGACGAAGAAGCCGTTCTCATAGGTCGCCGACAGCCAGGTTGCGGCCAGCTGCGCGCGCCAGGCGTCGGCGATGCGCCAGCGCAGGTCGACCTCGGCACCCTGGCGCTTCGTATCGTCAACATTGGTGAAGGTGGCGCGGCCGCCTCGATTGGTGGCAACACCGATCTCGTCCTGCGTGCGAGCTTCGAAGACGGCGGCGTCGACGCTCAGGCCCAGCGCTGCGGCGCGCCACTTGGCGCCCAGTTCGACCTGCGTGCTGCTCTGGCCCTTGAGTTCGGTATTGAAGCCGGCGCTGCCGTCGGGCCGGTAGGCCAGTTCATTGAAGGTGGGCGACTCGTAGCCGCGCCCGGCGCTGAGATACAGGTGCAACTCGTCGCTGGCGCGCCACTGCAGCGCAGCCACCGGGTTGGTGAAACGGTAGGACTGCGAACCCGAATCGTCGAGGTTGCCGCCGACGATGTAGTGGTCGTCGGAGCGGAATTCCACACGGCCGCTGCGCACGCCCAGCGTGGCCACCCAGCGCGGATCGATCTCGATCTCGCCCTGCGCATACGCACTCTGGGCCACGACACGGTTGGTCTCGTCGCGGCGCAGCTTGCCGGTCACGCCCAGCACCTGGTCGGCGCCGCTGCCGGTGAAGTTCTCGTAGCCGCACCGGTCTTCCCGGCTCTCGTCGTAGGTGCCCCCGGCCACGAGCTGCGCAGTGCGGTCGCTGGCCAGCGCCCAGCGCCAGACGAGGCGCGCATCCACGCCCTGGTAGCTGCGGTCAAAGTCGATCACGCCGCCGGGCTGGCGTTCGCTGATGGCTGGATTGACGGGGTTGACCTGGGTGGCCACCGGAATCGCCTGCCACTGCGTCACCGAGCGCTGGCCGTAGTAGGTGGTGAGCTGGCTCTCGCGCAGCGCACCGACGTCGCTGAAGCGGTGCCGCCACTGCAAGCCACCCTGCGCCTGGCCGGCCTCCTTGCGGGTATCGAAGCGTGTGGCTTCCGGAGTGGTCTGGTCGGGATCGGCCTCGAACTGCGCCCGCGTCAGGCCCAGCGGGTCCTGCGCCGGCTGGTCCAGCGCATTCAGCACCACCACGACGCGGTCGGCCTCGGCTTCGTAGCCCAGGCGCGCATTGCCCAGCGTGCGCTGCGCCGCACTGTGCGGGCGGAAGCCGTCGATCTCGAAGCCGCTGACGGACGCGCGCAGGCTGAAGCCGTTGCCCAGCGGCGCATCGATGCCTAGGCGCACCTGGGCCAGGCCCGCGCTGCCGGCATCCACGCCCACCGAATAGGCGCGCTCCACGGGCGCCGCGCTGAGCAGCGAAATGACGCCGCCCGAGCCGTTGCCGTACAGCGCCGAGAACGGGCCGCGCAGCACTTCCACGCGCTCGGCACCGGCGAGGTCGAAGTGCGAGACCTGGCCCTGGCCGTCGGGGCCGGCGGCGGGAATGCCGTCGGTGTACAGGCGCATGCCGCGGACACCGAAACTGGCGCGCGCGCCGAAGCCGCGCGAGCTGATCTGCAGGTCCTGCGCATAGTTGTTGCGCAGGTTCACCACCAGGGGTGGGGCGCCGGCGTCATCCCGCGCCTGGCCAACGATCTGCGCAATGAACTGCCGGAGGTCAAGGGCTTTTCCAGCCGAAACCTGGACCGCATGCTGGCCTTTGCCCGGGCCTACCCGGAGCCGGGAGAGTTTTCGCCACAGCCTGTGGCGAAATCCACCGCCGACAGCCTGCTGTGGCAACTGCCCTGGGGCCACCATGCACTGCTGCTGGAGAAGGTCAAGCCGGTGGAGGAGCGGCGTTGGTACATCGCCCAGACGCTGGCCCAAGGCTGGAGCCGCGCCACGCTGATGCTGATGATCGACAGCCAGGCCCACCAGCGCCAGGGCGTGGGAGCAAGCAGTGCGTGATCCATGACGAAGCTCCTGGGCTGGTTCGGTGGACACAGCCTAGACATTGACATCATGGGAAGGTCAAGCGGAATCTCGAGGGCGTTCGGAGGATCGCATGACGGTCGCTGCATCGGCCAGCGGCAGCCACATGTGCACCTTGCCCTTGTAGCCCGCCGGCGTGTGGATGGCCTGCGGCTCCACGCCCCAGGCCGCGAAGCCCGCCGACGTGTACAGGCGGATCGCCGCCGCGTTGCCTTCCGTCACCGTGAGGCGAAGCACGCGCAGCTCCGGTCGGGAGCGGGCTTCGGCGACGACCGCTTGCATCAGCCCCCGCCCCGCACCGAGACGGCGCCCGGCCGGCTTCACGTACATGCCGATCACCAGCGCCGAGTGGCGGGTCTTGGGCTTGGCGGAAAGCGCCAGCGCCACCGTGCCGATGAGCTGCCCACCGTCGAAGGCGCCGAACGACAGGCTGCGACCCGACGGCGCCGCGATGCGATCGATCCACCACGTCGTGGGCTGCGCCAGGCGTTCCTCTGCGGTCGACGTGAAGGCATCGGCAGCCTCGACGTAGCCCTCAAGTATCAGTTCGCGGTACCGCGGCGCATCGTCGGCGGTCAGGCGCGTGATGTGCATGGGGATGGGCACCGTGACAGCCGCGCCGGGCCGCCGACCTCATCGCATGAACTGGCGGATCGAGCCGCACACCGACAGCAACTGCCGATCGTCCATGCGGCCGACGATGTTGCGCACGACCGTGCCCATCACCTTCTGCACGCCAGACAGGCCAATCGCGGCGGACTGCTGCACGACGAAATTCGCCTTCGTGGCTTTCAGCGACTGCAGGAAGAACTGATCCATGCCGCTGGCCGTCAGTTCGAGGACCAGGTCGGTGAGCCGGCCTGCGTGGACGGTGGCCCTGTCGGCGTTCTCGACGGTCTCGAGCACCTCGAGCGTCGTCGTGCGCAGTTCCTGCGCGTGGTGGAAGCGCAGGAACGGCTTGGCGTCGGCCGCGGCGATCTTCTTCGGCGCAGGCTTGGCAACAACGACTGCGGCGGTCTTCTTCGGCGCTCGCTTGGAAGCAACCGCTGCGGTGGTCTTGGGCGACGTGGGCATCTGGTGACCCTGGCGTGAAGGGATCACCATCGTACGCGCCGCCGCCTGTCCCGGTTGCCGTCGTTCGGGCTGCGTCGAGCGACGGCCCTGCAGCGGCGGATCAGACGGGAACCCGCGCGTACGCGCGCGTGTTGCACAACTCGCCCACGAGGTCCAGCCGCTTGTTGCGCAAGGTGCCTTCGAGATCGAAGCCAGCGCGCTCGGCCAGCGTCTCGGCCAGGACGACGGAAACGCCGCCGTGCAGGATGCCGTAGGGCCGGCGTGTTCTTGCATCCACGGGCACGCGCGCCCGGATGAAGTCGTCACCGACCTCGAGGAACTCGGTACCCAGATGTTCAGGTGCCGTTTGATGGTGGATCCTGGTCAGGATCGCGACGGAGACGGGTTGTTTCGAGATGCGGGCCATGCGGGGACTGGTGCGGTGGAGCGAAGGGTCTGGTGCATGGCCGAACGGACCAACGTGCATCGATACGGGGCACAGCGTAAACGGGTTCAGGCCTCGTTCGGGATGACGGCGAGCAGGTCCGTCACCCCGACATCGACGCCGGCCTGGAACAGAAGGGTACTTGCCTGCCCACGGTGATGGGTCTGGTGATTGAAGAAGTGCTGAACCAGGGCGCCGAAATTCTTCGACTGAACGACACCGGACATGTTCGTGTAGTTCAGGGTCTCGCCCAACTGCCCCTCGGTCAGCGAACCCGCCCAGGTCACGATGATTTCATCGAGCGCCGATCGGTGGATGCGCAGGTCCTGCAATGAGCTTGCCAGTTCCTGGCGCAGCGAGCCCGGCACGGGAAAGCCGGCGAGATTCGCGCGCAGGTCCGATGCATTCGGATGCCGTGCGAAGCGGTTCAACCAGATCGTGTCGGCGACCGCGATGTGGTTGAGCGTCTGCAGCAGCGAACCGAAGAACGCGCCGCGGTCCTTCGTGATCTCCGACGGCGGCAGGCGAAGCGCGGCCTCGATCATGCGCTGGTTCATCCAGCGGTTGTACTTGGCCATCAGTGATGCGGATCGGGGTGTCATTGCGAAGCCTGAGGTTGAAGCCTTGGGCCTTGGGCTGCGGTGCGCGTCCGCGCGCCGAACTCAGCCACGGGCCTGTCCGATGAACTCGGCCGCACTGCGCTGCAGGATAGACCGGTCGAAGCCGAAGACCAATGCCTTGTAGCCGCGCTGGATCATTGTTCGGGCCTGCTTCGATGTTCGCGCCACGCCGCCCAGCGCGACGCGGCTGTTCAGGATGGCCTTCTCGGCGGTGTCGACGGACTGCAGGAATGCGGGATGCTCGAACTGGCCGGCAAGGCCCAGCGACATGGCAAGGTCTCCGGGGCCGATGAATGCGAGGTCCAGGCCCGGGGTCTCGACGATGGCGTCGACGTTCCGAATGCCGACCGGATCCTCGATCGTGGCGATGCTCATGACGTTGGCATTGGCCGAGGCGATGTAGTCGGGCATCGAGACCGCCCAGCGCATCGGCGCGTAGAAGGGCCCCCAGAGTCGCCCGCCCTCGCACTGTATGAAGAAGAAGTCCGCCCGTAAAGGGCGCAGCGCGAGCCAATGGCTCGCGAGACGGCCCGAAAGGGCCTGCGGCGAAGCAGAAATCGCGACGAAATCGTGCCGCCCTGGAACTGGCCCCGTTTCAGCGATCGCGGGACGTCGCGGCCTTGCTCAGCGCTGCCCTTAGGCACTGCTGCTGAAATGCTCGCGAAGCGCGGGATACAGGCGCGCAAA
>Ga0115027_10000130_pt1 | contig 10538 bp, 4 predicted proteins | sample Open_0915_D1_FD_83879 | JGI IMG/M metagenome (GOLD analysis project Ga0115027, IMG submission 83879) | Wetland microbial communities from Old Woman Creek Reserve in Ohio, USA - Open_0915_D1 | ecosystem: Environmental > Aquatic > Freshwater > Wetlands > Sediment ...
AGATGATCCGCCTTGCGCACGAGCGGGGGGCCCCGGTGCTCGTCGACGCCGCGCAGTCGGTGCCGCACCTGCCCGTCGACGTCCAGGCGCTCGACTGCGATTTCCTCGCCTTCTCGGCTCACAAGATGTACGGGCCGACCGGCATTGGCGCGCTCTACGGCAAGGCGGCGCTGCTCGAGGCGATGCCGCCGTGGCAAGGCGGCGGCGACATGATCGCGTCGGTCTCGTTCGAGAAGACCACGTACAACACCCTGCCCTACAAGTTCGAGGCCGGGACGCCCAACATTGCGGGGGTCGTCGGCTTCGGCGCCGCCGTCGACTACCTGCGGCGATTCGACCTCGCCGAGGTGGCGCGCCATGAGCGCGACCTGGCCGATTACGCCGTGGCCCGCCTGCGCGACCTGCGCGGCATCCGGATCATCGGGCAGCCCCGCGAGCGCGCGGGCGTGGTGTCGTTCGTCATGGACGGCGTGCACCCACACGACATCGGGACCATCCTCGATCGCGAGGGCGTGGCCATCCGGACCGGCCAGCACTGCGCGCAGCCGATCATGGACCGCTACGGCATCCCCGCCACGGCGCGCGTTTCGTTCGCGATCTACAACACGCGCGACGAGGTCGACGTGTTCATCCACGCACTCCACACCGTGCGCGAACTGTTTGGGGTCAGGTCTTGAATCTGCACTTTTTTCACACCTGGCACCCGAGCTTGCGGGAGTGCCAGGTGTGAAAAAAGTGCAGATTCAAGACCTGACCCCCATTGCAAGGATCCTGGCGCTCACCGTGGTGCTCGTCATGGTGCAGGGCCTGGGGTCGAGGCTCCTGCCCGCGCCAGAGGCGGCAGCCCAACCGTCGGGCAGCTTCCTCGCGATCGTCCTTGCCGTGTCCCTGCTGCAGACGATCGCCCTCGCCTATCCAGTCCTTCGTTCGCGCTGGCACGGCTGGCGGCTCATCGGGACGGTCTTTGTTCTGTACTTCGGGACCGTGACGTTCATGAGCCAGATCGAGTCGATGGTGTACCTGGGCGCCCATATGGCACCCGGCATGCTCCGGGGCATCGTCCTGATGGGATTCGTCAATGCGCTGCTGTTCTCGCCCGTCCTGGTGCTGGGGCTCGGCAAGGCGAGGGCCCGGCCCGACACGCCTGGCGAGGCCGGGCGTTGCCTGCAGATGCCGTGGACGACCTGGACATGGAAGCTGACGGTTGGCGCCGCGGTGTTCACGTCGCTCTACTATCTCTTTGGCTATTACGTGGCGTGGAAGAACCCCGCATTGCGCGAGTACTACGGCGGCACCGACCCGGGCTCGTTCCTCGCGCAGATGGCCGGCATCGTGCGGGGCACGCCCTGGATGCTGCCGCTACAGTTCGTGCGCGGGCTGCTCTGGATGCTTCTGGCCCTGCCCGTCATGGCGATGATGAAGGGCCGCTGGTGGGAAGCGGGCCTCGCGCTGTCCCTCTTGTTTGGCGTCCCCGTGGTCTACCTGCTGTTCCCAAACCCGGTGATGCCCGAGGCCGTGCGCCTGACGCACCTGGTCGAGACGCTTCCCTACCAGTTCCTGTTCGGTTGGTTCGCGGCCTGGCTGTTCGCCCGGCCCGCGCAACAGGGGCTGCCGGTCCCGCATCATCAGGTAACGGGAGCCTGAACGATGATCCAGCCACTGATTGTCGGTCGGGGGTCTGCGGGGCGCGCGCTGCGCCACGCCCTCGCGATCTACCCGGAGGCGGTGGCGCCGCCGCGATGGCTCGACCGGGATGCCCCTCTCCCTGCGCCGCAAGATCTGGGCACGGCGCTGCTCGTGCTTGCCAACCCACACGCGCTCCACGCACCACGGCTGCTCGAGGCCGCGACACGAGGGTACCGCTACGCGATCTGCGAGAAGCCGGCCGCCGTCGATCTCGCCCAGGCGAGCCAACTCGAGGGCCTCCCGCTGCACACCTGGATCTGCCACGGCTATCGCCTGCTCTGGGGGCCCGAGGAGCTCAAGCGCGCGTGGGATGCTGGCGCGTTTGGCGACATCGTCTCGGTGGAGGGTCGGTACTGGCAGGCCAGCGCGGCGGCTGGCAGGGCGCCGGTGACCTGGAAGGACGACCCGGCTCTCAGCGGCGCAGCCGACGTGCTGCTCGACCTCGGCACCCACTGGGCCGACCTCGTCACCCATCTGTTCGGCCGCCTGCCCGACGTCACCGCTGTCAGGCGATGGTACGCGAACGCCGCCTCACCGCATCGCGACACGCACGTGCACGTGACCATGGATTTCGGGTCGGCACGGAGTTTCGGTTCGGTCTCGAAGACCGCCCACGGATCAGGCAACGTTCTCGAACTCCACGTCCTCGGGCAGCGGGCCGCTGCTCGCTGGTCCTTCTCGCAGCCCGACGTCATCACGTGGGGCGAGGGACGAACCAAGCGCACGACGGTGCGCCCCGCCGCCGACTGGCCGTCGCGCCCGGCGCCGTTCCACGGGCTCGGCTGGATCGAAGGCTACGCGCGCCTGGTCGGTGAGGTGATTGGTGAGATGGTGGGAGACAAGCCGGCCCGGGCGCCCACGCTTGCCGAGCACCTCGGCATCGTGCGCTGCCTGCTCGAGGCGGCCGACCGAGGCTGATCCTCACCGCGCCTCCTTGGCGAGCTGGGCTTGACCACTCGCGCGTCCCGAAATAGCCTCAAGCGAGTCTTCGGCGAACGGACGTCATCGTGTCGCTGCGCACGCTTCGCCTTCTCCGGTCACCGGCCGTTCATCTTCCTCTATGTCGCGCGAACCCCGCATCGAACGCCTGACGCCCTGGCTGGTCGGGGCGCTGTTGGTCCTGGCGCTGAACAGCGCCTACCTCGCGGCCTTCCCGGCGGCGTCGGTCACGTACTACTCACAGGTCGCGCTGCACGCGATACTGGGCTTGGCGCTGGTCGTCGCGACCGCCGGTTGGGCGTTGATTCGACGGCCATGCCTGGGGAGATTTTCGGCAACCGCGCTGGGAGTTGGGTTCCTGGCCGGCGCCTTGGGTGTGGCCGTGCTCTGGTTCGGCGCCACGCGGCCCTATCGCTCCCTGCTGGCCGCGCACGTGGTGACGGCCGCGGCGACGGTGCTGCTCGTCGCCATCGCGGTGATCCGGAATCTCCGCGGTCGGTCTCGCGGCCAGCTCGCGTGGGCGTTCGGCGCAGGGCTCACGATCGTGGCGATCTCGGCGGTGGGGGCGCTGCTGGCCACCCTGACCCGCGATGCCCGGTTGCGCGAAACGTTTGCGATCCGGAACCCGCAGACGCCTCCGGCCTCGATGGACCACGAGGGCGCCGGAGTGAAGGGTCCGTTCTTCCCATCGTCGGCCGACACCAGCACGGGCGGGATCGTGCCGTCGGATTTCTTCCTCTCGAGCAGATCGTGCGAGCGCTGTCACAAGGACATCTACGACCAGTGGAACGCGTCGGCCCACCATTTCTCGTCGTTCAACAACCAGTGGTACCGGAAGTCCATTGAGTACATGCAGGACGTCGTGGGCACGCGCCCTTCGCGCTGGTGCGCGGGCTGCCACGACCACGCGATGCTCTTCAGCGGCGTGTTCGATCGTCCGGTCAAGGAGCAGATCGACACGCCCGAGGCGCAGGCCGGGCTCGGTTGCATGTCGTGCCACGCCATCACGAAGGTCAGGAGCACGATGGGGCAAGGGGATTTCGAGATCGAGTACCCGTCGCTCCATGGCCTGGCGAGCAGCGAGCAGCCGGCGCTGCGGGCCCTGCATGACAAGCTCCTGGAGCTGTCACCTCGGCCCCACCGCGAGGCGTTCCTCAAGCCGTTTCACCGCGAGCAGTTGCCCGACTTCTGCTCCGCGTGCCACAAGGTGCACCTCGACGTGCCCGTGAACGGATACCGGTGGATTCGCGGCTTCAACGACTACGACAACTGGCAGGCGTCTGGTGTGTCTGGCGAGGGGGCGCGATCGTTCTACTATCCACCCGCACCCATGAAGTGCCTGGACTGTCACATGCCGCTCGTCCCGTCCACCGATCCGGCAGCCAGGAACGGACGGGTCCGGTCGCACCGCTTCATCGCCGCCAACACGGCGCTGCCCTACGTGAACGGTGACGATGAGCAACTGAAGGGCACGCAGGACTTTCTGCGGAGCGGGCAGGTATCGGTGGACGTCTTCGCGCTGGTCCGGGGCGCGGCTGGAGCACAGGAGGCCGGCGCGGGTCCGAGAGGGGAACCCCAGCTGTCGAGCACGTTCGCCGTGGGCGAGGAGTCGGCGAGCTTCGGGGCCGCGCGCAGCGTGCTCGAGGCCCCGGGCGAGGTCGTCGCGCCGCTCGATGGCGTCGATGCCGTCGTGCGACGAGGCGAGTCGGTTCGTGTCGACGTGGTGGTGCGAACGCGCAACGTCGGGCACTTCTTTCCCGGGGGGACCGTCGACGCATTCGACGTGTGGGTCGAGTTGGAGGCCGTGGACGACAAGGGCCAGGTGCTCCTGCACAGCGGATTCGTCGAGGACGGGGGGCGCGGGCCGGTCGACCCGTCCGCGCACCTTTATCGGAGCCTCATGCTCGACGAACGCGGCAACCCCATCGACAAGCGGAATGCCTGGGCCACGCGTTCGGTCGCCTACGTTCGGCTCATCCCTCCAGGCGCGGCCGACACCGTGCACTATCGCCTGAGGGTCCCAGAGTCGGCAGGCGACCGCATCACGCTGCGCGCGAGGGTCAATCACCGGAAGTTCTCCTGGTGGAACACTCAGTGGTCGTTCGCTGGCGTGCGCGACCCCCGCGATCCGCAACCGGCCGTCGGCCCCGGCTACGACGACGGGCAGTGGGTGTTCACGGGGGACACGTCTCGCGCATCGGGCAAGAGAAAGGGCATTCCGACGCTTCCCATCACGGTGATGGCTGAAGCCGAGGCGACGGTGCGCGTCGGCGCCGCTCCATCGCGGGCCGAGGACCCGGCAGCCACCCCGGCACTGCGGGGACGCTGGAACGACTACGGGATCGGGTTGCTGCTCCAAGGCGACCTGAAGGGAGCGGAAGCCGCGTTTCTTCGGGTCACGCAGCTGGACCCCAAGTATGCCGACGGCTGGGTCAACGTGGCGCGCGCCCGAATCCAGGAAGGCAACATGACTGGTGCCGAGCAGGTGCTGCGTCGGGCTCTACCGCTCGATCCCGCCCTGGCGAAGACGCACTTCTTCCTGGGAACGGCGCTCAAGGCGCTGGGCCGCTACGACGAAGCGCTCGGCCACTTCCGGGAGGCCGGCGCACGCTACCCGCGCGATCGCGTGGTGCGCAACCAACTTGGACGTGTGTTGTTCCTCCAGCGGAAGTACTCCGAAGCGGTCGTCGAGTTCCAGAAAGTGCTGGAGGTGGATCCCGAGGACCTCCAGGCGCACTACAACCTGATGCTGGCCCACCAGGGCCTGGGCAACGACGAGGCCGCCGACCGGGAGCGCCAGCTCTACGAGCGTTTCAAGGCGGACGAATCGGCACAGGCGATCACGGGTCGGTACCGGCAACTGCACCCCTTCGACAACAGCGAGCGTCAAGCGGTCCATGAGCACGGAGACTTCCGCCCGCAGGCTCCGCGCGAGGCGGCGCCTCGTGGCGCGGTCTCCGCGGCGCCCGCCTCGCACGTGATGCCCTCGTCCCCCTCGGGCGGGGAACGGTGAAGCCATGAGACTCGGGGCCACAGTGTTGGCACTGCTACTCGTCGCTCCGGCCTGGCCAGCCGCCCAGGGACAGCAACGGCAGGGGCTTCCTGCGGCGTTGACCTTCACCGACGTCACCCGCGCGGCGGGCATCACGTTCCGCCATGTCAGCGGTGCGTTCGGCAAGAAGTACCTGCCGGAAACCATGGGATCGGGCTGCGCCTTCGTTGACGTCGACAACGACGGCTGGCTGGACATCGTCTTGGTGAACTCGTCCTCCTGGCCCGGGCAGCCAGCGTCCCGAAACGCGCTGCCGGCGCTCTATCGCAACAACGGCAACGGGACGTTCACCGACATCACGCGCCAGGCCGGACTGGCCAGTGCGTACTACGGGCTCGGGGTGGCGGCGGCCGACTACGACAACGACGGCTTCGCCGACCTGTACTTCACCGGTCTGGGCCCCAACAAGCTTTACCGCAACAACGGCAACCGCACCTTCACCGACGTCACGGCCAAGGCGGGAGTCGGGGATCCCGGGTTCTCGACGAGTGCTGCCTGGTTCGACTACGACCGGGACGGCCGGCTCGACCTCTACGTCGCCAACTACGTGCAGTGGTCGATCGACCAGGATCTCTTCTGCACGCTCGACGGCAAGTCGAAGTCCTACTGCACGCCCGAGTCTTACAGGGGCCAGAGCGGCACCCTGTATCACAACCGCGGCAACGGCGCCTTCGAGGATGTGACCAGGCGCGCAGGCCTGCACGATCCGGCATCCAAGGCGCTCGGCGTCACGTTGATCGACTTCGACAACGACGGGCACCTGGACCTCTTCGTGTCGAACGACACGCAGCCCAACCGCCTCTACCGCAACAAGGGCAACGGCTCGTTCGTCGACGTGGCCGTTCGCGCCGGCGTGGCCTTCAACGAGGCCGGCGTGGCCCGGGCGGGCATGGGCGTGGATGCGGCCGACTACGACGGCTCGGGCCGCCAGAGCCTCATCATCGGCAACTTCTCGAACGAGATGATGTCGCTCTACAGGAACGAGGGGACGGGCCTGTTCATCGACGACGCCCCAACGTCGACCATCGGGCAGGCCACCCTGCTCACCTTGACTTTTGCGTGCTTCTTCTTCGACTTCGATCTCGACGGCCGCCTGGACATCTTCGCGGCCAACGGCCACGTGGCCGATGACATCGAGCGGGTGCAACCCAAGGTCAAGTACGCCCAGCCTGCTCACCTCTTCCGCAACCTCGATGGTCGTCGCTTTCAGGAGGTGACGGCGTCGCTTGGGCAGGCTCTCGCCAAGCCGGTGGTCGCCCGCGGCGCGGCCCATGGCGACTACGATGGCGACGGCGACCTCGACCTGCTCGTGACCGAGAACAACGGGCCCGCCCGGCTGCTTCGCAACGACGGAGGAAACGTCAACCGCGTCGTGCGCGTCAGACTGGAGGGGACCTCGTCGAACCGGAGCGCCATCGGAGCCAAGGTCACCCTGACGACAGATGGAGGGGGCGCGCGTGTGGCGTATGTGAGAACCGGCTCCAGCTATCTCTCGCAGAGCGAGTCGACCGTCACGTTTGGCCTTGGCCCCGACCGGCAGCCTTCCGGTCTCCAGGTGAGCTGGCCGTCGGGTCGGGTGGACAAGCTGACGGTTCCCGGCACCGGCCGTCTTCTCGTGATCAAGGAAGGCCAGGGCATCGTCGACAGCCGCCCGCTGGCGGCCGGTGGCCCGGGCCCGTCGCGCCGCAGCAGGCCGGGCGCCTGACGTTTCGAGCGACACCCATGAACACACTCGTCCTTCGCCTCGTCGTATGCGCAGCCGTCGTGTGCGGCCTGCTCTGGGCCCAGGGTCAGCCGGCGGCGCTCGCCCGCGGCGCCAATCGGCAGGAACCGCGCGGCGTGGACGTACGCCTCGAAGACGCCTATCGGCTCAACAACCAGGGGGTGGCCCAGCTCGAACAGTACGACTATGACGCCGCCGCCGCGAGCTTCGCCAAGGCGCTCGAGTTTGTGCCGTCACTCCAGTTGGCTCGCATCAACCTCGCCATCGCGCTCCTGCACGCCGGCAAGCTGCCAGAGGCTGAACGGGAGGCCCAGCAGGCCCTCGAGGCCGACAAGTCGTCGCCTCAGCCGCACTACGTCATCGGTCTGGTCGCCCGAGGCGACAACCGCCCTGAGGCTGCGGCCGCGGCGTTCGAGCGTGTGCTGGCGCTCGACCAACACGACCTGGGCGCGCGAGTCAACCTGGGACAGCTCTACCTGCAGCAGCGGCGCTACGACGAGGCCGCGGCGCTGTTCCGCGCGGCGCTCGACTCGGAGCCCTACAACGCCACCGCTGCCTACAACCTGGGCGTGGCGCTCACCAGGGGTGGGCACGCGGAGGAAGGCGGACAGGTCATGGAGCGCTTCCAGGCCCTTCGCGCCAGCGGGTACGCGACGACCTTCTCCAACAACTACCTCGAGCGTGGGCGCTACGCGGAGGCCCTGGCCTCCAAGGGCACGGAAGGCGACCTCGTGGACCGTGCGACCCCTGCGGTTGCGTTCGTCGCGGAAGCGATCGCGCCCGCGCCAACCGCTGCGACCGCGGTCGAGCGCGGCCGTGCAGTCGTGACGCTGGCCGACCTCGACAGGGACGGCGACCTCGATCTCATCACCGCAGGGCCCGGCGGCGCCTCCCTCTTCACGAACAACGGAACACGCCTCGACCGCGCGTCCCATGAGACGCAGCCTCCGTGGTCCAGCTCCACCGTCACCAGCGTGGTCGTCGCCGACTACGACAACGACCTCTCACCGGACATCGCGCTGGCCGGCGAGTCGGGACTGGTGCTGCTGCGCCAGGCGTCGCCTGGGCGGTTCGAGAACGTGTCGGCCACGGCGGGAGTGGCCGGTGGCGCACGAGCCCGCGCCCTCGCCTTGGTCGATGTCGACCACGACGGCGACGTCGACCTGTTGGCCGCAGGCGTCGGCGTTGACACCGCCGGGTCGTCGGTGCGGCTCTTTCGCAGCAACGGCAACGGGACCTTCGTGGACGTCACGCGCGCCGCCGGTCTCGCGACCACCGCGCACGATGTCGCCATCGTGCCTGCGGACTTCGACAATCGGCGGGACGTCGACCTCCTGTTCGTCGCGAGCGACGCCAAGCCACGACTGATGCGCAACCTGCGCGACGGAACGTTTGCCGACGTCAGCGGGGCGGTGGGCCTCTCACCCAACACAGGCGGGACAGCCGTCGCGGCGGGAGACGTCAACAAGGACGGGTTCACCGATCTCTTCGTGGCCACGGACACCGACAGTCGCTTCGAGCTCAGCGATGGGGTGGGGCGCTTCGCTCAGGCACCTGGCCCGGCCGGCGCAGCTGGCGCGGCGACGGTGCAGTTGCTCGACTACGACAACGACGGACTGCTCGACCTTGTGGCCGTTCTCCCAGGGGGCCTGCGCGTGTGGCGCAATGCGGGCGACCAGTGGCAGGAGGTGACCGACCGCGCCGTGTCGGCCGACTTGCGCCCGCGCGACGGACGTCCAGACCCGCTCGATGCCGCAGCGGCCGGCGACGTCGATCGCGATGGCGACACCGACCTGGTGGTGCGCACGCGAAAGGGGCACCTGTGGCTCGCCCGAAACGATGGAGGCAGCCGGTTGCCGTCGCTGTCGGTGCGGCTCACGGGCCGGAACAGCAACCGCAGCGGCATCGGCGCCATCGTCGAGATGCGGGCCGGCAGCCTCTGGCAGGAACTCGAGCGCACGGCGACGTCGCCCTCGCCGTCGCCCGCCGATCTCACCTTCGGGCTCGGACGTCGCAGTCACGCCGACGTCGTCCGCATCCTGTGGCCCTCGGGCGTCCTGCAGTCCGAGACCGTGGCTCCGTCGGCGGGACGCGCCGCCTCACTCGATCTGACCGAACTCGACCGGAAGCCTTCGTCGTGCCCGTACCTCTTCACCTGGAACGGCACACGGTTCGAGTTCCTCACCGACTTCATGGGTGGGGGCGAAATGGGCTACCTGCACGCGCCTGGCGTCAGGAACGTCCCCGACCCGGACGAGTACGTGCGTATTCCTGGCGACCGGCTCGTGCCACGGAACGGGCGCCTGGAGCTTCGGGTCACCAACGAGCTCGAAGAAGCGACATTCGTCGACCGGCTCCAGTTGCTCGCGGTGACCCATCCCTCCGGCATCGACGTCTTTCCCATGGAAGGCCTGACGTCACCGCCGTTTTCGCCGTTCGGCCTCTACGTGGCCCCGGCGCTGAGGGCGCCAGCCGGGGCGGTCGATGACCGCGGTGCCGATGTGCTCGATCGCCTGCGGCGCGTGGACCGTCGCTACGTCGATGGGTTCGAGCTCGAGGCGGTTCGCGGCTACGCCAAGGCCCATACCCTGAGGCTGGACCTGTCGGATCCGGCTGGGGTGGCGCCAGGCCGGCTCGAGGGTGGCGCACGCCTGCTGCTCGTGCTCACCGGGTGGACCGACTACGCCTTTTCGAGCGACAACCTCGCCGCTCATCAGGCGGGCCTTGCGCTGGTGCCTCCGTCTCTCCAGGTCAAGGACGAGGACGGGCGCTGGCAAACCGTGATCCGGGAGATTGGGATCCCCGTCGGCCGTCCACAGACGGTTGTCGTCGACCTCACCGACAAGTTCCTCTCGGCCTCGCGCGAGGTCCGTATCCTGACCACGATGCGGATCTACTGGGATCAGGCCCTGGTCGATTCGTCGGGACACGCACGCTTCCTCACGGCTGGCGAACTCGATGCCGGCGCAGGCGCCGGACACGACGTGGCCCTGGCGCGAATGGAGCCGCTCTCAGCTGACCTGCGCTGGCGCGGGTTCTCGGCAGAGACCAGCCCAGACGGCGGCCAGCCGTTTTCATACGACCACGAGCGGGTGAGCACCACGACGCCGTGGAAGCTCATGCCTGGACGCTACACCC
>Ga0115027_10000131_pt1 | contig 10497 bp, 11 predicted proteins | sample Open_0915_D1_FD_83879 | JGI IMG/M metagenome (GOLD analysis project Ga0115027, IMG submission 83879) | Wetland microbial communities from Old Woman Creek Reserve in Ohio, USA - Open_0915_D1 | ecosystem: Environmental > Aquatic > Freshwater > Wetlands > Sediment ...
AGAAACGGACCGTGACACCGTCGATTCGTTCCACGCCCGGCATCCTCAGCACGCGGTCGACGGAAGATGAGGTGGTGAAACGCACCGACAGCTCGACCGGCGGGCTCATCGCAAAGCGGGGCCAGGCGCCCTTGCGCGCCATGCTGCGTCGAGCCCCCTCCTGAATCAACTCGCGGCTCTTTTCCGGCGGCACGCATAACGCGGCGTAGGCCCCTATGGCGCGCTTGACTTCCACGGTGTCGACCCCCGGCAGAAGGTTGCGGGCTTCGCTTACGGCCTTGTCATCGCCGGTCACCAGCGCTACGGGAGCTCCGAAGTAGCCGGCCAGTCCAGCGCTGAGGCCGATCTCCCCGACGGTTGTGCCGTTCATTCGCACTTCGGCGATCCGCCGCGTGAAGATGTGCACCAGGTTGCTGTCGGCCGTGCCGGCCATGCCGTGGTAGCCCACTAGAAACACCGCGTCAAACCCAAGGGAGATCCCTTCCATCATACAGAGCGGCCGGGGCGATCCCATGATGAGCGCTGCCCGTTGATCGAGCTCATCCGGGATCAGATTGAGACCGACATTGTGCGAATCGGATACCACCACTTCCTGAGCCCCGCCGTCAAAGGCTCCGCGGATGGCGGCATTCACCTCGGCGGTCATCATCTTCCGCGCCCAGGCGTACTCCCTGCCGTCGGGCGTGGACTGCTCTTGGCGGACCACGCACCCGATGCCTTCGATGTCTGCTGATATGTAGATTTTCATGGAGTCTTCCTTTCCTTTCCCGACGATGCAGTCAAAAACCGGATCAGGCGATTGGCGCCCGCTAGATTTTGTTTTCGCTAAAACCTCCACCGCAAATGAAGGACCTGAAGCGGTTCTACCGATCCGTGATATACGGGATCGGTCGAAATTCGAATATCGAATCCAGAGGCCACCGGATTTGCGGGTGGTGACTCAGGGGCTGAGTTTAATTCCCATATTTGTGGCACGCCGTCCAGTGCCCCGGCAGGACCTCAAGCCCATCCGGGGCCCTGAGAGAGCAGATCTCCATCCGTTGCGGGCACCGGGGGTGAAAGCGGCAGCCCGGCGGCAGGTGGACGGGGCTCGGCACATCCCCCTGGAGGGAAGCGCGAACGCGGCGTTTTGTGGGATCGGGCAGCGGCAGCGCGGCCAGCAGCGCGCATGTGTAAGGATGCAGCGGCTCCTGAAACAGATCCTCCTTTCGGGCGGTCTCCACGATGATGCCGAGGTACATGACGGCGATGCGGTGGCTCATGTGCTTGATGACGCTCAGATCGTGGGAGATGAAGAGATAGGCATAGCCGCGCTTTTGCTGCAGGTCCCCCACCAGGTTTAGGATTTGGGCCTGAACCGAAACGTCCAGGGCCGATGTCGGCTCATCCAAAACGATGAACTCGGGCTCGGTGATCAGGGCCCGGGCGATACCGATACGCTGGCGCTGGCCGCCGCTGAACTCGTGGGGATAGCGGTAGACATGCTCCTCATTCAGGCCCACTTCCGCCAGCATGGCCTTGACCCGCGCGACCGCCTCCGCCCCCCGGGCGATGCGGTTTACTTCCAGGGGGTAGCCGACCGTCTTTTTGATGAGCATGCGCGGGTCGAGGGAAGACTGGGGGTCTTGGAAGACCACTTGAAGATGGCGGCGCACGCGCCTCTCCTCCGGGCCCCGCAGCGCGGACAGATCCAGATTCTTGTAGCGCACCACCCCGCGGTCGGGTTTAAGCAAATTGAGCATCAGGTGGCCGACAGTCGACTTCCCGCAGCCCGATTCTCCCACTAGGCCGAGGGTTTCTCCCGGGTGAACGGCGAAGCTCACGCCGTCCACGGCCTTGAGCCAATCCACCCTGCGGCCCAGAAAACCCCGGCGGATCGGAAAATACTTGACGAGATCCCGGACCTCGATGACCGGCTCCATGCTCAGCCCCTTCCCCCGGAGGCGTAGAGGTGACACGCCACGCGGTGACCCGGCGCCGGCTCGAGAAAAGCCGGCACCTCGCGATCGCAGGGCGCCAAGCGCTGGCCGCAGCGCGGGTGGAACCGGCAACCCCGCGGGGGGTCGATCAGCCCGGGCACCGCGCCCGGGATCACCTTCAGCGCTGCCTTTCCCTCGTCGATGCGCGGGATGGCCTGGAGAAGCCCGCTGGTGTAAGGGTGCAGCGGAGATGCGAAGAGCTCCGCGACCGGTGCGATCTCGGCGATATGGCCGGCGTACATCACGGCCACCCGGTCGCAAAGCTGGGCGATCACTCCGAGGTCGTGGCTGATGAAAAGCACCGCCGCCCCGCTCTGGCGGGTGAGTTCCTCCAGGATGCTCAGGACTTGGGCCTGAACCGTGACGTCCAGCGCTGTCGTGGGTTCGTCGGCCAGAAGCAGGTCCGGCCGGCAGGCAAGCTCCATGGCGATCATGGCCCGCTGGCGCATGCCGCCCGAGAGCTCGTGCGGATATTTCGCCAGCACCTGTTCGGGGTCCGGCATCTTCACCTGCCGGAGCATGTCCACGCAAATCCGGCGGGCCTCGTCGCGGCCGACCCTCTGGTGCAGGATGACCACCTCCATCATCTGGTTTCCGACCGTGAACACCGGGTTGAGCGAGCTCATGGGCTCCTGGAAAATCATGGAGATCTCATTGCCGCGGATCTGTCGGATCTCCCGGCGGCCGAGCTTTAACAGGTCCCGGCCCTTGAACCGGATTTCGCCGGCCGTGATCTTCCCGGGCGGGTCCGCGATGAGCCTCAGCACGCAGCGCGCCAGCACCGATTTTCCGCAGCCGGTCTCGCCCACCAGCCCTAAAATTTCGCCCTGCTGGACCGTAAGCGACACGCCTTCCAGGGCCCGCACGGTGCCCTGATAGGTGAAAAACTGGACGGCGAGGTCCTTTATTTCGAGCAGCGTCGCGCCCATCTTTCACCTGCGGATCCGGGGATCGAGCACGTCGCGCAATGCATCCCCGAAGATATTGAATCCGATCACCGTCACGAGGATGAACAGGCCGGGGAAAGTAGCGTACCACCATTGGTCCATCAGGAATTTGCGGCCGACGCTGATCATCGCGCCCCATTCCGGCGTGGGCGGCTGGGCGCCCAGCCCGATGAACGACAGCGAAGCGGCGATCAGGATGGCCTCGCCCAGGATGAGCGTGCCGAGCACGATAACCGACGAGAAACAGTTCGGCAGGATGTGATGTCGGACGATCCAAAAGCGGCCGGCGCCGGAGGCCCGGGCGGCGGTGATGAACTGCCGCTCCTTCACGGCCAGGGCTTCGCCGCGCACCATGCGGGCGAATTTCGGGATCATCACGAAGGCCACGGCCAGGATGGCGTTGTTGAGGCTGGGGCCCAGGGCGGCGGCCAGCGCCATGGCCAACACCAGCGGCGGGAACGACAGGATCACGTCCATGACCCGCATGATGAGGTTGTCTACCCGTTTGCCGAGGTAGCCCGACACCGCGCCGATGACGGCCCCCAGACCTCCCGCGATGAGCACCACGACCACGCCGATCCACAGTGAGATTCGCGCGCCGTACATCACCCGCGAGAGAATGTCCCGGCCCAGCTCGTCTGTGCCGAAGAAATGGGCCATGCAGGGCGGGTTCAGTCGGTCGACCAGGCTGAGCTGGATCGGGTTGTAGGGCGCCAGCAACGGGGCCGTGAGCGCCATCAGCACCATGGCGACGATGATGACAAAACCCGCGACGGCGGAGGGGTTGCGCCGCAGCAGCCGGATCGTGAAGAGCAGCTCGCGGATCTGCCAGGCATATTGTTTGCGGAATTCGTCGAACAAGGGATTCAGCGTTATGGGTTCGGGTATCGAGCGTTGTGCGCCGTTGACGGCCATCGCTCGGCAAGGTTATCAGTAGCGAATCTGAGGGTCCAGAAACGCATACATCACGTCCACCGCCAGGTTGATCATCACGTAGGCCAAGGCCACCACCAGCGTGAATCCCATGATGGCGGGAAAATCCAGGAAATTCACCGAGTCCACGACGTACTTGCCCATCCCGGGCCAGTTGAAAATGGTTTCCGTCAGAATCGCACCGCCCAATAGTTCCCCGATGGAAAGGCCCGTAATCGTCACCGTCGGAATCAGCGAGTTTTTCAGACAATGCTTGAGGATGATCACCACCTCGGAGATGCCGTTGGCCCGGGCCGTGGTGATGAAGTCCAGACCCATCACCGAGATCATGGAGGAACGCACGATGCGGGTGATGATCGCCAGATAGACGTAGGACAGGCAGAAGGCCGGCAGGATAATGTGCGCCACGGCATTTCCAAACTTGCCGGTGCTTCCCTCAAGGAGGGTGTCGATCAGGTAAAGGCCGGTGACATGCGCGGGAGGATCGATGCCGATGTCCAGCCGCCCCGATCCCGGCAGCCAGCCCAGCTGGCGATAAAAAAGCAGCAGCAGCATCAGCCCGAGCCAGAACACCGGCATGGACACCCCGAAGACGGAAAACACCCGTGAGGCGTGATCGATCGGGCGGTTGCGCCATATCGCCGAAACGATGCCCAGCGGCAGCCCCACGCTGACGCACAGCAGCATGCTCGTCAGGGAAAGCTCCAGCGTCGCGGGGAAGAAATCCCGCATATCCTCCCGGACCGGACGCTGGTTGCGGATGGAGAAGCCGAGATCGCCCTGGAGCAGCCCGGTCAGATACCTCAGGTACTGCTCGGGCAGCGGCCGGTCCAGGCCCATGGCGCGCCTCAGGTTCTCAACGGCTTCGCGGCTGGCCTTCTGGCCGGCCATCATGCGGGCCGGGTCCCCGGGGATGGCATGCGCGATGACGAACACCAGCAGCGTCACGCCGATCAGCACCGGGATGAGGTACATCAGTCGCTTGAGCACGTAGGAGAGGATGTGCATGGGGAACGGAAGCCTGCCGCTACGGATAAAACGCAGTCCCGGAAGACGGTCCTCCCGGCTTCCGGGACTGCCGGCATCACGGGCTATTCCTTGGAGATGGATTCGAAATTGTACATCGACTCGAGCATCGGGTTGTACACGTAGCCCTTGACCGCCTTGCGCATCGGCACGATGGTCTGGGTCTGGTACAGGAAGATATACGGAGCGTCCTGCATGATGACGTCCTGCGCCTGATGATAGAGCTCCACCCGCTGTTTTACGTCGGCCAAGGCCAGGGATTTGCGGATCAGCTCGTCCACCTGGTCGTTCTTGTAGTGGCTGCGGTTTCCCGGCAACCCGAAATTTTTGGAGTCGAACCAGAAATTCATGAACATCGAGGGATCGGCATAGTCCGGGCTCCACGCGCCGAGACAGAGTTCGAAGTCGCCCCGGTCCACCTTGTCCCGCAAGGTCGGGTTCGCCATGAGTTCGAGCTTCAGGTTGACGCCGATCTCGGCCAAATTGCTCTGCAGGATGGTGGCGATCTGCTCCCAGCTCGCGCGCCGCTCAGAGTAGATCAGTGTGAGGTCGAGGCCTTTTTCAAACCCGGCCTGCTTCAGGAGGTCTTTGGCCTTGGCCACATCCTTTTGGTACTGCAGCACATCCGGCTTGTGGCCCCACATGCCCTTGGGAATCGGCCCGCGCATCTGGACGCCGTTGCCGCGCAGGACGTGCGTAATGATCCCCTGATAGTCCACGGCGTAGTTCAGCGCCTGGCGCACCAGCTTGTTGTTGAGCTTGGGCTTCTGGCAGTTCAGATAGACGTACTCCACGAGCTGGGAGGGATAGCGGCGTACCACGACGTTGGGGTTTTTCTCGAGCGCCGGAATCTGGTCGATCAGAATCCCTTCGGCGATGTCGATATCACCGCTCTCCAACGCCATTCGCTGGTCGGAGGACTCCCGCATGAAGCGGATGATCACCTTCTGCAGCTTGGGCTTGGGCCCCCAGTAATTCGGTTTGGCGGCCAGGACGCAGCGTTCCCCCCGCGACCACTCGACGATCTTGAATGGGCCGCTGCCGTCGGTGTTCTGGGCCATCCAGGCTTGCGCCAGGTCGCCGTTCTTCTCGTGCTTCATGATGTTGGGGTTGACGATACTGGCGGCATCCGTGGCGAGAGTCTGCAGGAACGGGCCGAAGGCGCTCTTCAGGCTGATCTTCACCGTGGAGCCGTCCACCGCATCCACGCTCTGGATGGCGCCGATGTTGTCGGCCGGGCCCTTTCCGATTTTAAGCACCCGCTCGAAGGAAAATTTCACCGCTGTGGCATCCAGCGGGGTGCCGTCGTCAAAGGTTATGCCCTTGCGGATCTTGAAGGTCCACACCATGCCGTCCGGCGACACCGTCCAGGACTCGGCCGCCATGGGCTCGACCTCCGTGGACCCCTCGTCGCCCGCCACCTTGTATTTCACCAGGCGGTCGTAGGACGGATAGATCTGCCGCCAGTCATAGTTGTCACTGGAGACCGCCGGGTCCAGCAAATGGATGTCCGAGGAGACGCCGACCACCAGGGTGTCCTTGTCGGCCCCCCAGGGGCTGCCGGCCGCCGACAGCCACATACCGCAAGCTAGGGTTAGCATCCAAAGCGCTTTGCGTTTCATAACGACCTCCTCTTGGTTGTGGGTAAGCCCGTTCTTTCAGCGGGGCAAACTCAGCTGAAATGTGCTGATGGAAAACAATGGGAAAGGACCCGTCTTGGCTCTTGCGACCGCAAGAGATCATCGGAAGGATGATTGGGTCAACTTACTAAAAACGGGAGGTTTGAGTCAAGCCATGCCGACCTTCGGTTTGATGCCGGACCGAAAAGGAGGAGCGGATCGATGGGGGCGAAGATGGGGGGCGCCAAAACGCGGTGGGCCGCCGGCGGCGCGAGGCTCTCGCGCCGACCGTCAGTTCTTAAAGCGCTGGCGGATGGAGTCCCGCTCCTGGGGGGACAGATTTTCCCAGCGCCGCAGATTGTTCTCGAGCTGGCGGCGCTCGTCCGGGGAGAGCCGCTGCCATTGCTGGTAGCGCTGCTGGTAGCGGTCCTGTTGGTTTGGGGGCATGCGGTTCCATTCGTCCATGCGGCGTCGCATCGTGTCTTTCTGCTCGGGCGGAAGGGACTGCCACTCCCGGAACTGCTGCTGCATGCGCGGCCGTTCTTCCGGCGGGAAGTTGTCGAAGCTGGGCTTCGGCTGGCCTTTCTTCTGGGCAAGATAAACAGAGGCGTTCAGCGCAGGCCGGCCGGCGGTATCCAATGCTTCCGAAGGCCCGTTCTGTCTTCCGGTTTGAACATGGCCCCATGCGGCTCCGCCGAGGCCGACAACCACCAGGACGGCCAGCGCCGCAAACGCCATCCCGCGAACGGATGCGCTGAAATGCTTACGCATATCTTTTCCCGTTTTCATCCCGATGCATTCCCTGGGTCTCCGGGGCCTCCTGCTCCGTTCCGGACCCATTGTCGGGAATATCCACCACGTGCATCAGTTTTTCTATCGTATCCATATCCCTCAAAAGGTCAAGGTGTTTGATGATTTCCAAATCCTGCGGCGGCATCAGGTCGGCCGACATCCCCATTTCGTTTCCGCGATCCGACAGGCGCTGCTGCAGTTCGTACCCGCCGATGACGAGGACGATGAGCGCGCAGGCCGTCGCCAGCACCGGCACCAGCCGGAACCGCCGGCCGGTCTCCCCCACGGGTGCCAAACGCTCGTTTCTCAGCCGCCAGCCGATCGCCTGGGCCATGGCATCCGCCTGCCGTGCCGGAAGCTCGGGGGGCATGCCCGCTTGCTTCACCTTGCCCAAAAGACCGAGCGTTCGAGAGCGTTCCCGGCGGCAGCCTTCACAGGCCTTGAGGTGTTCTTCCCAGTTGCGAAGCATCTGGGGATCGTTCAGCTCCCCCAGGACGTCCAGCATCAGGATTTCATTCTGGTGGCGACATGCCTGCATGACACATTTCCTTTTTCGTTAGGTTTCAGCCCAACGGCTCAATTGCTCCCGCACACTCTGGGTCGCGCGGAACAGGTGGGATTTGACCGTGCCCTCAGCCATACCCGTCACCGCGGCGATTTCCGGGATGGTCATTTCCTGAAACACCTTGAGCTGAAAGACCGTGCGCTGCCTTTCAGAAAGACGCCGCAATGCGTCCGCGACATCGTGTTTGAGCTCTTCGCCGCTGACGTTCGAAACCGGATCCATGCCGTCCTCCGGAGCCGGGAGGTTGTCGAGGATCGTATCGGCATCAGCGTCATCCGGCATTCCCGGCCGCCGGCTGAAGATCATTCGCAGCCAGCGCCGGCGGCGCCGGCGCGCATCCAGACAAGTGTTCACGACAACCCGATACACCCACGTCGCAAACCGCGACCGCCCCTCGAAGCGGCCGAGGTTGCGGAAGACCTGGATCAAGGCCTCCTGCGCGCAGTCCCGGGCTTCCTCCGGGTCGGAGCCGCTCATCTGGTAGGCGATCTGATACACTTTCTTCTGGTAGCGCCGTATCAGCTGATCCACGGCTCCGGGGTCGTTTTCGCGCGCGCGGCGGACGAGTTCCTCCTCCTCCGCTGGGGGCAAAGGCCCGCTCGCTCCTGCACCGGGGTGCTCTGGCCGGGCCCGGGAAAGCGCCGGCGCGTCCATATCCGCGCTCGCACGGCGACCACCGTCCATCCTGACCGATGCCGCGTAAGGCTCGGCTTCTTCGCTGCGCATGGGAGTCTTTGGATTCACTGGCGATGACTATATCACCAATTGCCGCGCGTGCCAAAGACGAATCCGAATCCCGGTTCCGAAAAAGCGCCGGAGAAATAATAGGCTCCATCGTATCGGTCGCAATCCCCGCGGTAGTAGTTGCGATTGTAGTAGTAACGAGCCGGCGGACCATAGTGATAATTGCGATGGTATCGCGGCCCGTGATAGTAGTGGTATTGGTAAGGGGTATGACCCCAACCGGGGTTGCTATGTTGATACCCCTTATAGTGCGGCGCACTGGGGGAGTGGGAGTAACGGTTCGCGCCGCCCGCAAAAGCAAACCCGGTTCCGACCAACATCACTGCAGCAGCGATGATAAAATATTTCAAAAGGTTCCGTTTCATGGTCGTTCTCCAGTGGTAATTCGGTTGTGTTTGAATAAATTAGACGGATTGGGAATGGAAAAGGTTTACTCGCGGAAAAATCAGAAGGCCGTCAGTTTGCAGGTGGTTCGGAAGTTATAGCGGCCGGGGAGCGTGCAGGTCGATGCATGCCCCGCGGAGGGCCGTAGCCCCCCTAAGAGTGGAATTCAATGGAAATCAGGCGGCTTCCACCGTGGCTTTGACCAACTCGCCGAGAGCTTTCACGGCGGCCCAATCCCCTTTCACCTTCCCGACCTTCAGCACGGGCACCGCGGCGCGCGGTTCCGGGCCGCGGCTGGCGGGAGTGGGCCCGAAAAAGAGGCAGAACCAGCCGTTCGGGGCATGGTAGGCCAGATCTCCCACCTCCATGAGGTCGGTGGTTTTGCCGGGATAGCTGCCGAAGCCGGGCTGGGTGGTGCCGTAATATTCCTCGCCCCAGCGCGACCATTGGCACTCAATCGGCAGCGACTGCGCCATGGCTCTGCCGACGGGGGTGTCGAACAGCTCCCCTTTCAATTCGATCTTACCGATTCGAACGATGATGGATTTCGCCATCGCGCTCTCCCCCTGCATCGAATGCGAACTAAATGTCGTTCAAGGCGATGGGAGCAATCTCCACCTCCCGCAGACGCATGGCCTGGCGCCGGCGTCCATCATCGCCATAGGAGTCTAAACCGCGCCCGTTTTCAAGCTCAAAGCACGCCAGAGCAAGTTGCAGCGCATGATAGTCCACTTGCACCTCACCCCATCCCAGATAGTGCAATCGCTCGTTGGCCGTGGCCGGATCGACGTCCGGGTCCGTTGAAAGAAGTTTGAAGAGGGCCTTGAGGATGCTGCTCAGGCTGGATGGATCGGCGCCTCCTTTGACAAGTCGATCGAAAAGAAGCTGTTTGAATCTGCCATGAGACATTTCCTCAGTTGGGAAGAAACAGGGGGAAGCAACCAGATTGGATCTCAGTATATATCGGAAGATGTTGTGTGTCAACATAACTGGCCGCACTACCCGTGGGGGCTAAAACTGTTGTTGACAGAACCCCCAGTTTTGACTGAAGATAGGGGTAGTGTTCACGATTGCACTTCGTGCCTCCCATCATCCCCGTTCAAGCGGGGTTTTTTTATGAGTATCGCAAAACAGTGAAAACCGAAATCAGGGCCACATTGACGGCAATCGCGAGCGGCCTCCTGTTGACCGCCGCATTTCCCAAGATCGAGCTGCATGGGATGGCATGGGTGGCTCTGGTGCCGCTGCTGTGGGTGCTGAACGCCGTGCGTCCGGGTGAGGCCTTTCGACGCGGCCTCATTTTCGGGATCGCCCATTATCTCTCGCTGCTTTATTGGCTGGTCCCGACCATGGTCATATACGGACATCTCCCGGCCTATCTCAGTATGGCCATCCTGTTTCTTTTCGCCACCATTCTCAGCTTGCTATTCGTCGCCCCGATGGCATGCGGTTTAGCACTCGCCGGCCGGACAGCGACGCGGGTGCTTTTTATCTTTCCGGTTTTCTGG
>Ga0115027_10000133_pt1 | contig 10470 bp, 7 predicted proteins | sample Open_0915_D1_FD_83879 | JGI IMG/M metagenome (GOLD analysis project Ga0115027, IMG submission 83879) | Wetland microbial communities from Old Woman Creek Reserve in Ohio, USA - Open_0915_D1 | ecosystem: Environmental > Aquatic > Freshwater > Wetlands > Sediment ...
AGGTTCAGGCCGGTGAGTTGCGTCAGGCGATGCGAAAAGCTGACCGCGTAGCCCTGCTGGGTAACTGTGCCAGCCTCACTGACGATTCCGTCGAGCCCATTGGGCGCGCGTGTCAGTGGCTGGCTGTTGCTGCGATTGGCGATGAAGGTGATCGAATTGCGGCTGCCGTAAAACACCAGAGACAACTGTTGATTGCGCTGCACCTGGGGACGGTTGGTCAGATAGTTGTTTATCGCCTGGGCATTCGGTGCGACGCCCGCCTGATTCAGGAGGTTCCTGACGTAGGTATCGCGGTTGACCGGATCCGGAATGAGACTCGTGAATATCTGGAAGTACTGGTCGTAAACCGTTCCCAATCCCGTGTTAGTGAACTGATTCGGGATGAGAGAGACATCCTTGGTGTCGGTGTAGCGAATGCTGCTTAGCGGAAACCGATGGCTGAGAAGTACGTTGTGGCCGGTTCCGAAGAAGCGGTGTTCCCAGAATCCTGACGCCTGTGTGCGCTCGGTCGGGGTCCAGTCGAAACCGGCGCCGTAGGTGCCCTGGCTTTCATTGTCACGGGACTGATAGTTGTTGGATTCCCAGCCGCCACTGCCCGACAGGCGAAATTCCGGGAACAACCTGTAGCTCAGCAAGGCCCGGAGGCGAGTGTCGTCATACTCCTGCTCCGGCAAGAACCCTACCTGGCCGTCTACTTGGCTGTAAGTGGTGTTCTGTTGGCTGCCGTCGATGGCCCAATTGAGGTTCTGGAATCTCGTGTTTCCACGAATCTGCCCCAGCCATTGGGAAAGGGTGACGTTGGAAATCTCGCTGCTCCCGCTATTGGTGTACGAAGCGTTATAGCGAAGGAGATAATCAGCCGAGCCGCCCAACTGGCCTCTGATGTACGGAGAGACGGCATAGGTCTGGGTCTGGGTAGTATTCCCCGTATTATATATATTGCTCGCAGACTGCTGCCCGAACTGGTTGATGACTTGCTGCGAAATCTGCCCACTGAAGTCCACAAAGAGCCAGTTGTCGATCGCTTCGAGCGTACCGAATGCGTTGAGTGCACTTTGCGTCTGGTTGCCATTGTCGCCGGTTGAATAGAAGATGCCATTCAACTGGTAGTCAAGAAACATCTTCAGGCGGGCAGTTCTTGCATCGATACGAACGCCCGGCGACAACTCGGAAATAAGACCGCTCTGCTTGTTGGTCGAGGCCAGATTGATATTGTCGGTCATTGTTTCCGTCAGGCCAATGCGCGGAGCGATGGTCCATGCCCGTGCTGTACTGGTTTCGTCCGAAGCGGTGGCTTCCTGGACACCCAGATTGGGAACTGGTGCCGCACCAGGTACGTTGTCCCCGGATGGCGTTGCTATAGGCGTTATGAGCGATCCAGAGTCCTGGCCCATGACCGGTCCGACGACGCAGTAACAGAGGACGCCGGTGGTCGCCGCCAGCCAATTCGGTTTAGTCTTCATTCCCGTATCCGTATCCATAGGCATACCCGTATCCGTAGCGCTCGGTCGCCGGTTGCGTCGCCTGATTCAACACCATCATTTTGAGCGGGCAGTCCCGTATCGTTGTTAACGCCTCCATGACCGCCGCCTGTGCTGTTTCTGCTGCCTGAACGACAACGACAATCTGCCCCATGTGCGTCGCGAGTGTCCGAGCCTCGGTTGTCGCGAGCAGAGGTGGCGAGTCGAAGATTATGATCCGGTCCGGGTAGCGCTGCCCTATGTCATCGAGCAAGCGGATCATCGCATCGCTGGCCAGCAACTCGGTCGCGCGCGGATGCTGGGTTCCGCTCGGAAGGATGGAAAGCTTTTCGATGTTGGTGCGTAGCAGCACACCGGAGATGTCAAGAGAGTTTGCCGTAACCACATCGAGCAGGCCCTCTGCCGGGGGAAGGCCAAGCATGCTTAGTACGGACGGTCGTGCTACGTCGGCATCGACCAGCATTACCGTATTGTCCATTTCCATGGCGATGCTGATTGCCAGGTTGATCGCGGTGAAGGTCTTGCCTTCTCCGGGCAAGGCACTCGTGACCATGATCAGATTGCCACCATTGACGGGTGAGGTTCCCTTGTTCATGGCGTTGGCAATCAGGGGGCGCTTGATAACGCGGAACTCGCTGGCCAGCAGAGTTCGCGTCTGGCTCGGAACGAGGAGTCCGGAAGCCGCGATTGCATCGAGGTCAAGCTCCACTCGCTTTCCGGCAGAAGACGCCGTATCCGAAGGCGCAGCGTGACTGGAGTCCCCGGACGAATTCGCGTCACGATGGGTTGCCTGGCGACGCCGCTGTGCGGCAGCCGAGTCGCGGGCTGACGATGGAGGAGGGAACTCGGCGGTTCTGTCCTCGGGCAATTCGACTCCTGCCTGCCGCAGTTGCTCCAGTCGCTTGGCTGCTTGTTCAATAAGGCTCATCGATTTTCCTCAGGCAGCGCGATCAGAAAGGTAGGTGAGTACTGCAATGCCAACTGCGAACACGGTCACGAGAGCAGTACCTGCAAGAAGAAATCGGGTAAGGCTTGCACGTTCCTGCAGGCGGCGGCTTTCATTTTGAAGAAGCGAAACTATGCCCAATACAGGCAGACCGGTCTCATCACGCAATGACTTGCCATCGAAAAACACCGGGCGCAACTGGCTGGCCGCCAAGGCCGCAAGGAAACCGCCGGCAATGGCGAGCAGCAATCCGAGCGGCAGCAGAAGCAGACGATTGGGAGCTACCGGTCTCGAGGAGGCGCGCGGCGGATCGATTACGCGAAAATCGACGATTCCCGCGACTGATTCGAGATCGCCGGTCAGTTCTGCTGACTCGCGACGGGTAGCAAGCTGCTCGTAGTTCTTCTTGTGGATCTCATAGTCGCGATTCAGTTGCACCAATTCTGTCTCGAGTTGCGGCTGGAATTTCATGAATTCCTTTGTCCGCTTGTATCTTGACTCATACTCGGCAACCCTGGTCCGCAGCGAGGCGACATTGGCTTCAGCCTCGCCCAGTGACACCTTGAGTTGCTGATAGACCGGATTGTTGCTGATTCCCGCGCCAGGATTCGCGGCTGCAAATTGTCGCCGAGCCAGAATCTCCTTCCGCTTCTGCTCTTCCAGATCCTGGATGAGGCGCCGTGTTCCGATCACGTCAGGATGCTTATCGGTGTATTTCTGCAGTAGCGTGTCGAGATTGCGTTTCTGGGCTTCGATGCGGCCGTCGATCTCAGGGAGGGATATGCTTGCGTCGGCACCCGGCGATTCCGGAAGGAGTACGGGTTCATCCCCGACGATCTGGCGGCGCAGCGCATCTCTGGAGTTCTCCGCTTCGCGCAGTTCGAGCCGTGATTTCTGAAGCAATGCTGCGATGTCTCCCAAGCGTTCCATGCTGCCCTTGCCGTCGGCGGTCTCGAACTCGACGTTGCGCAACTTGAACTCCTTCAGCCTGTTTTCTGCTTCCCTGAGCTTGTTTTCAGAGTGGCGAATCTGTTCGTCAATGAATTTGCGGGCAGCATCGGAGTCCTGGCGTTTGTCACCAAGACTTGATTCGACAAAGATCGAGAGGAGAGACTGGACTACCTTTTGCGCTACTGCCGGGTCGGTGTTGCGGTAGGAGATTGTGTAGATGTTGTCCCGGTTGGTACTCTTGATCTCCAGCGTTTTCGTCAGGTTTTCTATCAGGGCTTCCCGGGCCGCTTTGCTTTGGACGCCGAGATCCATGTCCGCCATGCGAACCACTTTCTCAACATTGGGGCGACTGATGAGGGTCCGGCTCAACATCATCACCTGTTGTTCTACATTCGGCTGAACGGCCAGTCCGGACATCAGGGGCTTGAGTATTGACTGCGTGTCAAGCGATATTCTCGCGGAAGCCTCATATCTGTCGGGAATGCTGACAATGATGCCGGCCGCAATGGCGCCAAACAACCATGCACCAAGCATTCCAAGGCGACGGTGCTTCCAGGTCGCGCGCAGAATGGTCGTAGCCTGACGAAGGATTTCTTCCATCAATTTTGGTCCGAGCTAGGGAGTCGCCAAGGGGTTAGAGTGCCCCCGGCGAATCCTGACGTGTTACGAGATGATGCGCTGGCCTGTTTCAGAACCAACTCTGCGGGATGATCAGAATGTCGCCCGGCTTCATCTCTACATTGGCAGACACATCGCCACGCTTGATCAGATCCTTGAGGCGGACACTGTATTGGGCGTTTTTTTCCGAAGTGCGCAGAATGCTTGCCCGGTTGCCATCGGCAAACTCGGTCATTCCACCGACGGCGATCATCACGTCAAGCGCAGTCATTTTCTGCTTGTAAGGAAGAGTTTGCGGCTTGGCGGCCTCGCCCACGACGCGAACCTGTTCGCTATATGGGCCGACAAAGCCGGTCACGATTACGGTGACGACAGGATCGCGAATGAACTTGCCAAGTTCCTTCTCGATGTCGCGCGCGAGGGTTGTTGGGTTCTTGTCCATGGCGTCAAGATCGTCGATGAGCGGTGCGGAAACCTTTCCATCCGGGCGTACGGGTACCGTCATGGACAGTTCCGGATTTCGCCAGACCACAATGTTCAGGTTGTCTCCCGGCCCGATCTTGTAGTTGTAATCAGGCGCAGCAGCGACCTCAGGGGCCGGCGGATAGCTGCTGGCACATGAGGCCAGCACCAGAATCGAAAGTCCGGTCACAAGCCATTTGGTGCCGGAAGAAACAACGGAACGAATCGTAATCATGGTTTTCCCCCACTCAGGTCGCAGAAATATCCAGCCGAACAAACGTCAATCGCAGATGATAAACGAATTGTGGCAAGCATAATGCCAGAGGCGCGAAGGATACCGGAACTATTTCACGGTTGCCAACAAGCGATTCGATTTGTGGGCATGTGATCGCCGCTCTGATCTGGCGAGATCCATTACAATTGCCCGCTGTCGGCTATTGGCGGCACGGCGCCCATCCTTCGGCTTCCATTGGCGAGGTTATCTTGGAACTTCTTCCTGTTGTTCTCTCTGGTGGTTCGGGCACTCGCCTGTGGCCCATATCACGTGAAAAATACCCAAAGCAGCTGTTGCCGCTCGTGGGTGATCTCTCGATGTTGCAGGATACCGTCAGGCGTCTGGACGGTTTCCCGGGGCTCCTCGATCCGCTGGTTGTCTGCAACGAGGAGCATCGCTTTGTGGTCGCCGAGCAGGTGCGCATTCTCGGCAAACAGACCAGCATCATTCTTGAACCGTTCGGCCGCAATACCGCACCGGCGCTGACGCTGGCAGCGTTGTGGGCCACGCGGGACAACTCGGACGCGGTACTCGCGGTCATGCCGGCCGATCATGTGATTGCACGACCCGAGATATTTCGCGAGGCCGTGGGTAATGCGGCCAGGTTGGCCGAGACGGGTATGGCGGTAACCTTCGGCATCACGCCGGACTGTCCCGAGACGGGTTACGGGTATATCAGGAAGGGCTCACCCTTGGGAAGCGAATCGGCAGCCTGCCATCTTGCCGGTTTTGTCGAGAAGCCGGATCGTGCAACGGCTCAGCGCTATCTGGACTCGGGCGATTTTCTCTGGAACAGCGGGATTTTCGTGATGCTGGCGTCGACCTGGATTGCCGCGCTGGCGATCGCCCGGCCCGATATTCTTGCCGCCTGCCGGGCAGCCTTGGCCGGTGCCGCAGCGGATGGCGATTTCGTGCGGGTCGACCGCTCCGCCTTCGCGCAGTGCCCGTCGGACTCGATCGACTATGCCGTCATGGAGCGGCTGACGACCGGGCAGGCGGGGTTGCCGAAAGGTGCCGTGATACCGCTCGCTGCCGGATGGTCGGATGTTGGCGCCTGGGATGCGCTGTGGAAGGTGCTTCCGAAATGCGATGCCGGGAACGCAATCCGCGGCGATGTGCTGCTTGAAGATTGCCGGAATACGCTGGCCTTTTCCGGAAGCCGGCTGGTTGCCTGCGTCGGTCTCAGCAACCTGGTGGTGGTGGAAACCGACGATGCGGTGCTGGTCGTGCATCACGATTCGACTCAGGACGTAAAGAAGATTGTCGATCGACTGAAGGCCGAAGAGCGCAGCGTCGCCCAGTGGCATCGCAAGGTATACCGGCCGTGGGGCTGGTACGACGGGGTCGATTCCGGCGAGCGCTTCCAGGTCAAGCGGATCGGCGTCAAGCCGGGCGCATCGCTCTCCCTGCAGATGCACCATCATCGGGCGGAGCACTGGATCGTTGTCAGCGGAACGGCCAAGGTGACGCGTGGCGACGAGGTATTCCTGGTCTCGGAAAACCAGTCGACCTATATTCCGCTCGGCGTCAGGCACCGTCTGGAGAATCCGGGGAAGGTCGCGCTCGAAATGATCGAGGTGCAGTCCGGCACCTATCTCGGTGAAGACGACATCGTCCGCTTCGAGGATAACTACGGGCGCAGCTGATCAGTCGAAGAGCAGGGCGGCGGCCACCTTGCGCCCCTCGGCGGCAAGAATGTTGTAGGTCCGGCAGGCAGCCTGCAGGTCCATCACTTCGAGACCGATACCGGCCGGCGCGAAGGCGCGCATCAGAGCACCGGCGGGGAAGCGCTGGCGATTGCCGGTGCCCAGCAGAATGATCTCGGTTCCTAGTTCGAACAGTTTCTGCATGTCGCCTTCGGCAAGAGTCGCAGGTGTCGCGGTCGACCACTCGAAAACAATCGATTCGGGCAAGACAATAAGGTTTCTTGCATATTTTTCCTGGTTGACCGCAACAAAGTCTTCACCGTAGGCGGTGAAGATGTTGAGTCCGGCGGTATTGGAAAGATGAAGTTTCACTCTGGTATCTGCCCGAAAAGCCCGCCGAAATTGCGGTGCACCATGCGATAAAGTAGGATTATACCTTTTCGCCTCCAGCACACCGAACTTGCCCGTCATGAGAGACTTTCCCCGCATCGAGCGCCTGCCGCCCTACGTCTTCAACATCACTGGCGAGTTGAAGATGGCGGCGCGCCGTCGCGGCGAGGACATCATCGACATGAGCATGGGCAATCCGGACCAGCCGACGCCGCAGCACATCACGGACAAGCTGGTCGAGGCGGCTTTGCGCGAGAATACCCACGGCTATTCCATCTCCAAGGGCATCCCAAGGCTGCGCAAGGCGATTTGCGACTGGTACAGCCGCCGCTATGAGGTTGAATTCGACCCGGAATCTGAAGCGATCGTCACGATCGGTTCCAAGGAAGGCCTAGCCCACCTGATGCTCGCCACGCTGGATCGCGGCGATACGGTCCTGGTACCCAATCCGAGCTACCCGATCCACATTTACGGTGCGATCATTGCCGGGGCGGATATCCGCTCGGTGCGCATGACCCCCGATGTCGACTTTTTCGACGAATTGCAGCGTGGGATCAAGGAATGCACGCCCAAGCCGAAGATGATGATTCTCGGCTTCCCGAGCAACCCGACGGCGCGTTGCGTCGAACTTGAGTTCTTTGAGCGCGTCATTGCGCTGGCCAAGCAGCATGACATTCTTGTCGTCCATGACCTGGCCTATGCGGATATCGTCTTCGATGGCTGGAAGGCGCCTTCCATCATGCAGGTGCCGGGCGCCCGCGACGTCGCCGTCGAGTTCTTCACGATGTCGAAGAGCTACAATATGGCCGGCTGGCGTGTCGGCTACATGGTCGGCAATAAGGAGCTTGTCTCCGCGCTGGCGCGAATCAAGAGCTACCACGATTACGGCACCTTCACGCCCATCCAGGTAGCTTCGATCATTGCGCTCGATGGCAACCAGGCTTGTGTCGAGGAAGTCCGGGCCATGTACCAGAACCGCCGGGATGTGCTGGCCAAGGGCCTGCATGAGGCGGGCTGGATGGTCGAGGTGCCGAAGGCGTCGATGTACATCTGGGCGAAGATTCCCGAAGCCTATGCCGCGATGGGTTCGCTGGAATTCGCCAAGAAGCTGCTGGCGGAGGCCAGGGTGGCCGTCTCGCCCGGGGTCGGATTCGGCGAATATGGCGACGACCATGTGCGCTTTGCGCTGATCGAGAATGAAGCGCGGATCCGCCAGGCCATTCGCGGCATCAAGGACATGTTCCGGAAGGATGGATTGCTCTAATGAAGCCAGTCAGGAAGTCGGCCAAACTCGCCAACGTCTGCTACGACATCCGCGGCCCGGTGCTGCAGAAGGCCAAGCAGATGGAGGAGGAGGGCCACAAGATCATCAAGCTCAACATCGGCAATCTGGCCGCGTTCGGCTTCGACTCGCCCGAGGAAATCCGCCAGGACATCATCCGCAACCTGCCCAGTGCCGCCGGCTATACCGATTCGAAGGGAATCTTTTCGGCGCGCAAGGCGATCATGCATTACTGCCAGCAGAAGCGCATCAAGGGTGTGACGCTGGAAGATATCTATGTCGGCAACGGCGTCTCGGAACTCATCGCCATGGCGATGAATGCGCTCCTCAACGATGGTGACGAAGTGCTCGTTCCGGCGCCGGATTACCCGCTGTGGACGGCGGCGATCAGCCTGTCCGGCGGGACACCGAAACACTACCTGTGCGACGAGAACAATGGCTGGTTGCCCGACCTCGCCGACATTCGCAGCAAGATCAGCCGGCGAACGCGAGCCATCGTCATCATCAATCCCAACAATCCGACCGGCGCGCTCTACCCCGATGAGTTGCTTCGGGAAATCATCGACATCGCCCGCAAGCACCAACTGATCATCTATTCAGACGAGATCTACGACAAGGTCCTGTACGACGGTGCCAGGCACACGGCGATCGGGTCGCTGTCGGAAGATGTTCTGACCATCACCTTCAACGGCCTGTCGAAAAACTACCGTTCCTGCGGCTACCGTGCCGGCTGGATGGTGGTTTCCGGCGACAAGCGTCACGCCCAGGATTACATCGAAGGTCTCGACATGCTGGCCTCGATGCGCCTGTGCGCCAATGCGCCGGGTCAGCATGGCATCCAGACGGCGCTTGGCGGCTACCAGAGCATCGACGACTTGGTCGCGGAAGGCGGGCGCATGCGCCGCCAGCGCGATGTGGCTTACGAACTGATCAGCGCCATCCCTGGTGTCACCTGCGTCAAGCCGAAGGCCACCCTGTACATGTTTCCGCGCCTCGATCCCAAGGTCTATCCGATCAAGGACGACCAGCAGTTCATTTCCGAGCTGTTGCAGGAGGAAAAGGTCCTGCTGGTTCAGGGCAGTGGTTTCAACTGGCCGCATCCCGATCATTTCCGCCTGGTTTTCCTGCCGCACGAGGATGACCTTCGGGAGGCCATTGGCCGGATCGCCCGTTTTCTTGAAAATTATCGCAAGCGTCATTCAACCTGAGCAAATTCCGAACATGAAACCTATCAACGTTGGCCTCATCGGCATCGGCACCGTCGGCGGTGGCACGTGGACCGTTCTCAAGCGCAATGCGGAAGAAATCACCCGTCGCGCCGGCCGTCCGATTCGCATCACGGCCGTGGCCGACAGGAACATCGAACTGGCCAGGCAGCTCACCGGCGGCGAAGCGCGCATCACCGACGACGCGTTCGCGCTGGTCAATGATCCAGAGATCGACATCATCGTCGAACTGATCGGCGGTTACGGCGTGGCCCGGGAAGTGGTCATGCAGGCCATCGCCAGCGGCAAGCACGTGGTCACCGCCAACAAGGCACTGCTTGCGGTGCATGGCACCGAAATCTTCACAGCCGCCCAGGAAAAGGGGGTCATGGTCGCCTTCGAGGCGGCAGTGGCCGGCGGCATCCCTATCATCAAGGCGCTGCGCGAGGGTCTGACGGCCAACCGAATCGAGTGGGCAGCCGGCATCATCAACGGCACGACCAACTTCATCCTGTCGGAAATGCGCGACAAGGGTCTCTCATTCGGTGACGTGCTCAAGGAAGCCCAGCGTCTCGGTTACGCCGAAGCCGATCCGACCTTTGACATCGAGGGTGTCGACGCCGCGCACAAGGCAACGCTGATTTCGGCGATTGCCTTCGGCATTCCGGTGCAGTTCGACAAGTCTTACGTCGAAGGCATCACCAAACTCGAAGCCTCGGACATCCGCTACGCAGAGCAACTCGGCTATCGCATCAAGCTGCTCGGGATCGCCAAGCGCCGCAGCAACGGCGTCGAGCTGCGTGTCCATCCGACCCTGATTCCGGCCAAGCGCCTGCTGGCCAACGTCGAAGGGGCGATGAATGCCGTCATGGTCAAGGGAGACGCCATCGGCACAACCCTCTATTATGGCAAGGGCGCCGGCGCCGAGCCGACCGCGTCCGCCGTCATTGCCGATCTGGTCGACGTCACCCGCCTGGCCACCGCCGATGCAGCGCACCGCGTGCCGCACCTGGCGTTCCAGCCGGACGCCATGTCGAGCCTGCCGATCCTGCCGATGAGCGAGGTCGAGACCGGCTACTACCTGCGCTTGCGGGTCGAGGACAAACCGGGCGTGCTGGCCGATGTCACGCGCATCCTGGCTGACCAGGGCATCTCGATCGACGCCATGCTGCAGCGCGAGCCGGCCGAAGGCGAGGGTGAAACCGACATCATCAT
>Ga0115027_10000134_pt1 | contig 10451 bp, 6 predicted proteins | sample Open_0915_D1_FD_83879 | JGI IMG/M metagenome (GOLD analysis project Ga0115027, IMG submission 83879) | Wetland microbial communities from Old Woman Creek Reserve in Ohio, USA - Open_0915_D1 | ecosystem: Environmental > Aquatic > Freshwater > Wetlands > Sediment ...
AGTCAGGGAGATCTTTGGCGGGCACCATGCGGTTCCGGTGACCGTCGACAACGTGCTTGGCATCCTGTCGCTCGTCTTCTGGGCGATGACCATCACGGTCTCGCTCAAATACGTCCTCTTCATCACCCGCGCCGACAACCGGGGCGAGGGCGGCATCATGGCCCTGACAGCGCTGGCGTTGCGCACGGCCAACCCGTCGCCACGGCTGCTCTGGCTGCTTTCGGCACTCGGCATTTTCGGCGCCGCGCTGTTCTATGGCGATGCCGTGATCACCCCGGCGATGTCGGTACTGGGGGCCGTCGAAGGGCTCAAGGTGGTCACGCCGCTACTCGAACCCTACATTCTGCCGATTGCCATCGTCATCCTGGCCCTGCTTTTCCTGTTTCAGCGCCGCGGCACAGCGGCCGTCGGGGCACTGTTCGGCCCGGTGATGCTGCTCTGGTTCATAACGCTCGGGGTGCTCGGGCTGTGTCAGGTGATCGAGCACCCGGCAGTGCTGCGAGCGATGAATCCCTGGTATGCGATTGCCTTTATCGCTGAACACAGAGGCCTCGCCTTTCTGGCTCTGGGGTCGGTGGTACTGGCGATCACCGGTGGCGAGGCGCTGTACGCCGACATGGGTCATTTCGGTCGGCGGGCGATCAAATGGGCCTGGTTCGTCGCCGTCTTTCCGCTGCTGTACCTCAACTACCTTGGCCAGGGGGCGCTGATCCTCCACAATCCGAAGGCGCTCGATAACCCATTTTTTCTGATGATGCCGAGCGAGAACCTGCTGCTCCCGCTGGTCGTCCTGGCCACCGCCGCAACGGTGATCGCTTCGCAGGCAGTGATTTCCGGCGCGTTTTCGCTCACCAGCCAGGCCATGCAACTGGGCTACTGCCCACGCCTTCAGGTGAAGTTCACTTCGGAACATGCAAAGGGCCAGATCTACATCCCGAACATCAACTGGTTGCTCCTGTTTGCAGTCATCGTCGTCGTGCTGGGGTTTGGCTCGTCTTCCAATCTGGCGTCCGCCTACGGCATCGCCGTGACCCTGACCATGATGATTGACACCATACTGGCTTTCGTCGTGGTCCGTTCGCTATGGAAATGGAACTGGACGTACGCCGCGATCTTCCTGGTGTTCTTTGTTGTCGTCGACCTTGCCTTCTTCCTCGCCAACGTCACCAAGATCCCCGACGGAGGTTGGTTCCCTCTGGCGGTGGGTGCTTCCATCTGCGTGTTGCTTTCCACCTGGCGATTGGGTCGCCGGTTGCTGACGGAACGACAGAGCGAGCGGGCGATACCGCTCGACGCCTTCATTGCGAGTCTGGCCGTGGACGGTCCGCAACGCGTCGACGGGACAGGCGTCTTCCTGACCGCAAACCCGCAAGGAGTGCCGCGGGCCATGCTGCACAACCTCAATCACAACAAGGTCCTGCACCGGCGCGTCGTGGTGCTGAATGTCATCACCGAAGACGTTCCTCATGTCCCCGAGCGCGAGCGCGTGCGCGCCGAAGCGCTCCCCGACGGGTTTCATCGCGTCATCGTTCGCTACGGCTTCAAGGACGATCCCGACCTGCCGCGCGCTCTGGAACTGTGCGGGGAACTCGGCCTGCATTTCGACCTGATGGAGACCTCGTTCTTTCTCGGCCGCGAGACGGTTGTCGGGCTGCCCCTCGCTCAGCATTCGCGCATGGCGCACTGGCGGCAGGTTCTGTTCAACTGGATGTTCCGCAACGCCGACACGGCGACGGCCTTCTTCAAGATCCCTCCCAACCGCGTCGTCGAGCTTGGGGCGCAGGTTGAGCTTTGATACCTGACAGCGAACGTTTCCACCTTTCCCAACGCGGACATTGCAAATTTGCTCCTGCACATTGCCGTATGCCGCATTGACAGCAACTCTCAGGCACGTGATACTTCGCTGAAGCTCGTTGAATTTCCCGTCGTCTGAATTGTTCCCAACACACTTGCCGTGATTCGAGCAGCGCGCATGCCTGCCTCGGTCATCATAAGGGGATTGCATGTTCCAGATTCGTATTCACGGACGCGGCGGCCAAGGTGTCGTCACTGCTGCTGAAATGTTGTCCATCGCAGCATTTGAAGAGGGGCGCCATGCCCAGGCGTTTCCCAGTTTTGGCTCCGAACGCACCGGTGCGCCGGTGGTTGCGTTTTGCCGCATTGCCGACCACGAAATCCGGTTGCGTGAACCGATCATGGAACCCGACGCACTGGTCATTCAAGATCCCACCTTGCTGCATCAGGTCGACGTATTCGCCGGCCTGAAAAAGGGCGGCTACATTTTGATCAATACCAACAAAAGTTTCGAGGAGCTCGGCCTGGCTGACTATGTACGCGACTGGCCGGCTGACCGGTTGCTCACCGTCTCAGCCACTGACATTGCGAGAAAGCATGTCGGGCGGCCCGTTCCCAACGTACCGCTGCTCGGCGGCTTCGCTGCGGCCTCCGGACTGATCCAGCTCGAATCGGTGATAAAGGCGATCCATAGGAAATTCGGCGGCAAGATCGCTGAAGGCAACATCGCCGCCGCCACTGAAGCCTTCAACACTGTGCGGGCAGCAATCGACGAAGCAAAGCGAAAGGAAGACGCCCATGCTTAAGCAAACCGAAGGCTCCCACGCGGTTGCCGAAGCCGTTGCCCTTTGCCGGCCGGAGGTGATCTGCGCCTATCCGATCTCGCCACAAACCCACATCGTCGAAGGCATCGGCGAAATGGTCAAGTCGGGCGAACTGAAAGACTGCGAATTCATCAATGTCGAATCCGAATTCGCCGCAATGTCAGTCGCGATTGGCTCGTCTGCCGGCGGTGCGCGCACCTATACCGCCACGGCCTCGCAGGGATTGCTCTTCATGGTCGAGGCCGTTTACAACGCGTCCGGCTTGGGGCTGCCGATTGTGATGACGGTGGCCAACCGCGCCATCGGCGCGCCGATCAATATCTGGAACGACCATTCCGATTCGCTCTCGCAGCGCGATTGCGGCTGGATTCAACTCTTCGCCGAAACCAATCAGGAAGCGCTTGACCTGCACATCCAGGCGTTCAAGCTGGCCGAAGAACTCTCCATGCCGGTGATGGTGTGCATGGATGGCTTCATCCTGACCCATGCCTACGAGCGGGTGGATATTCCCACGCAGGCGCAGGTGGATAGATTCCTGCCGCCTTACGAGCCCCGCCAGGTGCTCGACCCGGCTGAACCTGTGTCGATCGGTGCCATGGTCGGTCCCGAGGCGTTCATGGAAGTCCGCTACCTTGCACACGCCAAGCAGATGCAGGCGCTTGAACGCATCCCGCAACTGGCCAAGGAATTCGAGGCGTGCTTCGGACGCGACTCCGGAGGACTGATCCGCGGCTACAAGACCGAAGACGCAGAAACCATAGTCATCGCCATGGGTTCTTTGCTTGGCACGATCAAGGACACGGTAGACGCCATGCGTGAAGCTGAACATGGCGGGCACAAGATCGGTGTGCTTGGCATTACCAGCTACCGTCCCTTCCCCTTGGCCGCTGTTGCAGCGGCACTAAAAAACTGCAAGCGTTTTGTCGTGCTGGAAAAAAGCCTCGCCGTTGGAATTGGCGGAATTGTCGCGACCGACGTGCGCATGGCAGTTACCGGCATGGGGCTGAAGGGCTACACGGTAGTCGCCGGTCTTGGTGGCCGCGCCATTACCGTCAAGTCGCTGACCACACTGTTCGAGAAAGCCTGCCGCGAAGAACTTGATCTGGTGAGCTTTCTTGACCTCGACTGGAAGGTGGTCAACAAGCAGCTCGAACGTGAGCGTACGACGCGCCGTTCGGGTCCGGCAGCCGAAAGCATGCTGCGCGACGTCGGCGTTATTGCCGCCCGTATTGGTTGAGGATATCTATAATGAGCTTCCAGCCCCTCCATTTCTACCAGACCGGCACCTTCACCATCGGCAACCGTCTGCTCGGCGAAGAAGACCGGACCGTGCAGGCTGGCATCCGCCGCACCAATTCGCTCAATTCGGGACACCGCGCCTGCCAGGGCTGCGGGGAAGCACTCGGCGCGCGATTCGCCATCGATGCGGCAATGAATGCCGCCCGCGGCCGTCTGATCGCGGCCAATGCCACGGGTTGCCTCGAGGTCTTCTCGACACCCTACCCCGAGACTTCGTGGCAGATCCCGTGGATTCACTCCTTGTTCGGCAACACCGCCGCAGTCGCCACCGGCATCGCTGCGGCGATCAAGGTGAAAAAACAGAAAGGCGAGATGGTGATGTACGCGTCGTTGCCCAGGGCGGCGACGGCGGTACCACCGATATCGGCTTCGGCTGTCTGTCCGGGATGTTCGAGCGCAACGACGACGTCCTGTATATCTGCTACGACAACGGCGGCTACATGAACACCGGCGTTCAGCGCAGTTCGGCCACCCCACCGGCAGCCCGTACGGCGACCACCATGCCGGTCGGTCCGGAACCCGGAAATGCGTTCGGCCAGGGCAAGTTCGTCCCGGCAATCGCCATGGCGCACGAGATTCCCTATGTCGCGACGGCCACCGTCGCAGGGCTGCACGACCTCGAATACAAGGTTACCAAGGCCATGGGCATGCGTGGCGCACGCTACATCCACATCCTGGTGCCCTGCCCGCTCGGCTGGGGCGCGGCGTCGCAGGACACCATCCGACTGGCGCGCCTGGCCAAGGAGACCGGCATTTTTCCGGTTTTCGAAGCTGAACATGGTGAAGTCACCGGCGTCCTGAAAATTCGCCGGAAGCAGCCGGTCGAGGAGTATCTGCGACTGCAGAAGCGCTATGCCCACCTGTTCGGCAAGACGCCGGCAGTGGCAACGATCGCCCGCCTGCAAGCGGCGGCCGACAAGAACATCCGCAAGTACGGACTGCTCGACCAGGAGGCGAACTGATGGAAAAGCCCTTTGCCATAACCCTAGACCCGGGTTCTTCGCTGGCCAACCACACGGGCTCGTGGCGCACGTCACGGCCGGTGTACGTTAACCGCCTGCCGCCGTGCAACAAGCAGTGCCCGGCCGGCGAGGACATCCAAGGCTGGTTGTTCCACGCCGAATCCGGCGACTACGAAAGCGCCTGGCGGCACCTGACGAAGGACAACCCCTTCCCGGCCATCATGGGGCGCGTCTGCTACCACACCTGCGAAGGGGCCTGCAATCGTGGCAACTTAGATGAACCCGTCGGCATCAATTCGGTGGAGCACTTTCTCGGAGATGAGGCACTCAAGCGCGGCTGGAAACTGACGGCCCCGACAAGCGAGTCAGGCAAACATGTTCTGGTGGTCGGCGCTGGCCCCTCGGGCATGTCGGCAGCCTATCACCTGCGCCGGCTCGGTCACCGGGTCACCGTCCATGAGGCGGGTCCGCTGCTCGGTGGCATGATGCGCTTCGGCATCCCCAAGTACCGCCTGCCGCGTGACATCCTGGAAGCGGAAATGCAGCGCGTCGTCGACCTCGGCGTACGCGTGGAATTGAACAGCAAGGTCGAGAACATCCTGGAGACCATGCAGGCCGGCAAGTTCGACGCGGCCTTCCTGGCCGTCGGCGCGCACATCGGCAAGCGCGCGATGATTCCGGCGGGTGACGCTGCCAAAGTCATCGATGCGGTTTCGCTGCTGCGCAGCATGGAGGGCGAAGAAAAGCCCATGCTCGGCCGTCGTGTCGTCGTCTATGGCGGCGGCAATACAGCCATCGACGTCGCCCGGACCGCCAAGCGCATGGGCGCCGAACCGCTGATCGTCTACCGCCGCACGCGCGACAAGATGCCGGCGCACGATTTTGAGGTCGAAGAGGCCATGCAGGAAGGCATCATGGTCAAGTGGCTGTCCACCATCAAGCAGGCCGACGAATCGTCACTGACCATCGAAAAGATGGCCCTCGACAGCAACGGCTTTCCCCAGCCGACCGGCGAGTTCGAGACCATCGAAGCCGACTCGCTGGTGCTCGCGCTCGGGCAGGACGTCGATCTCGGCCTCCTCGAAGGCGTTCCCGGCTTGCAGGTGAGTGGCGGGGTGGTACAGGTCGCAGCCAACATGATGACCGGCCATCCGGGGATCTTCGCCGGCGGCGACATGGTCCCGGCCGAACGCAATGTCACGGTCGGCATCGGTCATGGCAAGAAGGCAGCACACCATATCGATGCCTGGTTGCGCGGCGAGGAGTACGTGCCAGCGCCACAACACGACGTCGCGACTTTCGAGAACCTCAACACCTGGTACTACACCGATGCGCCAAAAACCGTACGCCCAATGCTGGACGTCATTCGCCGTCAGTCAACCTTCGATGAAGTCCAGGGCGGACTCGACGAGACCAATGCCCTGTTTGAAGCCCGCCGCTGCCTTTCCTGCGGCAACTGCTTCGAATGCGACAACTGCTATGGTGTCTGTCCGGACAACGCGGTGATCAAACTCGGCCCCGGCAAGCGCTTCAAGTTCAATTACGACTATTGCAAGGGTTGCGGCATGTGTGTGGCTGAATGTCCCTGTGGAGCCATCAAGATGGAGACAGAAGAGATCTGATTGCTGTGCAGCAAGCCCCGGCGCCCCTGACCTTTTTCATCGGCGCAAACAATACGTGACCCGGCGTAGTTGGCCGGGTCACCAAATCTGGGGGCTCTTCGGGCGTGCCGTTCGAGGTGTCCTTTCCTTGTTCCCTCATCCGCGAGGTATGTATGTCAACTGAAGCAAAGAACGTTTATGTATTTGGTGCCGCCCGAACCGACGGCGACGCCAAGATGAAGAATCTGCTCGGCGGCAAGGGCGCCAACCTGGCCGAAATGTGCCGTCTGGGGATCCTGGTGCCGCCCGGTTTCACGATTACCACCGAAGTCTGCACGGTCTACAGCGAACAAGGCCCGGAGGGGGTGGTAAACCTGATCAAGGCCGACGTCCTGCAGGGCGTCGCTTTCGTCGAACAGGAGATGGGCAAGAAATTCGGCGACGCGTCGGATCCGTTGCTGCTTTCGGTGCGCTCGGGCTCGCGCGCGTCGATGCCGGGCATGATGGACACCATTCTCAATCTCGGTCTCAATGACGAGGCGGTGGTTGGCCTGGCACGCAAGGCCAACAACGAGCGCTTTGCCTGGGACTCGTACCGCCGCTTCGTGCAGATGTACGGGGACGTGGTCATGGGCCTCAAACCGGTCTCGAAAGAGGAGCACGATCCCTTCGAAGTGGTCATCGACATGCTCAAGGAGAAGAAGGGCGTGCAGCTCGACACCGAGCTCGACACCGAGGACCTCAAAGAACTCGTTCTGCGTTTCAAGGGGCTGATTCGTGCCCGCGTCGGCCGCGAGTTCCCGACCGATCCCTGGGAACAGCTCTGGGGTGCGGTGATGGCGGTGTTCCAGAGCTGGAACAACGACCGCGCCAAGGTCTATCGCGAGCTGAACGACATTCCCGACTCCTGGGGTACGGCAGTCAACGTCCAGGCGATGGTCTTCGGCAATCTTGGCGACCATAGCGGCACCGGCGTCGCTTTCACGCGCGATGCGGGTACCGGAGAAGATCTGTTCAACGGCGAATTCCTCATAAACGCGCAAGGCGAAGACGTGGTCGCCGGCACTCGCACGCCGCAACAAGTCACTCTCGAAGGCTCGCGGCGCTGGGCGCAACTGGCACTGGTCAGCGAAGAAGAGCGCCGCAGCAAGTTCCCGTCGCTAGAGGAACTGATGCCGGAGATCTACCAGCAGCTCCTGCAGGCCGAGACCAAGCTCGAGAATCACTACAGGGACATGCAGGACGTCGAGTTCACGATCCAGGAAGGCCGCCTGTGGATGCTGCAGACGCGCAACGGCAAGCGTACTGGCGCGGCCATGGTGCGCATCGCCATGCAGATGCTCAAGCAGGGCATGATCGACGAGAAAGAGGCGCTGCGGCGGGTTGACCCCGAGCGTTTGAACGAACTCCTGCACCCCGTCTTCGACCCGGCAGCGATCAAGAAGGCACGTTCGATCGCGCACGGCCTGCCGGCATCGCCGGGCGCAGCCAGCGGCCAGATCGTCTTCTTTGCCGACGAAGCCGAGGAATGGGTCAGAAAGGGCAAGGCCGTGATCCTGGTGCGCCAGGAGACCTCGCCCGAAGACCTGCGCGGGATGAGCGTCGCCAAGGGGATTCTCACCGCCCGTGGTGGCATGACCTCGCACGCGGCAGTCGTCGCGCGTGGCATGGGCAAGTGCTGCATCTCGGGTGCCGGTGCGGTGCGTGTCGACTACCACGGGCGCACGATGACGATCGGCGAACAGGTCTATCAGGAAGGCGACTGGATTTCGCTCGACGGCTCGACCGGTGAAGTCTACGAGGGCCAGGTGCCGACCAAGGAAGCCGAACTCACCGGCGACTTTGGCGCGCTGATGGAGCTGACCGACCGCTACAAGCGCCTCGGCGTTCGCGCCAATGCCGACACCCCGGATGACGCCAAGGCCGCACGCAATTTCGGCGCCAAGGGCATCGGGCTGTGCCGCACCGAGCACATGTTCTTCGAAGGCGACCGCATCAAGGCGGTTCGCGAGATGATTCTCGCCGAAGATGAAGCCGGCCGTCGCCGCGCGCTCGCCAAGCTGCTGCCGATGCAGCGCGGTGACTTCGAAGGCCTGTTCCGCGAGATGAACGGCCTGCCGGTCACCATCCGCCTGCTCGACCCGCCGCTGCACGAGTTCGTCCCGCACGACGAAGCCAACCAGAAGATCATGGCACACGAAATGAACGTGCCGCTGGGCGTGATCAAGATGCGTGTCGACGATCTGCACGAGTTCAACCCGATGATGGGCCATCGCGGTTGCCGCCTCGGCATCACCTACCCGGAAATCACCGAAATGCAGACCCGCGCGATCCTCGAAGCGGGCCTCAACATGAAGGCCAAGGGTATCGACGTCAAGGCGGAAATCATGATCCCGCTGGTGGGAACCGTGCGTGAATTCAACGCCCAGGCCAAGGTCATCCGCCAGACTGCGGCGGCGGTCTTCGCCGAGCGCGGCGAGACGCTCGACTACATGCTCGGCACGATGATCGAAACACCGCGCGCTGCGCTGATCGCCGACAGCATCGGCCAGCAGGCCGAGTTCTTCTCGTTCGGCACGAACGACCTGACGCAGATGACGATGGGCTTCTCGCGTGACGACGCCGGCAAGTTCCTGCCGAGTTACCTGAAGGACGGCATGTACGAGCAGGACCCCTTCCAGTCGATCGACCAGAAGGGCGTCGGCCTGCTGGTGAAGATGGCCGTCGAGAAGGGTCGTTCGGTCCGTCCGGGCATAAAGCTGGGCGTCTGCGGGGAGCATGGTGGCGACCCGGCATCGGTCGGATTCTTCCATCGTACCGGGCTCGATTACGTTAGCTGCTCGCCGTTCCGGGTGCCGCTTGCCCGCCTGGCGGCTGCGCAGGCGGCTATTGAAGAGAGCACCTGAACGAGCGGATCAGGCTTGACCCCAGCGAGACCACGGGCGCAAAGGCGGTGGCGCAATCAAGCGTGGCGCGACAGACGCTGATCGACGGCAGAAGGCAACTTTGGTGATACGACGCTGGCGTGGGGCACTGCTCCACGCCAGCGGCGCTTTGAGTCTGAGCAACGCGGGCAGAGAATCCGTCAGGATTCAAAGCCGAATACTCGCGCAGCACGCTGAAAAGCCTCCGCTGCATCGGCCGGTTGCCGGAAGTGAAATCGCCGCGCGACAGCGGTGACAAACGATAGTCAGAAGCGATGTCCTGTTCGATGACCGACGCGCCGATGAACGCTGGACCGCCGCGGCGCATCCGCGTCGGTGATGTCGCGCTGAACGTGCGGGTTGCCGGCGAGGGTGAGCCGGTGCTCTTGCTGCACGGGTTTCCCGATTCCTCGAACGTCTGGCGGGGGGTCACCCCGAAATTGGTCGCGGCGGGCTACCGCGTGATCGCCTTCGATCAGCGCGGCTTCGGCGAATCCGACGCGCCGGCAGGGGTCGGGAATTACCGGATCGAGGCCATCGTCGCCGACATCCCGCGCCTGCTCGCTGCGCTCGGCATCGCCGGCCCGGTGCATGTGATGGGCCATGACTGGGGCGCCGTCATCGCCTGGTGTCTCGCCCTTGCCCATCCCGGGCGGGTGCGCGACCTGGTGGCGGTTTCGGTCGGCCATCCACTGGCCTACGGGCGCGCCGGGTTCGAGCAGAAGATCGGGAAGGGCCTGTACACGCTGGGCTTCCAGTTGCGCGGCTTGGCCGAAGCCTGGTTCCTCCGCAATCAGGGCCGTGGATTGCGCAGGTGGCTCGCTGCCCATCATCCGGATCCCGACGAAGTCGTTCGCGACATGTCGCGTCCGGGCCGGCTGACGGCGGGAATGAACTGGTATCGCGCCAACCTGACCAGCATCTTGTTCGGCACCTGGCCGCGCTGCCGGGTGCCGGCCCTCGGCATGTGGAGCAGTGGCGACCGCTACCTGACCGAGGCACAGATGCAGGCTTCGGGGAAACTGGTCGACGCCGCGTGGGAATATC
>Ga0115027_10000135_pt1 | contig 10423 bp, 10 predicted proteins | sample Open_0915_D1_FD_83879 | JGI IMG/M metagenome (GOLD analysis project Ga0115027, IMG submission 83879) | Wetland microbial communities from Old Woman Creek Reserve in Ohio, USA - Open_0915_D1 | ecosystem: Environmental > Aquatic > Freshwater > Wetlands > Sediment ...
CGTCTATGACCACTTCCACCGGCTGGCGGAGATGCAGCGCGTGATCGGCAGTTGGATCCGGGATGGCCGATTCAAGTACCGAGAGGACATCGCCGAGGGACTCGAGAACGCGCCGGACGCGTTCTGCCGCCTGATGCGCGGCGAAAATTTCGGCAAGGCGCTGGTCCGGGTCGCGCCCGGGGAGTAATTCGACGTTCCGGCGTGTCCAAAGGAGCACGGCGCGGGGTACCCGCCGTCCGGACAGCAGCGGGCGTTGGCTGTCACGGCCAGCGGAGGCCTCCAACGGAGGCAGCCAATCGGGTATATTTCCCCTAACTTTTCCAGAACTTACAGCATGAATCAAAGAACAAGCCTGCGCGGCGGCTTCACGCTGATCGAGCTGCTCATCGTGATCGTCATCCTCGGCCTGCTGCTGTCGCTGGTCGCCCCGACGATGTTCTCGAAGGTGAGCACGTCGCAGCGCAAGACCGCGCTGGCACAGATGCAGATGCTGGCGACGTCGCTCGACACGTACCGGCTCGATCTCGGCGACTATCCGCCGAACCTTGCCGAACTGCGGCAGAGCACGCGCGCGGGGTGGGATGGACCGTATCTCCCGCGCGACATCCCGCTCGACCCGTGGGGTCATCCCTACCAGTTCCAGGTTCCCGGCGAGAACGGCCAGCCATACATGCTGCGCAGCTTCGGCAAGGACGGCAGCCCCGGAGGCGAGGGAGACGGCGCGGACATCGTTTTCCAATGAATTCGCTCGCGTTGCTCGTGTCGGACCTGGGGGTCAGCGGCGCGGACCTCGACAAGGCCCGTGCGTACCAGCAGAAGTACGGCGGCCGGCTGGAGCAGATCCTGGTCAACATGGGCAGCCTGTCCGCCGATTCGCTGCCTGAAATCTACGGCCGGCTGCTGCAGGCGCAAGTCCTCCCGTTGCGGTACGCGACCGGTTGGGAGCCGCCCGCCGGCCTCGAGGAGCTTCCCGTCGATTTCCTGCTCGAGCGCGGCTGGCTGCCGATCGAGCGCGACGAAGGCCGATGGGTGTTCGCCGCCCATGCGCCGCTCGACCTCGAGGTCAACGAGTGGCTGGGCACGTCGGCCGTGCCCTACGAGCTGCGACTGGTGAGCGAAGAGCAGTTCGATACGCTGAAGGCGCGGCTCGGGCGGCGCCACGAGGCGGCCGTCGAGGCCGGCATGAGTTCCGTCGAGGAAGGCCGGCTGCGGGAGCTCGCTTCCGAAGCGCCGACCGTCAACCTGCTGAACACGCTGATGTCACGCGCGCTGAAGCAGGGCGCGTCCGACATGCACATCGAACCGCAGGGCAGCCGGGCCCGCGTGCGGTTCCGCATCGACGGCGTGCTCCACGAGATCGACTCGATCGCGCCGGCGATGGTCCTGCCGGTGATCACGCGGCTCAAGATCCTGGCAGGCATGGACATCGGCGAGCGGCGCCGGCCCCAGGACGGCAAGATCGACCTGCGCGTGGCGGGCGAGGACATCGACATCCGCGTCTCGGCGCTGCCGGTGACGGACGGCGAGAGCGCAGTGATGCGTTTCCTGCGCAAGGGCTCGCTGGTCTACGACATGAAGCTGCTCGGGCTGTCCGAGGATGTCGAGGCGCGGGTGCTCGAGGACCTCGAGGTCACCGCCGGCGTCATCCTGCTGACGGGGCCGACGGGCTCGGGCAAGACCACTACGCTCTATACATTTCTGTCGCGTCTCAACAGCCCCGAAGTGAAGATCATCACGCTCGAGGATCCGGTCGAATACCAGCTGAACGGTGTCAACCAGGTGCAGGTGCAGCCGGGCATCGGCTTCGACTTCGCGGCCGGCCTGCGCAGCATCGTGCGCCAGGACCCCGACATCATCATGATCGGCGAAATCCGTGACCGCGAGACCGCGGGCATCGGCATGCAGTCGGCGCTCACCGGGCACCTCGTCTTCTCGACGGTGCACACGAACGACGCGCCGAGCGCGTACACGCGATTGCTCGACCTCGGTGTCGAGGAATACCTGCTCAACGCGGCGCTGCGGTCCATAGTGGCGCAGCGGCTCGCGCGTCGGCTGTGCGCCCATTGCGCGTTGCCGCATCCGGAAGCGCGCGCGCTGATGGACAGGATGGAACTGCACGCTTTCGCCGAGCGCGCAGGCGTACGCGAACCGCAGCTCATGGAAGCACGCGGCTGCGATGCATGCGGCCACACGGGCTACCGGGGGCGGATGGCGGTCGTCGAATACCTGCGTTGCGACGAGGGCATCAAGGCGCTCGACGTCGGGCCGCATTTCCCGGCGGAGGCGCGCCGCTACTGTGATTCCCAGGGCTGGCGCTCGCTGCGCGAGGACGGCTACCTCAAGGCGCTGCGGGGGCTCACGACCCTGGAGGAAGTGCTGCGAGTGGCGGGCTGATGGCGCGCTTTCGATACGTGGGCTTCGACCCTTCCGGCGGGCGCGTGTCGGGCATCGTCGACGCGGAACGAATGGACCTGGCACGCGACGACCTGCGCGGTCGCGGAGTCATGGTGAGCGAACTCGCGACCGAGGGCACAGGCCGCGACTGGCGCGAGACGCTGGGACTTCAGAGCGATCGCGTGCGACTCGAGGATCTCGAGTTCCTGACCTCGGAGCTGAGCCTGCTGCTCGACAGCGGCGTGCGCATCGATCGTGCCATCGGCATCCTGCAGCGCACCGGGCGCAGCGGCGCCGTCGGACGGCTGCTCTCGGCGATGTCGGCAGACCTCAAGCAGGGGCGACAGCTTTCGGAGGCTGCCGCCGAGCACAAGGACGTGTTCGACCCGCTGTACGTCAACCTGATCGCGCTCGGCGAGGCGAGTGGCCAGCTGCCCGAGGTGTTCCGCCGGCTGGCGGACGACCTGCGCTTCCGCCGCGACATCCGCCAGAAGGTCGTGCAGGCCGCGACCTATCCGCTCGTCGTGCTGGGCGTGTGCGTGCTGGCACTGCTGTTCATCTTCAACTTCGTCGTGCCCAACCTCGCCACGCTCTTTGCCGACGCGAAGGAATTGCCGTGGTACACGGCAGCGCTGCTCGGCGCCAGCGAGTTCATGAAGCAGTACCAGTGGGCGCTCGCCATCGCGCTGGTCGCATTGGGCGCGCTGCTGTGGCAGGCGCGCAAGCGGCCGTCGGTCGTGGAGTTCCGCGAGCGGGTCGCGATCGGCTCGCCGTTCCTGAGCGAGGCCACCACCACGGTTGAGCGCATCCGCTTCACCAGCGGCCTCGGAATGATGCTCGAGTCGGGGCTGCCGGTGGACCGCGCGCTGCAGCTTGCGACCGGCAACATCCGTCACGGCCAGCTGCGCCGCGAGATCACGATTGCCGTGGAGAAGGTGCGCCGTGGCGAGCAGCTCTCCAGCGTGCTGCGCCAGACACGTCTCTTTCCGGATTTCTATGCCTCGCTGCTCGAAGTGGGCGAGGAGAGCGGCGAGCTCGGCAAGGTGTTCAACGAGATCGCCCGCCGCAGCCGCGATGCCTTCTCGAGCTGGACGCTGCGGGTGACGACGTTGCTCGAGCCCGCGCTGATCCTGCTGATGGGCCTGATCGTGGGCGGCGTCGTGGTGATCATGATGCTGAGCATAACGTCCGTGGCGGACATCGGCCTGTAAGCCATGCCCCGCGGACGTGGATACACGCTCGTCGAGCTGCTGGTCGTCCTCGCGATCCTCGGCTTCGTGATCGCGCTGGTCGGGCCCCTCACGGTCGATCGGATCGACAAGGCGCGCGCGCAGGAAGAGTGGCTCGTGCTCGATCGCACCGTGCGGGGACTGGCATTCCGGGCGTTCGCGGATGGCAGGGACGTCGAACTGCGCGGCGAAGGCACGCAGTTCACGTGGAAGCTGGGGGATGCCGAAGCCCGGTCGCTGGACCTCGCACACCTGTTCTTCGATTCGCCGCAGGTCGTGCTCATCAACGCCAACGGTGTCGCGGAGCCCCGCAGCCTGACGCTGCGGCAGGCGGGTCGCGAGCGCCGACTCGATCTGAACGGATGGCTCGAGGACGGCATGTGAATCGGCAGCGCGGTTTCACGCTGCTCGAGGTGCTGATCGCCGCGACGATCCTGTTCACGGTGCTCGCGGTCGCAACGGAGACGTACCGGAACTCCCTGCTGGCAAGCGGTCGCGCACAGGGACTGGTGACGATGTTGACGCCGCTGCCGCTGATCACGTCCGCGATCCGCAATCAGCTGCGGTCGAATCCAGTCGAGAAGCTCGGCGGCAGTGCCGAGCTGCTTGGCGTGGATTACGAGTGGGAAGCCGTCACGGTCCGCCACGGTTCGCCTCCTGACCGATTCGATCCCGACCTGACGGAGTTCGTCAGTTACCCGAAGCGTTTCCGTCTGTACGACATCACGCTGAAGCTGCGGCGTGCAAGGCAGGAGCGTGTGTTCCTTTACCAGGAGATCGCATGGGAACCAATGCGAAGGTAAAGGGCTTCACGCTGATCGAGCTGCTGATCGCGCTCACGATCTTCGGCATGGTCGTCGGCATTGCGACCTACGGGTACTCGCTTTTTTCGAGGCACTGGGAAGGCCGGGTCGGTCACTTTCAGCAGGCGCAGGACCAGTATCAGCGCCTCGATCTGGTCGTCGCGGCGCTCGAGAACACGCTGCCGTACGTCGTCAGGGGGGCGGATGGTGCGCCGGGTTTTTACTTCCTCGGCCGCGAGGAAGGCCTGACGCTCGTGACGTTGAGCCCGGTCTTCAGCGCGGGGAACCCCGCCGTCGTCCGGGTGTTTCGCGAGGCTGCGGGCAATGGCAGCTGGAACCTGCTCTACGAGGAGGCCCCGTTGAAGGGCGTGCAACTGCGTCTTGCTTCCCAGACGCTGCCATTCCAGCATCGGATGGTGGTGTTGCGCGACGTGCCGGATCTGGTGTTCAGCTACTTTGGATGGCGCTCGATGGAGAGGCGCGTCGCCGTCGCGGACGCCCCGGAGCTCGGGTATGTGCCGGAGTGGTCCGCCGAGTTCGACGGGCTCGAGCTCAACCTGCACCCTCAGCGCATCGCGATACGCATCGGGGATTCCGAGGCCGTCGTCTTCGTGCCGGAGCGCGCGGACGCGTCATTCAGGCGCTTCCTGGATCCCGAATGAGACGCGAACGAGGCATCGCACTGATCCAGGTGCTGCTCGTCACGGGCATCATCGCGTTGCTGATGCTGCAGATGGGACTGACGGCGCGAGAACAGGTCGCGCGCGCCCAGGCGCTCGTCGATCGTGCGGAGGTGCAGCTTGCCGCGCAGTCGCGAGAGTCGGCGCTGCTGTACACGTTGCTCACCGAACCGCGCTTGCGGATACCCGACAGCGAGAACCCGTATGTCGCTGCATGGAATTTCCACGGCGAGCCGTTCACTGTGGACGGCATCACGTTCAGCATCCAGGACGAATCCGGGCGCATGAGGGTGCCCTTGCTGGACTCGCGGGACTTCGAATCGATGCTGCACGGCATGGGGGTGGAGCCCGACCGCGCGAAGATCCTCGGTCGGGAACTGCTGACCCTGCAGGGTGCAGTTCCCATCCAGCGGGTGCTGGGCGAGAAGGCGGCGCGCCAGGGAAGTGTCGCCCCCGGCAGGTACCCGTTGCAGGACCTGAGCGAGCTCAGGCTGCTGCCGAGCATGGACGAGGAACTCTACCGGCGCCTGCGACCGCTGCTGACCCTGTATCCTACGCCCGGATTCAACCCGTTGACGGCCCGCTCCGTCCTGCTTCATGCGCGGATGACGAAGAGCCAGGTCACCGGAGTGGTGGACGCGCGAGGGAAGGGTGCACTCGACGCCGGTACCTTATGGAAACTGACAGGCGCCCAGGCCGACGAGGAAACCGTGCTGCTGCCCGGTCCGGGCCTGACCGTGCACCTCGAGATGGAACTGCGCGGCCGCCGCGCTGTCCGAACGACGACCGTCAGTGTGCGCCCCTACACGTCTGAACCCCTCGGGGTCTGGCAACGTTCGACGGGCCGCGACCGGGACAATGGATGACTGAACCAGGTGACATCACGGATGGCGGATCAGGCAGGCGCCTGAGGCAGGCGCTTGCGCGCCGCATCGTCTGGATGACCGATGGCCGGCGTGACGCGTCGGGCCAGATCACCAAGTCACCCGCGCTCGTTGCCGTGCTCGGCCGGGAGCACTACAGCGAACGCCGTCGCCAGTACCCCATCCTGTCCCGACGCGACCTCGACGGCGTACTCAAGCAGGAGCTTGCCGGCGGGCCGCCGACGCTGACCGTGGTTTCAGCCGCGCGCGAAGACAAGCGCGAGGTGACGTTTTTCGAATTCAAGCCGGAGGTGCGGTCGCAGGTCGCGCCGGCATTCATGCTGGTGCCCGAGAGCATGGCACTTGCGGCCACGTTGCCGGCCGGTCGCGTTGCAACGGTGGAGCGAGCAGGCTTCCGCTATTTTCTCGCGTCCGGCGGAGTGAGCCAGCCCGCAGGTGGTGCCGTCACGTCGGCGGAACTCTTTGCGATGGCAGCCGGACTCGATGCGAGCGATGCCGTCACGATCGCAGGCGACGGGCTGTACGATCGGATCGTGTCCGGCCTCGGCCAGCTGAAGCCCGAGACCTGGCTCCAGCTGCGGATGCCGTTGGTCGGCCAGCGCGTCGAGATCGACTGGCAGCCGATCGCGATGATGGCGGGCGTCGGCCTGGTCGTGTACCTGGCCCTGGCCTCAGGCTACCTCGCGGTCACGCGCGAAGCGCGGGAGAAAGAGCTGGCCGGGCTGGGAGGGGAGGTCGAGAACCTGCTGGTCGCGCAACGCGATGTCGATCGCATGCTGTCCGAGCAGGCCGGTCTCGCGGCGGTGATGGCGGATCGACGCCACAGCTACCGTCTGTGGCAGGTTGTATCCGTGGCCTGGAGCAAGGGTGCGAAGATCAAGAGCGTCGAACTGCGCGACGCGACACTGACGGTTCGCGGTGACGCGGCCGTCGCTACCGACGTGCTTGCGGCCATCGATGCGATTCCCGGCTTTGCGGATGCGAAGTTCTCGGCGCCGGTTCGCGGCGGCAGGTCGGGCCGCGAGGACTTCAGCCTCGTGGTGACGATGCAGCCGGAGGCAGATCGTGGCTGATTCCCGCGTCCGATGGCTGCTCGGGCTGGCGTTGGTTCTGGTGGCGCTCAGATTCGCCGTAGTCCCCTGGGCTCAGGCGCAGGTCGAGAGACGGCAGCAGCTCGAGGTGCTGACGCAGAGGCTCGACCGCTCAGCGGGCGTCGTGGAAGACAAGGCGGAGATACTGGCTGCACAAGGCGGGCTCAGGAAAGTCTCGACGGCTGCGCGTGCGATCTTTCCAGAGGTCGACGACAAGGAGCGGTTCCGGCTGGACGCGCAGCGTCTGCTTTCGGGAATTGCTGGTCGGGGCGACGTGAAGGTGACGCTGTTCGACTGGGTCGTCGATGGCGAGGCGGCAAAGGCCGGGCTCGCCTACGGACGAGTCAACGCGACCCTGCAGGGCCCGCTCGACAGCCTGGTCGCCGTTCATGGCCAGGTCGAGGGCGAAATGCCGTTCGCAGCGGTGCGGGAGGTCAAGCTCGAGACGGCGGGCAATGGGGTGTCCGGAGTGGCTGCGGAGTCCGCCACGCTGGTGCTGGTGATCGATCTGTTTTACCGGCCGGCGGCCAGCGTGCCGCCCGCGCCCACGGCGTCGCCGACGACTGGAGCGGGCTCGTGACTCGCAAGCGAATGCTGGCGCTCGCCGCGGTCGTCCTGCTGCTCGTGGCTGCGGTCGACTTCCGGCAGCGCGTCTACGTGCCACGCGAATACAAGGCCCGTGGCGAAGGCAGCATGGTGCCCGCCGTCGTGGCTGCGCAACGGACGGCCGCGCAGATCCAGAAGGACCTTTCCGCATGGTTGCCACGGCTGCGACCCGTTGCGGCCAGCGCTGGCACCGCCGCAGAAACGGACTGGGCGCTCACGCTGCTGGCCGTCTTCAGCGAGCGGGACGATTCCTTCGCCGTCGTACGCGCTACTTCGGCAGCCGGCGGTGGTGTGAGAGTTCAGAGCGTCGCGATCGGCGACACTTTGTTCGGCTTCACCGTGTCCCGCATCGAGCCGCTCAAGCTGGTGCTGACTGGCGAGGGGGGCGAGCAGGAACTGCAATTGTTCAAGTCCTCGACAGCTTCTGCAGTGGGCTCCGGGCCGTCAGCGCAAGCGGCCGTTTTGCCGCCGGCGCGCGCAGCGGAAGCGCCGTCGCGGGCCGAGTCCCTGCCTCCGCAAGTGCAGGCACAGGCGCCGGCGCCTGGGCCCGTTTCATCCCGGGCCGACGCAAAGACCGTGGCAAGTCAGGGTTGGAAGCCCGGCGCGCCCGTCCAGTTGCCGGAGAGCATGCGGGGACTGGAGATCGTGGAAGCTCCCGCGATTCCAGCCAAAGCGCCGACGGTCAACGACAAGTCCAGCACGCTCCCTCGCCGCACTCAAGCGCCGCCGCCGCCTAAGAACCCGTAGAATTGCCGCAACTGTGCAGAACCCAGGCATGAATCGAATACTCTCGACGCTCTGTGTCGCAGCCCTCGTCGCAGGCTGCACCCCGACGTCGACACGTTTCCAGATTCCACCTCCGCAGGTGGCCGGGCAGCCGCTGGGCGCCCCCGAGTCTGAGGAGCAGGTCGACGAGACGGAATCGGCTGGGTCCGTTGAGGCCGATACAGGACCGGCGGCTCCGAGCGGGGTCACTCGTGTTACCGCTCCCGCGAGGACGTCGCCCTCGCTGCAGCAGGCGGACTGGTCGACCAGGTTTCCGTCGAACGATTCGATCGCGGTCGCCGTGGATGCGATGCCGCTCAAGGACTTCGTGAACTACTCGTTCAGCGAGGCACTCAAGGCCAACTATGTCCTCGCGCAGGATCTGCCTGGCCTGGACGACCCAGTCACGCTCAACCTCGAGAAGCCGGTCAGCAGCCGCGCGTATTACAAGCTCGTCACCGAGCTGCTGTCGTCGCGCGGCATCGGCACGACGTTCCGCGACGGCGTCTTCTACCTGGCGCCGGCGGGTGGCAAGGTCCGGGGCAACATCCCGATGGGTTTTGGCAGGCGCCCGCAGGACGTGCCGGACGTGGCCGGCAAGATCATGCAGGTCATTCCATTGCGTTTCGGCGCCATGAACCCGAACATCGAGCGCACCATCGTCGAACTGGTCGACGCCCAGGTAAAGATCGATCAGCAGCAGAACGCGGTATTCGTAACGGGCGAGCGCGATGCGATCCTGCGTGCACTGGATGTCGTGAACCTTCTTGACCAGCCTGCCTCGCGTGCGCGCGAAGTCGGGCTCGTCAACCTCAATTATGTTTCCGCGAAGGAGATCGCCGAGCAGCTCGTCACGATCCTCGGCAACGAGGGCATTGCGACGGCCGTCGGCCGTGGAGACCTGCAGAGCGTCGCCATCGTGCCGCTCGAGCAGCTTGCCACGCTCGTCGTGTTCGCCCAGACCGCGGAGATGCTGCAACGCGTCGACTTCTGGGTGAAGCAACTCGACCGTCCGAACCAGGGGCCCGAGGAACGGTACTTCATCTTTCACCCACGCTATGCGCGCGCGTCGGACCTTGGTGCCTCCATGGCCCCGCTGCTCGGCGGAGCGCTGCCGGACACGGGCAACCTCGCTCGCGATACCCGTTCGGCACTCGGTGCGGACGGTACGGCGCGGGGCGGCATGAATCAGCCGGGCGCCGTGAGTGGAAATGCCGGCAACGCCTCAGACCGTAACCTGACGAACTATCCCGTCACGCAGCAGAACGTGCTGCGTCGCGATACCGGGACGTCTGCTTTGCGTTCGGACGCCGTCGCGGTGCGCGGCGAGGGCCTCACGATGTCGGTGGACCCGCGCTCGAACACGTTGATCTTCTACACGACCGGAACACGCTACCAGACGCTGCTGCCGATGATCCAGCGCCTCGACGTGCCGCCGAAACAGATCCTGCTCGAGACGATGATCGCGGAGGTCACGCTCACGGGCGAGTTCGCCTATGGAGTCGAGTTCGCGTTCACCAGCGGGAACTTCAGCGGTGGCACTGCGGGCAACCTGAATCTGCCGTCGGGCGGCCTCGCGCTCAACTGGATAAACGGCATCACGCAGCAGGTGCGAGTAAAGCTGTCCGCCACCAACACGCTGGTAAACGTTCTTTCAAACCCGACGCTCGTGGTGCGCGACGGCGTCGAGGCTTCCATCATCGTGGGCAACGACGTGCCGACGATCGGAGCCACCGCGACGGACCCGCTGACCTCCGATACGCAGATCACGCAGGTGCTTTATCGCAAGACGGGCCTCGACTTGCGCATCCGGCCGACAATCAATGGGGCCGGCGTCGTGGTCATGGAGATCATCCAGAGCATCTCCAACACGGTGCCTGGCGCGTCCGATGTCGAGGGTGCGCCGATCTTCTTCGAGCGGGCGGTGACGACCGAGGTCGTCGCCCGATCCGGAGAGAGCATCCTGCTGGC
>Ga0115027_10000136_pt1 | contig 10409 bp, 10 predicted proteins | sample Open_0915_D1_FD_83879 | JGI IMG/M metagenome (GOLD analysis project Ga0115027, IMG submission 83879) | Wetland microbial communities from Old Woman Creek Reserve in Ohio, USA - Open_0915_D1 | ecosystem: Environmental > Aquatic > Freshwater > Wetlands > Sediment ...
ACGCCGACCGCGCCGCCGCGCAGCGTGGCCTTGCGCAGCCGCAGGCCGATCAGCGGCTGGTCCTTGCGGACGTTCGAGCCGACGAGCAGGGTCGCGGCGTTCCGCTCCAGGCTCGCGAGCGTCTGCCCGAGCCAGGGCAGCGCCGGGTCGGCCGCGTCGCCGCGGAAGTCGGTCTGGGTGAGGCGGTGGTCGACGTGCGGGCTGCCCAGCCCGCGCGTCAGCTTCTGGGCGAGGTAGGCCTCCTCGAGCGTCGCGCTCGGCGACACCAGCGTCCGGAGCTCCGCGCCCGCCGCCTCGAGGGCCTTCGCCGCCGCCGCGAGCGCGGTCGACCAGTCGAGCGCCTGCCAGGCCCCGTTGTGCTTCACCATCGGCCGTTCGAGGCGGTCGACCCCGAGGCCGGCGTAGCTGAAGCGGTCGCGGTCTGAGATCCACACCTCGTTGACCGCCTCGTTCTCCCGCGGGACCACCCGCAGGACCCGGTTGCGGCGCACGTGGACGTGCAGGTTCGAGCCGACGCAGTCGTGCGGCGCGATGGTGTCCGCCTGCGTCAGCTCCCAGGAGCGCGCCTGGAAGCGGAAGGGCTTCGAGGTGAGCGCGCCCACCGGGCAGAGGTCGATCACGTTGCCCGACAGCTCGGAGTCGATGCTGCGCTGCACGTACGTCCCGATCGTCATGTGCTCGCCGCGACCCGTGGCGCCGAGCTCGCGCACCCCCGCGATCTCCGCCCCGAAGCGCACGCAGCGCGTGCAGTGGATGCAGCGGGTCAGGTCGGTCGCGATGAGCGGCCCGATGTCCTTGTCCTGGACGACCCGCTTCTGCTCGACGAAGCGCGACACGTCCCGCCCGTAGCCGAGAGCGACGTCCTGGAGCTCGCACTCGCCGCCCTGGTCGCAGATCGGGCAGTCGAGGGGGTGGTTGATGAGCAGGAACTCCATCGTGCCCTGCTGCGCCGCCCGCGCCAGCGGCGAGCGCGTGTGCACCTTCATCCCGTCGGCGACCGGGGTGGCGCAGGCCGGCAGGGGCTTGGGGGCGCGCTCGACCTCGACCAGGCACATGCGGCAGTTCGCGGCGATCGACAGCTTCTTGTGGTAGCAGAAGCGCGGGATCGGGATGCCGGCCGCGTCGGTGACCTCGATCAGCATCTGCCCTGGCCGCGCCTGAAGCTGCTGGCCGTCGACCTCGATGGTTACCGTCCCGTCCTGTGCCATGAGACCTGCTCTCGATGTCCTCGCCCGGGCTCAGCCGCCGACCAGGCAGCGTCCGTGCTCGATGTGGTAGGCGAACTCGTCGCGAAAATGCTTGATGAAGCTCGCCACCGGCATCGCCGCGGCGTCGCCCAGCGCGCAGATGGTGCGCCCCTGGATCTTCGCGGCGACGTCGTCGAGCAGGTCCAGGTCCTCGGGCCGGCCCTTGCCGGTCTCGATGCGGTGGATCACGCGATGCATCCACCCGGTGCCCTCGCGGCACGGTGTGCACTGGCCGCAGGACTCCTCGTAGTAGAAGTAGGAGATCCGGTCCAGCACGCGCACCATGCAGTTGGTGTCGTCCATCACGATGACGGCGCCCGACCCCAGCATCGACCCGGCCTTCGCGATGGCGTCGTAGTCCATCGTCAGGTCCATCATCAGGTCGCCCGGGATCACCGGCGCGGACGAGCCGCCCGGAATCACCGCCTTGAGCTTGCGGCCGTCGCGCACGCCGCCGGCCATCTCCAGCAGCTTCGCGAAGGGCGTGCCGAGCGGCACCTCGAAGTTCCCCGGACGGTTGACGTTGCCGGACACCGAAAAGAGCTTGGACCCGCCGCTGTTCGGCACGCCGAGCTCGCGGAACCAGTCGCCACCGCGGCGCAGGATCTCGGGCACCGAGGCGAGCGACTCGGTGTTGTTGATGATGGTCGGGCGGCCGTACAGGCCGTAGAGCGCGGGGAACGGCGGCTTGTAGCGCGGCTGGCCCTTCTTGCCCTCGATCGAGTTGAGCAGGGCCGTCTCCTCGCCGCAGATGTAGGCGCCCGCGCCGAGGTGACTGTGGATGTCGAAGTCGAACCCCGAACCGAGGATGTCCTTGCCCAGGTAGCCGGCGGCGCGCGCCTCGGCGAGGGCGGCCTCGAAGCGCTCGTAGGGCTCCCAGAACTCCCCGCGGATGTAGTTGTAGCCCGCGGCGGCGCCGATCGCGTAGCCGGCGATGACCATGCCCTCGATCAGCGCGTGCGGGTTGTAGCGCAGGATGTCGCGGTCCTTGCAGGTCCCGGGCTCGCCCTCGTCCGAGTTGCACACGAGGTAGCGCGGGCCGGGCGCCGTCCGGTTGATGAACCCCCACTTCACGCCCGTCGGGAAGCCCGCGCCGCCGCGGCCGCGCAGGCCGGACTTCTTGACCTCCTCGATGATCTGCTCGGGCGCGACCTTCTCCTGCAGGACCCGGGTGAGCGCGGCGTAGCCGCCGTCCGACCGGTAGGTCTGCAGCCGCCAGGGCTGGTCGAGGTGCATCAAGCGGAAGCAGACTTCGTTCGCCATGGCGTCAGTCCAGCTCGTCCAGGATCCCGTCCACCCGCTCCGGGGTGAGGTGCTCGTAGTACTGCCGGCCGATCTGCAGCATCGGCGCGCCGCAGCACGCGCCGAGGCACTCGACCTCCTTGAGCGTGAAGCGGCCGTCGGCCGTGGTCTCGCCGAGGCCGATGCCGAGGCGCTTCTCGAGGTGCTCGACGATCCGGCCAGACCCGCACACCAGGCAGGAGACGTTGGTGCAGACGCAGATCTTGTGGCGCCCGACCGGCTTGGTCTCGTACATCGAGTAAAAGCTCGCCACCTCGTAGACCGCGATCGGCGGCATCTCGAGGTAGTCCGCGACCGCGTCCATCAGCGCGGGCGTGAGCCAGCCGCCGTTCGCGTCCTGGACGATCATGAGCGCCGCCATCACGGCCGAGCGCTTCCACTCCGGCGGATACTTCGCGACCCAGGCGTCGATCTCCGCGCGGGTCGCCGGGCTGAGGGGCGCGGCCGGCGCAGCGCCGGCCGGGGAGGCTTCGTTGGACATGGGGGAATCCGACACTAGCGATCGACCTCGCCGAACACGATGTCCATCGTACCGATGATCGCAACGACGTCCGCGATCATGTGGCCCTTGGCCATCTCGTCCATCGCGGACAGATGGGCGAAGCCCGGGGCGCGAATCTTCACGCGGTACGGCTTGTTGGCGCCATCCGAGACCAGGTAGATACCGAACTCGCCCTTGGGCGCCTCCACCGCGGCGTAGACCTCGCCGGCCGGCGGGCAGTAGCCCTCGGTGAACAGCTTGAAGTGATGGATGAGGGCCTCCATGTCCTCCTTCATGCCGAGGCGCTTCGGCGGCGCGATCTTGTGATCCTCGATCATCACCGGCCCGGGGTTCCTGCGCAGCCAATCCACACACTGCCGGATGATCCGGTTGGACTGCCGGAACTCCTCCATGCGGACCAGGTAGCGGTCGTAGCAGTCGCCGTTCTTCCCGACGGGCACGTCGAAATCGACCCGGTCGTACGCGGCGTATGGCTGTTTCTTGCGCAGGTCCCAGGCGAAGCCCGAGCCGCGCAGCATGGGACCGGAGAAGCCGAGCTGCAGGGCGCGCTCGGGCGACACGACGCCGATGCCCACCGTCCGCTGCTTCCAGATGCGGTTGTCGGTGAGCAGCGTCTCGTACTCGTCGACGAACTTGGGGAAGCGCTCGGTGAAGTCCTCGAGGAAGTCGAGCAGCGAGCCCTTGCGCGCGGCGTTGCGGCGCTCGGCCTCCCGCGGGCTGCGCATCTGGCTCGGCTGGTACTCGGGCATCTTGCCGGGGAGGTCGCGGTAGACGCCGCCCGGCCGGTAGTAGGTCGCGTGCATGCGCGAGCCCGAGACCGCCTCGTAGCAGTCGATCAGGTCCTCGCGCTCGCGGAACGCGTACAGGAACACCGTCATCGCCCCGACGTCGAGGGCGTGGGTGCCGATCCACAGCAGGTGGTTCAGGATCCGGGTGATCTCGTCGTACATGACCCGGATGTACTGGGCGCGCAACGGCGGCTCGATGCCGAGCAGGCGCTCGATCGCCATGACGTAGCCGTGCTCGTTGCAGAGCATGGACATGTAGTCCAGCCGGTCCATGTAGCCGATGCTCTGGTTGTACGGCTTGCTCTCGGCCAGCTTCTCGGTGCCCCGGTGCAGCAGCCCGATGTGCGGGTCCGAGCGGACCACCACCTCGCCGTCGAGCTCGAGCACCAGGCGCAGCACGCCGTGCGCGGCCGGGTGCTGGGGGCCGAAGTTCAGGGTGTAGTTGCGGATCTCGGGCATCGCGGATCACCCTGCGGAGCCGGCCGGGCCGGCGCCGGGCTCGTAGCGATTGTCTTCACGGATGACGCGCGGCACCAGCACGCGCGGCTCGACCGTGACGGGCTCGTAGACGACGCGCTGCTGCTCCGGGTCGTAGCGCATCTCGACGTGCCCGCTGAGCGGGAAGTCCTTGCGGAAGGGGTGACCGACGAAGCCGTAGTCGGTGAGGATGCGCCGCAGGTCGGGGTGGCCGGCGAACAGGATGCCGAACATGTCGAAGGCCTCGCGCTCGAACCAGTCGACGCCGTTCCAGACGTCGACCACCGAGTCGACGATCGGCTCGGCCGCGTCGAGGTAGGCCTTGACGCGCAGCCGGTGATTCAGCGTGACGGACAGGAGGTGGTAGACGGCGGCGAAGCGGCGCTCGCCTCCGGGCCCGGCTCCCGTGCGCGGTTCGCGCTCCGCCGCGCGGCCGAACCCGGTCGAGGACGCCGTGCCGGTCGCCCACTCTGAGCTGCCGTACGCCGCGTAGTCCACGCCGCAGACGTCGACGCACTCCTCGAACCGGAACGCGGCGCCGTCGCGCAGCCGCGTCATGACCTCGCGCACCCGCTCGCGCGGGATGGTCAGGGTCAGCTCGCCGCGGTGGCGCGACACCTCGCCGCCCGACGTCGCGAAGGCGCTCCGCAGTTCGTCCTCGAGCTGCGCGAGCCGTTCCGTCGGCGTCATGGTCTTGGCAGTCATGGGCTCGTCCTAGCGGGCGATGGTGTTGGTCCGACGGATCTTGTTCTGCAGCTGCAGAATCCCGAACAAGAGCGCCTCGGGCGTCGGCGGGCAGCCCGGCACGTAGATGTCCACCGGGACGATGCGGTCACACCCGCGCACGACCGAATAGGAGTAGTGGTAGTAGCCGCCGCCGTTCGCGCAGGACCCCATCGAGATCACCCAGCGCGGCTCGGCCATCTGGTCGTAGACCTTGCGCAGCGCCGGCGCCATCTTGTTGGTGAGGGTGCCGGCCACGATCATCACGTCGGACTGCCGGGGGCTCGGCCGGAACACCATGCCGAACCGGTCGAGATCGTACCGGGCCGCGCCGGCGTGCATCATCTCGATGGCGCAGCACGCGAGGCCGAAGGTCATCGGCCACATCGAGCCCGTCCGCGCCCAGTTGATCAGCTTGTCGGCGGTGGTGGTGACGAAGCCCTGCTCGAGGAGCCCTTCTACTCCCATTCCAGCGCCCCCTTCTTCCATTCGTAGATGAAGCCCACCACGAGCACGGCGAGGAACAGCATCATGGCGAGGAGCCCGACCACACCGATCTTGTCGAGCACCACCGCCCAGGGGAACAGGAAGGCGATCTCGAGATCGAAGATGATGAAGAGGATGGCGACGAGGTAGTACCGGACGTCGAACTTCATCCGGGCGTCCTCGAAGGCCTCGAAGCCGCATTCGTAGGGGGAGAGCTTCTCGGGATCCGGCCGCTGCGGGCCGAGTGCGTAGCCCAGGACCAGGAAGACGACACCGACGAGGAGGCCGACCCCCAAGAACACCAGGATCGGCAGATAGTTTTCGAGCATCGTCGACGATCCTCTCTGCCAGCCGCTCTCGCTGATCCGTCGGATCGCCGGCGACTTTCCTCCGAACGGTCGCAGTCTATGTGCGCCGCCGACCGCTGTCAAGCCAGAGAGTAGCGATAACCTACTGAATCTAATCGTCTTTTTGGCCTGGCAGAAAAAAGGCACCGTCGATCGGACGGTGCCTTCGTTCCACTGCGATCGATGGTGCCGACGGCCGGACTCGAACCGGCACGGCATTCGCCACTACCACCTCAAGATAGCGTGTCTACCAATTCCACCACGTCGGCTGTTGCTCACTCTGACTGCTTGCCGGGCGGCGCCGGGGAGGCCTCCGCCGTCTCGCTCTTTTGGACGGGCGCCGCCGGCGCCTCGGCGGGCGCGGCCGACGGCGTCGCCGCACCCGTTGCCTTCTTCTCCGTCACCACGGGCAGATCCGGGGCGGTGTCCGACTTCGTCTGCGGCACCACCGGGAGATCGGGTGCGACGGCCTTCGGAGCCGTCACGGGCGCCGGTGCGGGAACCTGGCTGACGATGCCCGGCCTCTCCCCCGCGCGCATCGCGAAGTAGGCCAGCGCCAGGCTCGTCAAGAAGAACAGGGTCGCCAGGATCGACGTCGCCCGACTCAGGAACGACGACGCCCCCCGTGCCCCGAAAACGGTCGCCGACGCGCCGCTGCCGAATGCCGCGCCCGCGTCCGCGCCCTTGCCGTGCTGCATGAGGACGAGCCCGATCAGGCCCGCCGCCAGCAGCACGTGCAGAACGACCAGCAGGGTCTCGATCATCGGCGCCGTCAGCCGTTGGCGGCCCGGCAGATCGCCAGGAAGTCGGACGCCTTCAGCGAGGCCCCGCCGATCAGGCCGCCGTCGATGTCGGCCTTGGCCATCAGCTCGGCGGCGTTGTCCGGCTTCATGCTGCCGCCGTACAGGATGCGCACGCCCGCGGCGACCTTGGCGTCCTTCGCCGCCACCCGCCCGCGGATGAAGGCGTGGACGTCCTGCGCCTGCTCGGGCGTCGCGGTGCGGCCCGTGCCGATCGCCCAGACCGGCTCGTAGGCGATGACGCCGGCGCCCAGGACCTGGGCCCCAAAGCGCTCGAGGACGGCGTCCAGCTGCCGCGCGACGACCGCCTCCGTGGCATTGGCCTCCCGTTCCTCGAGGGTCTCGCCGACACAGAAGATCGGCACCAGGCCGGCCTTGCGGGCCACCTCGAATTTCTCCGCGACGACGGCGTCGTCCTCGCCATAGAGGGTGCGGCGCTCGGAGTGGCCGACGATCACGTACTTGCAGCCGAAGTCGGTCAGCATCGAGGCCGCCACTTCGCCGGTGTAGGCGCCGCTGGCGTGCGTCGACAGGTTCTGTCCACCCCACGCAATGCCGGTGCCCTGAAGGCGCGCCGCCACCTCGGGGATGAAGACGAAAGGCGGGCAGACCGCCACCTCCGCGGTCCTGACGTCGCCCATGCCGGCCTTGATGCCGTCGAGCAGCTCGGCGACGCCCGCGAGCGAGCCGTTCATCTTCCAGTTGCCGGCGACCAGTGGCTGTCTCATCTTCAACCCCCCGAAAAGCGAGCGCGCAAGCTTACCGAGGGGTGCCGCTCAAATCAATTCGGCGTCGCGCCGCCCCGCACGGCGTTGTGCCCGCGGCGTCCGGTTCGGTACCCTGCCGTCGCCCTTACCAACCCAAACCCACTCCAAGAAGCAAGGAGCCCTGCGATGAACAAGATCGTGCTGGTCACGCCCCTCCTCGTCGGCGCCATCGCCCTCGCCGGCTGCGAGACCTACCAGGAGCGCCCCAAGACCACCGGCGGAGCGGTTATCGGCGCCGCGACGGGCGCGCTGATTGGCAGTCAGGTTGCCGGCCGTGGTAACCGCACCGCGGGCGGCTTCATCGGCGCCGCCGTGGGCGCGCTGGCGGGCGGCGCCCTCGGCAACTACATGGACGAGCAGGAGCGGGCCCTGCGCGCCCAGACCGCGGGCTCGGGCATCGAGGTGCAGCGCCAGGGCGACAACATCCTGCTCAATCTGCCCGAGGGCGTGACCTTCGACGTCGGCCGGGCGACCATCAAGCCCCAGTTCTACGGGGCGTTGGACGCCGTGGCCTCCACGCTCCTGCAGTACGACCGGACCCGCATCGAGGTCGAGGGCCACACGGACAGCACCGGCTCGGCCGCGATGAACCAGCAGCTGTCGGAGAACCGCGCGATGGCCGTGACGAGCCATCTCGCGAGCCGCGGCGTCCCGCGCGACCGCATGTACGCCATCGGCTACGGCAAGACGCGGCCGATCGCCGACAACTCGACGGCTGAGGGCCGCGCCCGCAACCGCCGGGTCGAGATCGTCGTGATCCCGATCCAGTGACCCGCCGCCGCTAGCCGACCGCGGCCCGCACCGCGTCGGCGATCTGGCCGGCCAGGCGCTCGACCTGGCCGGCCTCCTCGCCTTCGACCATCACCCGCAGCAGCGGCTCGGTGCCCGACGGTCGCAGCAGCACCCTGCCGCCGCTGCCGAGCTCGGCCTCGACCCCGCGCACGGCGTCCTGGACCAGCGGCGTCCGCAGGGCGGCGTCGGCGCTGCCCCCCGCGAGGCGGACGTTGATCAGCCGCTGCGGGAACTTGACCAGCCCGTCCCGCAGCTCGCGCAGCGACCGGCCGGTCCGCATCATCTCGGCGAGGACCTGGAGCGCCGAGACCGTGCCGTCACCCGTCGTCGTGCGGTCGAGGCAGATGATGTGGCCCGACGGCTCGCCGCCCAGCGTCCAGCCCTCCTGGCGCAGGCGCTCGAGGATGTAGCGATCGCCCACCTTGGTGCGCACCAGCCCGATCCCCTGGGCCTGCAGCGCCTGCTCGAGGCCGAGATTGGTCATCAGGGTCCCGACCACGGACCCGCGCAGCATGCCGCCGCGGTGGCGCGCCCGCGCGATCACGTAGAGCAGCTCGTCGCCGTCGACCTCCGCCCCGGTGTCGTCGACCATCAGCACCCGGTCGCCGTCGCCGTCGAGGGCAATCCCCAGATCGGCGCCGTGCTCGCGCACGGCCTCCTGGACAGCGCGCAGGTGGGTCGAGCCGACCCCCTGGTTGATGTTCAGCCCGTCGGGCGACACCCCGATCGCGACCACGCGCGCGCCGAGCTCGTCCATGACGCGCGGCGTCACGTGGTAGGTGGCCCCGTGAGCGCAATCGACGACGATCTTGAGGTCGGTGAGCTGCATCAGCGGCGGAATGGTGCTCTTGCAGAACTCGATGTAGCGTCCCGGCGCGTCGTCGATGCGCTTCGCCTTGCCGAGCTCGGCGGAGGCGACGGTGACCAGCGGGCGGTCGATCTCGGCCTCGATCGCCGCCTCGACCTCGTCGGGCAGCTTGAAGCCGTCGCCCGAGAAGAACTTGATCCCGTTGTCTTCGTGCGGGTTGTGCGAGGCACTGATCACGACCCCCGCGCAGGCATGGAGGGTGCGCGTCAGGTAGGCGATCCCCGGGGTCGGCATCGGGCCGAGCAGCCGGGTGTTCATCCCGGCGGCCACCAGGCCCGCCTCGAGGGCCGACTCGAAGAGGTAGCCGGAGATCCGCGTGTCCTTGCCGATCAGCACCTTGCTGCCCGGCGCCTTGCCGAGGACCCGGCCCGCCGCCCACCCCAGCTTGAGCATGAACTCGGGGTTGATCGGCCCCTCGCCGACCCGGCCGCGGATCCCGTCGGTCCCGAAATAGCGCCTTCCCATGTGCCCCTCCCCTGCCCTCAGTTGCCCGCGTCCCCGCCAACAGCGGCAACGACCCGCAATGCCTGAACGGTCGGGCCCACGTCGTGGACCCGGACGATTGCCGCGCCGCGCTGCACGGCCAGCACGGCCGCGGCGACGCTGCCGTGCAGGCGCTGGCCCGCCGGGACGTCGCCCAGCAGGGCGCCGATCATCGACTTTCGCGACAGGCCCACCAGCACCGGTGCGCCGAGCTCGGCGAGCCGCGGCAGTCCGCGCAGCAGGGCGAGATTGTGCGCCAGGGTCTTGCCGAAGCCGAAGCCCGGATCGACCAGGAGGCGTTCCCGCGGGATCCCCGACGCCGCGCAGGCGGCCAGCCGCTCCGCCAGGAAGGCCCGCACCTCGCCGACGACGTCCAGATAGGTCGGGTCCCGCTGCATGGTGCCGGGCTCGCCCTGCATGTGCATCAAACAGACCGGCACGCCGAGCGTCGCGGCGGCCGCCAGCGCCCCGCGCCGGCGCAGCGCGGCGACGTCGTTGATCAGCCCGGCGCCCGCCGCGACGGCGGCACGCATCACCTCGGGCTTGCTGGTGTCGATCGAAACCGGCACCGGCAGCTCGGCAGCCAGGGTCTCGATCACCGGGATCACCCGGTCGAGCTCCTCCTGAACCGTCACGGCCGCCGCCCCCGGACGAGTCGACTCGCCGCCGACGTCGATCAGGTCGGCGCCCTCCGCCACCATCTGCCGGGCGTGCCGCAGGGCGGCCTCGTGCGTGGCGAAGTCGCCGCCGTCCGAGAACGAATCGGGAGTGACGTTGAGGACCCCCATGACCCGAGGCCGGCTCAGGTCGAGGGCGTGACAACCACA
>Ga0115027_10000137_pt1 | contig 10386 bp, 5 predicted proteins | sample Open_0915_D1_FD_83879 | JGI IMG/M metagenome (GOLD analysis project Ga0115027, IMG submission 83879) | Wetland microbial communities from Old Woman Creek Reserve in Ohio, USA - Open_0915_D1 | ecosystem: Environmental > Aquatic > Freshwater > Wetlands > Sediment ...
CGCGAATACGCCGACTGGCTGGCCAGCGGTCACTCCATGACATATTCGGATGTGTTTCTCAACGAGAAGCACAACACCACCGAACAAATCAACGCGGACTGTCTCCGTTGCCACGGAATGTTTTTCGAAGGAGGAATTCAGGACATTGTCGAGCCGATCAGCGTCAAGGGCCCTTGGAAGCTTGTGAATCCGGCCCTCGCGTCGCGGCATGTCATTCCCTGCCTGACATGCCACGAGATTCATTTGAAGGGCAATCCTGCGGCGAGGCCGGACTACTCGGACCCGAAGGCCATCTCCTACCAGCGCCCCCTTCCGGTCCCGCGTTCGGGGTTCTATGATCGCCAGGAGAAAACCCATTTTGAGACATCGCTGCTTCCTGCACCGTTCATGTATGAAGGGGAGCGGCAGGTCATAGTCTCCCCTGATCCCCGCCAGCGGCTGTGCTATCAGTGTCACGCCCCTGAGGCCAACCATGCAACCGGGACCAGCGACGATCGAACGCCCCTCGGAGTGCACGAGGGATTGAGTTGCTTCTCCTGCCACGAACTGCATTCGCAGGAAGCACGCAAATCCTGCTCGGAGTGCCATCCGCGGCTTTCAAACTGCGGGCTCGACGTTGAGAAGATGGATACCAGCTATCGGGCCAGGGAGAGTGTGCACAACATTCACACAGTTGCCTGCAAGGACTGTCACGTGAAGGGAGTTCCGAAGAAGAAGCAGACAGCGACGAGCAGGCCGGTGCAGACTCAATAGTTTTGGGGACAGGCTGCTCAACCTCGAAATTCAGAGGTTTGCCGCGCCGGGAACCGCGGACTGAGCTATCGACCTGCGGATGCTGCTGAAGGAGCACCAATTTCGAGGTTGAGTAGCCTGTCCTCAAAACTCAAGGGAGCGACGATCGCCCCATGAGAAACCGGTCGCACTCGCGCGCTGCGGCCCTGCCCTCGCTGATGGCCCACACAACGAGACTCTGACCGCGACGCATATCTCCTGCCGCGAAGACACCCGGCACGTTTGTCGCGTAGCTGTCCGCAGAGGTGCCCGCGTTCGACCGTTCGTCCCGCTCAACGCCCAATTGATCCAGAAGCAGGCCTTCAGGCCCCAGGAATCCCATCGCGATCAGCACAAGTTGCGCCGGGTGACTCTGCGGGGTACCGTCCACCACCCGGCTCGCGAAGCGGCCGCTGTCTTCTTTGAACCACTCGAGCCGCACGGTCTCGAGGCCTGCAACGCCGCCGCCGCCGTCGTCGATGAATCGCTCCGTCCGCACGGAGAACTCCCTCGGGTCACACCCGAAGACAGCCGCGGCCTCTTCCTGTCCATAGTCGACGCGGTATGTCCTGGGCCATTCCGGCCAGGGATTATCCGGTGTTCGTTCCATCGGTGGACGCGGGAGAATCTCCAGCTGGACCAGGCTGCGGCAGCCATGCCTCATTGCCGTGGCGACGCAATCCGTCCCCGTGTCACCGCCGCCGATAACCACCACGTCTTTCCCCTTGGCCGAGACGTACTTGCCGTCACGATGCTCGCTGTCCAGCAGGCTCTTGGTGTTGGCGCGCAGGAAATCGACGGCGAAATGAATCCCGTTCAACTCACGCCCGGGGATCGCGAGGTCGCGCGGCCGCGTCGCCCCACCGCACAGGACTACGGCATCGAACGCACGCATCAGGCGATCGGCCGGGTAGTTGACACCCACCTCGGTGTTCGTGACAAACCTGATCCCCTCCTTGAGCATCAGGTCAATGCGCCGTTTGACGATCCGTTTGTCCAGCTTCATGTTCGGAATGCCGTACATGAGCAGCCCGCCGGGACGGTCGTGCCGCTCGTACACGGTCACAGAATGACCGGCGCGATTGAGCTGCACGGCGCAGGCAAGCCCGGCCGGCCCCGAGCCGACGACGGCCACCTTTCTCCCCGTCCTCTCCAATGGCGGCTCCGGGATGATCCAATTCTCCGCGAATGCCCTCTCGATGATCGTGTACTCGATATTCTTGATCGTGACCGGAGGGCTCACGAGCCCCAGCACACACGAGCCCTCGCACGGTGCGGGGCAGACACGGCCGGTGAACTCGGGAAAATCGTTGGTCTTGAGCAGGCGGCCGAGGGCTTCACGCCACAATCCCCGGTACACGAGGTCGTTCCATTCGGGGATCAGGTTGTAAAGGGGACAGCCGGTGGTAGCTCCTGCCAGCACTTGTCCGGAGTGGCAGAATGGAACCCCACAATCCATGCAGCGCGCACCCTGGCGCTGAAGGAACTCGGTTTCAGCGTGGCTGTGAAACTCCTGCCAGTCCTGGATACGCCGGGCAGCCACGCGGGCGGGCGGGACTTCCCGCTGATATTCCATGAAGCCGGTAACCTTGCCCACTAGTTCCCTCCGACCCGCATAAGGTCGCGCGCGTTCTCCTCGAAAGCAGTCATAGCGGCCTGCTCCGGCAATAGATTCCGATCCCCGATGCGAACTTGAATCTCGATCATCCGACGATAGTCGTTCGGAAACACCTTCACAAACCTGGGTACGAGTTCGACCCATCGGGAAAGCACTTCCGCCCCCTTCCGGCTCTGTGTATATCTCACGTGTCGGACAATCATGTCGCGGACCAGCCCAATATCCTCCCCCGCCTCGAGCGGGAATAGCCGGACCATCTCCGCGTTGCAGTGCAGAGGGAAATCGCCGGTTTCGTCCAGCACATAAGCGATGCCTCCGGACATCCCCGCAGCGAAATTGCGCCCGGTCTTGCCGATGACGACGACGGTGCCACCCGTCATGTATTCGCACCCGTGGTCTCCGACCCCCTCTACCACTGCTGCGAGCCCGCTGTTGCGGACGCAGAATCTCTCCCCCGCGATGCCGCGGATGTAGGCTTCACCGCTGGTGGCACCGTAGAACGCCACATTGCCGATTATCACGCTCTGCTCGGCGGGGAAGGTGGCCCGCTCCGGAGGAAACACTATGATTCTTCCGCCCGACATTCCCTTGCCCAGATAATCATTCGAGTCGCCTTCCAGGCTCAGGGTCATACCGCGGGGAATAAATGCACCAAAGCTCTGCCCCGCGGAGCCCTTGAAATGAAGGCTGATCGTATCGTCTGGAAGCCCCTCCGCCCCGTGCCGCCTTGTGACCTCGCTTCCGACGATCGTTCCAACGACCCGGTGGATGTTCCGGATCGGCATCGTCGCCGAGACGGGGACGCGGCCTTCAAGGGCCGGCCGACAGATCTCGAGCAGCGTCGTATTGTCGAGTGCCCGCTCGAGGCTGTGTTCTTGGGACGACTGGCAGAATCGCCCAACCCCGGGCGACGTATCGGGCTGGTGCAGGATCCCGGTGAAATCCAGCCCGCGCGCCTTCCAATGATCGACCGCCCTGCGGACTTCGAGGCGGTCGGCGCGTCCCACCATCTCGTTGACGGTGCGGAATCCCATCTGCGCCATAAGCTCACGGACTTCCCGGGCAATAAAACGCATGAAGTTCACGACGTGCTCAGGTTTGCCGCTGAAGTTCTTTCGCAGCAGGGGATCCTGTGTAGCGATGCCGGTCGGACAGGTATTCAAGTGGCAGACGCGCATCATCACGCATCCAAGCGCGACGAGCGGTGCCGTCGCGAAGCCGAACTCCTCGGCACCGAGGAGCGCTGCAACGACAACATCCCGGCCCGTCTTGAGCTGGCCGTCGACCTCGACGGCGATCCTGCTTCGGAGGTCGTTCAACAGAAGGACCTGATGGGTTTCCGCCAGACCGAGTTCCCAGGGAATGCCGGCATGCTGGATCCCCGTCAGGGGCGAGGCACCCGTCCCCCCGTCATGCCCGCTGATAAGTACGACATCGGCCTTCGCCTTGGATACCCCGGCCGCTATCGTCCCGACACCTATCTCGGCCACCAATTTGACGCTGATGCGCGCCCTGCTGTTGGCGTTCTTCAGATCATGGATGAGTTCCGCCAGATCCTCGATCGAGTAGATGTCGTGATGCGGGGGTGGTGAGATCAACCCGACCCCGGGGGTTGAATGGCGGACGCGGGCGATCCAGGGATAAACCTTGTGCCCGGGCAGCTGGCCTCCCTCTCCCGGCTTTGCCCCTTGCGCCATCTTGATCTGGAGTTCCTGCGCATTCACCAGATACTCGCTTGTGACGCCAAAGCGCGCCGAGGCTACCTGCTTGATCGCGCTGTTCAGGGAGTCGCCGTTCTCCTTCGCCCGGTAGCGAGCGGGGTCCTCACCTCCCTCGCCGGTGTTGCTCTTTCCGCCGATCCGGTTCATTGCGATCGCAAGCGTTTCGTGCGCTTCCTGGCTGATGGATCCGTAGGACATAGCGCCGGTCTTGAAGCGCCTGACGATAGATCCCACCGGCTCGACTTCATCGATCGGTATGGGGTGGTCCGCAGCCCGCAACTCGAAGAGTCCCCTGAGTGTGCAAAGCTTACCGGCCTGGTCGTTCACCAGGCGGCTGTATTCCTTGAAGATCTCGAAGCTGCCGGAGCGGCAGGCGTGCTGAAGCTTGTGGATCGTCTCCGGATTGAACAGGTGATTCTCGCCGTGATGCCGCCACTTGTACTGTCCGCCGTCCTCCAACACGGGGACGCTTCCCATGCGTTCCGGAAACGCGCGTCGATGCCGCAGCTCCACCTCGCGGGCGATTTCGTCGATTCCTATCCCGCCCACGCGCGAAGAGGTCGAAGTGAAATACCTGTCGATGACGCTGGAATTCAGGCCTATGGCCTCGAAGATTTGGGCGCCGTGGTAGCTCTGGATGGTAGAGATCCCCATCTTCGCCATGACCTTGAGGATCCCTTTGCTGGCCGCTTTGACGTAGTTCTTGCCGGCCGTCCCAGTGTCCAGCCCGCCGAGCAGGCCTTGTCGGACCATGTCGTCGAGCGTCTCGAAGGCCAGGTACGGGTTGACGGCGCTCGCACCGTACGCGATCAGGAGCGCAAAGTGGTGGACCTCGCGGGGTTCACCGCTCTCGAGGATGAGACCGACGCGCGTGCGGGTTCCCTCCCGGATGAGATGGTGATGGACCGCTGAGACCGCCAGCAGTGCCGGCAGCGGGGCATGCTGCCGATTTGCGCCCCAGTCCGAGAGGACGATGAATTCGTTGGCTTCGGCGATCGCCTCGCTCGCGCTTCGACAAAGCTCCTCGATCGCCTGTTCCACGCCTGTTCCTCCCTCGTCAACCTTGTAGAGGATGGGCAGCGTGATCGTCTTGAAACCGCGCCCCCCGGGATCGGTCCCGTCCAGGTGCCTCAGTATCTCGAGTTGCTCGTTGGAAAGAATCGGCGACGGCAGTTCAATCTGCCGGGCGGACTCGGGGCCCGGCTCCAGGAGATTCCGCTCAGGCCCGATGCTTGTCTCCACCGACATGACCAGCTCTTCGCGGATCGAATCGATCGGGGGATTCGTCACCTGGGCGAAAAGTTGCCTGAAGTAATTGTAGAGAAGCTGGGAACGTTCCGAGAGGACTGCCAGCGGCGCATCGTTCCCCATTGAGCCGAGGGGTTCCGTTCCGGTCGTGGCCATGGGCGCCATGATCACACTGAGGTCTTCGTTGGTGTAGCCGAACACCACCTGGCGCAGGCGGACCGTTTCGTGGTCGGGGGCATAGAGGTGCGGCGGCGCCGGCAGATCCGCGAAGAGAACCTGGTTGTCGCGAATCCACTGTCCGTAAGGTTTTGCCCTTGCGACGCGGAGCTTCAGTTCCTCGTCGTCCACGATCCTTCCCTCCCCGGTGTCGACGAGCAGCATCCGGCCGGGTTGGAGCCTGCCCTTGTACAAGACGCGCTCCGGGGGGATGTTCAGTACGCCGACCTCTGAAGCCAGGATGACCAGGTCGTCCGTGGTGACATAGTAGCGAGAGGGCCGAAGCCCGTTACGATCGAGGATGGCGCCAATCTGGATGCCGTCGGTGAATGCCATTGAGGCAGGTCCATCCCACGGCTCCATGAGACAGGAATGAAACTGGTAGAAATCCCGCACTTCGGGGCGCATGCTCTCGTGCTTGCCCCACGGCTCCGGCACCATCATCATCATGGCATGGGGAAGGGACCACCCTGCCAGCACCAGCAGTTCCAGCACGTTATCGAACATGGCCGAGTCGCTGCCGGTATCGTCGATGACCGGGACAACGTGACGGATGTCCTCTCCGAAGAGAGCGGACTGGAACATGCTCTCTCGCGCGCGCATCCAGCTTACATTTCCCCGCAGGGTGTTTATCTCCCCGTTGTGCGCCAGGTAGCGATACGGGTGCGCGCGCGGCCAGCTTGGAAACGTATTGGTGCTGAACCGCGAGTGAATGAGCGCCAGAGCGGTCTCAGCCGATTGGTTGCCTAGATCCGCAAAGTAGGGCATCAGCTGGTTGGCCTTCAGCATTCCCTTGTAGACGATCGTCTTGCAGGAGAGGCTGGAAACATGGAACATCCCGCGTTGGGCAGCCGGCGATTGGCGCACCGCCTTCTCGACACGCCTGCGGATCAGGTACAGCCGGCGCTCGAAGGCGGCGTCATCCGGGACCCCGAGTCCGCGCCCGATGAAAATTTGCCGGACGATCGGCTCGGAGGCACGGGCGGTCGCGCCGATGGCCGAGTTGTCCGTCGGCACCGTTCTCCACCCGATCAATGATTGTCCTTCCTCGACAATCACATGCTCGAAAAGGCTCTGGCAATGAATGCGGTCGTCGACATTCGTGGGCAGGAACACCATTCCCACCCCATACTGGCCTGGTTTCGGCAACGACAGGTCCAGCTTTTCGCATTCCTCGGCAAAGAAGCGATGGGGCACCTGGATCAGTATTCCCGCCCCGTCGCCGGTGTCGCTCTCGCATCCGCACGCTCCGCGATGCTCGAGATTCAGCAGTATCTGAAGCCCCTTTTCGACTATCCCGTAGGATTTACGGCCCAGCACGTCCACGACGAAGCCGACACCGCAGGAATCGTGTTCATACCGAGGGTCATATAGCCCTTGACTGCCTGGCGTTCCCATGAACGTCGCTGTACCTCGCGCAAATCAGATTGCCGGATATTGGACCCGAGAGAAACCGCACCGCCACCCGCAATTTCATTCGTATCTAATCAAAATCGCAGGACGAAGGAAAGAGTGGAATTTCGGGGACAGGCTACTCAACCTCGAAATTGCGGAAGGCCGCCGTGCCCGGAATTGCCTGCCGCAATACCGTCTTACAGTTGCTGACGAGCCAGGAATTTCGAGGTTGAGTAGCCTGTCCCCGAAATTTGCCATATAGTTAAGAGCGCAACCTTCCTTCCGGGTGGGGACCAATGGAAGAACAACATCTCGGCACGCATCAGAAGGCCTTCAAGATCAATCTCGACGGGCAGAGGTACGGCACCTTCGCCGAAATCGGAGCCGGGCAGGAGGTAGTGCGCTGGTTTTTCAGGGTCGGTGGTGCCGCCGGTACCGTCGCCAAGACCATGTCCGCATATGACATGGCCGTAAGCGACGCAATCTACGGCCCGACAACCCGCTACGTGAGCCAGCAACGGCTGGAGGCGATGCTCAAGCGCGAGTACGACCTCCTGCTGGAGCGCCTGGATACCTCCATCGGCGAAAAAATCGCTTTCTTCGTCTTCGCTAACACCGTCTGCACCCGCAGCTATACGCACCAGGAAAACGCTCACGGTTGGATGGGGATCCGTTTCCAGCCGAGACCGCGCCAGGAACCGTCGGAGATCGTGGTCCACGTGTGCGTCCATGACCTCGAGAGGGACAGGGAGCAGGAGACGTACGGGATCGCGGGAGTTAACCTGATATACGCTGCCGCCTATTTCAGCGATCGACCCGAGGATCTGATCCGTACTCTCGTGGACGACCTGACCAGGGACCGCATCGAGGTGGATATGATCCGCTTCAGCGGACCTGCCTTCCGGGGTGTCGACAACCGATTGATGGCGCTGCAGCTGGTTCAGAACGGGCTTACGGAAGTGGCCATGTTCCGGGCTGACGGCGAGGTGGTTCAACCCGGCGATGTGATTTACAAGAAGCCTCTATTGATCCAGCGCGGCAGTTTCCGTCCGATGACGATGCCGGTGATGGAGATGATGGAAAGCGCGGCCCGGCAGTTCGCGGCAGAGCCGCAAGTGCAGGGTTCGGAGGTCCTGACTCTGCGCGAGATGACGTTGCGCAATCTCCTCGCGGACGGGGCGATCGATCATGCGGACTTCCTGGCCCGGGTCGACATACTGAGCGTCTTCGGGAATCCGGTCCTCATATCGAACCTGGCGCGCTACTGCCAAATGGGAGAATACCTGGCGCGTTATACGCGGAGACCGATAGGGATGGTCCTGGGCATCCGCCATGTCCAGGAGATCTTCGATGAAAAGTACTACACGGACCTCGACGGCGGGATCCTCGAGGCCCTCGGAAGGCTTTTCAAAGCGCAGGTCAAGCTGCTGCTGTACCCGTCAACCGACGCCCGGATGGGAAAGGTCATTACGGCGGAGACCGTGGCGGTCGCTCCCCACCTGCGCCATCTCTACGCCTACCTGCTGGAGAACAGGCTGATCGAACCCATCCGCGAATACAACGTCGCAACCCTTCACATGAACCCCCGCGACGCGCGCGCCCGGATTCTGAGCGGAGACAGTTCCTGGGAGGAGATGGTCCCACCGGCCATCGTGCGAACCATCAAGGAAAAGCGGTTGTTCGGATATCACGGCTGATACGGGATTGCGGCGCGTCGAACTACCCTCTGGCTCGGAATCGGAATCGGTATCGACCGGGATTTAACCCCCAATCCCGAGGCCTGTCGGCACACCATGATCTCGAATGCCGATACCGAAAGCGACCCCGATTCCGATTCCGACATGGATGCGGGTGCAGGCCGGGCAACGTCTATTTGAAAAAAGGAGGCTCGTTACCCGCCCTCCATTTGATGTTGCAGCCCAGGCTGGGCTTCTGGTCCTCGTTCACCGGCCTTCCTGCGATCAGGCAGTCAAGCGCCGACCGCAGGTCGTGACCAGTCAGCGGCTTGCCGTTGCCGGGACGGCTGTCATCGAGCTGTCCGCGGTAGACCAGTTTCCGATTGCCGTCAAAGAGGAAAAAGTCCGGCGTGCATGCCGCCGAGTAAGCCTTGGCGACTTCCTGGCTTTCGTCATAGCAGACCGGAAAGTTGAATCCTTCCTCGAGAGCCATTCGTTTGAGATTGGCGGGTGAGTCGTCGGGATAGCCGACGATGTCGTTTGCGGAAATGCCTACAATCCCTACCTGTCCCGCGTAATCCTTCCCTAATCTGGCCAGTTCCTGCTTCACGTGCTGGACGTAGGGGCAGTGACGCGAGATAAATATCACGAGCAGCCCCTTCTTCCCATCGGCAAGAGAAGATGAGACCGTCCTGCCTGAAACCACGTCGGGAAGGCTGAATTCGGGGGCTTTGGTCCCCAGTGCGAGCATGGTCGAAGCTACGGCTACCATGGTTCTTTCCTCCTTCACAGAAACAAGTTAAGACTCATCGATGGTGCCCTGAGTCAGCCGCCAGTCCTCCTTTGGCTTTGTGCTCTCAGCGGAACCGCAGCATCCAGTCCCTTCCTCATCTTCCCGGCCTCGGCTCGAACCCGGGAGAGAAGCGTCAACATATCCCCGCGGCGCAATTCCTCGACGGAGATCGTGAACGATTCTCCCGAAAGGAATCCCCTGATCCGCTGATCCAGCTGGAGGATTTGATCTCCCATAGCCTTGGTTTCATTCTCGAACCCGGAGTCGAGTTCCAGGGTGCCGATCTCCAGCGTTGACAGGTCCTTGGCATCAATTCCTCCTTCGAGGACGAGACCCAAGATGCGATGCAGGTCCCTGGCGTCGTCAGAGACGTGCCTGAGGGATTCTGACCACGCTGCCCGCAGCGCTGGTCTGGCTTCTATGGGATCACGGAGTGCTTCCGACCTGGCCAGCTGCAGCTGGTCGAATCCCTGCTTGAGCGCATCGAGTTTCTCGTCGACGCGGATGCAGAAGTCCCTGACAAGAGCGTAGGCGTTGCTGTCCAGAGACCGGACATCAACGTCCAGGTATCTTCGCCCGTAAGCGTCTTCACGCACGTATAGTGCAAGGAGCTGTTGACGGAAATAGCTCAATAGAAGCGGATTGGTTCGTGCCGGCTGGTGGCGATCCACTGCCGGAACCGACACGCTCATCGTCACGACCGATAACAAGGCGCAAAGCCTGGCCCCCCCGTTCGTCATTGCCTGCCTCCACCCACCCGACTGTGATGAAAGGATACCATCGCCTGACCGAGTTGTCAGCCGCGCCTGTCCGAGCCCCTTCAACACATGGGCGACAAAAAAGGGGGATGTCCTGGACATCCCCCTCTCTGTCGCAACCTGAGTTCGCGCAAATGGCGCAACAGTCGTCCAGACCCGCGGTTATTTCTTCGTGGCGACCTCCTCCAGC
>Ga0115027_10000139_pt1 | contig 10339 bp, 10 predicted proteins | sample Open_0915_D1_FD_83879 | JGI IMG/M metagenome (GOLD analysis project Ga0115027, IMG submission 83879) | Wetland microbial communities from Old Woman Creek Reserve in Ohio, USA - Open_0915_D1 | ecosystem: Environmental > Aquatic > Freshwater > Wetlands > Sediment ...
GCGCTCGTGAGCTGCTACGTGGAGTTCGGTAACCGGCTGCAGTTCGAAGGCGGCGTGGTCGATCGGGGTTCCGCACTGCAGTTGCTGCACGTGATCCCGGAGCCCGCGCGGCGCAAGGCGCTATTCGATGCGTTCGTGCCGCTGTGGACGGCGCTGAACGGCCGCAATGAGGCCGATAGCCCGTATCGCCGGATGATCGTGATGGCGGCGGCTGATGCGTCGGAACGCGGATCGGAAATAGATGCGGCCGCGCGTGCGATCGGGGTCGAGACCGGCGACATCGAGCGCTGGCTGGTGCAGATCCTCGAGGCGTGGCGCGATGCCAGTCCCGACGAAATGGTCGAGCCGTGGGACTACCGCTATCTGAACAGTGCAGCCAACCGGCAACTCGAGGCGAAGATCCCGGCGCAGGCGCTGCTGCCCGCGAACGAGCGGTTCTACCGCGATCTCGGTGCGGACCTCGGCAAGCTCGCGGTCGTCTTCGACCTCGAGCCGCGGCCGGACAAGTCGCCGCTCGCGTACACGGATTTCCTCAGGCGGGGCAGGGCGGTTGGCAGTCAGTGGCAGCGCCCGCGCGCACGCGTAGTGGGGACGTACCCGACAGGCGGACTCTATTCGCTGAACGAGCTCGTGCACGAGAGCGGCCACGCCGTGCATGTGAGCGCGATTCACACGCGTCCCGCGTACATGGACTGGCCGGACACGCTTTTCGTCGAGGCTTTCGCCGACGTGCCATCCTGGAGCGTCTACGAACCCGCATGGCAGCGGCGATACCTCGGCGCAGCGGTGCCGGCCGCAACCTCCTTGCGATCGCTGTTCGGCGACGTGATGCTCGACGTGTCGTGGGCGCTGTTCGAGCTTCGGATGCTGCGCAATCCCGGCGCGGATCCGAATGCGGTCTGGACCGACATCACGAGCCGATACCTGCGCATCGTCCCGCACACGGAAGTGCCGTGGTGGGCGATGCGGGTGCAGCTCGCGGGCAATCCTGGGTACATGGTGAACTACGGCCTGGGTGCGGTGCTCACGGCGGAGATGCGCGCGCGCACGGTCGATGCGATCGGGGCGTTCGATGCGGGCAATCCGAGGTGGTACGGGTGGTTGAGTGACAGGCTGCTCAAGTTCGGATCGGAGCGCGATACGCGTTCGCTGATGCAGGATCTGCTCGGTCGACCGTTGTCTCCCGACGCGCTGTTGCGGCAGATCGAGAGGTGCCGGGTGTCTGGCCTCGGCGTCGGCGCACGTGGACAAGATGCTCCGCCGTGACTTAGGCTCCGGCCGAACGTGAGCACGTCCCACCCCGTTGCGCCGGAATCGCCCCGCTACCGCTACACCGTGCTGGCGATGCTGGTGCTGGTCTACACGTTCAACTTCATCGACCGGCAGATCGTCGGCATCCTCGCGGTGCCGATCAAGGCGGACCTCGGGCTCACGGACACGCAGCTCGGTTTGATGGGCGGGCTCGCATTTGCGCTGTTCTACACGTTGCTCGGCATCCCGATCGCGGTGCTTGCCGACCGCCGCAATCGCACGGTCATCGTCACCGTGGCGCTCGTGTTCTGGAGCGCGATGACCGCGGTCTGCGGGTTCGCCCAGAATTTCTGGCAGCTCTTTCTCGCCAGGCTCGGCGTCGGCGTAGGGGAGGCGGGCGGCGTGGCACCGTGCTACTCGCTCGTGGCGGACTACTTTCCACCGCATCAAAGGGCGCGCGCTCTTGCCGTCTATTCGTTCGGCGTGCCGATCGGCAGCGCGCTCGGCATTCTATTCGGTGGCTTCATCGCCACGCACATCGACTGGCGCACCGCGTTCATCATCGTCGGTGCGGCCGGAGTGATGGTAGCGCCCATCTTCAAGATGGTCGTACGCGAACCGAAGCGCGGTCGCTTCGATGCGCCGCAGGCCAGGCCCGCGACACCGGCAGGCATCGGCGAGGTCATGCGCATGCTTGCCCGCAAGCCGTCCTTCTGGGGGCTGTCTTTCGGCGCGGCTGCGTCCTCGATGATGGGGTACGGACTCTTCTTCTGGCTGCCGTCGTTCCTGGTGCGCAGCTACGGGCTTTCGCTTCTTGAGGCGTCGTTGTTTTTCGGCACGATCCTGCTGTTCGGCGGCATCGCGGGCCTGTGGCTCGGTGGCTCGCTGGCGGACCGGCTCGGGACGGCGCGGCGACGCATGTATGCCTACATCCCGGCGGCGGCATTCATTGCGACGATACCGTTCTATCTCTTCGGCGTGACCTCGCCTTCGCTCGTCGTGGCTTTCTTCCTGCTGCTGGTGCCGACCGGGCTCGGGCTGGTGTGGCTCGGCCCGGTGCTTTCGTCGATCCAGCACGTGGTGCCGCCCAACATGCGAACCACGGCGTCGGCGATATTCCTCTTCATCAACAACCTGATCGGCATTGGCCTCGGCACCGTGATGCTGGGCGTGCTGTCCGACGTGCTCTCCGCGCGCTTCGGAGCGGATTCGCTGCGTTACGCGATTCTCGCCGGCACGTCTTTCTATCTCGTCGCCGCGGCGTTGTTCCTGCTCTCGGCGCGACGCCTGGAGAGGGACTGGGAGTAGCGGGAGCCTCGCGATCAAGGGCGGCCGCGTGGGGCGTCACCTCAGATCGATACGATGTAGCCGACGTCGGGAGGTACCCGTCCGCCGTGCATCGCGCGCCACGTGGCTTCGGCAGCCTCCGGCCCTGTCACGCGTGTAACGGTCAACCACGCCTGGCTCGAGTCGACGAACGCATGGAGTGCGGATGCGATGCGCTGCTGGTAGTCGCGCGGTCCCCAGTCCTGGATGCGTTTCTTGACCTGTGTCGGTGCGAAGAAGAACGCCGGGCGTGGCCCGGGCATCTGCGTCGCGGCCGGAGGCGATTCGTGGTGACTGCGGCCGATGGCCATCGAGTGCCGCAGCTGGTCGCCGAAGTGCGCGTGAACGCGTGCAAGCACGTCGCCATTGCCCGACATGTCGATCGAGACGATTGCGGGCTCGGCCGGCAACGAAGCGATGTCGTCGTAGGCAACGACCTTGTGGTACACGCCGAGCGTGCGCACGAATTCGATGTTGCCGGGCGACGTGACGCCGATGATTTCGATACTGCCACGCGACCGGGCGCAGTGGGCGAAGCCGATCGCCGTCTTGCTCGAGGCCGACAGCACCAGCACGCGGCTGGCGTCGAACCAGGCGTTGTCGGCGAAGAAGTCTTCGGCCAGGAACCCGGTAACGAACAGTCCGCGCAGCAGTGCGTGGCGGTCTTCGGCATCCTCGCCGGGTTGGTGGAACGGATCCCTGTCGGTCGCCACAAAGGCGCGATATACCGGGGCATGCGCCGCACGGTGCGGACCTTCGTCGCGCAAGCCGTCGGCGGTGGGGGTGACTGGCATGTCCACGTAGCGCGCCATCGGGAACCAGCCGTAGTAGCGGCCGCCGACGGCAACCTCCGGGTGGCAGGAGGCCACGATCTCGGCCCACCCCATCGCCGGAACGTGTCCCCAACCAGTGTCCGGCGCAGGGAAGAAGTCCCAGTATCCGAGCATGTCGCCGGTGACTGCGTACGTTACGGTGTTGGACGTGACCGCATAACGATCGATGTGGAAGCGCACCTGGCCGGGCTGGAGTTCGGGGAGTGGGCGCTCGACGATCCGGGAGTTCGCGAGGTCCGAACGGTTGATCTCGAGCTCGACGTTATGTGTGTTCATCGGCGCATTATCATCCATCGAGCCGGCGTACATACGCGGAGAATTTTATGCGCAACAGTCTTCACCACGTCCACGCGTTCGCGTCCGACATCGACGCCAGCGTGCGGTTCTATACGGAAGTGTTCGGCGGAGAGGTTGTCCTGGACGAGGCGCTGGCCGGGGCGCGCAACGTATTCATCCGCATCGGCGACGGTCGCCTGCACCTTTACGACCAGCCGCCGCGGCATGCAGGGGTCGGCAGTGTCCACCATCTCGGAATACGAACGGACGACATTGCAGGAATGGTCGAGAGGCTGCAGCGGCACGGCGTACAGCTCCGAAAGCAGGTCACGGAACTCGTTGGCTGGCGCTACGTGATGGTACCCGCGCCGGACGGGGTGCTGATCGAGCTGTTCGAGGTCACGCCGGAGAAACTACCGGCGCGGCTCAGCAGCTACTTCTGATCAGCCCCGCACCGCGACGGGGTGCCCGTCGCCGGTCCAGGCGAGGATTCCGCCTGCCAGCGAGACGGGGTTCGCGAAGCCGAGACGGTGTAGCGCGGCCGCGGCGCGCGCAGAGCGGCCGCCGCTGAGGCAATACAGCACGACGGGCCGTTCGCGCAGCGAGCGGGCCTCGCCCTCGTGCCTGGCGAATGCCGCGTGCGTATCGACCTCGATTTCGAGACGGCCCAGCGGAATGTTGACGGCGCCGGGGATGTGCCCGTCGGCAGGCGTCAAATGCCCGGCAGTCAGGTCGTTATCGCTGCCGGTTCTGAGGGCGGCGCTGGCGACCTATGCGACGTAGCTCGCGTATTCCGGCTCGTACATCTGCGAGCGAATGTATTCCAGCACGTCGTCCGGCCTCTCGATACCGGCCAGGTCGTTGCGGAAGGCCACTTCGGCCACCGCTGTCGCGATGTGCGCCGACACTTCGCGTACCCGGTTCAGCGGCGGATAGAGACTGCCCTGAGCCAGGTCGTCCTCGCCGACCGAGGCCGCCAGCGTGCGTGCCGCGGCCATGAACATCTCGTCCGTGACCCGGGTGGAACGTACTGCCACGACGCCCAGGCCGACGCCCGGGAAGATGTACGAATTGTTGCCCTGCCGCGGCACGTAGCGCCGGCCGTCGTACGTCACGGGGTCGAACGGGCTGCCCGAGGCGAACAGCGCCTTTCCCCCGGACCACGCATAGGCCTGCTCGGCAGTGCACTCCGCCTTCGAAGTCGGGTTCGACAGCGCAAACACGATCGGACGCTCGTTCAGCCGCGACATTTCCTCTATCACCTCGCGCGTGAACATGCTGGGCGTCGCGCCGACGCCGACGATCGCGGTCGGCTTCAATGACTTGACGGCGCTGAGGAAGTCGGGCAACGGCGCATGGTCGTGCGCGTAGGCCTTCTTGTGCTCGGCGAGGCCGGTGCGACTCGCCACCACGAGACCCTTCGAGTCCACCATCCAGCAGCGTCGGCGCGCCTCGGCCACCGCCATGCCATCTTCGACCATGGCGCTCACCAGCAGGTCCGAGATCCCGGTCGCCGCTTCGCCCGCCCCGAGGCACAGGAAGGTCTGCTCGGTCATCTTCTTGCGCGTGACGCGCAAGGCGGAGAAGACACCCGCGACGGCGACGGAAGCGGTGCCCTGGATGTCGTCATTGAAGCAGCAGGCCCTGTCGCGATAGCGCGCCAGCAGGCGGAAGGCGTTGTGGTTGGCAAAGTCCTCGAACTGCACGACGACGCCCGGGAAGACTTCCTGCGTCGCCTGCATGAACTCCTCGACGAGTTCGTCGAACGCCGCGCCAGCGAGTCGCTTCTGCTGCAGGCCGAGGTAGAGCGGGTCGCGCAGCAGCGACTCGTTGTTGGTTCCGACGTCGAGCATCACCGGCAGGCAGCGGCGCGGGTGCAGCCCCGCGCAGGCGGTATAAAGCGCGAGCTTGCCGATCGGGATGCCCATGCCGTTGGCGCCCAGGTCGCCGAGGCCGAGAATGCGTTCGCCATCGGTGACGACGATCATCGACGCTTCGCGATGCGGCCAGTTGCGCATGACCTGCGCGATGCGGCCGCGGTCCGCGGCCGACACGAACAGGCCGCGCGGCCGTCGGTAGATGTGGCCGAACTGCTGGCAGGCGAGGCCGACCGTCGGCGTGTAGATGATCGGCATCATCTCGTCCGGGTTCTCCATGATCAGCCGGTAGAAGAGCGCCTCGTTGCGGTCCTGCAGCGCCTCGATCAGGATGTACTTTGCGAGCGGTGTCTGCAGGCGGTGGAAATTCTCCAGCACACGTGCCACCTGGTCCTGCTGTGAGCAGACGTGTGGCGGCAGGAGTCCGCGCAGACCGAGAGCGTCCCGCTCCGGATTGGTGAACGCGGTGCCCTTGTTCAACGTCGGGTCGCGCAGCAAAGCGACGCCGCGCGGGAACCATTCGGGCAGGGGCGGGGGCAAGGGTCGCTGGGTGCGTTTCTGCTGCATGACTGACTCCCGAAGTACCGGATTCGAGCACTGGCCGTTCCTGCCGACCGGCTTGCCGCGATGCTAGGCGGCGGCGAATCGGTGTCAACGACGGTAAGCCAGTAGTGACTTGCGGCTTGCCGAGGTACGGGACATTCTTGGGCGAGGGGACATTGCCCTGCCGGGGGAATATTCCCTACCCAGAGCATGTCCCCGCCACGGAGAAGGTCCCCTGATCACCTGGGAAGCTCACACTTGCCTGCCGCTGCACCCGCAGGCGGACCTCGGACCGCTCGAAAGGTACCGTTCGGCCGGGGTTGCCTACGTGTCCGTCAATGTCGGCATGGACATGACTCCGGTGCCCCGGATCATCGAAGTGATAGACGGGCTTCGCTCGCGCATCGCGGCGCAACCGGACCGCTTCGTACTCGCCGAAGCCGTGAGCGACGTCGAAGCCGCGGCCGCTGCCGGCAAGCTGGCCGTTGGTTTCGACCTGGAGGGCGCCCTGCCGCTGCAGGAGCAGCCCGAGCGGGTGAGGTTCTTCCGCGATCTCGGTGTCCGCCAGATCCATCTCGCCTACAACCGCAACAACAGTGTCGCGGATGGTTGCCATGACGTGGAGCGCGGACTCACGCCGCTCGGCCGGCGGATCGTGGCAGCGGTGAACGATGCGGGCGTGCTGATGGATTGTTCGCATACCGGCCGTCGCTGCTCGCTCGACATCATGGCTGCCTCGACCGCGCCAGTGGTCTTCAGTCACTCCAACCCGCAGGCCCTGGTCGATCACGGTCGCAACGTCACCGACGAGCAGATCAGGGCCTGCGCAGCGACCGGCGGCGTCGTGTGCGTGAGCGGCGTGTCGATGTTCGTCGGTTCATCGGATCCGACGGCTCGCGACGTCGCGCGGCACGCGGCCTACGTTGCCGATGTCGCAGGCATCGACCACGCAGGCATCGGGCTCGACATCGGCTTCGACGAGCCGGGACTGTCGGACGATTCGATGTCAGCCGTGGATACGGGCTATTGGTGGCCTCGCTCCGCCGGGTACGAGGACGCGATTTCCACGATGCGCTATGCGCCGCTCGAGAGCTGGCTGCAACTCGCCGAAGAATTGCAGCTCACCGGCATGACGGCCGCGGAAGCGGCGCTCGTGTTGGGGGGCAACATGGCGCGCGTCGCGAGCGCAGTCTGGCGAGCACCTGCACTCGGCCGATAGCGGACGGACTTCACTCGACAGCAGACGCCCATTCCTGAAGCGCCTCGGGCAGGTAACGGTCCGCGTCCGGGTGCTCAGTGCGAAATGCCCGCAGCTGTGCCGCGGCGACCGTCCGATCACCAGCGGCGTACAACGTCTCGATCAGCTTCGCCCACTGCGCTGGCGGCATCTGTGCGGTCGGGGCAGCGAGCGACGAAGACTCGGCCCGCGCGGCGGCTCGTTCGGCAGCTGCCGCAGGCGCAGGCGCGCCAGCTGCCAGTTCACCGCTGGCTCGCGACTCCTTGGACAGCTGCCGCGGTCCCGGAGCAGCATCCGATAGGGATTCCCCCGTTTCGACTGCTTCCTGCGGCAGGGCGAGGGCGGAGTCCGGGACCGGCTGGTCTAGCTTTCGCACCTGGTTCTCGCGAACTCGAGGCGCGATGGCTGCCGGCTCGGTCGAGCCTTGCATCGTTGCCTTGGCGGAAACACCAGGCTGTTCGGCGGGCACCGCAGCCGGCTGCTGCGACTCCATGCGGATCGGCTGCTCGAGTTCGCGCTCCCTGGGGAGCAGCTGTACGAGCAGGAACGCAAGACCGGCGACAGCGGCTGCCGCGGCCAGCGGTTGCCAGGTGGCGAACCATGGCCGGCGAGTTCGAGCCGCTGCGAGAATCGCGGCGTCGACGTGCGGCCGCGGTTCCTCGCGCGAAGCCTTCCGCCACGCGGCGTCGATCGCCGTGTCGAAGTCATCGCCCTCTTCCGGGCGCCAGGTCTTCATTGCAGGTCCTCCAGCGCGGTGCGCAGCCTGCCGTACGCATAGCGCAGCCGGCTCTTTACCGTCTCGATCGACGCGCCACTCAGCGCTGCGACCTCCCGCAACGCCAGGCCACCCTCGACGTGCAGCAGGAAAGCGTCGCGCTGCGCGGGCGGTATGGCCTCGAGCGCGGCGACGAGGCGTTGCCCCGACTCGACGTGCATAGTCATCGAGAGCGGGCCCGCTTCCTCGCCACCATGCATCAGCGCAGCTTCGACGGCAGACTCGACGCCTTCATCGTCGAGCGAAACGAATCGCGTCCCGCGACGCGTGCGCCAGTGATCGACAAGCCCGTTGCGCGCGATCGTGTAGAGCCACGTCGTAAACCGCGCCTGGGGAGACCAGGCATCGCGGGCCCGAACGACCTTGAGCCACATTTCCTGGTGCAGTTCTTCTGCGGTCGCACGATTCCCCGTGTGACGCAGAAGGTAGCGATACGTGCCGCCTCGATGTCGCGCGTAGAGCCGCTCGAACGCTTCGGTCGATCCGCCCGCATAGGCGAGCATCTGTGACTCGTCGGATTCATCCGAAGCAGTGGTCGGCGCCGCGCCCATCGTGCGTCGAGTATCGACGCGACGGGATTCCGCGGCAACCGACCGCCGCTCCGTGCCTGCGAGCGGGTGCGGGGGCAACGTGGCCTCAGGGGTCGGGTACGAAGCCGAGAGTTGCGGGGAATGGGTCGGGCTCGTGCCAACGTGTGGCTGGCGGCAGCACGCCCATCGCGACCAGGTTCTCGCGCCGGTCGTACCGGAGCACGATGCGCTGGTCAGGCGACGCGCTCGCGCGCTCGAATTCAACCTGCTCGACCGGCGAATGCTCCCGCCGGCCGTGTCCCGTGCCGAGAGGCGCATTCATCACCGCTGCTCGCGCGGGCGACTGTTCGCGTCGTTCCGCGGCGCCTTGCTTGGCTGTGGCGTCCGCGCTCGATGCGGCCTCAGGGGCATGATTCTCGTAGGCGTAGCGTGCCGGCCGCTCGCGCTCGCGGAAAAACGCAACCCCGATCACTCCGAGGTCGTCTGGCCGGCCGGTGCGCGACGCATAGGAGTCGCCCGGATCGGAAAAGTAGAAAGCCGCCGTGCGCTCCAGGTCCTTGCGCCAGCCCTGGATGTTCACGTAGCCGCCTGGTTCGATGACGTACCCGGACTGGCCTGGCGACGCGGTCTCGCCGGTGACGGCGTTCACGCCGTCGACGCTCACCACCGCGAGCAACCGCCCGCCGGTGCAGTTGCGAATCCGGACCGCGTATTCGTGCCCGGGCGTGCCGATCACATACATCTTGCCGTCGTGCCGATAGTTTTCGAGCGCCTCGCGGTCATTGCGGTCATAGACGTCTACGCGACCCAACGAGCACGCGTCGGACCCGGCGGCTGGCTGGAATGCCGTCACGACGAGCAGGGCGGTTGCGAGGGCACGGCTCGCTGTGCAATGAGCTGTCCTGAACATGGGTTGTCTCCGTTCCGTAGTGTCCTCCCCTGTAAACGGCGATGCGGGCCGGGCGGGGTTAGATCGATCGTTGTTCTTGCCGCCAGCGTTACGGGGCTTGCTAAGATTCGCGCTCGTGACCACTGGAGCACCCACATGTCCGTTAGAAATCTGACCCGTCGCAGGCTTGCCATGATCGGCTGCGCGGCACTGGCGCTGGCGACACTGCTGCCCGTCGGCGGCGCCATGGCGGACAGCCCCGACGCGAAGAGGGCCGCGATCCGCAACATGGCCAACAGCACTCTGGACCAGCTGTACTCGCTGCAGCCGTCCGCGCGCGAGGCGATAGGGAAGGCGGCGGGTTACGCCGTTTTCAGCGAGATCAGCACCAAGATCCTGTTTGCCGGCGGCGGTGGCGGCAAAGGCATCGTCGTGGACAGGAAGTCCGGCCAGGAGACCTTCATGCTCATGGCGATGCTGCAGGCGGGCTTAGGCGTGGGCGTGACCGAATTCCACCTCGTGTGGGTATTCGAGCGCGAGAACGACCTGGCGAATTTCGTGAACAGCGGCTTCGAGTTGGGCGCCGACCTGAACCTGCAGGTAAACCCCGGCACCGGCGGTGGGCTCTACAACGGCGCGGTGGAAGTTCAGCCCGGCGTGTGGCTGTACCAGATCTCGGACGCCGGCCTGGCGCTCGACCTGACCGTCGAGGGCACGAAGTACTTCAAGGATCCCGACCTGAACTGAAAGAAAAGGGGACATTCTCCTTTTCCAAAGAAAAGGGGACATTCTCCTTTTCCAC
>Ga0115027_10000140_pt1 | contig 10311 bp, 12 predicted proteins | sample Open_0915_D1_FD_83879 | JGI IMG/M metagenome (GOLD analysis project Ga0115027, IMG submission 83879) | Wetland microbial communities from Old Woman Creek Reserve in Ohio, USA - Open_0915_D1 | ecosystem: Environmental > Aquatic > Freshwater > Wetlands > Sediment ...
GGCTCCGGCTGGAAGTCTGGGGGCGGGAACTGGCGGGAGCCAAGGGGTTGATCACCGCCCGCGCCACTCGCCATGCCGCCATCGTCCAAACGCGCGGCGGCGCGGTGCTGGAGGCGCTGTTCCTGATCACGCGGCAAGACGTCGCTCCAGCCCGGCCGGCGGCGAGCGCGAACCGGCCGCAATGGGTGCGCTGCACGTGGCCGGAAGCCGATCCCTGGCGCTGACATGGACAAGCGAGAAGCGAACCACGACAGCGCGGGCACGGGTGTCGCTCACCGTCCATCTACCCATGACCGCTGATCTGCTACGAAAAAAATTCTTCCTGAGTTAAGTTGCATCGTGGTAATCCGCAATTTTTATGATAAACCTATCATCAATATTGTCATGGCCGCCACTTGCCCCATCGGTTTTGACACCCCCTCTGCGCGCCCGAGTGCACGCCACCTACGAGCGCGTCGCCCAGGCCCCGCACGGTGATGCGAACTGATCCTGGACGCCCGCTCCATCCCGGACCTGTGGGCAGTAGGAACTTGGGCACAGGTTCTGTTTGGCTATTGCCTGATGGATCGGATGGTCTCGCTCCTACCATGGAACCACAAGGAAGCGTTCTCGCTCGGTCTCCTGAAGCGAACATTCCTTTCCGCCCCAGTCCCGAGCGGGCGTAGCAGGCGAACTCCGACGGACTTATCCCGTCCAAGTGGCGACTCGAATGGATACGTGATCGAGCATCAGCGCGGCGAACAGGCCGAACAGGTAAACGATGGAAAACCCGAAGGTCGGCATCGCCAGCCGGTCGTCGCCGGTGACGAACAGCCGGATAGCGTAGGACAGAAACCGACCGCCCAGGATCAGCGCGCCGACCAGATAAATCCAGCCGCTCATCCCAGTCAGGAACGGCAGCAGCGAAATCGGGATCAACAGGATGGTGTAAAGCAGGATTTGCAGGCGGGTGAAGGCGACGCCGTGCGTGACCGGCAGCATCGGGATGTCGGCCTTGGCGTAATCGTGATAGCGATGGATGGCCAGCGACCAGAAATGCGGCGGCGTCCACACGTAGATGATCAGGAACAGCAGCAACGCGCCAGAATCGACCTGACCCGTCACCGCCGTCCAGCCGAGCAGCGGCGGAGCCGCGCCCGCCGCCCCGCCGATCACGATGTTTTGCGGCGTGGCCCGCTTGAGGAACAAGGTGTAGATCACGGCGTAGCCGATCAGCGAGGCGACGGTCAACACGGCGGTCAGCGGGTTGGTGAAAGCCAGCAGCAGGCTCAGACCGAGCGCGCCGATCAGCAGCGCGAAGCCCAGCACCTGCCCGGTTTCCAGATGGCCGCTCGGCAGCGGCCGGCGACAGGTGCGAGCCATCTGGGCGTCGATGCGCCGGTCCGCCAGATGATTGAGTGCGGCGGCGGAGCCGGCCAGCAGCGCGATGCCCAGCGAACCGAACAGCAGAACCTCCCATGGCGCCCGCCCCGGCGTTGCCAGCAGCATGCCGACCATGGCGGTGAAGGTGATCAGGGCGACGACCTTGGGTTTGGTCAATTCCAGATAGTCGCGCCAATGGCGACGGACGCCAGCGTGCAAAGTCTGAATCGCGATCATCGTCATAAGGAAGTCTCCCGTCGAAGCAAATGGTTGAGCGTCACCAGGGACAATAACAGCAGCACGGCGCCGCCGGTGTGCGCCACCGCCACCGGCAGCGGCAGATGCAGTAAAACGTTGGCGATCCCCAGGCCAAGCTGAATGGCCAGCAGAACGGCAATCGCGACACCGAAGCGTCGCAAGGCGTGGGCGCGGGCAGCGGCAATCAAGCGTCCACTTAGCCAGCCCAGGTACAACGCCACGACGAGCGCGCCCAGCCGGTGCATCATGTGAACGGTCACCCGGGCGTCGTTGGCCAGCACCCCACCCTCGTAGGACACGCCGAGTCCCCGCCACGGCGCGAACGCCTCGCGGAAATCCATCGGCGGCCACCAGTACGTCTGACAGGTTGGGAAATCCGGGCAGGCCAGGGCAGCGTAATTGGCGCTGGTCCAGCCGCCCAGGGCAATTTGCACGATCAGCAACGCCAGTCCCAGCAGCGCGTAACGGCGCAGTTCAGCTCCCTCTGCCTCCGGGCGGGGAGAGGGGTTCAGAGCAAGAGGGTCGCGGCGGCCTTGACGCAGCACCAGCCAGGCCAATAAACCCAGCGTCGTCAGCCCGCCCAGCAGATGACCCATGACCACTATTGGCTTCAACTGCCAGGTCACGGTCCACATCCCCAACAGGGACTGGAAGCCGATCAGCCCCAGCAGCACCAGCGGCAGGGCGACCGGCTGAGCGGGATCGCGCCGATTCCGCCAGGCCAGCACCGCCAAGGCCAGCACCAGCAAGCCCAGCGTCCCGGCGCCATAGCGATGGATCATTTCCTTCCAGGCCTTGGCCGGCTCCACCGGGCGGTGGGGCCAGGCGGCGTTGGCCGCGGCGATCTGATGTGGCCGGTCGGGAACAGCCAGCCGCCCGTAGCAACCCGGCCAGTCCGGGCAACCCAGTCCAGCGTCCGACAGCCGCACGTAGGCGCCCAGCATCACCACGATGAAGGTCAGCGCCAGCGCGGCCCAAGCTAAACGATGAAAAATGATCGCCCGCATCCCGTTCATCCGATCTTGGACAGACGCAACAGCCGTTGCAAATCCTCAAGCATTCCACGCGGTTCGACCGCAGCCGGATAGCGCATCAGCAGATTGCCCAGCGGATCGAGCAGATAGATCCACTCATCCGCCGCGCCCGGCGTCGGGAACGCCCCGGCCAGTTCGGCCCGGACGGTGGAATCGGCGACGCCCACGATCATCGCCGCGTGTTCGGTCGCCAGCCACCGCCGTAGTTCGGCGACTGGCGCATCCGCCAGCAAAAACACCGTCTTCACCCGCGTCATGTCCTTGCCCAGCGCCAGCCGCACCTGGCGCAGGTCGTACAGGGCGGTTTGACATGCCGTGTCGCATTCCCGCCCCGCTCCGACATACGCCAGCACCCAATGACCGCGCAATGCCATTCCATCCGGCCCATTCTCATGCCAGGGCGTAAAGCGGAGCGCCGACAGTGGTCGCGCTGGATTCAGCAGTTCGCCATGCGGGACCGAACCGTCCGGCTGCCAGCGGCCAACCAGCCACCAGGCCGCCGCTAGCGGAGCCGCGAAACAGGCGATGATGAACAGCAGCATCAAGCGTGGCCACCAGCGGACGGGAATCGAACCGGTTTTCATCGCCAGCAATTGGACGTTCATCCCCTGTTCATTCCGAAGGTGGCGACCGGCGCACCTGGGTCGCCAAATAGAGCATCACCAATGCCGCCGCCAGCGCGAACCACTGTACGGCATAACCGCGGTGGCGTTCCGGGCCGAACCCGCCGAACCGGGGTTGCCAGTCGCGTTCGTAGCCGTGGGACGCCTCCGGTTCCAGCAGAATCAGCGCCGGTCGCAATGGATAGCCGAGGATCGCGGCCAACCGCTCGTATTCCACATAGGGCACGACGCGCGGCCAGTTGCGATCCGCACCCGCCGCGTCGCCCAGCCGCAGACCCGGATTGGCCGGCTGCCCCAGCCAGCCACTCACGGTTACAGGCTCGGTCGGCGCCGTCAGGTCCGGCAGCGCCTGGCGTGACTCGCCCAGCGCGATCCAGCCCCGGTTGACCAGAATCGCGCCGCCATCGGTCAGGCGCAGCGGCGTCAACACGTGAGAGCCGGGCTGGCCGGCGCGCACCTGATTGTCCAGCAACACCTGATGCGCGCCATCGTAGTGTCCCGACGCGACGACCCGGCGGTAGCGGCTGGCGGGATCAGCCACGTTCAGGTCGGCCAGCGGCATGGGCGACTGCTCGGAATACGCGGCGAACGCCGCTTGCAGTTCCACTTTCTGGTGCGCCCGATCCAACTGCCAGAAGCCCAGCGCCAGCAACACCGGCAACAGCAGCAGGGTGGCGAGCGTGGCCGCCCGACTCGGGCGAAACACCCAGTTTCCCAGGCGCATCCGCGCCCGCGCTCAGCGCCGAACCGGGCGGGCTATACTCAAGGCAACCGCCCTCTTCCACCGGAATCCATCCATTGCTCAAGATCCTCGTCGTGCTCATGCTGTTGCTGATTATCGCCAGCCTGGCGTCCGGGCTGGTGTTCATGATTCGCGACCGGGGACATGGTCCCCGCGCCGTCCAGGCGCTGACCGTGCGCGTGGCGCTGTCGGTCGGGCTGTTCCTGATCCTGCTGCTCGCCTACGCCGCCGGTCTGATCGCGCCGTATGGGCTGTGAGCGCCCGCCGCTACAGCCAGTAGACGAAGATAAACAGCCCCAGCCACACCACGTCCACGAAATGCCAGTACCACGCCGCCGCTTCGAAGGCGAAGTGGCGTTGCGGGGTGAAATGGCCGGCCAGGCCACGCAACAGGATCGCGGTCAGGATAATTGCGCCGATGGTGACGTGCAGGCCGTGAAAGCCGGTCAGCATGAAAAAGGTAGAGCCGTAGATGCCGCTGCCCAGGGTCAGATACAAATCCTGGTAGGCATGGCGGTACTCGACGGCCTGCAAGGTCAAAAACAGCACGCCGAGCACGATGGTTGCCGCCAGCCCCTTCAACCACTGCCCGCGCTGGCCCTCCACCAAACCCCAGTGCGCCCAGGTGATGGTCGCGCCGCTGCTCAGCAGAATCAGGGTATTGAGCGCCGGCAAGCCCCAGGGACGCATCGGCGCGAAGAAGCCGCCAATGTCGCCCGGCCCGTTGGTGGGCCAAGCCGCTTCGTACTGGGGCCAGAGCAGGCTTTGTGTCAGCACGCCGTGGCTGGTTTCGCCGCCCAGCCAGGGCACGGCGTACTGACGGGCATAGAACAGCGCGCCGAAGAATGCGGCGAAGAACATCACCTCGGAAAAGATGAACCAGCCCATGCCCCAGCGGAACGAGCGATCCATCTGGTCGCTGTACAGCCCCCGTTCGCTTTCGTGGACCACCGTGCCGAACCAGCCGAACATGGTCAGCAGGATCAGGGCCGCGCCCGCCAGCAACAGCGTGTTGCTGCCGCCGTTCAGCACGGTGGCTCCACCCAGCATCAGGGTGAACAGCCCGATGGAGGCGATGATCGGCCAGTAGCTCTGGTGGGGCACATAGTAATGATCGGGCGCGTGCGTGCTGGCGTGCGTCATTCGTTGCATCCTCCCGCGGCGGTCGCGGGCCTCAACCGCCGGCGTCGTCCAGCTTGAAAAAGGTGTAGGACAGCGTCACCGTGCGGACCTCCGGCGGCAATTCCGGGTCGATGATGAAGGTGACCGGCATCGCCCGCTCCTCCCCGGCCTGAAACGCCTGGCGGTTGAAGCAGAAACACTCGACCTTCTGGAAATGCCGCGCCGCCGGCCCTGGAGTCACGCTGGGAATCGCCTGCCCGACCAGCCGCTGATCGGTCAGGTTCCGGGCCAGATACTGGGTCTGGTAATACTGGCCGGGATGCACCGCCATCCGGGTCACCTTCGGCGCGAACTCCCACGGCGCTCCCGCGTTCAGGCTGGCGACAAACTCCACCGTCACCGTGCGCGTCTCATCCACCGCCACCGGCCGCGCCACCGCTACCCGCCCACCGGTCTTGCCGTTCAGGCCGGTGATCTGGCACAGCACGTCGTACAGCGGCGCCAGCGCGAAGCCGAAGACGAACATCGCCGCCACCACCAGCAGCAGGCGACGCACCACCCGCCGGTGGGCCACCGCTAGCGCATTCGTTGCTTGCGTTGCCATGTTCCCCCCTCCTCTTTACTCGACCACGGGCGCCGTGGCGAAGGTGTGATACGGCACTGGCGACGGCAGGGTCCATTCCAGCCCCTGCGCGCCTTCCCAGACCTGATCGGTCGCTGGCTCGCCGCCGCGAATGGTCTGGATCACGTTGTACAGAAACAGCAGTTGCGAGAAGCCGAACAGGAACGCGCCGATGCTGGAAATCATGTTGAACTCGGTGAATTGCAGGGCGTAGTCGGGAATGCGGCGCGGCATCCCGGCCAGCCCGAGAAAGTGCTGCGGGAAAAACAGTACGTTGACCCCAACCACCGACAGCCAGAAATGCAGGCGGCCCAGCTTCTCGTTGATCATGTGGCCGGTCCACTTCGGCAGCCAGTAATAAACGCCGGCCATGATCGAGAACACCGCGCCCGGCACCAGCACGTAGTGGAAATGCGCCACCACGAAGTAGGTGTCCTGGTACTGGAAGTCGGCCGGGGCGATAGCCAGCATCAGCCCCGAAAACCCGCCGATGCTGAACAGCACCACGAAAGCGATGGCGAACAGCATCGGCGTCTCGAACGTCATCGAGCCGCGCCACATGGTCGAAATCCAGTTGAACACTTTCACCCCGGTCGGCACCGCGATCAGCATGGTGGTGTACATGAAGAACAGTTCGCCAGCCAGCGGCATCCCTACCGTGAACATGTGATGCCCCCAGACGATGAAACTGAGGAAGGCAATCGAGGCCGTCGCATACACCATCGAGGCGTAGCCGAACAGCGGCTTGCGAGCGAACGTCGGGATGATGGTGGAGATGATCCCAAATCCTGGCAGGATCATGATGTAGACCTCGGGATGGCCGAAGAACCAGAAAATATGTTGGAACATCACCGGGTCGCCGCCGCCGGCGGCGTTGAAGAAGCTGGTGCCGAAGAATTTATCGGTCAGCAACATGGTCACCGTCCCGGCCAGCACCGGCATCACCGCGATCAGCAAAAAGGCGGTGATCAGCCAGGTCCACACGAACAGCGGCATCCGCATCAGGGTCATGCCGGGCGCGCGCAGGTTGAGGATGGTGGCGATGACGTTGATCGCGCCCATGATCGAGGACACGCCCATCATGTGGATGGCCAGGATCACGAATGGGAAGGCTTGGCCGGTCTGCAACGCCAGCGGCGGATACAGGGTCCAGCCGCCGGCGGGTCCGCCGCCCGGCAGGAATAGCGTGGACAACAGCAGCGCGAAGGCGAACGGCAGGATCCAAAACGACCAGTTGTTCATCCGTGGCAAGGCCATGTCGGGCGCGCCGATCATCAGCGGAATCTGCCAGTTGGCCAGGCCGACGAAAGCCGGCATCACCGCGCCGAAAATCATCACCAGCGCGTGCAGGGTGGTGAGCTGGTTGAAAAAGTACGGGTTGACAATCTGCAAGCCCGGCTGGAACAGTTCGGCGCGGATCACCAACGCGAAGCTGCCGCCGATGAAGAACATCAGCAGCGAAAACAGCAGATAGAGCGTGCCGATGTCCTTGTGATTGGTGGTCAATAGCCAGCGGCCCAGACCGCGCGGCGGGCCGGCGTGGGTATCGTGCTCGTGATTCAGGGCGGGCGCGGCGGCGATGTTCACAGGGGTTGACCTCCGCTGGCGGCTTGGGTGGTGGGAGGATTCCGCGCCTTCATAGTCGCCACCCACTGTTGGAATTCGGCCTCGGGGACGGCTTCGACCACGATCGGCATGAAGCCGTGATCCTTGCCGCACAGTTCGGCGCACTGGCCGCGATAGACGCCGGGCTTCTCGATCAAGGTCCAGGATTCGTTGATAAAGCCGGGGATGGCGTCGCGCTTCCAGCCCAACGCCGGGACCCACCAGGAATGAATCACGTCGGCGGCAGTGGTCAGGATGCGGATTTTCTTACCAACTGGCACCACCAGTCGCTGATCCACTTCCAGCAGGTACGTCGCGTCCTTGGCGGCGGCGTTGTGGATTTGGTCCTGGGGGGTGGCCAAGACGCTGAAGAAGCCGATGCCCTCGTTCAGATATTGGTAATGCCAGCGCCACTGATAGCCGGTGACCTTGATGGTCACATCGGCGTCGCGGGCGTCGGCCATGCGGATCAGGGTTTGGGTCGCCGGCACTGCCATCGCCACCAGGATCAGCATGGGCACGACGGTCCACAGCACCTCGATCAGGACGCTTTCGTGGAACTGGGCCGCCACCGCGCCCCGTGACTTGCGGTGATGGTAGATCGACCAGAACATCACCCCGAACACCACCGCGCCGATGGCCACGCAGATCCAGAAAATCAGCATGTGCAGGTCGTAGACCTCCCGGCTGATGGCGGTGACGCCCGGCGTCATGTTCACGGCGAAATCGGCGCGAGCGCTGCCGCTCCACGCCCCCAGCGCGCCACCCAGGGCCATTGCGCCCGCACGCACGATACGATGGCAAGCCATAGCGATTCTCCTGTTGCTCCTCCCAATTAACAAGTAGACCGCTAATAGAATCTTGTCAATGTCCGAGCTTTATACTCAGGATTTAGGGGGAAGATAAGAGGCGCGGCGGGGTGAAAACGTAAGGTTATGGTTGTTGCACGACCCCCAATCCATCGGGTTGGCTGGCGAAGTAAGCGGCCAGGTCAGCCACGTCCTGCTCCGACAGGGGGGCGGCCATACCCTTCATGATGGGATTCTTGCGCGTCCCGGATTGGTAATCCCGTAACGCTTTACGCAGATAGTCCTCGTATTGGCCGGCCAGTCGCGGATACAGGGAGATACTGCTGTTGCCGTCCGGACCGTGGCAAGCCGCACAAGTCGTGCTCTTGGTTTTACCGGCGGCGACGTCGCCCCGAATCGGCTGGGCTGGTGCAGTGGACGTGGACCCGGCGACATAGGCGGCGATGTCTCGAATATCCTGCTCGTTGAGCGAAAAAACATTGGCCCGCATGGTCGGATGCGAGCGGTCGCCGGTCTGGTAAGCCTTGAGCGCGGCGACGATGTAATCGGGATGCTGGCCACCCAATCGGGGCACATGATAGTTGGGATAGGCGTTGGCGTAGCCGGGAATGGCGTGGCAGCCGGCGCAGGTCGCGAATTTGTTCTTGCCAGCGGACGGATCGCCGGTGGGCATCTCGTCACCGGCTCGAACGACGCCGGTCAGGGCACTACAAATCCCCGCCACTACAAAAAAACGCCACGATACGTATCGGCTCATGTCATCCTCGCGAAGGTATTCGGGCGGCATACACCATGCCCCGCGCATTTTTCAACGTTTGAAAGCATCGGCGACGACATACAGGTTTTCAATCCACGGTCCTCGAACGCAGTGAAATCAAAACCAATGGAAATTGGTATAGCGAGGCGCACGCAAGAGTCAAAGTTTCCAGCACTTCCGCTCGATCTTCTCGCTAGCTCCATCCCTGTCCAGAACGTATCGATCAAAGCGGTGGATATGTTCGTGCGGGTAGGGACCAATCCGTGTAGCCAGATCTCGGGTGAGGAGGCGCGTTGCCCGGCAAACCTGCAATCTCCACCGCCAGCCGCGCCCGCAGCGCCGTTAGCGTGGCGTGGCCTCCCCCCAAATCTTGGTTGAAGTTCCAACGTTCGACCACGGCGAGAGGAATCTTCCTGGGAACTTCATGGAGTTCCTGTTTTATTGCAACTCTTTCTCATTTGCATGGTCTTCTTGGAACGAGGATGACGCCGGCGCCAACTACACCGCTATCAACCGCAGTAAAACCAAAGAGTAGCGTATCTTAACCATGAGGGAGAGGTAGAGATGGTTGCTTCTATTCCCGTGATTGAAAGCTCGCCGACCACGCCCAGGGTTCGCATCGTGTCCACCGACCAACCCTGGGAATGGCTCGGCGCCGGCTGGAAAGATCTGTGTCGAACGCCTCTGACCAGCATCTCCTACGGGCTGATCTTCGTAGTCCTGGGCTATTGGATGGTCTACATGGTCGAGGCGCGATTCCAGTACGTGTTGGCCCTGACCACCGGCTTCCTGCTGGTGGGTCCATTCCTGGCAATGGGGTTGTACGACATCAGTCGCCGACTGGAAGCAGGCAAATCCACAAGCTTGAGTCACGCGCTGGCCGCCTGGCGACAGAACACCCTGCATATCTTGATCTTCGGCGTACTGATCGGCCTGCTGATGATCGTCTGGGCGCGATTGGCGGCGGTGTTGTTCGCCGTCATCGCCGGCGGACGCAACCTGACTTTGGACGGCTCATCCGCGCAACTGTTTTTCTCGGGCAGCGGCCTGACCTTCCTGCTGGTTTTCCTGGCGGTGGGCGCGATCATCGCCGCCGCCGTGTTCGCGATCAGCGTGGTGTCCATTCCGATGATGCTGGACCGCAAGACCGATCTCGTCACGGCGGTGCTGACCAGCCTCGCCGCCGTGCGCGCTAATCCATGGCCGATGGTATTGTGGGCGGCGCTGATCGTGATTTTCACCGGGATCGGCCTGATGACCTTCTATCTTGGCCTGGCGCTGGCGTTGCCGTTGATCGGTCACGCCACCTGGCACGCCTACCGCGACCTGGTCGAGTACAGCAACCTCGAACAGCAACCGCTCTGAAATAAAGCTGAA
>Ga0115027_10000141_pt1 | contig 10295 bp, 12 predicted proteins | sample Open_0915_D1_FD_83879 | JGI IMG/M metagenome (GOLD analysis project Ga0115027, IMG submission 83879) | Wetland microbial communities from Old Woman Creek Reserve in Ohio, USA - Open_0915_D1 | ecosystem: Environmental > Aquatic > Freshwater > Wetlands > Sediment ...
CAGCTGGCGGTACAGAGGAAGATCAGATGGTCACCGGGGAATGTAACTGTGGGGCTGTGCAGTTCGAGATCGACGCGAGTCTTTCCGGAGTCTTTGTGTGCCACTGCTCGATCTGTCGCCGGTCCACGGGGAGCAACGGCATCGCGGTGGTTGTCGTCCCGAAGGACAAGTTCCGGTGGGTTCGGGGTCAGCAGCACGTCGCAACGTGGAGGAAGCCGGCCGCGGACTGGCAGACCTGGTTCTGCAGTGTCTGCGGTTCTCCCGTGCCAGGCGAGAACGACGCGACGAGAATGTTCGTGCCCGCAGGCTCCATTACTCGGGGAGGCGACGCGCTCAAGGTCATCCACCACATATGGGTAGGCTCCAAGGCCGTCTGGGACGAGATCGGCGACGCGGGAATGCAGCACACCGAGGCGTTTCGTGGCTAGCTTCGCCCTTTCGCCCACGTCCGGAGTGTACTCACTGCCGGAGTGGCTAAGGCCTGAGTGGCCGCGCTAGAGTCGAGACATGCGGGTGCAAACGAACTCACGGGATCGGATCACCGGCGTCGTCGCGATGCTGCTGGTCGCGGCATCGTTGGCGGGGTGCGCGACCCGGCCGACGTTTTCGGACGCTGCCACGGCGTCCGGTGATGGAGAAATCCCCATGCACCTGGGACGCGTCCAGACGCAGACCCAGGACGGCGTGACCGTGCAGCTCGTCATTCCCACGGACGAGCAGGTGGCCGGGCACTTCGGCGTGCCGCTGGCCCAGCACGGCATACAGCCGATCTGGATCCGGATCGACAACGCCAGCAGCGTGGGCTACTGGCTCCTTCCGATCTCGATCGACCCTGACTATTTCACCGCCGATGAGGCCGCGCTGCTCGCGACCCAGAAGATGAATTCCGAGGACGACGCCCACGTCACGGAGATCTTTCGCCAGAGCGCGCTGCCGTTCTTCCTGCAGGCCGGCAGCGTCCACGAGGGTTACATCTACGCTTCTCACCAGCGCGGTGGGCGCTTTGTCGACCTGAGGGCCACCGCTCAAGGACACGGACTGATCCGGATGCGCTTCGCGGTGATGCTCCCCACCGAAGGCTTTGACTACGAAAGCTCGACACTGCGGCGGCTCTATCAGCTGGTCGACAACTTCCCGGACCTGACGCTCGAGCAGGCCCGCGTCCGGATCCGCGAGTTGCCCTGCTGCACGGCACGCGAGGACGGCAGCGGACAAGGCGACCCGATCAACCTCGCATTCGTTGGCAGCGGCGAGGACGTGATTTCGGCGCTGACCGCCGGCGGCTGGACCTTCACGGAGGCGATCACGGCTGACAGCGTGCGCCGGATGATCGGCGCTGCGATCGCCGACGAGGCATACCTGAACGCGCCAGTGAGTGCGCTCTATCTTTTCGGCCGGAAGCAGGACATGGCGCTGCAGCGCGGCCGCTCGAAAATCGCCCAGCGCAACCACATGCGACTCTGGCTCGCCCCGTTCCGCTGCGAAGGGCAGCCGGTCTGGGTCGGCCAGGTCAGCCGGGACATTGGCGTGAAGGCGACGTCGAAGTCCCCGACGCTCACGACGCACATCATCGACCCGAACGTGGACGAGTCCCGCGAATACGTGCTGCACAGCCTGTTTCACAACGAGGCGGTGCGGTGGTTCGCCTTCGTGCGCGGCGTAGGTGCGGCGACTCGCGACAGCCCCCGGCACAACCTGACCGACGACCCGTACTTCACCGACGGCAATCGCCTGGCGGTCGGCGTGTCCCGCGTGCCGGTCGAACCACCGGACGCGGTGAACCTCGGCTGGAATGAATCCTACGACCCGATCCTGGAGGGGAAGGGCGAGGACGCGCGGGTGAAGCCGGATCGCTGACCTGACGCCGGCGTCACTGCACGCATCGTCATTGCGTCCCCCATGGGCGCGCGGCAGGGCGCGAGGTCACCGTAGCTCCTTCCGAATCACAAGCTTCAGTCCCGACCAGACATCACTCACGGCGCAAACCTTCACATCGACGAAGCCCAGCGGCAGCGCCAGCTCCCAGCTCTTTCGCCAGCACGGATCTGCGATCGGCGAAGAGATGGACGACGTCGGTCGTTGCTGCGACCGTCGCATCAAACACGACACCATCCGGCACAGGCTCGAGCAGATCCCCGTAGTCGGACGGGGCGTGCCTGGTCGCGACATGGCTGCCCGCGACGATTCCGAGCTTTTTCGCGAGCGGGGTGCCCGAGTAGCCGCCCGGTCTGGCTACGCTCCATCCGGGATCTCCGGCTCGACCAGGTGCGCGAGCAGCGACAACGATTCCTGCCACCCGAGGTAGCAGAACTCGAGCGGGATTGCTGGCGGAATGCCTTCCTGCGTGATCGTGAGTTCCGTTCCGCAGGCGACCGCAGCCAGCGAGATGGTTACCAGCATCTCGCCCGGCATGGCGGGATCGTCGAACTGGTCCGTGTACCTGATCCTTTCGTGTGGCGTGAGCTCGACGTAACGTCCGCCGAAAGCGTGGCTGTTTCCCGTGCTGAAATTCGTAAACGACATTCGATGGCTGCCACCGACACGCGCGTCCATGTGATGGACCTTGGCGGTGTATCCGTGTGGCGGCAGCCACTTCACAATCGCGTCAGGGTCGAGGAAAGCCCGATACACGCGTTCAGGCGGCGCGCGGAGCACGCGGTGCAGACGGACGACGTTGGGCACGATTCGATCTCCCCTCAGATCCCGTGCTGCGCATAGCCATAAGCGCCGGCGCCCACGACGAGGCAGGCAAGTGCGACGACATCGGCGGCGAATACTCGACCGACCGCGGCGTTGTAGCCGCCGACCGAGGATGCCAGCCAGAGGAAGGACACAACGCTCACGAACCCGATGACGAAAGCGGCGACCTGAAAGCGCGGAGCGAATGCCGCGAAGAGCATGAACAGCCCCAGCAGACCGAACAGTACGGCGCGGTGCCGCATGAGGATGACGATGTTCGGTTCGTCAAACGAGATGCCGTAGAGGCTGGCGAGGCGTTCGCTGCCGATGGCCCCCGAGAGCGGGATCAGGTGGATGATCGCGACGATCACCAGCATCGCGGAGACCAGATATCGCATTCGATCAACTCCCCGGCGATGGCCGCCGCCGCGCCGATTGTCAGTCTGCGGGTGACGGCGTGTCTACCTGCTCAGCGCGAGGAACGTGTAGGCCAGCACCGCAATGCCGACGAGTGCGATGCCGAGAACGTCTGCGCCCGACAGGGCTCCCCCGTTGCTCGACGACTCTCTTCTTCCCAGCACCAGTTCCCGGTGGACCATGAACCAGGGAAACGCCGCGCCCATCGCTACAAACACGCCAAAGAGCACCCAGAGCCACGCGCCACGCATCGACAGGCGACGCGCTTCGAGCAGCATCCAGATGACGGCTGCGAACGCCAGGCACAGGATGTCGACCGTGATCGAGCGACTGGCCGGATTCACCAGCGTCTCCTGCCAGAAGCGAATGTTTGCTCCGACAATGCCCAGGTCCAGGTAGTCGATGTTGTTGCCCCAGGTCCCCACCAGGGCAACAAGGCCAATCAACGCGTACACGATGCAAAGGACTCGTCTGGAAATCGGCATGGTGGCTCCCTTTCCGTGAGGTAGGAGGTGGCAGGCAGAGCCCTACCGCTGCGGAAGCGAGTAGCTGAACTCATAGCTGTGCCTGCCGTCGGCGATGACGATGCTGAACTCGCCGGCCAGGCCTTCCAGTTCACCGGTTCCCGAGTCGGGGACGACCGTGACCGAGAGGTTTGGCGCACCTCGATTCATGGTTCCGGTGTGCTGGAGAACGAATGTACCTCTGCGTCCATCGAGTATGCCATCGACCCGCTCCATGGCGACATACCCGGCCGAACCCTTGACCTCGGTCATCGCGCTGAGCATCTGGCCGGTCGTGGTCGCGACGAGATCACCCGTGATCGACTTGTCGATCGACATCCGTCCGATCCTCGAACCTTCGGGCTGGCCCTCCACGGCTAGAGGCGCGAGCTTGACGACGAACTCGCCCCTGGCAACGCGAGTCACGGGTTGCCCACACCCGCGTCGGGCGAGGACTGCGCCGAGGTGGGTGCGACCTCGACGCCGGGGAAGTTCAGTTCGATCATCAGCCCGTCGGGGTCGGCGACGAAGATCTGGTACAGCGAGATTTCGGCTATGTGCCGCGTCTTCGTCGGCAGCCCGAGTTTCGCGAGGTGCCGGGCCATGCCCTCGGGGTCGGTACCCTGGAAAGCGATGTGGTCAACGACTCCTGCGTTGTCCCGGGCCGAAGCGGCGGATGTGCCGAAGTAGTGACCGGTCGCCGGCGCCGTTCCGTCGGGGCCCGTGTGGACCTGCACCTTTCCGCCAACGCCCAGCCAGTAACCTGGGAAAGGGAAGTCTGGCCGCGGCATCACTTCGAATCCGAGTACTTCGCAGTAGAACCTCCGCGAGCGTTCGATGTCCCGTGACCTGACGAAGTAGTGGTTCAGTTCTGTGATGGGCATGTCGGCCTCATGGTGCGATGTCGCGATCGTACCTCACGCCGGCGATACGCTCGCGGAGCGTTGCAGCAGATAGCCCGAAGCGGCAAACGCCTCATTGCCGGTGAGCCTGCCATCCGGGCGGCGCCGGCCTCGATTGCATGGCGCAGCAACCGCCTGCCGATGCCCTGCCTGGACACACCGGGATCAACGTAGAGCCAGGTCAGTTCATGCTGCGTAAACGCGACGAACCCGAGAATCTGGCCTTGTGATTCCGCGACGAGGACCTCGCCGGCGAAGAGCCCCTCGTTCTCGGCGGTTTCCTCGAGGCTCAGGAACGCGTCGGCCAGGCCAGCGGCTTCGAGCTCGTGCAGCCCTGCCTCGCGATTGAATCCGCGACGATCTCGATCCAGTGCCGGACCGGAACCGGGCTCGCGGCACGCAGGTGCTCGAGGCAGCCGATGTTCGCAGTCGCGATCACCTCCGGATCGCCGCCAGTCAGCGCCGCGATCTTGCGCCCGCGCAGCTCGCCCGACAGTGCCGGCTGCAGGATCGAGTAGGTCCCGGCCGAGCCGCAGCACAGCGTGGCTTCGCTCGTCGGCGCGAGCGTGCATCCGGCGGCCTCGAGCAGTGCTTCGATCCGGCCGACGACGCGTTGCCCGTGCTGGAGTGTGCACGGTGACTGCCAGGCGACGCGCGGTCCGGACCCGATCTCGCGGCCGGCGCGGCGCAGGTCGTCGGGCTCGACGATCTCTGCGAGGTCGCGTGTCGCACGACTGACGCGCTCCGCCCGTGCCGCATACGCGCCATCGCCGGCCAGCAGCCGGACGTAGTCCTTCACCATCAGTCCGCACGCACTGGCCGAGCTCACGATCGACTCGGCTCCGGCGTCGAGCGCCGCGCAGCATGCATCGACATTGTGGCGTGCCTGCTCCAGCGCGCGGTCCGTAGCCCCAAGGTGGTGCGCGAGTGCGCCGCAGCATTGTTCGCCGCGAACCCGCTCGACGGCGATTCCCACGTGATCGAGTACCCGGGCAGCGGCTGAGTTGATGGCGGGCGCGAGCCCGGCCTGCACGCAACCGTCCAGCAGCACGACGCGCCGCTCATGACGGCCCGCCGGCACGATCGGGCTGAGCGACGACCGGGCTGGAACACGGGCGCGCAGTCCGGCCGGCAACAGGCCGCGCACCGCTTGTCCAGCGCGCAGCATGACTTCGAACACGCGCGGCCGCGACAGCAACTCGACGAAGCCAAAGCGCAGGGCGCGTTGCAGCAGCGGACGCGGCATGCGTTCGTCCACGAGCTCGCGTCCGAGATCGATCAGCCGCCCGTACTCGACGCCTGACGGACAAGCCCGCTCGCACGCGCGGCAGGTGAGGCACCGGTCGAGATGATCGCGGGTCGTTGCGCCGACAGGGCCGCCCTCGACGAGCTGCTTGATCAGATAGATCCGTCCGCGCGGGCTGTCGAGTTCGTTGCCCGTGACCCGGTACGTGGGGCAGGCGGGCAGGCAGAAGCCGCAGTGGACGCAGTTGCGGAGCAGCGCCTGCGCTTCGTCGCCGCGCGCGGTGCCTGCGAGTTCGCCGGAGGGTCGGGCGTGCATGGCTAGAGATCCGGGTACATTCGGCCGGGATTGAGGATGCCCGCCGGATCGAAGACGCGCTTCAGGTCGCGGTGCACGTGCATGATCGATGGTGCGAGAGGCGCAAACACATCGGCGTCGCCTGGCCGATGACGGAACAGCGTGGCGTGGCCGCCAGCTTCGGCAGCCGCTGCGAAGGCCGGCGTGTCCGGTGCGCAACGATACCAGCGCTGCAGGCCATTCCATTCGATGAGCGGGCCGCCGCCGAGGGGTAGAGGCGGGGCGAGCGATGCCACGGTGCAGCGCCAGAGCGGCAGCACACCGGCGAAAAACGGGTGCGTCTGTTCTCTCAGGCTTGCCCAGAATGCACCTGCGCCAGTAATCGTTTCGCCGCCGACGCGACGTTCGACCGACTCGAGCGTCGCCTCACAGCCCTCGAAACGCAGGTAGAGCCGCCCGTCTACCCAGCTGCCCGCCGAAAGGGGCAGGGCAGTGCGGCCCAGCGCCGAGAGACGATCCAGTGCCCCGGCCTGGTCGACGTCGAGCGCGAGCGTTCGTTCGGCGGCTGGCCGCGGCAGCACCTTGAGCGATACGTCGAGCAGCACGCCGAGGACGCCGAGCGAGCCGGCCATGAGCCGCGCAACGTCGTAGCCGGCGACGTTCTTCATGACCTCGCCGCCGAAACGCAGCACCCGGCCGTCACCCGTCAGTACGCGGACGCCAAGCACGTAGTCGCGGAGTGCTCCGGCCCATGCGCGTGACGGGCCGGCGAGCCCACAGGCCACAGCGCCGCCGATCGTCGCCTCCGCTCCGAAGTGCGGAGGCTCGAACGGCAACCGTTGCCCCTGGCTCGCGAGCCGGGCCTCGACCTCTGCGAGTGGCGTACCGCCTCGCGCGGTCAGCACGAGCTCGGCCGGGTCATGACTGACGATGCCGCTGTGTCCGCGCGTCTCCAGCTGTACGCCGGTGACCGCGCGACCGTAAAACCGCTTGGTGTCCCCGCCCACGATCCTGAGCGGCGTGCCGCGTGCAGTTGCCTCGCGGACCTGGGCGACCAGTGCTTCGGTGGAATCACGGTCCATCGTCGGTCAGAAGCGCGGCAGGTGGGAGAACGGAAGCTTGCCGCCGTGCACGCGCATCGCACCGTAGTCGGCGCAGCGCGCCAGCGTCGGCACGGCCTTGCCGGGGTTCAGCCGGCCGGTCGGGTCGAAGACACGCTTGATTGCGTGGAAGGCTTCGAGTTCCGCCGGACCGAACTGTGAGCACATCGGGCCGAGCTTCTCGACGCCGACGCCGTGCTCGCCTGTGACGGTGCCGCCGACCGCGACGCAGAGCTCCAGGATTTCCGCGCCGAGCCGTTCGGCACGCTCGAGGTCGTCCGACTTACCCGCGTCGAACAGGATCAACGGGTGCAGGTTGCCATCGCCCGCGTGAAACACGTTGGCGACCGACAGCCCTGCCTCCCGCGACATCGCGGCGATGCGCTCGAGCACGTTCGCGAGGTGGCGGCGCGGGATCGTGCCGTCCATGCAGTAGTAGTCCGGCGCGAGCCGGCCGACCGCCGGAAAGGCGGACTTGCGCCCCGACCACATCCTCGCCCGTTCCGCCGCGTCCACGGCGACCCGCACGCTGGTGGCCCCGCAGTCGCGCAGAATCGATTCGACCTCGCGCAGCTGGTGCGCGACGTCGTGCTCCAGGCCGTCGAGCTCGCAGAGCAGCAGGGCGGTCGCATCCAGCGGATAGCCGCAGCGTGCGAACGCCTCGGCCGCGCGCAGCGCCGGCCCGTCCATCATCTCGAGCCCCGCAGGAACGATGCCCGCGGCCACGATGCGACCCACGGCGCCTGCACAGCGCGACACGTCGTCGAAGCCGGCCATCAGCAGCTCGACGCGCTCCGGCAGCGGTACGAGGCGGACCGTCACCTCGACGACGACGCCCAGCATGCCTTCGGACCCGGTGATGAGCGGCAGCAGCGACAGTCCCGGTGCCTCGCCGTGCGCCGAACCGATCGTGACGATCTCGCCGTCGCAGGTGGCGAGACGTACCTCGAGCAGGTTATGCACGGTCAGGCCGTACTTCAGGCAGTGCACGCCGCCTGAGTTCTCCGCCACGTTACCGCCGATGGTGCAGGCAACCTGCGACGAGGGGTCGGGCGCATAGAAGAGTCCGTGCGGCCTGGCCGCGTCGGAGATGGCGAGGTTGGTCACGCCCGGCTGGACGCGGGCGAGACGCCGCACCGGATCGATCTCGAGTATCCGGTTGAGCTTCGAGAGCACGAGCAGCAGGCCGCCCTCCACGGGCAGCGCGCCGCCGGAGAGTCCTGTGCCGGCGCCGCGGGCGACGACCGGCGTTTCATGCGCTGCCGCGATCCGCAGCACGGACTGGACCTCGGCCGTGCTGGCGGGCAGCACGACCAGGCCGGGCGTGCGCCGGTGTGCAGTGAGCGCGTCGCACTCGAAAGCGATGCAGGACTCGGGCGCGGTGAGGACCGAGTCGGAGCCGAGGGCTTCGCTCAATGCGCGAAGCAGTGCGGGGTCAGTTGCCACGCTCCAACGTTACGACGCCCGAGGTGCTTCCTACCAGTAGTACATCCGCCGGGCGGCGGGCAAAGAGGCCGACCGTGACGACGCCGGCGACCTGGTTCACTTCGGTCTCGAACGCCGCCGGGTCCTCGATCGACAGCCCGCGAACGTCGAGGATCTGGTTGCCATTGTCCGTGACGAACCCGTCGCGAAGCACGGGCTGCCCGCCGAGGCGCGCAAGTTGCCGGGCAACGTGGGAGCGAGCCATCGGAATGACCTCGACCGGCAGCGGGAAGCGGCCGAGCCGGTCCACCAGCTTCTGCTCGTCGACGATGCAGACGAACTGCCGGGAGCAGGCCGCGACGATCTTTTCGCGGGTGAGGGCGCCGCCGCCGCCCTTGATCAGCGCGAGCGCACGGGTCGCCTCGTCGGCGCCGTCCACGTACACGCCGATTTCGCCGGTGGCGTTGAGATCCAGGACCTCGATGCCGACCTTGCGCAGGCGTTGGGTGCTCGCCTCGCTGCTCGAGACGGCTCCGGCTATCCGGTGGCGCAGCGCGGCGAGCGCCTCGATGAAGAAATTCACGGTGGAGCCGGTCCCGACTCCGATGACCGAGCCGTCCCGCACGTATGCGAGGGCCGCCTCGGCGGCGCGCCGCTTCTTTTCGTCCTGGTTCATCGTCGGGTTCATCGCAGACGGCGCCCCCTGAAACAACTGTGCCCGCTTTCGCGGGCACAGTCGTCAAGCTTCAGGCGAGAAGCTACTTCTTCTTGGCCGGGGCCTTCTTAGCCTTCGTCTTCGCCTTAGCCTTAGCCTTCTTCTTTGCTGCCATTGTCATAGTCTCCATGTCGGGTTAGTCCGGGCGCAGTATTTACAGAAATCAAAACCGGATTGCAAGCGCTGCGTCACAAATTGTTCTTGAGCCCGTCAGACGATCGTGCTCCACGTTGTGCTCGATGCCGCTGCGCAACGTTGCGTTGGTGCTGTGATTGCAGGCGTTCGCTCACTTCAGCGCGATGATGAAACGCCACTCGTCACGCGTCACCGGTGTCACCGACAAGCGGTTGCCCCGGCGCAGGATCAGCATGTCGGAGAGCGCTCCCTGCGCATGTTTGCGCAACGTCTCGAGCGTGATCGGCGGGTCGATCCGCCGCTCGAGATGAACGTCGACCGCATACCAGCGCGGACTCTCGGGGTCGCTCTTCGGATCGAAGTGGCGGTGCTTCGGATCGAGCGCTCCGGGCTCCGGGTAGCCCGCGCGTGCCACGCTGACGATGCCGTAGATGCCCGGCACGTCGCAGCTCGAGTGGTAGAAGAATCCCTGGTCGCCCTTGCGCACCGTGTCGCGCAGGAAGTTACGGACCTGGTAATTGCGGACCCCGTCCCACACGGTCGTGGCGTTTCGGGCGCGCGCCAGGTCGTCCACGCCGAAGGTGTCGGGCTCGGACTTGAAGAGCCAGTAGTTCATCAGTTACTCCACTGCGTCGAACTCGGACGCCGCCGTACCGGCACGATGACGCCGCGCTCGGTCACGACGACGTCGAGCGGAATGTCCCAGCTGGAAGGGACGATGCAGTCGACTTCCTGGCAGGCGAACGCGAGGCCGACGAGCCGGGGCCGGCGCCAGTGGCGCGCACGATCGCGACGCCGGCGCCGGTTGCGCCGCGCGGCGGGTTCGTCGCGTCGCGCTCCCCGTCGCGGCCGGGCGCCGCCCTCCCCGCCCCGTCGAAC
>Ga0115027_10000142_pt1 | contig 10294 bp, 11 predicted proteins | sample Open_0915_D1_FD_83879 | JGI IMG/M metagenome (GOLD analysis project Ga0115027, IMG submission 83879) | Wetland microbial communities from Old Woman Creek Reserve in Ohio, USA - Open_0915_D1 | ecosystem: Environmental > Aquatic > Freshwater > Wetlands > Sediment ...
TAAAACGGTGAGGCGGCATAGCGCACTACTTGTGCCGCAAGGCTGGGATCGAGTTCCACAATACCGGCGAGGTCGGTGACGGACGCATCGGGATTACCGCGCAGTTCCAGCACGCGCCGCGCCATGTCCGGCATCGGTGGCAGTTCGTAGATTTGTTCGATCCGCCGGCGAGCCTCGCCAGCCGGAATATGCTGTTCTTTCCCTTGCTGCATGCTTGATTCATCCGGCATTGTGCTTGTTGCGCGTCACACTGGTACCCATTCCTGCGCCCAACTTATCCAGCTACTCAGGCTGCCTGCCAGCCTAGCAAAGCCAGTGCAGCACACCAAGCAAATAACCGCGAGATTTTCCGTACCAGTTCCGTACCAGAGTGCGGACGCGCCCCGTTCACGCTAACGGCACAGCACCAGGGCAGCTAAAGGCGTGTGTTCCGATTAACGCCATCGGTCACAGAGCTGTTCAATTCAACTGCACTCGCTGGCCCCAGGGCACTTTGGTCTTGCCTTTGACTAACCAGAGCACAGGATAGAACGGTTCTTGCGCGGGGAACTCACCTTCGGCATCGGTGAAGAACACCAGCAAATCCGGCTGCCGGTCACGACCACCTACCCAATCGAATACCGGCGTGAAACGCGTCCCGCCACCGCCTTTCAGATCGACAGGCAGTTTGAATTCTTCCCACGGCTCGAATTCCCAAGGCCCACCCTCGGCGAGTTCGGCATCGCAGGCATGCAGCGTCACGCGCGCACGTACCTGACCCTTGATCGCATCAATCTCGGACATGAATTCACGCATCTCTTCGACCGACACGGAACCACTGGTATCCAACGCGACAACGATATCCACTTGAGCACTGCGCAGGCTGGGAAAGATCGCCGCACCTTCGCGGCGCGAGGGGCGCGTGTAGTTGTAATCGTCACGCGAAACAGCCGTCATGTATTTGGCCAGCAACATCCGCCACGGCAACTGCGGTTGCAGTAAATGATCGACCAGCCGCGCCAAGCCGCCACCGAGTTTGCCGGCCTGCAAGGCCTGCTGCGCGGCACCCGCCAGGCGCTGCTGCCATTGCACCGAGAGTTGTTCTCGTTCGCTTTCACTCAAGGGCGGCGGTTGTGGCGCGCCGCCTTGATCGGGATCGATCTCGGCCTCGGGACGGTTGCCGCCCTGCGCATCAGGTTGTGGTGGCGTGTTGCCCTGCCCCGAACTGCGTTCGCTGCTGCTGTGTTCCTGATCGTAGATATGCTGATCGAGGGTCTCGGTATCGTCCTCCATATCGGCAATCGCCGGATAGATCTCTTCAGCCGTCATACCCTCGAACTGATCCATATAGAGAGCGCCGGGCGGCGGTTTCAATCCGTCGTTGACCAACAGCGGATTGATCGCGAGATCGCAGGCCAGATCCCAACGGTGCCTGCTGCGATGCTCCCGACGCGCGAAATGCGACAGCGCGCAATGCAGTGCCTCATGCGCCAGCGTGAACTGTGTCTGCTCAAGCGTGAGTCCTTCGACGTAGGTGGCGTTGTAGTAAAACGTGCGCGCGTCCGTAGCGGTGGTCTTACACCATTTCGGATCGGCGGCCAGCATCGGTAAGCGCAACACCAAGGCACCGAGAAACGGCTTATCCAGAATCAGGCGGGTACGGGCCGCGCTCAGTTTGGTATCGAGGTCGGTACTCATGGCATCATAATAGTACGCGTTTACCGCTTACGCATCATAGAGCATGACGTCGGCCACCGCCTTCGCCCAGGTAGAAAACTGCGGCACAGCAAACAGCTCCTGACCGACGGCACGGTGCATATCCGAAATCAGCATGACTCCCATCTCGCGCTGCGGGAAGGTTCCCGCGTAGTCGATGATGTGTCCGAATACGCTATTAGCCTCCGCTGTCTTACGCGCGCGCAGCGCACGACCGACCAAGGCGCAGGCAACGGCATATTGCAGATCGATTTCGCGCGGTACTGAAACCGATTCGCCACGCACAATGGCATCGATATCCGGCAATTGATCCAGGTTCTCGACGAACGCGGCCAATTCGATACCGGCCGCCGGACCGACACAGGCCTGCAAGGTCGCGACCAACAAGTTGGAATGCGTACCGAATTTCTGTAGCGCGCGGTGTGCAAACTCCCAGGACCGTGGAGACGGGAAGGCCACGGGGTTGTGCGCAGGATCGAAATCGAACAGCAGTTCCGGACGGAAGCGCAGGAACGCGATCAGCCGTTCGTCGATCCCATTGGCATAGGCCCAGGCGACCCAATCATCGAGATGCGTATCCAATTCGAAATGCGAGAAGCGGTTGGCCAAGGGCGCCGGCATGGTGTAGGTCACACCACGGTCGCCCTGACGATTGCCAGCGGCGAAGATCGCCCAACCATCCGGCACGCGGTATTCACCCAAGCGCCGATCCAGAATCAACTGGTAGGCCGCCGCCGACACGCTCGGTGGCGCCGAGGTGATTTCATCCAGGAACAAAATGCCCGCCTGACCATGACGCTCGGCGTTCGGCAGGATAGCCGGCACCGCCCACTCGACAAAATCACCGACCCGAAATGGAATGCCGCGCAGATCACTCGGTTCCATCTGCGACAGTCGTATATCAATCACGGCAGCATCATGGCGCGAGGCGATCTGCGCGATAATTTGCGACTTGCCGACACCCGGCGGACCCCACACCATCACGGGCGTGTGGTGTCCCTCGTGGGTGCTCAGAAACTCCCGATCCAGTACGCTCATCAACTGCGAAGGACGCATGCACTCTCCTCCAAAACCCGCGGTCCGGGCCGTTCCGGACCTACATCACACTTCAGACCACGATGCGTCATCTGCCGCGCTCTGGCGTGTGCCATCTTAGCATTTCCCGGCCGAAATGCATGGCGCCAAGCCGCTGAAATCCTGCACCAATACCCCGGAATTAGACCAATTAACACCACGCCAGATACGCCCGCGTTCCGCGGCGGGCCACTTAATTAATCTGCCTCACAGTCGATAGCAGTGAAAGCCGAGCGACAGGCACCAACAATGCTGAGCCAGGGGCGGCAACGCAAGGCAGTAATCACAACGACAACGACAATCGAGGTTCATCATGGGGCACTGCCCACGCATTCTGGTTTGCGAACACGACGCTACGCTCAGCGCCTATCTGTCACGAACGCTCGCAACCGCCGGCTTCTGGGTCGACACCGTTCAGAGTGGCCGGCAGGCCTTGAAGAAGCTCGCGCTGCATTATTATCAAGCGATGACCGTACCGCTGTTGTTAGAAGATCAAGATGCCCTGTCATTCACTCATGAGCTGCGCGTATTGGGCATGCATTTACCAATCCTGGTGATCTCCGCGTGTGCGCCGTCTACGTCTGCACCCCGCCCACCGCACAATCTGGAAATCGATCTGGAAGCGATCGATGATGAACCGCACCCCGAACCCGATTGGGTGCGTAAAGCGGCCAATCAGGCACGCGCGATCTTTGCGATCAAATCCGCTTGCCAGCGCAATCGCAACTTCCGCCCACGCGTTCTGCATATCGAAGCTGATCGCTTCAGTGCCGGCCTGGTCAAAGCGGCACTACGCGATAATGTGGAGCTTGCGCAAGCCGGTAGCGCCGCGGAACTCGACAATGCTTTGGATGTTCCCGGCTATGATTTCGCGCTGATGAACACGAATCTATGCGACATAACCCGCGAAGATGTGCTGCACCGGATTGCCGCACTCTGCCCGGAAACCCCGATGGTGTTACAAGGGTATTATCGTGATGCGCAAAACGACACCGACGTCGAAGGCGATGACGCGGCAAGCAATTTGATCATGACGCTGCGCACCCTCATGCTGCACGCCATGCAAGTACCGTTACGCGCGCAGGCCTAAGCCCACGCTCATCGTCGGTGAAGGTTCCGAAGACGAGCCCCGTTCAACGCCCCCTGAGCCGTTCCCACTGACGCCGCATGCGCTTATCCGGCCGTCCACCCGGCTGCGTATCAGTGACCGTCTGTAAGCGGCGCGCATCCTGTAAGGCCTGACGCGCCACAACGCTTGATTCACGTTCGCTATACAGCACCTGTGCCCGCTCGGCAGAACCACGCTGCATCGATAACGCCTGCACCTCAATCACGAAGATATAAAGCCCTTTCTGAATACTGAGCTCATCGCCACAACGCACCTGCCGAGAGGGTTTCACGCGTTCGCCGTTGACATGCACCTTACCGCCCTCCACGGCCTCCGTCGCCAGGGAGCGGGTTTTGAAAAAACGCGCCGCCCACAACCATTTGTCGATACGGTAACGCGTTTGATCCTGAGGATTGGACATGATCAAAGACTCAGTCTGCTGCAGCGAAAAAGTTCACCGCAGCAGTGCAGAGCGTCTGCTCACGGCTGATTCGCGAGCTGCAGCAGCAGGCCATTCAGACGACCGACGAACCCAGCCGCATCCTCGAGCTGCCCACCTTCGGCGAGCATGGCCTGATCGAATAGCACGTGACTCCAGTCACTGAAACACTGCGCATCGGATTCGCCCTCCAGGCGGCGGATCAACGCATGTTGCGGATTGATCTCCAGTACCGGTTGCGTATTCGGCACCTCATGTCCGGCCTGTCGCAAAACCCGCTGCAGATGCACCGCCATATCGTGCGCGCCCAGCACCAGACACGCGGGGGAATCGGTCAAGCGATGACTGAAGCGTACTTCCTTGACCTTATCGCCGAGCGCCGTCTGCATCCGCTCCAGCAGTGGCATGAGCTCCGTCTCTGCCCGTTTGAGCGCCTCCTGATCCTCGCTGGTACCCAGCTTGTCGAGGTCCAAATCCCCTTTGGCCACCGAGACCAGCGACTTGCCAGTGTATTCGGTGAGATGCGACATCAACCATTCGTCGACACGATCCCAGAGCAGCAGCACCTCGACTCCCTGTTTGCGGAATACCTCCAGATGCGGACTCTTGCGCGCAGCCGCGTGGGTGTCGGCGGTCACGTAATAGATCTTGTCCTGGCCCTCGGCCATACGCCCGAGGTAATCCTCCAGCGAAACCTTCTGCTCAACCGAGTCATCATGGGTAGAGGCGAAACGCAGCAGCTTGGCGATGCGTTCGCGGTTGGCAAAATCCTCGCCCGGCCCCTCCTTCAGCACACGGCCGAATTCTTTCCAGAAGTCGGCGTAGCGCTGCGGTTCTTTCTCGGCGATTTCCTCGAGCAAACCCAAGACTTTTTTTACCGAGGCGGCGCGCAAAGTATCGATGAGTTTGTTGTGCTGCAGAATTTCGCGAGAAACATTCAGCGGCAGATCATCCGAGTCGATTACGCCGCGCACGAAACGCAGATACTGCGGCATAAGCTGTTCAGCATCGTCCATGATGAACACACGGCGCACGTAGAGCTTGATGCCATGACGGCTATCACGATCCCACAGATCGAAAGGCGCGCGCTTCGGCACATACAGCAATGAGGTGTAGGTCTGATTGCCCTCGACGCGATTGTGTGTCCAGGTCAGTGGATCCTCGAAATCGTGACCAACATGTTTGTAGAAGGCCTTGTATTCATCGTCACTGATGTCTTTCTTGGCGCGTGCTCACAGGGCCGAGGCGCTGTTGACCGTCTCGAACTCGCCGTCCTTGTCTACAAGCGGCATTTCAATAGGAAGCGAGATGTGATCGGAATATTTGCGGATGATGCTGCGCAGGCGGAAGGCATCGAGGAATTCGTCCTCGCCTTCGCGCAGATGCAGAATGACCTGTGTGCCGCGCGATTCCACATCGACGGTTTCCAGAGAATAGCTGCCCTGCCCATCGGATTCCCAGCGTACGCCATGCTCATGACCGAGGCCGGCGCGACGTGAAATCACCGTGACGGTGTCGGCGATGATGAACGCCGAGTAGAAACCCACACCAAATTGACCGATCAGCGTACTGTCCTTGGCCTGATCGCCGGTTAGCGATTCGAAAAACTGGCGGGTACCGGATTTGGCGATGGTGCCGAGATTATCCACGACCTCGCTGCGATTCATGCCGATGCCATTGTCGCTGATGGTAATGGTGCGTTGATCGCGATCGACCTGCACACCAATCTTCAATGCGCTGTCGTTTTCATAGAGTGCGTCGTCGGACAAGGCTTCAAAGCGCAGTTTGTCGCAGGCATCCGAGGCGTTCGAGATCAGTTCGCGCAGGAAAATTTCTTTATTGGAATACAACGAGTGGATCATGAGGTTCAGCAGTTGCCGAACTTCAGTCTGAAACTCCAGGGTCTCCTTATGGGCCGCAACGGTCATTGCCAAGCTACTCCTGAATATGAAAATGGAAAACGAAACGGCTGCGTACAGCCAAGTTATCGCAACATGGGGGCGGCGCTCGCCGGATTCAAGGAGGCGGTATCACGCCCTCGTGCGTCAGCAACCAAGTCTTGATAACCATGTCAGGCCCGCTGGTCGCGCCGCTATAGCCCCCCATACCAGATTGTGCGACCACGCGATGGCAAGGGACGACGATAGGCAAAGGGTTGCGTCGGCACGCCTGCCCCACTGCGCGCGGGGCTGAGTCGATATGCTTGGCGAGTTGGCCGTAGGTCCAGGTCTGGCCCGCAGGGATTTCCTGCAAGGCACGTCGGACTTTCTGTTGGAACGGCGTGCCTGAGGTTGCCAGCGGCAAATAGAGGGGCAGCGTTGGATTGGCGAAGTAACCCATCAGTGCTGCGACAATACGCCGCGCCGCATAGGTTTGCCCTGGCCGGGAACGCCCACGTTGCCCCAGAAAGTCCAGGGCAACGAGTTGGTCTTGGTTGTCCAAACGGACACCGATTCGTCCGATTGGGCTGGTCATTATGGCCTGATAATCATCCTTCATGGTGGTCTACCTCGTGCGTTTCCCTACGACGATGTACCGCCAATGTTGGCGGCGCCTGGTGCGTAACGTACAACAAAAAAGGGCGCCATGTGAACATGACGCCCCTCGCTGGGCCTGACAAAAGTGGCATCGGCTGTATTAGCGCCGACACCAGCCTGCTGCCGTTTAGAGTTTTTCCTTGATACGTGCGGACTTGCCCTGACGGTCGCGCAGGTAGTACAGCTTGGCGCGACGCACGTCACCTCGGCGCTTCACTTCGATGCTGTCGATGGCCTGGCTGTAGGTCTGGAACACGCGCTCCACACCTTCGCCATGCGAGATCTTGCGCACGGTAAAGGCGGAATTCAGTCCACGGTTGCGAATGGCGATAACAACACCTTCGAAGGCCTGGGTGCGCTCGCGGGTACCTTCTTTCACCTTTACGTTGACAACCACGGTGTCGCCGGGACCAAACGCCGGAACGGCACGACCCATTTGTTCCTTTTCCAACTCTTCGATGATGTTCATGTTGTTACCTCTAACTCACTCGTCGTTACTGTGGAGTGTCCTGTCGTTTATCGTCCTGCTCCTGAATGAATTCATCCAAGAGCAGCTGTTGTTCCTGCGTCAACTGCAAATGATCCAATAACTCCGGCCGACGTTGCCATGTTCGCCCGAGCGACTGTTTGCTACGCCAGCGCACGATGTCGGCGTGGTTCCCGCCCATCAACACCGGCGGCACATCCATACCATCGACGCTTTCAGGCCGCGTGAAATGCGGACAGTCGAGCAGACCTTGCGAGAAGGAGTCCTGTTCGGCTGAATCCTCATCGCCCAACGCGCCCGGCTGTAATCGCGCCACGGCATCGATGACCACCATCGCCGCCAGTTCGCCGCCGCTCAGCACATAATCGCCAATCGACCATTCTTCATCGATCAGGTCGGCATGCAAGCGCTCGTCAATACCTTCATAGCGCCCGGCAAGCAAAATCAATCCCGGCCCACTCGCCCAGATTCGCACCTGCTCTTGGGTCAGCAATCGCCCCTGTGGCGAAAGATACACCACCGGCACCTGCGGCGACTCGGCGCGCGCTGCGCGGATGACATCACGCAGCGGCTCATAGCGCATCACCATTCCCGGGCCGCCCCCGTAGGGACGGTCATCCACCGTACGATGCCGATCGTGGGTGTAATCGCGCGGATTCCAGGTATGCAGCGCCAACAATTCACGTTGAACCGCGCGTCCGGTCACTCCGCACTCAGCGACCTGGCGCACCAGATCGGGAAACAGGGTAACCACATCAATCCGCATTTCGAATCCCCACCGGCCCTGGCACCCGGATCAACAAGCGCCCATCAAGCCGTCAGAATTCGGGATCCCAATCGACCTCCATCACTCGACGTTGGAGATCTATGTTCTTGATTACATTTCCCCGTACGAAGGGCAACAACCGTTCGCGCTCACCCCGTACGACAACCACATCATTTGCACCCGTCTCGAACAGGTGGTCAACCACACCTAATTCGACGCCGTCCAGCGTCACGACCTTCAGTCCTTCAAGGTCTGCCCAGTAGTATTCACCGGGCTCCGGCTCACCCATCTGCTCACGCGTTACCGCGATGTCGCAACCGATCAGCGTTGCCGCCGCATCACGATCGTCATACCCGATAAGCTTAACGACGACACCTTTACCGTGACTCCGGCCAGACTCAACCTTTACCGTTCGCCATTGCCCGTCTTTGTTCACTTGCCACGGACTGTATCCGACGATGTTTTCGCGCGACTCGGTGTAGGAAAAAATCTTCAACCACCCGCGTACGCCAAACAGCCCACTGATACGCCCAACGATTACGCGGCCATCCGCCATCGTTCTATATCAGCGCAGCAGCTAAATCAGGCGCTCTGCTTACGTTCCTGCTTAACCAAGCCGGCGACGCGATCGGAAGGCTGCGCGCCTTGTGCAATCCAATGATCAATGCGTGCGATATCGATCTGCACGCGCGTCTCGCCGCCTTTGGCGATTGGATTGAAATAACCGATGCGCTCAATGTAGCGACCATCGCGCCGGTTGCGACTATCAGTCACAACGATGTGATAGAAAGGGCGTCTCTTCGCACCACCGCGCGACAAACGAATCGTTACCATGTGAAACCATCCTCTGAACAACAGCCAAGACCACCGCAGGGCGGCCACTGAGTAAACCGGGCATTCTACGGAAATTTGGAAAAAAGTGAAGTGCTTGGCCGGGTCCACAACAAAGAAAGCAGCCACCCAACGGTGCAAGTCGTTATGTACTCACCCTTCCTCGGACATCGCATGGGCCGGGCTGAATTTTCTTTTGGCTCTCGAAGCAACGAGTTTACACAGTCGAAATTCCTTACGAAATGCGAGCCTCGGAATACAATCCCTCTAACTGACCCTATATACATGTATTTTATGATTATATGTTCAGATAATCGGCTTAGCCAGATGGCTAAGCATGTCGACATAGTTTACGTGAACATCTGGCCAACGCCTTACAAACTCGCTAAGTATTTAGTCATTATACTGTTTTAATTGATAAAAATTTTCATTGGCACAGGCCTTGCTCTAGTACAACTCAAGCTCCAGGGAACGGTGCGGAAAACAACATACAGGATGGGGGAGAGACCCGGGGATAATAAAAACAACGGGTTAATAATAAAAATATACGGTAGAGCCAGCGGCACAAAAAAAGAAAACAACCATAATATTGTGAAGGCTAAGTAACTCAACGGCGGCACCCTAAAGGGTCCGCCGTTTTATTTTGGGACGCAGCGACTGAAATGCTGAAACATTTCGTGAGGCCAAGCCTCGATGCGTAGGCTGGCATGAAACTTCCGGCAGGGACTTGTGGCCGTCGTGATCCCCTTACTACGACTGTCTGATCAAAGAAGACCGCACGTGCGGCTGTTGACAGAGCAGACCGGCGGTGACGAAGCCTTGCTAAACGACCATACCGGTCATGAACATGGCGATCAGTATCGCGATAAACCAGAGCAAATCCGATAACGTCAGGTTCGCAGCTTTCATGTTGCCTCCCACCGCAGGATTCCGCCGCCCCGCTACGAGCACCCGGACATATTCACGCAACATCCATTCCCACCGCACAACACATTGATTTATCAAGAACGCGTCCCAGTGCATACGGATATTCGTAAATTACACTGACAGACTCAGTCTCAGTACCTGCACGAGCAAGGCAATGAAACCTTTTGATTCCGTACCAGTGAAGGTGAGCAGCGGGAGAATTGGATCACTAACGCGGCGTCAGAAATTCCGACATGGCCGATACGCTCAGGAAACAGACTCGACCACCGTAGGCGACACGACCTCGACAGGCACGCGCGATGCTATCGCACACACGAGTTCGTACGCGATCGTCCCGGCACATCGGGCAATCTCTTCGACGGGCAGCTCGGCTCCCCACAACACCACGGGATCGCCAATATCCGCAGCCGGCTGATCGCGCAGGTCAACA
>Ga0115027_10000143_pt1 | contig 10290 bp, 10 predicted proteins | sample Open_0915_D1_FD_83879 | JGI IMG/M metagenome (GOLD analysis project Ga0115027, IMG submission 83879) | Wetland microbial communities from Old Woman Creek Reserve in Ohio, USA - Open_0915_D1 | ecosystem: Environmental > Aquatic > Freshwater > Wetlands > Sediment ...
CATGGGTACGCGGCTGACGGGCCCGTCAGTCGAGCTGGTAGAGCACGACGACGTGCCCGTCAGGATCGGTGAAACCGCGCTCGCTGAACTCGCGCCCCTCCGGTGTCCTGGACCGGCGCGGTTCCACGACGCTCAGGCCGGCCGCGCGCAGGCGGGCAAGCGCTTCGTTGAAACGAGCGATGCGGATGACCGGCGACGACGTGCCGATTGAGGGCGGGGCCGGCAGCTCGACGCCCTTGACCTCGGTGAGTGCCAGTGCTCGCGAGACGGCCAGCGAGCGAGCAAGATCACTGACGAGAAGGTTCACTCTCTTCGGTGCCACCTCTCGCGTTTCCGCGGCGTCTGCGGCTCGCAGGTGCGCCGACGCGACGACGAATCCCAGTGCGAGCCATGCGATCAGCCGGGATGAGGTCACGAGGCGTCCTCTCGATGCTTGATGAAAGATCTGCGGCGTCGGTTATTCTCACACCGTCACGGCACCGGGAACGCTATGCCAGAGCGGGTCAGCACGCAACCTCGGCGGGTCCGGCCCCGCGTCGTCGCGGTGCTCGCTGTCGCGGCCCTCGCGGTTTCGTGCGGGCAGCATGAGCCCCGTGCGGCGGTGAGCGATCTCAACTGGGCCTGCGGGGCCGAGCGCTGCACGGCCAGCTTCCGCGTGGCCGCGGAGGGCTCTGACGATGAGGCCCTGCTGGTGCGTGTGCGCGCTTACGCCGGCGATTCCGTGGCGAGCCGGGAAATCGTCGGCGAACACAGGCAGCGGCTGGCGCTGCGGGCAGGCACGTCGAAGGCAGTCGCAGTCTCGCTCGAAACGCGCCGGCCGGCGACGCGCCTGCGCGTGATTCTCGAGCGCGACGACTGACCCGCTCCGGCGGCCGTGAACTTGCCACCGCCGGCGCGCTTCCGTCACTATTCCGGCGCTCCCGCACCGGGTGGCCAACACGATTCGGATTCCATGGACCAGCGCGACCAGGGCACGTCGGCCGTCGGGCAACCCGACGAGGCGCGCACGTTTCTGGAATCCAATCCGGACGTCGAGACGGTGCAGCTGGTCATCACCGACGCGAACGGCGTAGGCCGCGGCAAGAACATCGCACGGGAGGAAGTCGAGGCGCTGTACCGCTGCGGGCGCAACGTCGCCGGGTCCATCCTCGGGCTCGACATCACCGGCGAGGACGTCGAGGAGACGGGCCTGGTCTGGGCCGTCGGCGATGCCGACCAGACCTGCCGGCCCGTTGCCGGCTCCCTGTCGCGCGCTCCCTGGCTGTCGCGGCCTGCGGCCCAGGTGCTCGGTACGATGTTCGAACTCGACGGACGCACAGCGAAGGCCGACCCGCGCCACGTGCTGGCGCGGACGGTCGAACGGCTGCGGGCGAGCGGTCTGACACCGGTCGTCGCTGTCGAGCTGGAGTTCTACCTGCTGCAGCGCGACCCGGCTGGCCGCCTTGGACCCGCACGCGGGCTCATGACCGGACGCTCGAGCGGGAGCATCGACGCGTACGGGCTCGGGCGGCTGGACGAGATGTCGCCGCTGTTCGACGACCTCTACGCCGCAGCCCGCGCACAAGGGCTGCCGGTCCGTACGCTGATGTCGGAGTACGCGCCGGGACAGTTCGAGATCACGCTGGAGCATCGCGCGGACGCGTTGCGTGCGGTCGATGAAGCGGTGCTCTTCAAGCGGGCGATCCGCGGCGTGGCGAGCCGGCACGGCTGTATCGCCTGCTTCATGGCGAAGCCTTTCGAAAACATGGCCGGCACAGGCATGCACCTGCACGCGAGCCTCGGTGACGAGCAGGGGCGCAATGCTTTCGCAAGCGACGATCCGTCCGGCACACCGCTGCTGCGCCACGCCATCGGCGGGCTGCGAGCCACGCTCGGGGACGCAATGGCGGTGTTCGCGCCGCACGCGAACTCGTACAGGCGCTTCCGTGCGATGAGCTACGCTCCCGTGGCCCCGACCTGGGGAATCAACAACCGATCGGTCAGTCTGCGCGTGCCGGCCGGGCCGGCCGCGAGCCGCCATGTCGAGCATCGTGTTGCAGGCGCAGACGCGAATCCGTACCTCGTTGCGGCGCTGGTGCTGGGCGGCATGCAGCACGGCATCGACAACGGCATCGACCCTGGGCCACCCGTCGTCGGCAATGGCTACGAGCAGTCGTCGCGCGGCGACCTGCCGACCGATTGGCGAGCGGCTCTCGAACGCGCCGCTGCGTCGGAGTTTCTCGCCTGCACGCTCGGCGAGGAATTCCTCGGCGTTTTTCTTGCGCTCAAGCGGCGCGAGTACGAGAAGTTCGGCGCGCTGGTCTCCGACCGGGACTACGAGTGGTATCTCGACAGCACCTGACCGGTGCAACATAAGCAGGTCCCTGTGGTTAACAGTTCGGCTGCAGCGGGGCGTCAGCGCATTAAGTCAGGCCGATGGGCCCGTTTGTGAGAGTTGAGTCAACGTGATCCGGCACGGCCGCGCGGAGAATCCTCGGCGCAAGATGCCCGCCGATCCCGAGGTTCAACGCCAGTGACACGCACCACCACCCGCAGCGCCGCACGCACCACCAGTCTCTCCAGCAGGAAGTCGCCGCCCGTGACCGTTCACCTCCGCAAGATGTACGTTGATTGCCGTTACGGCCAGTTGCACGTGCACACCGCATTTCCGTCGAGTGGCGGGTTCGATGAGCTCGTGCCGCTCGTGTGCATCCATCCGGCCCCGCTGTCCGGGCGAGTCTTCCGCAGCCTGCTGCCGGACCTTGGCCAGGACCGCAGCGTGTACGCGCCGGACCTTCCAGGCTGCGGAGAGTCGGACGCACCCGAGGCGGCGCCTGCGATCGCCGACTATGCCGCCGCTGTCGGCGACCTGCTCGACTCGTTGCGACTGCGCCAGGTGGACCTGCTGGGCTACCAGAACGGATCGCTGGCCGCCGTCGAGCTCGCGATCGCGAGGCCCGAGCAGGTCCGTCGCGTATTACTCGCCGGCGCGCCGGTATTCGATGCTCGGGAACGCGAGACTTTCAACGCCAGGCCGTGGCCGGCGCACGCGCGCGAGGATGGCTCGCATCTGGTCGAGGAATGGCAGCGCATCCGCCGCTCGCGCGGCGTGCATGCCACGGTCGCGCGTCTCGGTGAGGATCTCGCCGCAGCGCTGCGCGCGGGCGACTCGGCGGCCTGGGGCACGGCGGCCGCGGCCAACTATGCAGCGGGCGAGCGATTGCCGCTCGTCCGGCAGCCGGTCCTGCTGCTTCGGCCTCGCGACGAGTTCTGGGACATGACGGGGCGAGCCGAAGCGTTTTTCCGCGAAGTACGCCGGCTGGACCTGCCGGAGCACAACGGTGGCCTGTTCGACACCGGATCAGTCGAGGTGGCGCGCTACGCGCGGGAATTCCTCGACCGCTGAACCAGCGGGACGAGCAGCGCGAGCGCCATCGCCGCGAGCGGCAGCAGCGCCGCGAGGTTCATGTCACGCCAGCCGAGCGCATGGATCGCCGGTCCCGCAAGCAGCGACGCCGCTGCCTGCGACCCGAATACCGAGAATTCGTTGACTGCCTGTGCGCGGAAGCGTTCGGCGGGCTGGTAAGTGGTGGTCAGCAGCGCCGTGCCCGCAACGAACAGCAGGTTCCAGCCCACGCCGAGCATCACGAGGCCCCACCAGTAGTGCATCAGGTCGCGGCCGGAGATCGAGACGAGCACGCAGGCAAGCATCAGCACGAGCCCCGCCGTCATGCCGGCCGGTATCCCGATGCGCGCGATCAGCCGCCCGCTGAACAGCGAGGGCGCATACATCGCGATCAGGTGACTCTGGATCACCCAGGCCGTCGCCTTGTCCGAGTGGTGATCGTGCACGTGCATGCTGATCGGCGTGGCGGTCATGATGAAGCTCATGACCGCGTAGGACACGACTCCGGCCAGCACCGCCGTCACGTATGAACGCTGGCGTACGATCGCGGCGAGCGGACGGGTCGTTCCACTGGCCGCACGCGCCATGCGGCCGGCCGGCTCGCGGTAGGCCGCCAGCACCAGTGCGGTCGCGAGGCAGAGTGCCGCGACGCCGATGAAGGATCCGGCGTATTCGTGCCCCGGCACGATGTTCTTCAATGCAAGCGCGAGCTGCGGTCCGAGCGCCGCGGCGATCAGCGTGCCCACCATCACCAGCGAAATGGCCGTGCTCACCCGCCCGGGCGGCACGCACTCCGCCGCCGCGAAACGATGCTGCAGCTGGAACGCGAGGTTCGAGCCCAGCACGAGTGCCGACGCGCAGAGCAGCACGAAGTCCTGACGCACGACCGCCCAGGCGATCACGCATGCGGAGGCGGAGGCGAGCAGCGCGCTTGCAATGAACGCGCGGCGCCGGCCGATCCGCTGCATCACGAGCGCGGCGGGAACCGTGGAGAGGGCGAGCCCGAGGATGACGCACGAGACCGGCAGCGTGGCGAGACCCGGCGACGGCGCCAGCTCGCTGCCGAGGATGCCGCCGAGCAGCGTCATCGTCATCATTCCGGACGCCGACAGCGCCTGCGCCGCAGTGAGCACGTAGACGTCGCGCATCGTGGCGGCTCAGGTGTAGCGGTGCCAGGCGAACGTACAGAAGAGGCCGACCGCGAGACAGGTCACCAGCCACTCGACGGCGAGGACCACCGCAACCCGGCCGAAACCCTGCAGCCTGAGCGCCGCACCGCCGAGCAACGGCACTGCGACGCCCGCCCAGGCGAGCGCTCCGAACAGAAGCCCGGGCAGGTACCACGGCGCGTTCACCAGCGAGATCAGCGCCCAGCCCAGCCAGAACAGGAAACCAAGGGCCGCGCCGCCGGCTGCCAGGATGGCCGCACCGGCCACTGCGCTCAGCGTGGTTTCGGCCCGCGGCGCGTACGACTGCGCTCCCTTTCGTCGTGCAATCCGCGCAAGCCACGGCATCGAGACGGCGCCGCTCCAGAGCACGCCGGCCAGGCCGCCGCTCAGGCCGGCGAAGATACAACTCAGCAGTTCAATGCGGGGCACGCGGGAAGTATGCTGGGTGCAAGGACAAAGTAGTAGACACGAACCGGTCCGCAAGGCGCATTCCTGCTAACTTAGCCGGTCAGGCCACGACCGATCCTGCCCATGAAAGAGAGCTACATAGAACGCATCCTCAAGGCGCGCGTCTACGACGTCGCCATCGAGTCACCGCTCGAGGTGGCATCACGGCTGTCACGACGCCTCGGTAGCCGGGTCCTGTTCAAGCGCGAGGACCTGCAGCCGGTCTTCTCGTTCAAGCTGCGCGGCGCCTATAACAAGATCTCGCACCTCTCGGAGACGGTCGCCCGTCGCGGCGTCATCTGTGCTTCGGCCGGCAATCACGCCCAGGGCGTGGCGCTGGCGGCGCGGCGCCGCGGCATCGCAGCCGTGATCGTGATGCCGCAGACCACGCCGAACATCAAAGTCCAGGCGGTGCTCGACCTTGGCGGGGAGGTGGTGCTGCACGGCGACGATTTCGACCACGCGTACGAACAGGCGGTCGAGATCGCGCGCGAGCGTGGGTTGACCTTCATCCACCCGTTCGACGATCCCGACGTCATCGCCGGGCAGGGCACGATCGGCATGGAGATCCTGCGCCAGCACTCCGGGCCCCTGGACGCGATATTCGTGCCGATCGGCGGAGGCGGGCTCATTGCCGGTATCGCGGCGTACGTGAAGTCGCTCTATCCGCAGGTCCGCATCGTCGGCGTCGAGCCCGCGGACGCGGCGAGCATGCACGACTCGCTCCGGGCCGGAAAGCGCGTCACGCTCGACCGGGTCGGCATCTTCGCCGACGGCGTAGCGGTGCGCCGGGTCGGAGAGGAGACCTTCAGGCTCGCGCAGAAGTACGTGGACGAAGTGATACTCGTGAGCACCGACGAGATCTGCGCGGCCATCCAGGACATCTTCGAGGACAACCGCACGATCGCCGAGCCGGCCGGCGCGCTCGCGGTGGCCGGTATCAAGAAATACGTCGCCCGCGAACAGTGCACCGAGCGCACGTTCGTCGCGCTCAACTGCGGCGCCAACATCAACTTCGACCGGCTGCGGCACGTCGCCGAGCGCGCCGACATCGGTGCCGAGCGCGAGGCGCTGCTGGCGGTGGAGATTCCCGAGGAGCCGGGCAGCTTCCTCCGGTTCTGCCAGCTGCTCGGCCGTCGCGGCGTCACGGAGTTCAATTACCGTTACGACGACGCCTCCGCCGCGCGCATCTTCGTAGGCGTCGCGCTGCACGGTGGCCGGCGGGAGCGGGATGCGCTGCTCGAGACGGTCGCCGGCGCCGGCTATCGCGTGCTCGACATGACCGACGACGAGATGGCGAAGCTGCACGTGCGCTACATGGTCGGTGGCCACGCGCACGGACTCGCGAACGAGCGGCTGTTCCGCTTCGAGTTTCCGGAGCGCCCGGGCGCGCTGCTCAGGTTTCTGCAGGCGATCGGCTCACGCTGGAACATCAGCCTGTTCCACTATCGCAACCACGGCTCGGACTACGGGCGTGTGCTGGCGGGCGTGCAGGTCGCCCCGGCCGACGGGGACGAGTTCGCGCAGCACCTGCGCGAGCTGAACTACGCGTATACGGAAGAGACAGGCAACCCCGCCTACCGGATGTTCCTCGGCCACTCCTGAACGGAAGGCGTCCTTCGACGAAGTGACTGGATCGTCCTAGCGCGATGGCAGCACCAGGCCGCGCGCGCGCGGTCCGACCAGCCTGACGAACTCGGCGAAGACCCGGTCGCTGAGCGGCTGTGCCGACGGCAGGTGCCTGCGCGTCGCGGCGCGGATGTGCGCGATGCGGCGCAGGCTCCAGTGTCGATCGATCTCCGCCTTGCCGCCTTCGCTCGCGAGCCAGCGTCCGATCAGCGCCTCGTCCGCCTCCAGGTGGAACTGCAGTCCCCAGGCGCTCTCGCCCAGCCGGTAGGCCTGGTTGCGGCAGTTGCGCGTCCAGGCGAGCGGCACCGCGCCGGGCGGCGGCGCGAACGTGTACGCGTGCCACTGGAAGACGTAGTGTGGATTCCGTTCGAAATGCCGGAAAAGCCGGTCCTCGTGCGCCGATTGCAGCGTGTGCAGGCGATACCAGCCGATCTCCGGCACGTGGTTCGGGCGCACGACCCCGCCCATGGCCGCGGCGAGCAACTGCGCGCCGAGGCAGATTCCCAGCATCGGCTTGCCCGCGCCGACCAGTTCCCTGATCGCCGCCATCTCCGCGAGCAGGTGCGGGTGCCGGTCGCACTGGTCCACGTTCATCGGCCCGCCCAGCACCACGAGACCGTCGTAGCGGCGCACGTCCGGCTCGGCGCGCGGCTCGCGGCCGAAATTCACGTAGCGGATGCGGAAGCCGGATTCGCGGAGCAGCGGGTCGAGGTGGCCGAGCGGTTCGGACGCGACGTGCTGGAAGACGAGGATCTTGCGCATGGTCTCGAGGGATCGTTGTGCGGTAACTATATCGGCTGCAGGCGCCCGCCTGTAGCGTTGCCGCAAGCTCCGGTATGCTCGCGTGCCTTCGGTTGGGTGCCAGTACATGTCGGAGACCTATCAGCCGCGACGAGTCCCGCTCCACGAGCAGGTCATGGTGCGTGGCCTGCGCCACCACGTCACCCGCTGGGCTGGCGAGGAGGCCGAGATCGTCGTGCTGCTGCACGGCTGGATGGACACGGGCGACACGTTCCAGTTCCTCGTCGACGCCATGGCCGGCCGGTACTCGTTCGTGGCGCCCGACTGGCGCGGATTCGGTCGCACCGAGTGGCCTGCGGACGGTTACTGGTTCCCGGACTATCTGGCGGACCTCGACGCGCTGCTCGACATCTGGTCGCCGGACGCGCCCGTCACGCTGATCGGCCACAGCATGGGGGGCAACATCTCGACGCTCTTTGCGGGCATCCGGCCGGAGCGCGTACGGCGCGTCGTGTGCATCGAGGGATTCGGGCTCACCAGGACCCAGCCGGAGCAGGCGCCCGGTCGTTACCGCGAGTGGCTTCGGCAGCTGCGTGAACCGCCGGAGTTCGCGAGCTTTCCGTCGCTCGACGCGTTCGCGCACCTGATCGCGCGCCGCAACCCACGCCTGCCGCCCGACCGCGCTCGATTCGTCGCGAAGACGTGGACCCGGCAGGAAGCGGACGGCACCGTGCGCGTGCTGGCTGACCCGGCACACAAGCGCGTGAACGCCGTGCTCTATCGTCGCGAGGAAGCGGAAGCGTGCTGGAGCGAGATCGTTGCGCCGGTGTTGTACGTGATCGCGGGCCAGTCCGAGTTTCTGCCGCGTCTCGGAGAAGATGGATTGCCCGAGAACATGGCCCGGATCGTGCGCCGGCTCGAGCCCTGCGTGATCTACGACGCGAGCCACATGGTGCACCACGAGCGCCCTGAAGAACTCGCGCGGGAGATAGAGGCATTCCTCGATCGCACGTGACGATCCGCAACGCGGCGGTTCGACGGCCCCTATAATCGGCGCAGGGGGAAGATCAAGGATGCCGGACGACGAAACCAAGGCCGGACGATGGCTCGCGGAACTGAAGCGCCGCAAGGTGTTTCGCGTCGCGGCCGTCTATCTCGTGGTCGCGTGGCTGCTGGTGCAGGTCGCGGGCACGACGTTCGAGCCCATGGGCCTGCCGCCGTGGACACTCAAGCTGGTGATCGCGCTCGCCGCCCTCGGGTTTCCGCTGGCCTGCGCGCTCGCGTGGGCGTTCGACGTGACGGCGAAGGGTATCGAGCGGACGCCGCGTGTGACCTCGGTCGATTCCGCTGCGCCTGGCGTGCTCGAGCCGAAGGTCCTTCCCGCCGTCGCGGTGCCTTCGGTCGCGACGGAAACCCCGGATTCGGTCGCCATCCTGCCGTTCGTCGACATGAGTCCCGGGCACGACCAGGAGTACTTCTGCGACGGCATCGCCGAGGAGATCATCAACTCGCTCTGCTGCATCCGCGACCTGCGCATCGCGTCGCGCACCTCGTCGTTCCAGTTCAAGGGCCGCGCCGCCGACGTGCGCGAGATCGGCCGCGCGCTCGGCGTGGGCGCGGTGCTCGAAGGCAGCGTCCGCAAGGCGGGCGAGCGAGTGCGGATCACGGCGCAGCTGGTGAGCTCGGCTGACGGCTACCACCTCTGGTCGGAGAGCTACGATCGCGACCTCAGCGACGTCTTTGCTATCCAGACCGAGATTGCGCAGAAGCTCGTTGGTGCGCTACGCGTCAGCCTGAGCCGGCAGGAGCGCGAGCTGATCCAGCGTCGCGGCACGAACAATGCCGAAGCCTACGACCTCTACCTGCGCGGCCAGGCGCACCTGCGCGACGGCACGGACACCGAGATGAACCCGGCCGTCGAGTTCTTCCGCGAGGCCATCCGGCGCGACGAGCGGTTCGCGCAGGCCCATGCCGGGATCGCGCACGCCCAGTCGCTCAAAGGCCTCTGGCGCGTCGGCATGACGCAGGCGGACTTCGACGAGGCGTTCGCCGCGAGCAGGCGCGCGCTCGAGCTCGAGCCGCGCATGCCAGAGGCTTACATCGCGCGCGCGATGCTGCTCTCGCTGCAGGGCCGGAAGGACGAGGCACACCAGGACTACGAGGAGGCCATTCGTCTCAACCCGGCGTCGTTCGACGCCCACTACCTGTACGCCAGGCACTGTTTCCAGTGTGGTGAGTTCGAGCGCGCGGTACCGCTCTACGAGGCCGCGGTAAAGCTGCGGCCCGACGACTACCAGGCGCTCTGCCTGCTGGAAGGCTCGCTGCTGAAGCTTGGCCGGGTCGAGCAGCATGCGGAGGTGGCGCGTCGCGCCATGCAGGCGATCGACAGGCAACTCGCCATCGACCCGCAGGACGGGCGGGCCCTGCAGCTCGGAACGACGAATGCGGCGCGGCTCGGTCTCCGGGAGAAGGCGCGTGAGCTTGCCGGGCGTGCGCTGAAGGCGCGACCGGACGCGTTTTCGAGCTACTACAACGTCGCCTGCGCTTACTCGATCCTGGGGGACATCGACGAGGCTCTCGAGATGCTCGACCGTGCCGTCCAGCACGGTCGCGGCAATCTCGAGTGGATCGAGCACGACCCGGACTTCGACAACCTGAGGTCCGACCCCCGCTTCGACGCGATCCTCGACCGTATTCGAGCGAGCCGCGGAGTACCGCCCGCTTGAGCGGCGCCGATCGCATGCGACTGCCGATCTCGCTGCTCGCTGCAGTCGCGGTCGCGCTGGTCGTCTCCGGCATCCAGCCTTACGACCGCCTGACATGGTGGCTCGAGGTGCTGCCCGTGCTGGTCGCTGTGCCGCTGCTCGTCGCGACGCACCGTCGCTTTCCGCTGACGCCGCTCGCGTACTGGCTGATTGC
>Ga0115027_10000145_pt1 | contig 10262 bp, 7 predicted proteins | sample Open_0915_D1_FD_83879 | JGI IMG/M metagenome (GOLD analysis project Ga0115027, IMG submission 83879) | Wetland microbial communities from Old Woman Creek Reserve in Ohio, USA - Open_0915_D1 | ecosystem: Environmental > Aquatic > Freshwater > Wetlands > Sediment ...
GCAGGTCATTGAGTTGTTCAAAAAGTCGTGCAACCCCTCCACCCGGCTTCTCGTGGAGATCAAGACCTCGCCGGAGGACCCGGCCCTGACCCCGCCGCCCGAACCCGTTTCAGAGCAGGTGGTGAGAATGCTTAAAGAGGAAGGAATCACGGAACGCACGTGGGTCCTTTCCTTTGACTGGCGCAACCTGGTGCACATCCAGAAGATCGCCCCGGAACTGGTGACCGTTTACCTCACGATCTCCACCCCGGGATCGAACACCCTGAAGTTGAACCAGCCAGGACCCTCGCCCTGGATGGCAGGGTTCGACATCGATGACTTCAATGGATCGGCGCCCCGGGCGGTAAAGGCTGCCGGCGGCCGCATCTGGTCGCCCTTTTTCAAAAACCTGACCCCTGAATCCCTGGAAGAAGCAAGGCGGCTCGGGGTGGGAGTTTCCGTTTGGACCCCGGACAGACCTGAAGATCTCAAGCAAATGATCGACATGAAGGTGGACGCGATTACCACCAACCGACCCGATGTGCTGAAGAAACTGCTGAAGGAATAGACGTCTATTGAGCGAGGTCCTTCTTAGGGATGATTAAACCATGATCAGTCAGAGTCTTAGCGATTGTTTTGAGAATACCTTTCTGAACAGGGGGGAAAAGACCGCTGTCACGTTTCTCAGGAAAGGTCGAAGGGAGACAGAGATCTCTTACTACGAATTGGATCAGGACTCCAAGCGTTTGGCCAACGTCTTCCTTGAAATGGGTTTGAGAAAAGGCGACAGGGTCGTTTTCTTTCTCGACAAATGTCTCTTTTTCGTTGCGGCTCATCTTGCCGTCCAGAAACTCGGTGCCGTGAGTGTTCCCTTAAACCCCGGCTTCAAAAGATCGGAGATGGCCTATTTGCTCGAAGATGCAAAGGCGGCGCTTGTTTTGTGCGGCTCTAGCCAGGAGCCTATGATCAGGGAGATTGCCCCTGAACTGAAAACCCTGGTGATCGATACCCAAAAGCCTTATCAGGACCTCGGCTTCTTCAAGAAGAACCCCTCTGAGATCCCCTCTCCGATCGAGATCCATCCCGACGATCCCGGGCTCATCATCTACACCTCAGGCACCACGGGCAAACCCAAAGGAGCGGTTCTGACCCAGCGCAATCTCCTGCACGACGCGAGAAACGTTGCTCAAATATGGGAGATCACCTCTTCGGATGTCTTGTGTCATGCTCTACCGTTATTCCACGTTCACGGTCTGTGTTTCGCTCTTCACAGCTCGCTCATCACGGGCGCTCACGTTGTTATGCTGGATGCCTTTTCCCCGGAAACCGTACTCCCTGTCCTGCTGGATAGGAAAAACCTCGCATGCACGGTCTTCATGGCTGTCCCCTCCATGTATGCCAAGCTGTTGGAAGCCGTGGCAGACAAGGCTCTCGACTTCGGCCACATCCGGCTGTGGACCTCCGGCTCCGCACCCTTGCTGGTCAAGGACTTTGAGAGAATCAAAAGAGCTTTCGGCAAAGAGCCTGTGGAGCGAGAGGGCATGTCTGAAACAGGAATGAACTTCTCCAACCCACTGAGAGGCACGAAGAAGCCGGGCTCCATCGGCCTTCCACTGCCGGGGCTGCAAGCTCGCATCGTGAACCCTGAGACTTTTCAGGATGTGAAGGCCGGGAAAACCGGAGAGATCTGGCTCAAAGGGCCGGCGGTCAGCCCGGGGTACTGGCAAAAGCCTGAAGAAACGGCCAAGGCTTTTGTCGACGGCTGGTTCAGAACCGGGGATCTCGGCAGAGTGGACGATGAGGGGTACTACTACCTCACGGATCGGCTCAAGCACATCATCATTTCCGGAGGAGAAAACATCTCTCCCAAAGAAGTGGAATCTGTCATCAACCGCTGTGAAGGCGTGCTGGAGTCCGCTGTGATCGGGCTTCCTGACGATCAGTGGGGGGAAAAGGTTGCTGCGGCCGTAGTGGCAAGACCTCAATCCAAGCTGAAACCCGAGGACATTCAGCAATTCTGCAAGCAGCATCTTCACAATTGGAAGTGCCCCAAAGAGATTCGCCTGGTGGAAACGCTGCCGAGAAACACCATGGGCAAGGTGCTCAAGGAAGAGCTGAAAAGACTCTTCACCGAAAAGCCTGCGTAATCCCGCCAGGCCCCAAAACGCCCCCTCACTCTCACCTTTAACCCGAGCTGCAGCTCGAGCATCGTCATCCCTCCCATCCCAAACTCGATTATGCCAGGCCGTGAATATTCTTGACCCTATTGATCATCACGGAAAGGTCGTCGAACAGAACCCGCAGAAAGATAGACGTATTCGGTGTGCGTTTGGCGTCGAAATTGGCCACTGAACCCGCCACCTGAACGGTAACCGGAACGCCATGGATGCCAAAAGGCCTCATGTTGATAAACCGGAGATGCCTCTTGAAGGCCAGTCTTGCCTCGTCGGGCGTGGTCATGGGAAAGATCCCGACAATCCTGTTTTTTCCGGCCGTTGCCACGATATCCGAACCTCGTATATTTGAGGCGAAGCGTTTCATGACAGCCTCTACGATAGCGGCCTGAGTAATAAATCCCTTCGGAATCATTCTCTTCGCTTTGGCCGATACAACGGCAAAAGAGATCGCGGCAAAGGGGAGGTCGTAACGTGAAGCGCGGGAAATCTCCTTGTCCAGGAAAAAGGCCAGACCCTTCGAGTCTAAGGTCTCCTGGAAGGTCAATGTCTCGTCCTTTGACTTCTGCCAGCTTTCATATTTTTTGGTAATCGCCTCCAGTATCGATTTGACGTCATTTTCACCGATGCCTTTGGAATGGACCTCGTCGCGAACCGTTCTCAGGATTTTCGCGAACTCATCGTTCTCACCGACACTCTGCTCCAGGATTTTAAGAACACTGGTTTCAGCCGCACTCTCTTTTCCATCGGCCTGAGAAGCCAAGGATCCGTTCCACTTGCTTTTGATGCTGTCAAACAGCGTCTCATAGCGGCTGTTGAGCCTGTCTTCAATCCTCTTGAGGATCTCTTCCCTCACGTCCATCTTTCTGAGGCGAGCGAGGATTTCCGATTCAACCCTGTCCATGACCTGCCGCAGGTGCTGTTCCCCCTCCACCTTGCTTTCTCTGGCCGTATCGAGTGTCAGCTTTGAGCCGATCTTTTCGACATAGTCCACCAGCAGATCGGTGAGCATGCTGTCGTCGCCTCCGGCCTTTCGAATCTCCGCAGCCAGAAAGATAAGCTCCGCAGCCTGCACGGGGTTGTTTTTGACTTCCATGATCAGGTCTTGGCCGTAAAGGCCCACGGTCTCTGCGCTTTGTTGAAGGATTTTTGACAGCTCTTCATCCTGGAGTTCACTGGAAAGCTCATCCACCATCTTGAGATAGTCGGCCAGCTGCATCCCTTCTTCAAGAAGGGCCTTCTTGATTTTGGGCAAAAGCCGCTTGAGCTCTCCCGGTTCGGGAACCAGGCGTTTCAGGATCTGAGCAAGGCGGGAGGTGGAGATCTTTCCGGCCTTGTATTCATCTTGGATGAGCTTCAGAACCACCCGGTCGGCGATTTCATTCGCCTTATCCAGAAGGGCCTCTTCATTGGTATAGGTGGTCCCTGCGGATTTCTGAAGTTCAATCCCTTTAATCAGCTGCCTCTTCATGTCAAAGACGGCCTGGGCCAGAGAGGACAAATCGGCGTCTCCCAGGCCCGAAAGGTTCTTGTCAACCTCCGCTTCGATCATATTCAACTGATGCCCGAGGACAGGGCCATGGCTTCGATCCGCGGCGTCGCTTTGCTGATAGCTTCTCAGATCCGCATCGATCATCTGGTTGGAGATGTCGACAGGGTGATCAATGAGATTCTTGACGGTCAGGGATTTGCCGAATTCCTCGGCAATGATGCTTTCAAGCACCATGTCCATAAACATCTTTCTTGAGGGTGCGGAGCCTTCTTCTTTGCCGTCTAACTTCATCTTTTCAAGGTCTTCACGTGAAACCACCTCTTCATCACGGGACACCTTCTTGAAAAAGACATGGTTGATCCTGACATGTCTGACTCTCCTGGCCTCCATCTCCTTTTTCATGGCATGGGCGTTCGGATATCGGTTCAGCGTGGTGAGGATATCCGTGAAGGAGGCAAGTTCCTCTCTGTCTATGCCCTGATAGAAGGAGATGGACTGGATTTCGGTCTTCTTAAAAAAGGCAATCATCTTGCTGGTGTTGACCCGCTGATCAACAGGCTCTTCCTCGGCAAACATCTGCTCCTTGTTCATCGTAAAGACCAGCGGCGAACGGATGGAGAGAATCGGGACAAGGGTGGGCAGGAATTGATCGATCGCCTGCTGGCAGTGAGGATGGTTTGCGTCATACATGAGCGAACGGTCGAACAACATGACGAAAAAACGCCCGGCGAGAAAGAGCTTCTGCTTATTGATTCTAGTCTCCGGCATCTTGCCTCTCCCTATATCTGTTTTCCCGGATGGCGGTCCTGATAGTCTAGCAGGGCCATACGGAATTCCGCACAGGACGCGAACCGGTCCCCGGGATCAAAGGCGATGGCTTTAAAAACGATTCGGTCCATATCCGGATGAGCCCTGGGATTCATTTCAGAGGGCGTCGTCTTAAAGAGACGATCCCCTTGTTTCAGTTTTAGGAGCAGCAAATCGACGGGATGGACCCTCGGCAACGGAAGATCCGATACGAGCATCTCAAAGAGCATCATGCCGCTCGCGTAGATATCCGTCCTTCTATCCGCCGCTTCATTGCGAATCTGTTCCGGGGGCATATAAAACGGAGTTCCCTGGATTACGGAGGATTCATGCTCCAGCCCTCGCGAGACCTTGGCTATCCCGAAATCCAGGATGATAGGCCGTTTCGACAGGGACTCTATCAAAATGTTGCCGGGCTTGATATCCCTGTGAATAATATCCTGGTGATGGGCATAGTCGAGGCCGTCCAGGACCTGTGTCATGATCGTGACGGTCGTCTCGACAGGAATATACCGCCTGGAAGGCAATACATGTTTTTTTGCGGCTTTGATGTGCTGCGACAGGGAATGACCATGGATCAGTTGCATGGCGATAAACAGGAAATCACCGCTTTCGCCCACCTCATAGATCGGGATAATATTCGGGTGTGACAATATGGCGGCAGACTCCGCCTCCATCTGGAAGCGCTCAGCGATCTCAGGGGTGAGGAGCGTTTTCGGCAAGATCTTTATGGCGATCTGACGCTTCAACGTGCGCTGAAAGGCGATGAATACAGCCGCCGAGCCGCCGCGTGCGAGTTCCTTTAATATGGTAGAGGTGCCCACCTCCATGCCAATCAGATGATCGAGCGGTACGTCTTCTATGGTCTTCATTTCATTCAATAACCCTGGGAGATGCGAAGCTCTCGCTTTTAGGTGCCTCTCCCCCGTGAACCATAAGGAACGATCTGTCAAGAACACAGCAGCAATCGACGTTATCCATCTCCAAAAGCCTTGATGCGGTAAAGCGGTTTGCGGTTCATCGTTTCCAAGACGCCCACAAGGGCGCACAGACGCTCGGGATTGGTTAGCAGTATAGCACGTTCTCGCAGAAGGTGTAAGAGGGCGCACCGATTGGTAACGCCTTGACTCTGATGCGAAAGTGAGGGAGAATTCTAGATACGAATGCACCCACCCTATAAGGAAGTACATGATCAAACTGCTTATCAAAACAGGGAAGAAGAGAGGGCAATCATACTCTATTACGGATCAAGCCGTCTTTATCGGTCGCGATTCCTCCAACACCATTCAGCTGCCTGACAAACAGGTCTCCAGAAAACACGCCTCCATCACCCCTCACGGCACTGAATATCTCATTGAAGACCTCGGATCGAGAAACGGGACCCTCGTGAATGATCATCCTGTGCAGCGGCAGGTCCTGAAGCCTGCGGATGAAATAAAGGTAGGCAGTACGGTTTTGGAGTTAACCCCTCTCCCGGACAAAGAGGAGGTTTCTAAACACTCGAAAGACTCTGTACCCCAGAGACAGCCGACCTCCGATCTTGACCCAATCAATGGATTAACCGTGGAAATCGCCCTACCTCCGCAGGGACTGGACTCGGCTATCGCTTCTCCGCATGAGGCTGAGTTTTCAAGCCTGCAAAAAGCCTATCTCAGGTTGTCCCTTATGTACCGGTTGATCAACGATCTGGTAACCGTTACCGATCTCAGAGAGCTCATGGATCGAACGGCGGAAAGGGTGCTTGAAATCATAGAGGCGGACCGGGCTCTGATCATGCTGGTCGATGATCAAGGCGGAGAGCTTCTCCCGCAGGCAACTCGTCAACGCAAAGGGCTGAAATACGCCGATTCAATCAGCTTCTCAAAAACGATTACCAGAAGGGTGTTTGAAACAGGGGTGTCTATTCTCACTTCGGACGCCATGAAGGATGGGCGTTTTCGGAGTTCGGACAGCATTGTTCTCAACCGGATTCGATCCACCCTTTGTGTTCCCATCAAGACGAAAGACCGCATTCTGGGGATCATTCACATGGATACCCTGGGAAAGGTGATGGGTTTCACTCGAGAAGACCTGGAATTGCTCGCTGCAATGGGTCACCAGATAGGTATCGCGGTTGAGAACGCAAAGCTTGTGACTGACTTAAGAAAAGCTAATGTGGAACTCAAAGAAAAACAGGCCCAGCTGATCGAGGCGGAAAAGCTCTCCCTCCTCGGAAAAATCGCGGGAGGGGTGGCGCATGAAATCAATAACCCGATCATGTCCGTCCTCGGGTTCACGGAAATGGCTTCCAGGAGATTAAAGGAAGGGATTCCTGGACCGGACAACAAGCAGGAGTGTCTCCACTATTTGAATGTGGTGCAAGAAGAAGCCCAACGCTGTATTCAGATTGTGGAAAGCATCTCGCAATTCTACCGTCGCAAGCAGACCGTTATGGCTCCAGTGGATCTCAATGCCGTGGTCGAAGCTGCTCTGAGTGTTGCCAGTTTTTATATGAACCAGGGCCACATCGAAATCGTCAGGGACTTGAAACCCGGCCTACCGCAAATTCCGGCCAGCCGGGGGCTTATTCAACAGGTTATTGTGAACCTTATTATGAATGCAAGAGATGCCATGGAACACCAGGGGACATTGACCATTTCAACAGAGCATGAAAATGATTCCTGGGTAACACTCAGAATTTCAGACACCGGCTGCGGGATCAAGCCCGATGATATTCAGAAAATATTCTTACCCCTTTTCACCACAAAAGCAGAGGGAAGAGGCACGGGCCTGGGGCTTTCGATAAGTCAGGACATCATCGTAAGCCACAAAGGCACCATTGAGGTCGATAGCGTCCCCGGGAAAGGGACGACCTTTACCATTAGGCTCCCGTCAGTGAGTGAATCCTCATCGCCGTCCCACAGATAACCTGGGTATCCATTTATGGACTTGCTCGACAAGGTATACAGGAGAACAAGATCGCGTTGAGGTAAGCTGAAGGATCCGTTCCTCAACCCTCTTGAACAGAATCTTCCGGACACAATGACCCTCTGCATCAAGATCAAGAGTTCTTCTTATCCCCCTCTTTTCGAAAAGGACTGGGGAAAAGGATCCCTGGACTGTGGGGAAGGCGTGTTTGCGACCTATGTCAGGATTGCAAAAAGCATCGTGGCCTACGAACGATCGAAGGAAGCGAATCCGTTCACCTCAAAGTTCGACTATTGGCTCAGGAAAAAGGAGGATTTTTCGGAAGAGGAAAAGCGCAGCCTCAATCTCTACGAAGGCAAAGCCAAACGCTCAGCGTGCCACCCGAGTTCGCGGGGCCCGAAGGGCGCTCCTCCCCTCTTCACCGATTTTAACTGTGACAATGTCGGCATACCGAAAAACCCCAAGAATCCATTTTATGCCATGCCTGCTGCATGGAACCAGGCAGGGGCCGCCTTTGTGGATGAGGGATTGGACGGGTATCGTATCGAGAAATATAAGGAGACAGCTTTGTCGGGTTTTGTCTGCTGCCCTAAGAGGATGCAAAAGAGGTTGAGAATTCAATGAACAGGGTGCTATGATTTATGCGGTATGCAGGACTATTGCGAAAGGATCACAGTTCAAGACGGACCCCGCCTTCCGCTTGAAGGAAGCATCGACCTCACTTACCGCTGCAACAACGCCTGCCGCCACTGCTGGGTAAGCCTTCCTGCCGACTCGCCACAGGAGAAGAAGGAACTGACCTTTGATGAGATCACCCGAATTGTGAACGAGGCCAGAACCATGGGCTGTCGCAAGTGGGCCGTCTCCGGTGGTGAGCCTATGCTCAGGCCTGATTTCCCTGCGATATTTGATTACATGACCGGCAAATCCGTCTCCTATTCTCTTAACACCAACGGGACGCTGATCAATCCTGAAGTTGCCCGCCTGATGAAAAGAAAAGGGATTAAGATGGTCGCCCTCTACGGAGCCACAGCCGAGGTCCATGACCACATCACCAGGACCCCGGGGTCCTTCGAGGCAACGATGCAAGGGTTTGCATACCTGAAGGAGGCTGGAGCCGGCTTTATGGTACAGATCGTCCCCATGAAGGATAACTATCACCATCTCAAGAGCATGATCCATCTTGCCGAATCCTTGAGCCCTCTTTGGCGGATTGGAGCTTCATGGCTTCACCTCTCTGCCTCAGGAGACGCCGAAAGAAACAGGGAAATCGCCTGGCAGAGGCTTGATCCAAGAGATGTCGTAGACTTGGACAAGCCCGATCTATCCCCGAAAAGCACTGAGCCGTGCCGCCATGCGAAAGGCGACGATCGGCTGTTCGCTTCATGCCTTGCCGGTAGACGGGGCTTTCACGTGGACCCTTACGGCCAGATGAGTTTTTGCTCCTTCGTCAAGGACGCTGCTCTTCGCTGCGACGTCAGGACGGGAACCTTTCAGGAAGCCTGGGACATGTTCTTCCCCTCCCTTGCTGGGCAATTGAGAGGAGGAAGGGAGTATGATGAGAACTGTGGTTCCTGCGGACTCAGGGAGGATTGTCTGTGGTGTCCGGTTTTTGGCTACCTTGAGCATCGCCGTTTTTCTGCAAAGGTGGAATATCTTTGTTCCGTGGCCAAGGAAAGCAAAAAGTTCAAGGAAACGTGGGAGAAGGATCACTGCCGCTACTACCAAATCGCCGGCATCACCATCAGGGTGGAATCAGAGCTTCCGATAATTCGCACCACTTTCGGTCCCAGGTTCAAGCCCTTTGAGACGATCAAATCCGCAGAGGACGTCATCACCCTGAGACACCACTTCTTTTTGCCTGAGCTGTGGGGTCAGGATTTTGGAGAGGAAGTCTACCGGAAGCCGCCCTGGGCGATCTACAGGAAGGGGAATTCCTGGATCTATGTGGGCATTTCGCCCGACCCTCAAGACAAGGATGTGGACATGGTCGCTGTTTTCAATCGCGACCATTCGCACGGGATGATTTACCATGGGGAGAGGCTCAAAGACCTCTTCAAAGAGGGTAAACTCAGCGCTCTAACTCTCTTTCCCTCGGACCAAATTCTGCTTGCCCGGGTTCTAGCCGACAGGGGCGGGGGCTACTTCCATGCTGCCGGCGCGATCCTTGACGGCAGAGGACTCCTCTTTGTCGGCCATTCCGATGCAGGGAAATCAACTGTTGCAGCCATGCTTAAGGGAAAAGCTGAGATCCTCTGCGACGACCGGATCATTGTCAGGGAGAGGCCTGAGGGAATGAATACCACCAGTGAACTGGTGGTATCATGAGGCCCCCCTAAAGGGGGGTCTCATACCAACTACCCTTTTTATTGTTTTTACAGCTCAGTTTCGTCATCAAGTTTGTCTGTCTGTTCCTGGTTTCTGATGTATTCTCGTACCGTTTCTTCATCAAGACCTACTGTGCTCACACAGTAGCCACGAGCCCAAAATGTGCGCCCCCGGACCATTCGACTACTTTTGGTTCTAAAACTCATTACCTCCGAAGCGCTTTTGCCTTTCAAAAGGCCAATGGCGTGGGCAACGCTGTATTTGGGCGGTATCGACAGGCACAGGTGAATATGATCAGGCATGGCGTGCCCTTCGATGATACCAATACCCTTGATCCGCGCCCACTGCTTGATCGTCGCCACTACGATTGTTCTCTTGGCCCCGTATAGTTCTTTGCGTCTGTATTTGGGTATCCAGACAATATGGTACTTACAATCCCAAACTGAATGTGATAGCCTATGAAAGTCTTGTTTCATTCGAAATCTCCTTCCGTGAGTAGTTGGCACTCTCATTGTAGGAGATTTCGTTTTTTCTCGACACTAATCACTCGCAAAGCGATTGTTCATACCACTGGC
>Ga0115027_10000146_pt1 | contig 10242 bp, 9 predicted proteins | sample Open_0915_D1_FD_83879 | JGI IMG/M metagenome (GOLD analysis project Ga0115027, IMG submission 83879) | Wetland microbial communities from Old Woman Creek Reserve in Ohio, USA - Open_0915_D1 | ecosystem: Environmental > Aquatic > Freshwater > Wetlands > Sediment ...
ATCCAGGTAGGCCAGGATCCCCGCGTTCATCTTGGGGCATACCAGGGGATCGTAGAAGAGTGCGGTGCCGATGCCTACAGCGGTCGCGCCTGCAACGAGGAATTCGAGCGCGTCCTCTGGAGTGGTGATGCCGCCCTGGCCGATGATCGGCACGCCGTGCGGCCGCGCAACCTCGGCCACCTGCATCACCTTGAGCAACGCGATCGGCTTGATCGCCGGCCCCGACAGGCCGCCCTGGATGTTGCCGATGACCGGGCGCCGGGTCTTCACGTCGATCGCCATGCCCATGATCGTGTTGATCACCGCGAGTCCGTCGCTGCCCGCCTCGATGCAGCGGCGCGCGTTCTCGCGGATGTCGGTCTGGTTCGGCGAGAGCTTCGTGACCAGCGGTTTCTTCGTCACGCGCCGGCACGCCTCGACGACGCGCGCCGACATGTCCGGGTAGTTACCGAACTGCACGCCGCCTTCCTTGATGTTCGGGCAGGAGATGTTGATCTCGATCGCGTCGATGGCCGAGTCGTCGAACCGCCGCGTGACCTCGACGTAGTCGTCGATCGTCGAGCCGCAGACGTTGGCGAAGAAGCGCGTCTCGGCGAAGTCGAGTGTCGGCAGGATCCGGTCGACGACCTGGTCGACGCCGGGATTCTGCAGCCCGATCGCGTTCAGCATGCCCATCGGCGTCTCGTAGACCCGGTGCGCCGGATTGCCGAGGCGCGGTTCGCGCGTGGTGCCCTTGAGCACGATCGCGCCGACGTCGGTGTTCGAGAATCCCTCGACTCGCGTGTATTCCTCGCCGAAACCGACGCAACCCGAAAGCAGCACGATCGGGGAGGCGAGCCGCAGCCCGCAGAAATCGACGGCCAGTGATGGAGTTGCAGGCATCGGTCGCAATTGTAAGGGGCTGCGACCGGATTCGGACGGCCGGACGAGGGCAATGCCGGGCCTGCGCCCATTACCTACTTGACAGCCAGCACCACAGGACTATGCTGCATTGCAGCAAATGCTGCAGTGCAACACGACCCGAGGAGCCGCCCATGTTCACCCAGATCCAGGATTTCATGACCGAGCAGAAGAACGCGCTGGCCGAGCAGGCCCAGAAGTTCCGCGCGGATCCGGTTGAGTCCGCCCGCGGGGCCGCCACTGGTTCGGCGGAGGGCCTCAAGTCGCTGAAGGATCCCGTCCGCGTGATTGCGCGCTCGGGCGTGAAACTGACCGCCATCTCGCAGAACGCGCTGCAGGGCCTGATCGAACTGCAGTCCGCGATCGTCACGTCTGCCTTGACGGACGCGGCCAATCGCCTCGAGCGAGTCGCGCGCGCCGACAACGTCATCGACCTGATGCAGGAGCAGGCCGAGGCGCTGCGCGCGACCCGCGACCGTATGGTCGACGAGGCAGCTCAGGCCTTCGCGATCTTCAAGGATGCAGGCCGCGACGTCCGCAAAGTGGCAGCCCAGACCTACTCGAAGGTCGTGGAGACCGACGAGGAAGAACTGCCGGTCGCCAGGACCCCCCGCGCCCGCAAGGCCAAGCGCGCCGTTCGCAAGACCACCGGTCGCGCCCGGAAGGCGGCCTGAACTTCGAGCGGACTGGCAACCACCCGTCCGCCTGAATGATCTCCCCCTGATTGCGCCCTCTTCGGAGGGCGCCTTTTTGTACCTGCCCGCCGGATCCACGCGACTCCCCGACTGAGCTACCCTGTGGGCCCGCGCCGACTGGTGACCCGCTTGTTCCGCTGGTTCGAAAATCGCGTCACGCCGTATCCGGAGTCCGCCCCCGAAGCGCCGCCGAAGAACTTCTTCGCGTTCCTCTGGGCCTGCTCGGAGGGGCTGCGCCCGTACATCCTGGCCATGACGCTCTGCACCGCGGTGATCGGAGCGTTCGAGGCTTTGCTGTTCGCGATGCTCGGCCGGGTCGTGGACTGGCTGGCCGCCGTCGAACCCGCCCGACTGTGGACCGAGCAGCGCGGCAGCCTGCTGCTTCTCGCCGCGATCCTGGCCGCGAGTCCAGTCGTCGTGGCGTTGCAGACGATGCTGAAGCACCAGGCGCTCGCGGCCAATTTCCCGATGCGCCTGCGCTGGAACTTCCACCGCCTGCTGCTGCGGCAGAGCATGGGCTTCTACCAGGACGAGTTCGCCGGCCGCATCGCGACCAAGGTCATGCAGACCGCGCTCGCCGTGCGCGACACCTGGCTGACCGTGGCCGACATCCTGGTCTTCATCACGATCTACTTCGTGACGATGGTCGCCGTCGTGGGCAGCTTCGACGCCTGGCTGCTGCTGCCGTTCCTGGGCTGGCTCGCGTTGTATGCCGCCGCGCTCGTATTCTTCGTGCCGCGGCTGGGCAAGGTTGCCGCCGCACAGGCGGACGCCCGTTCGCTGATGACCGGGCGCGTCACCGACGCCTACACCAACATCGCCACGGTGAAGCTGTTCTCGCACGCCAATCGCGAGGCGAGCTACGCGCGCGCGGCGATGCAGGAGTTCATGCAGACCGCCTACGCGCAGATGCGCCTCGTGAGCGGCTTCGAGATCACCAACCACCTGCTGAGCATGGCGTTGCTCGCGAGCACGGCCGGCGCCGCGCTATGGCTCTGGACGCAGGGCCAGGTCAGCGTCGGTGCGGTCGCCGCGGCCACCGCGATGGCGTTGAGGTTGAACGGCATCTCGCACTGGATCATGTGGGAGCTCGCGTCGCTGTTCGAGCACGTCGGTACCGTCCAGGACGGCATCAACACGCTGGCGCGCCGCCACACCGTGGTGGATCGCGAAGGCGCCCAGGCACTGCAGGTGCCGCGCGGCGAGATCCGCTTCGAGCACGTGCGATTCGCCTATGGCGGCGAGCGCAGCGTGATCGAGGACTTCACGCTGACGATCCGGCCGGGCGAGAAGATCGGCCTCGTCGGACGCTCCGGCGCCGGCAAGAGCACGATCGTCAACCTGCTGCTGCGCTTCTACGACGTCGAGGGCGGACGGATCCTGATCGACGGCCAGGACATCGCCGGGGTCACGCAGACCAGTCTCCGGGAGCAGGTCGGCATGGTCACGCAGGACACGTCGCTGCTGCACCGCTCGGTGCGCGACAACATCGTCTACGGCCGTCCGGACGCCACGGAGGAACGGATGGTCGCAGCTGCCCGGCGCGCCGAGGCGCACGAGTTCATCCTTGGCCTGTCGGACCCGAAGGGCCGTCGCGGCTACGACGCTCACGTGGGTGAGCGTGGCGTGAAGCTCTCGGGCGGGCAGCGGCAGCGCGTCGCGATCGCGCGGGTCATGCTCAAGGACGCGCCGATCCTGCTGCTCGACGAGGCAACGAGCGCGCTCGACAGCGAGGTCGAGGCCGCGATCCAGCAGAGTCTCTACCGTCTGATGGAAGGCAAGACCGTCGTTGCGATCGCACACCGCCTGTCGACGATCGCGGCGATGGACCGACTGATCGTCATGGACAGGGGGCGCATCGTCGAGGAAGGCGACCATGCGTCCCTGCTGGCGCAGGGCGGACTGTACGCGCGGCTCTGGGCGCATCAGAGTGGCGGGTTCCTCGGCGAGGAAGTCGACGAGGACGAGGCTGCGGGCGTCGCAACGGCCGGTCAACGGGTCGCCGCCGGCTAGCGTCAACCTCAGCCTGCGATGAACTTCTCGAGCTGCTCGATCGTTTCCTGCTGCTCCTCGATGACGCCGCGCACCAGGTCGCCGATCGAGATCATCCCGATCATCTCGCCCCGCTCGTCCACGACCGGCAGGTGACGGATCCGGCGCTCGGTCATCAGCTCCATGCAGCGTCGCACGGCGTCCTCCGGCCCGACCGTGATCACCGGCGCGCTCATGATCTGCCAGACCGGAGTCTCGGCGGATGAACGCCCGAGCAGGATCACCTTGCGGGCGTAGTCGCGCTCGGAGATCACGCCCACCAGCTGGCCTTCGCGCAGCACGGGTAGCGCGCCGACGTGCCGGTCGGCCATGATCTGGATGGCCTCGAGCACGGGCTCGTCGGAATCCACCGACCAGATGTCGCGCCCCTTGCGGGCGAGCAGGTGCTTGACGCGCAACATGACTGGATCCCCCTGGAGCTCTGCGCGGAACGCTGGTCGCCCGATTCTATGCCACTCCACGTCGTGCTTTTCCAGCCCGAGATTCCGCCCAACACCGGGAACGTCATCCGGTTGTGCGCGAACACCGGCGCAACGCTGCACCTGGTGCGGCCGCTCGGCTTCCGGCTGGACGCCAAGGCCGTGCGCCGGGCGGGGCTAGACTACCGCGAGCTCGCGGACCTGAGGCAGCATCCCAGCCTGCGGGATTGCCTCGAGAGTCTCGGCCAGCCGCGCTGGTTCGCATTCACGACCCGCGCCGAAGCGCGCCACGACTCCGTGCAGTACCGGGACGGCGACGCACTGGTGTTCGGCCCGGAGACTCGCGGCCTGCCGCCCGAAGTGCTTGCCGACTGCCCGGCGGAGGCCCGGTTGCGCATCCCGATGCGACCCGGCTCGCGCAGCCTGAATCTATCGAACGCCGTCGCCGTTGCAGTCTACGAGGCGTGGCGGCAGCAAGGTTGGGGAGGCTCCGGGCGGTAGGTCCACGGCTTCCACTGCTATGCAGTCTCCGTCTTCACCGTGCGTCCCATCAGCGCAATGACCGCGTCCTTTGCCGGCGCGCCCTCGTAGAGCACGCGATAGATCTGTTCGCTGATCGGCATCTCGACGCCGACTTTCTTCGCCACGTCGCGCACCGCGCGGGCCGCGAGCACGCCCTCGACGACCTGCCCGATCTCGGCCTGCGCCTGCTCGGGCGTCTTGCCCGAGGCCAGCGCCAGCCCGAAGCGACGATTCCGGGACTGGTCGTCCGTGCAGGTCAGCACCAGGTCACCGAGGCCCGCGAGGCCCATGAATGTCTCCTTGTCGGCGCCGAGGGCGACGCCGAGCCGCGTCAGCTCGACGAGTCCGCGCGTGATCAATGCGACGCGCGTGTTTGCGCCGAAACCGAGCCCGTCCGAAATGCCGGCGCCGATCGCGAGCACGTTCTTGGTCGCGCCGCCGACCTCGACGCCGACCATGTCGCCCGACGCGTAGACGCGGAAGTTGTCGCTGGAGAGGCTGCGGGCGAGGCTCATCGCGTAGGCCTCGTCGCGCGAAGCGACTGTCATTGCGCTCGGCAGGCCGGCGCCGACTTCCTTTGCGAACGTCGGGCCCGAAAGCACCGCCGTGGGAACCGAGGGGCCCAGCACCTCGCTCGCCACCTCGTGCGGCAACTTGCCACTGGCAAGCTCGAAGCCCTTGGTGGCCCAGGCGACCCGCTGGTTGCGGCGCAACAGGGGCCTGATCCGCTGCAGCACTTCGCGGAATGCGTGGCTCGGCACGACGACCAGCAGCTGGTCTGCCTGCGCGACGGCGCGCGCGAAATCAGGCTCGATCTCGAGGCCATCTGGCAACGGTGTCCCGGGCAGGTACCGACGGTTCTCCCTGTCGCGCGTCATTGCCGCCAGCTCGTCCGTCTCGATGCCCCACAGGATCGTACGGTGGCCGGTGCGCGCGATGTGCACGGCCAGCGCAGTGCCCCAGGAGCCCGAGCCGAGCACGGCGAACACCGGCTTCGGCTCGACAGTGGCGGCGGTCACCCGGGATCGTCCGGTCAGTTGACCGTGCCGCCGCCCGGCGGCGTGGCCGACTGCTGTGCGGCCTGTTGCTGTGCAGCGGCGCGCGCGTGCAGCGCCTCGAACGTCACGAGCGGCAGCAGGAACGGCGGGAAGCCACCCTTGGCGACGAGCTCGGCGACCGTGGCCCGCGCGAAGGCCAGCAGGTAGTTCGGCGCCATGATGCTCACGACCTGGGCGAGCTCGGGCGCCGACAGGTTGCGGATCAGGAACGCGCCTGCCTGCTGCAGCTCGAGCAGCCACACGACCTTGTCGCCAGCCTTCGCCTCGAGGTTCACCTGCAGCACGATCTCGTGCATGTCCTGGGCGAGTGCGGTCGCGCGCGTCGTCAGGTTCAGGTTCACGGACGGGTTACCCTGCCCGTTGCTGATGAACGGACCGTTCGGGGCCTCGAACGAGCAGTCCTTGATGTAGATCGCCTGCGGGTTCACCACCTGCGCATTGGGGTCGGCGGCGGGCTGGGTCTGGCTGTTCGGCTCGGTCATGGCGTTGTCGTCCTCGGAAGAATGTGTAGATTCAGGCTGTCGGCCCGCGGGATCAGGCGTGGCCGGTGAGTGCGTCGAGCTTACCCGCCCGGTCGAGGGCATAGAGATCGTCGAAGCCGCCGACGTGGAGGTCGCCGATGAAAATCTGCGGCACTGTGCGCCGCCCGCCGCTGCGGGCCAGCATCGCCTCGCGCTCGCCCGGCTCCTCGTCCACCTTGATCTCGCGGAAAGCCAGGCCCTTGCGCGCGAGCAGTGCCCGCGCCCGCTCGCAGTACGGGCACCAGCCGCTGGAATACATGACGATTTCGGCTGCCTCGGTCACCGCGCGGGACCTCACTTGCCTTTGGCGTCCGTGCGGACGACGGGCAGGTTCTCCGCGCGCCAGGCCTGCATGCCACCCTGCAGGTTCACGACCTTGGCGAATCCCTGGGCTCGGAGCACGCGGCCGGCGGCACTGGAACGCATCCCGCTCTCGCAGCAGGTCACCACGACCTTGTCGCGGTATTTCTTCAGCGTCTCGGTGCTCTTGGCGACCTCATCCTGCGGTACGTGCCTTGCGTCGAGTATGTGGCCGGCATCGAATTCGGCCTTGGTGCGGACGTCGAGCAGCAGGGCGCCCTCGTTCAAAAGGCGTACGGCGTCCATCGGCCCGACCGATTGTCCGCCGCTGCGGGCGCGGCTGATCTCGTACGCCAACGCTGCGATGAACAGCGCGACGGTCCCTCCGACCAGGAAGGGGTGCTGGGAGGCGTATTCGAGAAAACGCTGCATGGGACGGCTGGGCCAATAAGGGTCGCGGATTATAGCAGCCTCGCCAACGCGTTAGACTTGGCGGCCTGCCGGTCGCCCAATCGCCCTCATCGAGGCATGTTGCCCCCGATCTCGCCGCCTTCCACGCCGTCCCGCCCGCTTCGCCCCCGCTGGTGGCTGCCGGCGGTGCTGCTGCTCGTGGCCGTGGCCGGCGGCCCGGGTGCGGCCGACGCCCAGAACGAGCGCAAGGCGACCCCCGCCCAGAAGGAGGCGGAGCTCAAGAAAGTGAAGTCGCGCATCGAGCGGGTGCGCAAGAACGTCAACGAGGACATCGAGAAGCGCGATCGGCTGAGTGCGCAGCTGCGCGATGCGGAGTTGGGCGTGCAGCAGGCGCGTCGCGGGCTCGAGGTGCTGCGGGCCGAGCGCATCGCGAGCGAGTCGCGGTTGCAGGAACTCGAGCAGGAGCAGGCCGAGCGCGACCGGGAGCTGGCGGCGGAGCGCGGAGCGCTCGCCGGTGAGCTGCGTGCCGCCTACGTCAACGGCCGCGAGGAGCAGCTGAAATTGCTGCTGAACCAGCAGGATCCCGCGGGATTCGGGCGGATGCTCGCCTACTACGGCTATTTCGGCCGTGCCCGGGCCGACCGCATCGGCAACATTCGCGAAAAGCTCGAACACCTCGCGCTGGTGCGCGAGAAAATCGCCGCCGAGAACGAGCGCCTGAAGGGCCTCGAAGCACAGCAGGAGAAAGAGCTCGCCGCGCTGCGCTCCGCCCAGCAGCAGCGCACCCGGACCGTGCAGGCGATCGAGTCGCAGATCAAGTCCAAGGGCGGCGAACTGAAGCGCCTCGAGTCGCAGGCGAGGGGACTCGAGAAGTTGATCGCCGACCTGCGCAAGGCCCTGCGCAACGTGCCGGTCGCGAAACAGGCGCCGTTCGAGCCTTTGCGCGGCAAGCTGCCGTGGCCGGTCCAGCAGGGCAAGGTGCTGGCGCGGTTCGGCCAGCCCCGGGCCGGCGGGTCGATGCGCTGGCAGGGCATGATGATCGGCACGGATCGCGGCGCGCGGGTGCGTGCTCCGTTCGCCGGTCGCGTCGTCTATGCGGACTGGCTGCCTGGCATGGGACTCATGATCGTGCTCGACCACGGTGGTGGCTACCTGAGCCTCTACGGTCACAACGAGGAGGTCTTCCGCAGCGTCGGGGACGCCGTCGCCGCGGGGGACGTGATCGGCGCCGTCGGGGATTCGGGCGGTCACAACCAGCCGGCGCTGTATTTCGAGGTGCGCCGGGGTCGCGAGCCGGTCAACCCGGAGAACTGGCTGCAGCGCCGCTGAGCGCTGCTGATTATGTTCAAACGCAGCGCATTGGGCGCTGGAGGGCGGCCGCCCGCGCGAGCCAGACTGCGGCTTAGGTCAAGGATTGGCGCCCGATCGATCAACGAAGATGCAGGCCCTGTCAGGACGGATCGGACCACCGCAAGGATTCCACGATGATTCTCGCTCAGGCGCTGGAAGGCGAGCCGGCGCCGATCAGCGCAACGTCCCTCGATCCGTACGGCCAGCTCGTCAAGATGCTGATGCCGCGGGCGCAGGCGATTGCGATCTACGACCGCATGGGCCTGCCGGTCTGGCTGAACGACGGCGTCGACGCGCCGGAGCTCCACCGGCTCGTCCAGGAAGCGCTCGCGAAGGAACTCGGTCCGGCGCGCGGTGACGACGGCTTCGCCGAGCCGGTCGATCGCGATCACAGCGCCTACGTGTTCCTGCTGCGCGATGCCGATCAGCAACTGCTCGGCGCGATCGGCATCATCTGCCGTGAATCCTCGCAGCGGGGCACGGCACGACCGTTCTCGTTGGTGCAGGGGTTGCTGCGCCCCGCGCTCGAGTGCCTGCAGCGCGAGCTCGGCGCCCAGTACAGCATCGGCGACCTGCAGCGCAGCCTGCTGGTCCGCGACCGCGACCTCGAACTGCTGCTCGGCGCGGCGCACGAGGAAGCGGCCGGCGCCGAGTCCACCGACGACTTCGCACAGCTCGTGCAGGGCTGCGTGGACCACCTTGGCTGCAGCGTGGGTGCGCTGCTGATCCCCGACAAGAACATCGCAGTGTGCCGCACCGGGGCCGGGACGCCGCCGCGTGCGGGCGCCGAGGTACTGACGCGTACGCACCGTCACCTGCTCGGCTGGACGCAATTGCACCGCCAGACGATGACTGCGAACCGGCCGTCTGCGGACGGCCCGCTCGGCTCCGTGCCGTTCAAGGTGCTCTCCTGCCCGATCATGCACGGCGCGCAACGCGTCCTCGGCGTGCTGGTACTGTTCAAGGCGCCGTCGGCGCCGGACTTCGATCTGCGCCAGATCCGCATCGTGGAGCTGCTGGCGCGCCGCGTCGCATTCATCCTGTTGAACGCCTATGACCCGTCCACCGGGCTGTTGACCCGGCCGGCATTCGAAAAGCGGGCCCAGATGCTGCTGACGCCCGCAGCCCTGGCCGGCAACAACGGCGTCATCTACATCGACATCGACCGACTGCACGTGCTGAACGAGAACCTCGGCATGCACGTCGGCGACGAGGTCATCGTGCGCGTTGCCGAGGTGATCCGTCGCAATCTGGGCCCGCGCATGCTGGCGGCGCGCATCTCCGGGGATCGGTTCGCCATCTTCGTCACCGATGCCTCGGTCGACGCCGCGCAGGCGATCGCCGAGAACCTGCGTGATGGCCTCGGCCAGCTCGGGTTCGTGGCCGGCAGCCGGCCGGTCGAGGTTTCGGCCAGCTTCGGCGTGGCGCGCGTCGTCGACAGCAAGCATCCACTGTCGCACGCGCTCGCTGCCGCGGAGATCGCCTGCAAGGCCGCCAAGGATCGCGGCCGCGACCGGGTCGAGACCTACGAGGACAGCGACCAGAGCATCGTGCGCCGCTACACGGACGTGACCCTGGTCGGCACGCTGCGCTCCGCGCTGGCGCAGGACCGGTTCCGTCTCGAAGCGCAGGCCATCGTGCCCTTGAACGGCGCGGCGTCCGGCCCGAAATTCGAGCTGCTGCTGCGCATGACCGACGAGGCCGGCCAGAGCATTTCCCCGGACAAGTTCCTCTCGGCCGCCGAGCGCTACCAGCTCGCGCCCGCCATCGACCGATGGGTGGTGCGACGCGTGCTGCAGACGCTGGCGCCCGAGGCCGGGCCACTGCTGCAGCGACGCGCGTGTTTCGCCGTGAACATCTCCGGCCAGTCGATCGGCGACCAGGAGTTCTGCGCGTTCCTCGAGGGCGCGTTGCGGGAGAGCGGCCTGCCGCCCGCGCTGCTGTCGTTCGAGCTGACCGAGACGGCCGCGGTCGCGAACATCGTCCGCGCCGAATCGCTGATGCGCCGCCTGCG
>Ga0115027_10000147_pt1 | contig 10221 bp, 6 predicted proteins | sample Open_0915_D1_FD_83879 | JGI IMG/M metagenome (GOLD analysis project Ga0115027, IMG submission 83879) | Wetland microbial communities from Old Woman Creek Reserve in Ohio, USA - Open_0915_D1 | ecosystem: Environmental > Aquatic > Freshwater > Wetlands > Sediment ...
CGACCTGTCGGTTTCCGTCACCAACGCAGGGCCCGACACCGCAAGCAACGTCTTTGTCGACCTGGGACAGACTCCCACCATCGCGCCCGGGCTGCGGTTCACCAGTACTGGCTGCACCGGCTCTCGCTGCACGATCGCCTCGATTCCCGCGGGCTCAACGGTCAGGCTCCAGGGACTCTCCGATGACTTCACCAATTCGACTTCGCGGACACTGGCCCTGAACTTCGCAGCGTCCAGCAGCGATACCGATTATGCAACGGCCAACAACCAGGCGACCTCGTCGGGAGTCGTCCCGGTCTTCGATACCTGCGACATCGACATAGACCTGCCCAAAGGGGCAGGAGTAGCGTGCTTCATCGCGACCGCCGCCTACGGCTCCCCGCTCGAACCGCACGTCCAGGCGCTGCGTGAATTCCGCGATCGATACCTTCGGCAGCAAGCACTCGGCCGTGCCTTCATCGGCTTCTACTATCGCCATTCACCGCCGATCGCCGATCTCATCGCTGCCCACGGCTCGCTGCGGTTCCTGGCACGCGGAATTCTCACGCCGGTGGTGTTGATCGTCGTGCATCCTGTCGAATCGCTCGCCGCCGGCATACTGGTGCTCTCCGCGATGGCCGGGGTACGGGCGCAACGGCGCCGTGTCGGCCTGCCTCGCTGACGAGCGGCCCTGGACTCGACTCACGGCGCCAGCACGCTCTGCAGGATTGACGCCCCGTTTTCCCAGATCACCAGCGCCACGCCCATCAGCGAGCCGCCGGCGATGACGCCCGAGGCCACCGGCCAGGTGTACTGCTCGGACATCGCGGGATTGCGGCGCTCGAGCAGCCACCCGATCACGCCGCCCAGGAAGAACAGCAGCCCGTAGTACCAGTGGAAGGTCCACGACAGCCCGACGCCGGCCGGCGAGGGAATCCAGCGCAGATGCTGCGGAAACCAGCGCGCGAGCAGCGTGAGCACGATGCCCACGCCGCCGCCCACGGCGATCAGCCAGATTTTCAGCGGCTCCAGCGCGGCGAAGCCCTCGCCGAGCGCGAGCGCCACGATGCGCCATGACTGCGCCGCGGGCGCAGGGAACTGGTCGCTGCCCAGCACCGAGGCGTTCGGCACCAGCAACTGGAACGCGAACACGGTGGCGAGGGTGCCGACGAAGATGCCGGCGAACTGCGCGAGGAACTGCTGGCGCGGGTTGGCGCCCAGCAGGTAGCCGCTCTTGAGGTCCGTGAGCAGGTCGGCCGCGGAGAGCGCGGCACTCGAGGTGATGTTGGCGCTCATCAGGTTGATGTCCATGTTGCCGGGGCTGACCGCGCCGAAGGTGAGCTGCGTCACCTTGCCCATTGCCCCGGTCGGCGTCGTGTCGGTCTCACCGGTCACGCGGCAGGCGACCAGTGCGAGGAAGAAGGACAGGAACACCGCGAGCGTGCTCTGCCAGACCGGCATCTCGAAACTCACGTGTGCGAGCCACGCGATCGCGCCGAGCGCGAGCGCCTGACCGTACACGAACCACGACATCGGCGTTTCGATCGCGCGCAGCGGATCGACGTCGCGCGCCGCGGATGAGCCGAACATCCCACGCAGCGAGCCGAGCGCGCTGACGATCGAGCGCCACTGCATGAAGAAGGCGAGCAGGCCTGAGGTCACCATGCAGCTCACACCGCCCCACAGCGGCCACTGCACGATCTCGCGGTAGCCGGTGCCGGTGATGGTGCCGTTCGCCTGCAGGATCGGCACGAACACGACCCAGCACAGCGTGCCGCCGAGCAGCATGCTCGCGCCGGCGCGCAGGCCCATCAGCGCACCGCCGGCGATGAAGATCGGATCCCACTGAAACAGCACCGTGCGGCTCATCCACGCCTGGCCGAACACAGCGAGGTTCACCTTCTCGAAGAACGTAGCCAGGCTCCAGGGCGCAAGCGAGCTGCTCACCAGACGCAGCCCGTCCATCCAGAACTGGCTCAACGCCGCCAGCACGCCCCCGATACCCAGCGCGCGCGCCGATCGCATGGCGCGCTCGCCATGCGAGTGCAGCGTGCGCAGCGTTACCGCGGCCGCGATGCCGCTTGGGAAGCGCAGCTGCTCGACGTTGATCATCTGGCGCTTCATCGGGATGGCCATCGTGACGCCGAGCACCGCGAGCACGAACACCCACGCGAGCAGCAGGCTCGTGGGCAGCGACGCGTTGTGGATCATCATCCAGGCGGCGAAGGCGGAGACCAGCGTGGAGCCGGTGGAGTAGCCGGCGGCGCTCGCCGTCGAGGCAGTGCAGTTGTTCTCGAGGATCGTCACGGGGCTGCGCGAGAGGCCGACGCGACGCAAGGCGCTCCACGAGGCGTACGAGAGGATGCACGCGGTGATCGCCACGCCGAAGCCCCAGCCTGCCTTGAGGCCGATGTAGAGGTTCGTGAGCGAGAGTACGCCGCCGAGGACGGAGCCCATCACCACCGCTCGCACGGTGAGCTGCCGCATGCTGTCGCCACGCCCGCAGTAGACGCGCTCGTACCACTGGCGTTCGATCTGCTCGGCCGTGCCGGTAAACCCGTCGACGAAGATCGGGCGGCCGGCGGCGTCCGCCGGCGTATCGTCGCCGCTGGCCTGCGGGGCGGGTTGTGTCACGTGGTTGCCCCAGTCTCGTTGTTGATCACGCTCCGAGTATAGAGAAGTCCGCGCGGCCGTTACGCCGTCGCCATGGGATTTCCTCGCCATCTGGTGGCCGACTCCCGCAATCCGCCCGTACGTGGGTGGCTGTAACGAGCCGGCCTGATCACGTCGGCAGCGCACCTTGCCGCGTCGTTACCCAGCTGTTACGGTCGTTGCACAACTTGACGCCCGCGGGGATACGACCATGACGGTTGCAACTTGGCACTCTGCCCGGATTTTCGTCTCGACCGTCGTCGCCTCGGCATGCCTCGCCAGCGCCGTCGCAGCTGAGCCGCCGCCCTGCCAGACTGCCTCGAAGTTCGGGCCGCAGGACGAGGTCGGCAACCTCAATCACGTGACGCCGGCCAGGACGCTGGCCGCCGCGAAGCTCGTGACGAAGGGCAAGGCCTATCGTCTCGGCATCGAGACGAACAAGGACACGCCGGCCTACCCGCCGCGCTGGTTCAAGCTCACGATCGTCCAGCCGGGCCAGGCCGGCGGCGCCACGCTCGGACCCACCCGGAGCAGCTACAACGACGACATCGTCACCGGCTGGAACGGCATCGGTTCGCAGATCGATGGCTTCGGTCATGTCGGCATCGACAACCTCTACTTCAACTGCAACAAGGCCGGCGACTTCGCCATGGCCGACGGCTTGACGAAGCTCGGCATCGAGAACGTGCCCGCCGTCGCAACGCGTGGAATCGTGCTCGACATGGCCGGTTACTTCGGGACCGACATCGTCAAGGAAGGCACGCCGTTCAACCGCGCTGAAATCGAGGGCGCCATGAAGCGCCAGGGCATCGCGGCGATCGAGAAGGGCGACGTCGTGCTGTTCCATACCGGCTGGCTCACGCTGCTCGGCAAGGACAACGCCCGCTTCGGCTCCGTAGGTCCGGGACTGGGGATCGAGGGCGCGAGGTATCTCGCTTCGCTTGGAGTGGCCATGGTCGGCGCCGACAACCCGAGTGTCGAAGTGATTCCGTTCGAGAAAGGCGCGGGCATGTTCGAGGTCCACCAGATCCTGCTTGCGCTCAATGGCATTCATATCCTCGAGAACATGAACACCAGCGAGCTGGTCAAGGACCAGGCGTGGGAGTTCCTGTTCACGCTCGGGCCGGCACGCATCACCGGTGCCGTGCAGGCGATCGTCAACCCCGTCGCCATCCGGTAGCGTGCGTCGGGCGATCAGTAGATCCACTGCAGCCGCGCGAGGAACGTCTGCGTGTTGCCGGTGAGCGCGAAACGGTCCAGGTCGACGTTTCCATAGGCGACGCCGAACTTCCAGCGGTTCGTCGCCCACCAGTTGACTCCGGCCCACCAGCCGTCCATCGCCCCGCCCGGCACCGCGCCATCATTGAGATCGACGCTGCCGTAGCGCCCGACAATTTCCCACGCGCCCCAGCGACCCTGCGGCAGGATGCGCCGTGCGTAGGCGGCCTTGCGGTCGTAGGGACGGTGTTCCCCGGTCACGACCCAGCTGCCGGTGACGTACCAGCCGTGGAAGTCGGGATTCGCGTACTCGGACGAGCTGACCGAAGCGGTAACGTACTCGCCGAGCAGCGACCAGCCGTCGACATTCCACAGCAGCTCCAGCCCCGTGTTCCACGAGTGATCGCCGCCGAACTTGCCGGTGTCGACGTAGAAGTCGCTGACGTTCGTGGCGGGCTTGCCGCGGAACTGGAGCTGGTCGCCGTCGGCCCCGTAGTAGCGCACACTGGCCGCGAGGTGCAGATACCGCGCCCCGTCCTCCTGCCACAGCGGCAAGGCTGTGACCCGCGCGGCGAAGTCGGTCCCGGACTCATCGAAGTTCTCGTCCGAAAACAGCCAGTCGTTATAGACGCCGACCGCGAGCGTGGCGCGCTGCGACGCAAAGACATGGGCGAGCTGGATGCCTATGTTGCGCGACTTGAAGAACGGGCTTAGCAGTCGCTCACTCTGCGGCAGGTTGGCCGCATCTCCGACCATCTCGTAGACGTACGGCTCCTTCATCTTGCCGATCGAGACCGTCCCCAGGCCTTCGACGTCCGTGGAAATCCTGACGTCGGTGGATGACCAGTACGGCTCCTTCGCGTCGCGGTCGAAACCGTTGTACTCGTAGCTGAACAGGTAGTTCCAGCGGCGGAAGAGTTCCCAGTGCCCGCGCGCCATCAGACGCAGCGAACGCGCCTCGAAATCGTCCTCCTGGAGGCCCACCTGCTGGTAGCTCGCCTCGTCCTGCTCGAAGGTCGTGTAGTCGCCCGCAAGCAATGCCAGGCCGATCTTGATCGAGAACCGGTCCTTGTCGTCCTGGTAGTTCGCGGATTCGAGGTACTTCGTGCCGACATCGGGGACTGCGTAGTGCTCGGTATCCTTTTCGAGTTGCGACGCCTGCTCCGGAACATCGGACTCGATCGACTGAGAGGCGGCCGGCGCCGAAACCATCGCGCCAGCTGCAAGCAGCCAGCCGACCGTCCGGTTTCGCCTCGTGTTCACGGGATCGGGGACCATACACCCAAGCGCACCGTGCCGAGAAGCGCCTGCGGGGGTGGGAATGCAGGCAGATTCGACACGGGCGCCGGGTTTCTGTGGAGACAGACAAAGATCTCGCGAGTCAGGTCCTCGGCTCGCGGAGCTTGTCCATGGCATCGCTCAGGTTGAAGCTGCCCGGCTTCTGGCGCGGCGGGAACTCCTTGAAGCTCTCGAGCCAGTTCTTCACGTAAACCTGCGCCGGCGCCAGCAGGAAGATGCGCTCGAACCGCCACGTCTTGTACCCGATGCCGTCGTGGTCGGCGCGCTCGAACGGATCCGCGCGCAGGTCGAACAGCTTGGGCGTGCGCAGCGTGACGAGCGGCTCTTCCCACACTTCGAAGCTCTCGGCGCGTTGTTCCATGAACACCAGCTTCCAGCGGTCGTGGCGCAGGCCGGCGACGTTGCCGTCGTCGGTCCAGTACAGGAATTCCTTGCGCGGCCACTCGCCCTGGCCCTGGAACGCGGGCATCAGGTTGTAACCGTCGATGTGCACCTTGAACTCCGTGCCGCCGATCTTCGAACCCTTCAGCAGATCGTCCTTGAGCCCGGGCTCGCCGACCGCCGCCATCAGCGTCGGCAGCCAGTCCTCGTGCGAGATGATGTCGTTCACCTTGGTGCCCGGCTTGATCACGCCCGGCCAGCGCACGACCAGCGGGACACGGTAACCGCCTTCCCAGTTCGTGTTCTTTTCGCCACGGAACGGTGTCGTTCCGCCGTCAGGCCAGCTCATCACCTCGGCGCCGTTGTCCGAGCTCCAGATGACGATCGTGTCCTTCGCGACGCCCAGCTCGTCCAGCAGCTTCAGCATCTGGCCGACGTGGGCGTCGTGCTCCGTCATGCCGTCAGCATAGATGCCGAGCCCGGTCTTGCCCTTGAATTCCGGGCGCAGGTGCGTCCAGACGTGCATGCGACTCGTGTTGAACCAGACGAACCAGGGCTTGCCGTTCGCGCTCTGGCGCTTGATGAAGTCCTGCGCCGCATCGGCCACCTCGTAGTCGATGGTTTCCATCCGCTTCGTGTTGAGCGGACCGGTGTCTTCGCAATTCTGCTTGCCCCACGGACCGAATCTCGGGTCGTCCGGCAGCGAACTTACCGTGCTCGTCGCCTTGCACTTGAACACGCCGCGCGGACCGAACTTCGCCTTGAACGCCGGGTCTTTCGGATAGTCGACGTTTTCCGGCTCTTCCTCGGCATTCAGGTGATAGAAATTGCCGAAAAACTCATCGAATCCGTGCACCGTCGGGATGAACTCATTGCGGTCGCCCAGGTGGTTCTTGCCGAACTGGCCGGTCGCATAGCCCTTGGCCTTGAGCATCTCGGCCAGAGTCGGATCCTTGGCCGAGAGCCCTTCCGGGGCGCCCGGCAGACCCACCTTCGTCAAACCGGTGCGAATCGGCGACTGTCCGGTGATGAACGCCGCCCTTCCGGCGGTGCAGCTCTGCTGCGCGTACGCGTCGGTAAACATCGCTCCTTCGTTCGCGATCCGGTCGATGTTGGGCGTCTGGTAGCCCATCATCCCGGCGTTGTAGGCGCTGACGTTCCAGTAGCCGACGTCGTCGCCGAAGATCACGAGGATGTTCGGTTTCGCGGCCTGGGCCACGGCAACCTGGCTGGCCAGGCATGCTGTCAGCGCGCCAAGCAATCGGGTCACTTTCGACATATGGTTTCCACCCCTTTTGACTAGATCCGGGTCACCTGCACAAGGCTCGGGTAGTTTCGAAGCCGGCCATCCCCTGCGTCCAATGAGATCTTGCCGACACTTTGATTACCAGAACGCATGCAGGGCCCGGCGGCCAGAACGGCCATGCGTCCGACGCGCGTGTTTGATAACTTGCGCGCATGAAGTTCGACCTGCGACAGCTGCGACACGTCCTCGCGCTCGATCGTTACCGCAGCTTCGCGCGTGCCGCCGAGGCCATCGGGCTGACGCAGCCTGCACTCTCGCGCAGCCTCCAGGCGCTCGAGGACGACATCGGGGCGAAGCTGTTCGATCGCGACCGGGCGCGCGTCGAGCCGACGGCCGTCGGGCTGCGCCTGATCGAGCTGGCGCGACCGCTGGTGTCACAAGCGAAGCTCGCGGAGCGCGAACTGCAGCAGATGATCGGGCTCACGGGAGGGCTGCTGAGGATCGGTGCCGGACCGTTCGCCGCCGAGACCTCGGTGGGCACGGCCGTCGGCCGCCTTGCCCGGCGGCACCCGGGCATACAGGTCGACGTGTCGGTCAGCGACTGGCCCGATCTTTACCGCCGGTTACTGAATGACGAGTTGGACGTGGTGATCGCAGAGACCAGCCATGCCATCGACGACGAACGTCTGGTTGTCGAACCGCTGCCGCAACATCCCGCGGTCTTCTACTGTCGATCCGGACATCCCCTGTCGAACCAGGAAGAAGTGACACTGGAGGACATCGGGCGTTACCCGATCGCGATGACGATCCTTCCGAAGCGCCTGATGGACATGATCGGCAAGGCCGATACGACGATGAGGGCGGACATCCCTGAAGGCGCTGCGACCACGGAGTTTCGCGTCGAGACGCCGTCGATGGCGCGCAGTATCGTCATGGAAAGCGACGTCCTCGGCCTGGCGTTGCCGCCCCAGATCGAGCACGAAGTTGCGCTTGGCCGCATCGTGGAGCTGCGGCTGAAGGTGCCGCCCCCGTGGCTGACGAGCTACTACGGCATCATTCGTCTCGCACGGCGCACGCCGTCCCCGGCCGCGAACCAGTTTCTCGCGGTTCTGCGCGAGGTCGAGGCCGAAATCGATGCCAGGTCGCGCGTCGCGGCGACGGTCGCCGACGCCTCGCCCTGACGCCGCCACTCACGATCAACGCCGTGGCAAGATCCGGACGCCACAGGTAAGGAGCACCAGTCATGATCCCGTCTCGCGTCGCCCGCCTGCTGATCGTTTCGACGTTCACCCTCGCCGCCTGCGGCAAGTCACCACCAGTTGCCGACGCCGGCGCCGGCGCCGGACCCGATCTGATCATCACCGGCGGCCCCATCCTCACCATGGAGGGCGCCGCGCCCGCCACCGCCGAGGCGGTCGTTGTCGACGACGGCAGGATCGTCTTCGTCGGTTCGAAGGCCGAAGCCCTCGGGCGGAAGGGCGACGGAACCGTCGTCAAGGAACTTGCCGGCAAGACGCTGATGCCCGGCTTCATCGACGGGCACGCCCATGCCCAGCAATTCGGCATGCAGGCGGTGGGTGCCAACCTGCTTGCCCCGCCCGATGGGGATGTCAACACCATCGATGACGTGATCGAAAGGCTGAAGGCCTTCGCGCAGGGCCCCGACGTGAAGCTCACCGGCTGGATCTTCGGCGTCGGCTACGACGACGCGCTGCTGGGCCGCCACCCCACCCGCGAGGATCTCGACAAGGTATCGACGACCGTGCCGGTCATGGCGACGCACATCTCCGGCCACTTCGCGGCCGTGAACAGCGTCGGCCTGAAGAAGATCGGTTACGACGCCAGCACGCCCAACCCCGAGGGGGGAATCATCCGCCGCGAGGTCGATGGAAAGACCCCGAACGGAGTTCTCGAAGAACTCGCCGCCATACCGCACATGCTGACGCTCCAGCCCGCCACGCGGGAGGGGAAAGACTATTTCCTAAAGCGCGGGGTCGAGATGGCGAAGAGCTTCGGCTACACCACCGCGATCGAGGGCCGCATGTTCGGCCCGATGCACGCCGACATGGCGGATGCCGCCCGGCGCGGGCTGGTCGACATCGACTTCATCGGCTGGATGGACTACACGGGCCGCGCCGAGCTCGATAAAGGGTTCAGCACCAGTTACTCGAATCACTATCGGCTCGGCGGCCTCAAGGTCACGCTGGACGGCTCCCCGCAGGGCCGCACCGCGTGGCGGACCGTGCCTTACCTGATCCCGCCCGACGGCCAGAAGCCCGGCTACCTGGGCTATCCCGCCATTCCCGATACGAAGCAGGTCGAGGCTTATCTCGATGAAGCCTATGCCAAGGGCTGGCCGGTCAAGATCCACGCCAACGGCGATGCCGCCGTCGACCAGTTGTTCGCGGCGTTGCGCCCGGTGGTCGCAAAGTATGGCGTCAAGCCCGGCCAGACGATCCTCGTCCACGGCCAGTTCATCCGACCGGACCAGGTGAAAGAACTGAAATCGCTCGGCATCTTCCCCTCAATGTTCCCGATGCACACTTTCTACTGGGGAGACTGGTACGAAAAGATCGTCGGCCCGGAACAGGCCGCGCAGATCTCGCCCATGCACTCGATCCTCTCCACCGGGCTGCACGCCACCAGCCACACCGACGCGCCGGTCGCGCTGCCCAACCTGATGCAGGTCGCGTGGGCGACGGTGAATCGCACGTCGCGTTCGGGCAAGGTCATAGGTCCCGACGAGCGTGTGACTCCCTATGAGGCGATGCAGATGATCACGATCTGGAGTGCCGAGCAGTTCGGTGAACAGGCCACCAAGGGCTCCATCAAAGAGGGGAAGCTCGCGGACTTCGTCATCCTCTCCGACAACCCGGTCACGATCGATCCAAGGGACATCAACAAGATCCAGGTCCTCGAGACCATCAAGGAAGGCAAGTCGGTCTGGGTACGGAAGTAATGCCCATGCGCCTCGTACCGCTGCTGGCCATTGCAATCCTGTCGGTCCATTCGTTGGCCGTAGCGCAGGACACCTCGCCCCGGTTCCCGCCCGAAGGCATGCGCGCGCACGTGGCTTTCCTTGCCGACGACCTGCTGGAGGGTCGCAAGACCGGCACGCGCGGCCACGAAATCGCTGCGCGCTACGTCGCAGCGCAATTCGAGGCGTACGGCCTGGAGCCCGGTGGCAGCGACGGCTGGTTTCAACAGATCGAGTTCCAGCAGACCGAGCGCGGTGCGCAACCCGGCTCCGTGACGATCAGCGGGCCTGATGGCGAGCACAGCTGGGCGCATGCGACCGAGGTGCTGGTCGGGACGAATGCCAACGAACTGCACCTCGATGTCTCTGCGCCGCTGGTCTTCGTGGGGTATGGAATCGAGAACGAGCGACTCGGACTCGACGACTATCGCGGGCTGGACGTGAAGGGCAAGGTCGTCGTGACATTGCG
>Ga0115027_10000148_pt1 | contig 10183 bp, 9 predicted proteins | sample Open_0915_D1_FD_83879 | JGI IMG/M metagenome (GOLD analysis project Ga0115027, IMG submission 83879) | Wetland microbial communities from Old Woman Creek Reserve in Ohio, USA - Open_0915_D1 | ecosystem: Environmental > Aquatic > Freshwater > Wetlands > Sediment ...
CAAAAACAAATATGTTGTCCACCGCTAAAGTTTTTTCAACTATAAAGCCGGTTAAAAATTCCAGCCCGACTTGCCTGGCTGCAGCATCGCCATCAAATCCCGGTATGGCAAGAAGTCGTGCATCATTTTCAAACTTCCAGCCAGCATATTTAAAGAATAGAAAATTGAATATAAGCGCGAGTGAAATCCAAACTATACTCCATGTTAATGATTCCTTGAAAGTTACTTCGTGAGCATCCCGGTGAAATACACCCAAATCCAAGGCCAGCATCATTAAAACGAATGCTGTAAATCCAACATAAAACAGCCAGTATTCAGCAAAAGGGAATAAGATTACATTTTCCATAAATTTTAAAACGATTTTGGGGTCTATTTAGTTCTAAATGGCATATAATTATATAACAAAATTATTAAAACCAGGTGAATTATTTTCTGAGTAGCTTCTCCTCCATCTTTAATATTTGCTCTTTTAGCAATCTAATATCCTGCTTTAATTCTTCATTTTCATCCATGATGAAATTCTCAATTTTATCAACACTTTCGTTAGAAGTTTTTTGCTGAACTTCACTCATTGTGTTAACAACAATTGCTATGAATATATTTAACGTTGTATAAGAAGCTAGTAGTATAAATAAGATGAAGTAAATATTTGCTAAAGGATATACATTCATAACTGATCTGGAAATTTCAGCCCATCCTTCGAGAGTCATTATTTGAAATAATGAGAATAATGAAGCTCCTAAATATCCAAACCATTCCGGAAATGCCGTACCAAAAAGTTTTGTCCCGATAACGGCGAACACATAAAACACTAAAGCAAGAAGTACAAAAATCCATAATAAACTTGGAAGCGAATGAAAAAGCGATTCAACAATGAACCTGAGACGGGGAACGTTTTTTATAAGTCTCAGTGAACGGAAAATTCTAAGTGCCCGCAGAATTGCCAGTGAGCCTGAAGCAGGTAAAAGAGCAATTGCCACTATCGAGAAATCAAAAACATTCCAGCCGCTTTTGAAAAATTTAAAGTCGTAGGCATAAAGCTTTAGAGAAATTTCAACAACAAAAATCGCAAGGATTAATTTATCTATTAAGAGAAGAATCTTCCCAAACGAAGTCATTATTGCAGTTGATGTTTCCATACCTATTGTAATGGAGTTGAAAACTATCAATCCAATAATTGTGTTTTGAACAAATTTACTTTCTACAAATTGTTTTACTTTTTCTCTGCTCATAAATTTTAAATTGTTAATGGTGGGTGCAAAATTAACTGATTTAAGGTGTCCACACAATTGGGGTTTATGGATTATTATCAGCGTATTCTTCAATTATTAAGGGCGTTTAAGTATTTTTAATTATTGAGTTAATATATTTTTCTAAATAAAAAATGGATGCAAAAATGAGCTTTAAAATCAGCTGGACTAAAATAGATGAAGCCCCCGCACTTGCAAGTTATTGTCTGCTGCCAATCCTTAAATCCTATACTAAAGGAACCGGTATCGAGTTTGAAACTAAAGATATTTCGCTTGCTGGAAGAATACTCGCAAACTTTCCTGAAAATCTTACAGACGCACAGAAAATCCCGGATTATTTAAATGAACTTGGTGAACTAACTCAAGATTCAAACGCAAACATTATCAAGCTTCCCAATATCAGCGCATCAATCCCACAGCTAAAAGCAGCAATAAAAGAATTGCAGAGTAAAGGATATAAAATTCCTGATTACCCCGAGGAACCAAAGACCGAAGAGGAGAAAAAATTAAAAGAGAGATTTGCAAAAGTGCTTGGCTCTGCTGTAAATCCTGTATTAAGAGAAGGTAATTCAGATCGCCGTGCAGCCGCTTCTGTTAAAAAGTTTGCACAGAAACATCCCCACAAAATGATGAAACCATGGCCCGAATCAGGATCCAAATGCCGTGTTGCTCATATGAAACAAAAGGATTTTTACGGCTCTGAAAAATCCATGACTCTTGGTAAAGATGATGTTGTAAAAATTGAGTTCGTTGATGCAAAAGGAAACACTGCCGCGTTAAAAGAAAATCTTAAGCTCCTGAATGGCGAAGTCATCGATGCCGCAGTAATGAATGTTAAAGAGTTAAGAAAATTTTTTGCAGAGCAGATTGAAGAAGCGAAGAAGGATGGCGTTCTTCTTTCGCTTCATCTTAAGGCGACAATGATGAAAATCTCCGACCCGATAATGTTTGGTCACGCAGTTTCTGTTTATTATAAAGATGCCCTTGAAAAACACGCAGATACTTTGAAACAAATCGGCGCAAACGTAAATAATGGTCTGATGGATGTTCTTGAGAAACTGAAAAAACTTCCCGATGAAAAAAGAAAAGAAGTAGAAAATGATATGAATAAAGTATATGAATCTCGCCCTGAACTTGCAATGATAGATTCGAGAATTAATAAAACAAATCTGCATGTTCCAAATGATGTAATAGTTGATGCATCAATGCCGAACATAGTCCGCGATGGCGGGAAAATGTGGAATAAAAAAGATGAGCTGCAGGATAGTATTGCTATGATTCCCGACCGCTGCTATGCAACTATCTATCAAACAATTATTGAAGACGCAAAAGCAAGAGGGCAGTTTGATCCTGCAACTATGGGTGCTGTTTCTAATGTCGGATTGATGGCAAAGAAAGCGGAGGAGTACGGCTCACACGATAAAACTTTCGAAGTAAAAGATGATGGCGTTGTGCTTGTTGTTAACTCAGAAGGAAAAACTTTACTCGAACGGAAGGTCGAAAAAGGTGACATTTTCAGAATGTGCCAGACAAAAGATGAAGCTATAAAAGATTGGGTTAAGCTTGCAGTAAACAGAGCGAAAGCTTCTACAACTCCAGCAATTTTCTGGCTGGACGAAAACAGGGCTCACGACAGGGAAATAATATCAAAGGTTAAAAAGTATTTACCAGAGCATGACACTACTGGATTGGAAATTAAAATTCTCAAGCCTGTTGATGCAATGAAATATACTCTCGATCGAACAAGAAAAGGACTGAACACAATCTCAGTAACAGGAAATGTTCTCAGAGATTATTTAACTGATCTATTTCCGATTCTTGAACTTGGTACAAGCGCAAGAATGCTTTCGATTGTTCCTTTGTTGAAGGGCGGCGGATTATTTGAAACAGGTGCTGGCGGTTCTGCACCAAAACACGTTGATCAATTGCTCAAAGAAAATCACTTAAGATGGGATTCACTTGGTGAATATTGTGCACTCGTTCCGTCTTTTGAAATGGTTTATGAGAAAACAAAAAATCCAAAAGCAAAAGTTTTAGCTGAAACACTTGATAAAGCCGTTCTAAAGTATCTTGAAAATGGCAAGATGCCTTCAAGAAAAGCCGGTGAGATTGATAACCGGGGAAGCTCATTCTATCTTGCACTTTACTGGTCAGAAGCATTAGCAAGTCAAAATGATGATGCAGAATTAAAATCACGATTCGTGAAAATTTATAGAGAACTATCAGCAAATGAAAAGCAAATTGTCAACGATTTAATTTCTGTCCAGGGAAAACCAGCGGACATTGGCGGCTACTATCTACCCGATGATAAAAAAGCTTTTACGGTTATGCGACCGAGTGCAACGTTTAATAAGATAATTGATGGGATGTAGTCAATAGATTTTAAGACGGAATATTTTTAACAATTAACGGACGAATGGAATATCTATGCTAGATTTTGTTGGAGCTGGTTTATTATTATACGGGTCTTAGAATAAAGAGAAAGTCAAGACCAAACTTGTGCAGCCCAGGTATCATAGTAAGGTTGCCTTGCACAAACCTGTACTTGTAATAGAAGTCGGAGTGTTTTTTATTTTGATCGGGTATCGAGATTTCTGAACTTATAATCTTTTCTGGTGCTTCGTGCGGGGTGTAATCTTTTTTCCAATTTGATTTTCTTGGTAAGTACCCGATACTTCTGAACCCACGTTTTATACTGTACGTTTTCTTAGATGTAGCCTCAAATCCGGTTTGCTCGAACAGCATCAGTAATGTGCGGGCAGGAAAAAAGAAAATATGTCCACTCTTACTTCTTGCAGGCTTTTTCTCTTCCTTCCAGAAATCAATCAGGTCAAGGCTGTCATTGAACCCATTAGGAACCGAGAGAAAGAAGATACCATCCGGTTTGATTATACGCCTGCATTCCTTCAACAACGAAACCGGGTTCAGTAAATGTTCCAGAACATTGTTGACATGCACATAATCAAAGAATGCAGTCGGGAATTGAGCATCAGCCAGATCTCCTTGCACCACATTTAAGCCTAACTTTTCACGTGCAAATCGAACAGCACTCTCTCCAAAATCGGTTCCGTACACTTCCCATTTGGAATGTTTTTTTATCCCGTTAATAAAGAATCCTGTTGCACAGCCCACGTCGAGAAATTTTCCATTTATTTTCCATCGCCTAAGACGGTGTGCGAATGCCATACCCTTGCCTTCTTCCCGTGATTTGTCAAAGTTGTAATACGAACCAGAATAGAATGTGCTCAATTCCGATACCGTTGGCATTGGCTCGAAGTATATCACACCACAGTTTGTGCACTCCAGAAGATCGTAATCTATGCCAAAGATAAGATTTACTTTGGCAAGAAAGCTTTTAGAAGCATTATCTGTGCAAACGGGGCAGATACTCATTAGCCGTTACAATGTTTTATTGCTGTTAAGATGGATTTACACGCAAGTGCCCATGCTGTGTAACTAATTATATACTGCAATAATACAAAACAGAAATGGATTATCAATTTTAATGATTAACTAAATTCTCTGCCATCCCATCAAATACAAAGTAGTGAAATGGCAAGACAGAGTACCAGTATAATCTTCCAAGCAAACCTTTGGGACGAAAGGTTGCAATCTGCTGTAAAAAGTATTTTTCATGTTTATTGATGATCTTAAATTCAAGCCAAGCCTCACCAGGAAGTTTCATTTCAGCGTAGAGAAGCAGCCTCTTGTTTTCTTTATCAGAAGCAAGCACACGCCAAAAATCAAGGGTATCGCCGGTGTAGATTTCGGTTTTATTTGTTCGTCCTCTTCGCAAGCCAACGCCGCCAGCAAGCTTATCTAAAAATCCGCGGATATGCCAGAGCCAGTCAGCATAATACCAGCCGCGCTCACCACCAATCGACCAGATGTTATTAAGCACCTGCTCAACAGTTGTTGTAATTTCTTTTTCTCTTTTGTCTGTAAAGCATCCATTGGTTGGGACATTGATATGTTCGAGCAGTGAACTATCCGAATAGCTTGATACAAGTGAATCCTTCCAGCTTGATACAACATTATTTTGTTCAATCTTTTGAAATGCGAGCTGCACGGCTTCTTTGTAAGAAATCGGTTTTATACCAAGCATCTTTTCAAGATCATTATCCTTTGCAACAACCTCAACCTTCATGCTGTTAACAAGGTTTATCGCAAGCATATAAGATGTTGAGGTAACAAAGTAAAGCCAGTAAGATGAAAGTCGCGGAGTCATAACAGGCACGGTAAAAATAAATCTCTTAAGTCCACGCACTTCCGCTAACTGCAGAAGCATTTTTTTGTATGATAAAACATCCGGTCCGCCGATATCAAAAGATTTATTAAATGTTTCGGACTTAAGTAAAACACCGGTTAAGTATTCTAAAACATTTCTGATTGCGATAGGTTGATGCTTTGTGTTCAACCATTTGGGTGTAATCATCACGGGAAGTTTTTCGACAAGATCTCGAATGATTTCAAATGATGCACTGCCGGAACCGACAATTATTCCGGCTTTAAGCGATGTCAAGGGAATGTTGCTTGCCCGAAGAATCTCTTCAACTCTTTTTCTTGATGAAAGATGTTTTGAGAGTTTTTCTTCGTTTGTAATTCCGCCAAGATAAATAATCTGCTTAATAGAAGTTTGCCTAACAAGCTTTATAAAATTGTTCGCAGAAGTTTCTTCCAGTGAACCAAAGTTTTTTACGTTAGAACTCATTGAGTGAATGAGATAGTAAGCAGCATCTATATTTTTTACAGAATTTGAAGTTGGAATGTCTTTTAGGAAATTAACCTCAAAGACAGAGACATTTGGATGCTTATAAATTCCTTCGGTGGGAAATCTGTTTTTATCACGAACACAGCAAATGACTTCGTGTCCCTGCTCTATTAAAATTGGAAGCAGTCTTTTGCCAATGTAACCCGTAGCACCGGTTAGTAGTATTTTCATAAATCCTTATTATTCACCGTTAATAACAGTAATCTAGTGCAAATAATTCAAAAATCATTAAAAATCATAATAATTTGATATTAAGATACCATTATTAAAATATCTCTTGACTTTTTGATATCAATATGATATCATTGCGATAGCATTTTCAAAAAGGAGTACAAAAATGGAAAAAATAGCTGAAAAATCCGCTAATAAACTGAATGGGTTTTTAATGTTGTTCTTATCAATTGCCATAATGGCGTTCAGCATATATTTATTAGTTGTAGGTATTGACGTTGAGGATGCCCAAATCTTGTGGGTTGTTATTCCTCTGATGATAATTTCATTTTTAATGTTATCGGGCTTTATTGTTGTTCAGCCAAATGATTCCCGCGTTCTTATATTGTTTGGAAAATATACCGGGACAGTCAGACAGTCAGGGTTCTACTGGGTCAATCCGTTTACTGTTCGAAGAAAAGTTTCATTGAGAATAAGAAACTTCAACAGCCAGAAAATCAAAGTGAATGATCTTCACGGAAATCCAATTGAGATTGGAGCCGTGATAGTGTGGAAAGTAGTTGACTCAGCAAAAGCAGTTTTTGATGTTGAAAACTATGAACAGTTTGTTGATATTCAAAGTGAGACCGCAATTCGAACGCTTGCATCAGAATTTCCTTATGATGTTAATGAAGAAGACAAACCTTCTCTGCGCGGAACACCGCAGGTGATTGCCGAGAGTTTGAAGAACACATTACAAAATAGACTGGAAGTTGCCGGCGTTGATATTCTTGAATCAAGAATCAGTCATCTTGCGTATGCTCAGGAAATTGCACAGGCGATGTTACGCAGGCAGCAGGCACAGGCAATAATTGCAGCAAGACAGAAAATTGTTGAAGGCGCAGTAGGTATGGTTGAAATGGCTCTTAATATGTTAAGTGAACAAAAAATAGTTACGCTTGATGAGGATAAAAAAGCAACAATGGTGAATAATCTTATGGTTGCTTTGGTATCTGAAACAGAAGTGCAGCCGATAATTAATACAGGAACTTTATATCAATAGAATTACAAAGATGAAAAAATTATCTGATTACATCGGAAGCGAACTGAAGATATATCAAAAAAGTATTTTGAAAAGAGATTTTGAACTGAAATCTGGCGATGAACTGATAGCGAGGTTATATTATCCAAAATTTTTCAGCGATCTGGCAGAGCTGACTGTTTCGGAAGAAACTTACAAGTTCTACAGACCGAAATTCTTTAGTCGTGATGTGGACATAAGGAAGAAGGGATATCAAAATCCTTTTGCTCACTTCAAAAATAATTTTTGGGGAAATAAAGGTGTTCTTGAATTGCCAAGAGGAATTAGACTGAATATGAAATTCGGGTATTTCAGAAAACAAGCAGAATTTTATTTGGGTGAGAATGAGCTGCTCGTTTCAATACTGAATAGGTTTTCTATAAAGGAAAAAAGTGACGTCGTTATTGAGAGGCCATCTGATATTATTGACGAGCACCCCTGGATAATAATGCTAGGATTCTATCTTGCACAACTGATGAAAAGGAATTCTGCGGTGGGTAATTAGTGGTTAAAAAGAAAGTAAGTAATGGCTGAAAAGAAAAAATTTCTATTAAGAATAGATGAAACCATTCACGCCGCCCTTGAAAAATGGGCGGCTGATGATTTAAGAAGTATCAATGCACAGATTGAATACTTGCTTACTCAGGCCCTCAAAAACTCAAATAGATTAAAAAAATCAGGCAGTACCGAACCAACCAATCCTCCACAAAATGAACCGGGAGAAAATTAATTTTCATTTTCGCCTTCTTGTTGAACCGCCAAGACCAAGCACGCCTAAAATTCCTCTTGCCAACTCTCTGACTACCGTGTTTCCAATCTGCTTAGTTGTAGAACTTGTAAGCACTTTTTCAAAAGTACTTTTCTCTTCCTTCGGTCTTCCGCGAGGCTGTTTAGGAGTTTCATACTTTGGCAGCGTAAACTCCTTGTCTTTCGTAGAAACTTCAAGCTTTCGATTCAACAATTCGTAAGCACTTTCTCTGTCAATTGTTTCATTATATTTTGAGACTAGTCGTGAGCTTTTGACCAACTCATCTATTTCATTATCAGAAAGAATGTCCATTCGTGATTGCGGAGCTCTCAGTAAAGTTGCTGCAAGGGGAGTGGGAGCGCCCTTTTCATTTAAAGCGGTGATTGCTGCTTCCCCAATTCCGAGAGAAGTTAGCATCTCGTCAGTCTTGTAAAATTCAGACGTTGGGTAATTCTCGGCAGTAAGTTTAATCATTTGCCTGTCTTTTGCAGTGAATGCTCTGAGTGCATGCTGGACCTTCAATCCGAGCTGTGAAAGAACACTTGCGGGAACATCTGTTGGATTTTGTGTGCAAAAGAAAATTCCCACACCCTTCGACCGTATTAATTTTATTATCGTTTCAATCTGCTCAAGCAATGCTTTTGATGCTTCTTTAAATATAAGATGAGCCTCATCAATAAAAATTACAAGCTTTGGCTGCGCAACATCTCCTTCTTCAGGAAAAGAGGAATAAATTTCTGCCAGAAGTGAAAGCATAAAAGTTGAAAACAGTTTAGGTCTGTCCTGTAAATCAACCAAACGAATGATTGAAATAATACCTCTGCCTTGTTCATCAATTCTAACAAGATCATCAACCTCAAAAGATTTTTCACCGAAGAATTTATCCGCGCCCTGCTGTTCAAGCTCAATTACTTTGCGAAGTATTGTCCCGACCGACGTGGTTGAAATGCTTCCATAATGCTTTTCTATTTCTGCCTTTCCTTCATTGGAAATGAATTGAAGAACTCTCTTAAAATCTTTTAAATCAAGCAAGGGTAATTGAGTATCATCGCAATATTTGAAAATAAGTGAAACAAAGCTTGCCTGTGTATCATTTAGTTCGAGAATTTTAGAGAGAAGAACTGGGCCAAACTCTAATACCGTAGCACGAAGGAGAACACCTTTCTCTTCTGAGAGGGTTAAAAATTCTACTGGAAATCCTTCGGGGGTGTAACTCAATCCAATTTTATTATGACGCTCTTCAATCTTGGGATTTGTAGTTCCTGGTTTAGCAATTCCGCTGAAGTCTCCTTTAATATCCATCACTAAAACGGGAATACTTTTGGAAGAAAGCAGTTCGGTGATTACCTGCAGAGTTTTTGTTTTCCCTGTTCCGGTTGCACCGGCGATCAAACCATGTCGATTTAACGTTTTAAGAGGAATATTGATAAACAAATTATTAATGCATTCTCCATCGAAGATAGCTCCTCCGAGAGTTATAAAATCATCTTTGAACGAATAGGCGTTTTTAATTTCTTCTGTGAATTTTTCTTTTTTGCTCATAGCGGCTGTTCATATTATAGATAAAAATTATTTGCTTAAATTTATTAAATAAAAAATTGTCATTCGAATGAACTGGTATATTGAATTAGTTACTGCTCACCCAATTTTAACTGCTATTGTCCAATTTGCTGTGCTTGGCACTCTCGGAGATGCGGTTTCTCATTGGATGGTTAAAAGAAAAATATTTTCGCCCTATGATTCTAAAACGTTGTTATTGAAAATTATTGAATGGTCAATTCTTGCTGTGATGATCAAATATGCTTTTATCGGTTTTCATGGTTTTGTTGAGACGTTAATTAATAATAATTACCTGCCGCAGCTTGAAGGGATTGGAAAGTCATTTGCGATTTCAACTTCAATGAATTTACAGTTCGGACCTTTTCTAGTGATCATGCACAGGCTGATGGATAACCTGATTGCTGGAAAGCAAAACTGGAAGAATCTTGATAAAGGATTTTATTCGCTGCTCTGGTTTTGGATACCAGCGCACACGATTACATTTATTCTTCCTAAAGAATTTCAGATTGGATTGGCGGCATTATGGTCGCTCGCTTTGGGAATTATACTGGGCTTTTATAATAGGAAGGCATCAACTTAGAAATCTTAAAACAAAGGATAAACAGATGAAAACAAAAACACGC
>Ga0115027_10000150_pt1 | contig 10147 bp, 10 predicted proteins | sample Open_0915_D1_FD_83879 | JGI IMG/M metagenome (GOLD analysis project Ga0115027, IMG submission 83879) | Wetland microbial communities from Old Woman Creek Reserve in Ohio, USA - Open_0915_D1 | ecosystem: Environmental > Aquatic > Freshwater > Wetlands > Sediment ...
CCCAGCGTGGCGTGCCGGGCAGGCCGGCGACGCTCGCCGTCAGCACGACCTCCGCGGCGCCGGCGACGCGGTGCTCGATCCGCAGCGCGTCGATCGGCCCGGTCACGGTTCCCGTCCCGGTCAGCGCCTGGCCCCGCGCTGCGTCCCAGGTCCAATCGATTTGCAGGTCCGAGGCCTTGCCCGCGGCGAGGCTGATCCCGCCGGCCAGCGCGAGCCTCAGCCCCGGCAGCTGCAGGCTCAGCTCGTCGATGGCGAGGTCGCGCCCGCCGGCGCGCGCGCGCAGGACCGCGCTCTCCAATGGAGGAACCCCCTCGCGCATCACCCGGGCATCGCCGATCTGGATCCGGTCCACGACGACCTCGACCGGCAGCGCGATCTCGGGCAGCGCCGCCGGCTCGCTGGCCGGCTCCGCCGCGGGCGGCGTCTCGCCGGGCGTCACGCGGATTCCCTGCAGCTCGAGCACCGTCAGGTGAAGCCGCCCAGCGAGCAGCTCGCGCGGGCGCCAGTCGAATGCGGCGCGATCGATCTCGACGGCGGCAGCCGAATCCGCGAAGCGGAGCCCGTGGATCTCGAGCGGGCCGATCAGGCGTCCGGACGCCGATTGGATCGACAACTGCTTCGGCATCGCCGACTGGGCGAGACCGAGCGCCGCGCGCAGTCCGGACTCGGTCGCGACCAGAGCTCCGATGCCGGCGATGACGGCGAGCAGGACCGCCAGGGCGATCCGCCAGAGCCAGCCGAACACGCCGCGGCGCCGCACGACCGACGGCCTCGTCGTCTCTTCCTGATCGCGCGTGTCGCTCATCTAGAGATCGGGCCCGATCACCAGATGGACGCGGACGTCGCCGTCGTCGTCCAGCGGCTTGGCGACGTCGAATCGGATCAGCCCGACGGGCGAAAGCCAGCGCACGCCCACGCCGGCCGATGGCTTGAGGTCCATCTCGCCGAAGTCGTTGAACGCGTTGCCGACGTCCACGAAGGCCGCCGCAAACCAGTCGCCCGTGACCCGCCGATCGACCTCGAGGCTACCGAACACGAGGTGCTTGCCGCCGGTCTTCTCGCCGTTCGGCAGCTCGGGTGAGAGCTCCTCGAACGCGTAGCCGCGCACGCTGTTGTCGCCGCCGGCGTAGAAGCGCCGCGACGTCGGGATGTCCGCGACCGAGTCCGCGAGCGTCGCGCCGATCTCCGCACGCGCGATCAGGCGCGTGTCGTCGAGGGGCGGATAGATCGCCTTTACCCGCGAGTAGCCCTGCAGGAAGCTCGAGTTCGACAGCGCTCCGTCATAGGATCCCTGGATCTTGAAGTCGGCGCGCACGCCGCTGCGCGTGAAGATCGGGTCGTCGAGGACCTTCCAGGTCCAGGCGGCGTTCGGAATCAGGTTGTAGTACTCGCTCTTGCTCTCGGCGTCGTCCTGCGGCACCTCGTAGTCGAAATCGACGGCGAGGATCTGCTGCCACCTCTCGAAGAAGGTGTTGTGCTCGGCCCGGACCGAGGCCAGCGTCCCCTTTCGGCTGTCGGTGTCGTAACGCTCGGCGCTGGCCCGCAGCTGCGCGAACTCCTTGCGCGGCGCCTCGAGGGGGATGCGGTAGAACGCATCCAGTCGCTGGATGGCCGGCGACAGCAGCAGCTCGGCGCCGGCGCTGTGGCCCTGCGCCCCGATGTAGCGGCGGGTCCAGTCGAAGACGCCGCGCACGCCGGTGTCGGTGCCGTAGCCGAGACCGAGCCGGTACCGGTTGGGCTTGTTGGGGGTGAGGCTGACGTCCACCGGCACGCGCTGGTCGACGACGTCGCTCCCCCGCGGATGGACCTCCACCTGGCTGAAATAGTCGGTATTGATCAGCGCACCCTGCAGGCCGAGGAGGGCCTTGTCGCTGAACGGATCGCCCGGCGCGACGTCGACGAACTTCCGGAGGAAGGCGGGATCGAATCCCTCCTGCTCGAAGCTGATCTCGCCGAAGTAGAAGCGCGGACCGGTTTCCAGCTCCAGCGCGACGTCCGCTCGATAGGAGTCGAGGTCGACCTCGACGCTGCTTTGGGCGAAGCGGGCGTCGAGGTATCCCCGCTCGCGTGCGAAGGTCTTCAGCTTCGACTTGGCCGACTCGTAGGCGGCGTGCGTGAAGGGCTCTCCCTGGCGAAGTGCGACCTCGGGCGGGCTCGGCTCGGCCCTGCCCTCGCCCGTGATCCGGACGTCGACCTTGCCGATCGCGACCTGCGGCCCCGGGTCGATCCGGTACTTCGCGGCCCAGTTGCCGTCCCCGCCCGGCGCGAGGTCGCCCTGAACCTGGACGCGGTAGCGGCCGAAGGGCGCGAGGGCCTCCTGGATCTGCTCGGGGGCGAGCTCGTGGAGCCGCCGCACCCGGCCCTCCGAGAGCTTGTCGCTGTCGCGCTCGCGGTAGATCGACAGGAAGGCCTCGACGTTCTTCTTCTCGTCGCCGCCGACGCCTTCCAGCTCGACCTCGATCGCCCCCGCGGCCGGGCCCGATGCCGCCAGCAGGACGAGGACCGTCGCGAGCGCGCCGAGGCGTCGGTTTCCGGGCGCGGGGGGGCGTCGAGTACCGGGCGGCGGCATTGCGCGTGAAGGTGTCGGGGGAAAGGAGCGGCGGGGCATTGTGAAGGCCGCGCACTGCGCCGGAAACCCCACGGCCGTCAGCGCACGAATCGTCTCTCAAAGTAAATTTGAGGAAGATTCCTTATGGTATTGTCATTACTGATTTTTGCGCAAAGACGCCACCCTCGACCCTGTCTCCCGCCGCATCTCCCGGGGACAGTCTCCTCGCGCTCCTTCTCCCCCCGCATCCGACGAAGAGGAGGCGACGACGAGGGAGCGGAGCGGAGCTTCCTCAGTGATGGTGGTGCTCGTGCCCGGCGCTCGGTGGGGCGCCGCTGCGCACCTCGGCGACGGTGCCGACCGGACTGCCGTCCTCGAGCCACAGCTCGATGTCCACCCGATCGCCTGCGACCAGACGCCGCTTCGGCTCGACGAGCATCAGGTGCGTCCCGCCCGGAGCCAGGACGAGCGTGGTACCGGGCTCGACCCGCAGCCCCGGCTGCACCTCCATCCGTGCGGTTCCCTGGGCCTGAACCGTGCGGTGCATCTCGACCTTTGCGAAGTCCGGGCTCCGCGCACCCACCACGACCAGCGCGGCCGAGCCGTCGTTGGCGAGCGCCATGTAGGCCGCCTGCACCCTCGCCGTCGGCGGTGCTTCCGGAATCCACGCGTCCCTGATCGTCAGCGCGGGACCCGCGGGGGCGCTGCCCGCCCAGAGGCCGGCCAGCAGTGCTGCGCCGATCGAAAGGTGTCTCATCGCTCGCTCTCCTCTTCCTGTTGCGTCGCGCCCGTGCGGATCGGCGATCCGATCGCCCGTCACCCGTGTCCGCATCTACCACCCGACGGGGTTTTACGTTTCAATCTCCGCGGGAAGCGCGACGATCGCCCATTGTGCCTCACGCAGCGGCCGCGAAACGTCGAAGCCGTCCCCAGCAGAACCCACTGGCGCTCCATCCGACCAGACGGCGCTACAGACGCCGCAATCACCAACGGGAGGCAAATCCGTCATGACCACCACCCTTAGCACGCGCTGCTGGATGTGGACCCTGTGGCCGTCGTTCGTCGTTGCCGGGCTCGCCACCGGCGTGTTCTTCTCGCTCTTCGATCCGATGGACCTGCGGATCTTCGGCAAGGCCCTGTCCGTGTCGCCGATGGCCGCCTACACCATCGGTTTCCTCGGTTTCTGGGCAGTGGCCGCGTCGGCGGTCTGGCTCGCCCTGCTGCTCGCACGACCCTGCATGGTCAGCGACGGGAAGTGACGGCGCGCTACCGCCCGTCGGCCACGAGTGCCGCGATGTCGGCCGCCATCGCCGGGGCCGCGTGGGGCGCGCTGAAGACCGCCGTGAACCGCCCTTGCGGATCCACGAGGAGGAGCGACGCGGTGTGGTCGACCAGATAGCCGACGGCGCAGTCGCCGTCGCCGGCGCGCTGGTAGAGGACGCCGAGCTGTCGCGTGAGCCGCTGCAGCTCGGGGTGCGGTCCGGTGGCAGCGAGGAACGCGGGATTGAAGTAACCGACGTAGTCCCCGAGGCGTGCGAGGTCGTCGCGCTCGGGATCGACCGAGACGAACACGAACTGCACCGCCCCGTCCAGCCCGCGCTCCGCAAGACGGCGATGGATGTCGCGGAACGAGGCCAGAAGCAGCGGGCACACGTCCGGGCAGCTCGCATAGCCGAAGGCAAGCAGTGTCCAGCGCCCCTGCAGCGAGGCCTCGGTGAAGGGCGACCCCGTCGTCCCGGTGAGCGCGAACGGCGTCAGCGCGCGAGGCTGCGGCAGCAGGGTGCCGGCGGCAAGCGAGGTCGCGGCCGGACCCGATGCGAGATAGGGCACGAGGATGCGCGAGCCGAGCCATGCGCCCGCGAGCAGCGCGGCGGCACCGATCAGCAGGACGAGCCAAAGACGTCGCGTCATGGTCATCGCCCTCGTGCGGGATGCGCGGCCGGGGTTCGTCCGGGCGTCAGCACGTGTACCAGACTCACCAGCGCGAGCAGCAGAAGCGCCGCGCCCCCGTTGTGCGCCACCGCGACGGGCAGTGGAAGCTGGGCGAGGACGTTGATGATGCCGAGCCCGACCTGCAGGCCGAGGATCGCCAGCAGCGCTACCCCGATGCGGCGCTCCGCGGCGGACGCGGCGTTGCGGATCACCGAGACCCCGAGCGCGCCGACCAGGATGGCGACGGCCAGGGCGCCCAGCCGGTGCGCGAGATGGATCGCCGTGCGGGCCGGGCTGTCGAGCACACCGAATTCGTAGTCGACCCCCAGAGGCCGCCAGAGCGTGAAACCCTCGGCGAAGTCGGCCGCCGGCCACCATTGGCCGCCGTGGCACGTGGGGAACTCGGTGCAGGCGAGCGCGGCGTAGTTCGAGCTGGTCCAGCCGCCGAGCAGGATCTGGACGACGACGAGGGCTAGCCCGAGGATCGCCCAGGGACGCGGCGATCGCCGTCCCGCGCCGGTCGGCGCCGTCCAGAGACGGCCCTGGCGCAGCGTCAGCCACCAGAGCAGTGCGAGCGTCGCCATGCCCCCAGCGAGGTGCGCGGTGACGATCGCGGGGTTCACGAGCAGGGTGACGGTCCACATGCCGAGCAGAGCCTGGAAGGCGACTAGCCCGACCAGGACGGTGGGCAGGACGACAGGGAGCCCGCTACGACGATGGCGCCACCCGATCAGGGCGAGCGCGAGGATCGCGAGCCCCAGGCTGCCTGCGAGGTAACGGTGCACCATCTCTTTCCAGGCCTTGCCGCTGTCGAGCGGGCGGGCAGGATGGGCCTCGTTCGCGGCGGCGACGGCGTGATCGGCACTCGGCACCACCAGATGGCCGTAGCAGCCTGGCCAGTCCGGGCAGCCCAGGCCGGCGTCGGAGAGCCGCACGTAGGCGCCGAGCAGGATCACGCAAAGGGCGAGGACGCTGACGGCGGCGCTCAAGCGGGCGAAGGACGAAGCGCTCATGCGGCGGTGGATCTCCTAGAATGCGGTGCGGCCTGGGGTGGCGACGGCCGCTGCTCCGGCATTTTTTCACCACAGAGACACGGAGGCACAGAGAAATCGTTGCCCGAAAACTGCCAGAGGCGCTCATCGGCCGATTGTGTCCCGTCGCCGATAGACCGAACACCTGATCGATGGGCATCGGGCTTCGCCCTCTGCCCATCCTACGCAAGGCGAGACGGTAGGATAGGCAGAGCACAGCGATGCCCATCGATCGCACTTTCAACCGGACCTCTTCCATGACCCCTGCATCGGCCGCTGGTCTGCCCGGTCACCTGGCTCCCTTGTCCGACGCGACGCGGCGCCTCGCGCGCGCCTGGCTGCTGCTCGGCATTGCCGCGCTCGCGATCGCCGGCCTGTTCGCGATCCTGCTCGTCCTCGCCCGCGCGCCGGGCATGGGGGCCTTCTTCCCGACGCAGGACTTCTTCCGCACGGCCCTGGTGGTCCACGTCGACCAGTCGGTGCTGATCTGGTTCCTGGCCTTCGCCGGCGTGCTGTGGAGCTCAGGCGCCTTCGCGCCTTCGCGAACCGGCGCGCCGCACCGCGCCGCGTTCTTCTCGGCGACGCTGGGCTGCGTCGTCATTGCGGCCGCCCCCTTCCTCGGCGCCGGCGACCCCCTGCTCAACAACTACGTGCCGGTGCTGCGGCACCCGCTGTTCCACGCCGGGCTCGGTCTGTTCGGCGCGGGCATGCTGCTGCAGGTGCTGCTCGCGCTGCGGACGGCCGTTGCGACACCGCTCGTCTGGCTCGAACGTCCGGCCGACCTCGCCGTGCTCACCGCGGCGCTGGCCACGCTCGTCGCGATGGCCGCGCTCGCCTGGACCTGGGCCCACCTCGACCGCTGGGAGGGACAGGCCTACTTCGAGTTCTTGTTCTGGGGACCCGGCCACGTCCTGCAGTTCGCCTACACCCAGCTCATGCTCGCCGCCTGGCTGGCGTTGGCGGCGGCGCTGGCCCTGCCGCTGCGCGCCTCGCCGCGCGTGATCGGCGGCCTGGTGCTGCTCGGGGTGTTGCCGCTGCTCGCCGTCCCGGTGATCTACCTGCTCCACGCGGTCGACACCGCCGAGGCCCGCGCCGCGTTCACCGGGCTGATGCAGTGGGGCGGCGGACTCGCCGCCGTGCCGGTGGGCCTGCTCGTCGTCCTCGGGCTCGTGCAGCGGCACGGCGCCTGGCCCCGCGACGCGCGTCCGCCACGCAACGCGCTGGCCGCCTCGCTGCTCCTCTTCGCGGTCGGCGGCGCGCTCGGGATGGCGATCTCGGGCCTCAACACCGTGATCCCCGCGCATTACCACGGGTCGATCGTCGGCGTGACGCTCGCGCTCATGGGCCTCACCTACCACCTGCTCCCGCGCCTCGGCTTTGCCCCCCCGCCGCCCCGCCTCGCCGCGTGGCAGCCCTGGGTCTATGCCACGGGACAGCTCCTGCACGTAGGCGGCCTCGCGGTCTCTGGGGCAATGGGCATCCAGCGCAAGACCGCCGGCACGGCGCAGGGACTCGACACCCTCGGCGCCAAGGCCGCGATGGGCGTGATGGGCCTCGGCGGCCTGCTCGCCGTGATCGGCGGGATCCTGTTCGTCGTGGCGGTGATCGTGGCGGTGCGGCGACGCTTTCGTGCCTGACGCGGCCGGCGGCAGCAGCGCCTCGCCGCGACCTGTCGGCGCGAGGGTGGCCCCGACGAGGAAGACTTTGTTGGAGCGCCGCGGGTCAGGCGATATACGCGCGGACGTAGTGGTCCACGAGCAGCACGGCGAACAGCGCGGTGAGGTACACGATCGAGTAGCCGAAGGTCTTCATCGCCCAGGCGTCACCTTCCCCGCGCAGCAGGCGCCAGGCGTGGTAGACGAAGCCGAGGCCCAGCCCGACGGCGCCGGCGAGGTACAGGAGCCCGCTCATGTGCGCGAACACCGGCATCAACGAGACGGCGAGCAGCATCAGCGTGTAGATGAAGACCTGCTGCTTGGTGAAGGCGATGCCGTGGGTCACCGGGAGCATCGGGATCGCGGCCCGCGCGTACTCGTCGCGCCGCTTGATCGCGAGCGCCCAGAAATGCGGCGGCGTCCAGACGAAGATCAGCAGCACCAGCAGCAGGGCGTGCGTGTGCACCTCGCCGCTCACCGCGGTCCAGCCGAGCAGCGGCGGCAGCGCGCCGGCGAGCCCGCCCCAGACGATGTTCTGCGGCGTGCTGCGCTTGAGGAAGATCGTGTAGATCACCGCATAGCCGATGAAGGCGCCGAAGGTCAGCGCGGCCGTCAAGGCGTTGACCCAGACCATCAGCACGACCATGGCGATCGTCGCGAGCGTCAGCGCGAAGGCGATGGCGTGCGGCGCATCCATCCGGCCGCTCGGCAGCGGCCTGCCCCGCGTCCGCTCCATGATGCGGTCGATGTGCTGATCGACGACGTGATTGACGACCGCACCGGCCGCGGCGGCGAGGCCGATGCCGAGCAACCCGAAGACGAGCGTCTCCCAGGCCACCATGCCGGGCGCGGCCAGCAGCATGCCGACCAGCGCCGTGAACAGGATGAGCATCACCACCTTGGGCTTGGTCAGCTCGTAGTAGCGGCGCCAGGAGACCGGCTCGGTCTTGGCAAGCGTGATTTCACCGATGGCCATATTGCGCACCCTTGATCCAGGTCTTGGAGGCCTTGAGCAACCGCTCCATGTCCTTGAGCACGTCCTTGGGCGGCGCATCGGCCGCATAGCGCATCATCAGATTGCCGAACGGATCCACCACGTAGATCCGATCCCAGATGTCGGTTCCCGGGCCGAAGAACGCCTCGAGCTGCGGCGCCGAGCTGGAGGCTACGCGGGCCACCTGGGTCCCCGCCAGCGGCTCACCGAGGTCGGTCGGTCCGTCGCCGATCACGACGGCCAGCCGCTCGACCACGTAGCGGCTCTCGCCCAGGGCGAGCCGGATCTGGCGCAGATCGAGCAGCCGCCGCTCGCAGTCGGTCCCGCAGGGGGCGCGGCTCGGCACGACGAGCGTCCAGCGATCGCCGAACGCCCTCGCATCGAGCGCGGAGCCGTCAGACCTGGTCAATTCGAGCCCGGCGGGCCAGGGGCGAACCGGCTCGATCAACTCGCCGCGATTCACCCGATTGGACGGCAGCAGATCCGGATTCAGATAGAAGAACCATGCCGCAGCCGCCGGCAGCGCGAAGATCGCGGCCATGACCCACAAGGGCCACAGGCTGCGCCGGCCGGACGACGCCGTCGCCGCGCCGCTCACGGCGTCTCTCCTCGATCCGCCCCGCCTCGCGCCACCGACAGGCGAAGGAACACCACGAGGCCGATGAGCGCGAAGGCGAACCACTGCAGCGCATAGCCGATGTGCATGCCCTCCTTGGGCAGCTCGCGCGGCCACTCGCGGACGAAGCCGTGCGCATCGGCAGGATCCTGCAGGACGACGATCGTCTGCAGCGGATACGGCACCGTGGCCGCGAACAGCGGCAGGGTCAGATAGGGCCAGCGGTCGCCCCAGCCCTTTCCCGCATCGTCGCCGGAATGCAATACGAGCGCCGGCGGCGATGGAACGTCGGCCACTCCGCTGACCACGACCTCACCCGTCGGGACCTTTGCTCCCGTCTCCCCGACCCACCCGCGGTTGACCAGGACCCGCCGATCCGAGCCCGCGATGCGCAGCGGCGTCACCACGAAGAAGCCCGTCTTGCCAGCACGTCGCCGCCCCTCGATGTAGATCTGGCCGGTCGTCTCGAGCTCGCCGCGCGCGGTGACCGGGCGGTGACGCACCGCCTCGGCATCGACGGGCGCGTCGCCAATCGTTAGCGGCGGGAGCGCCTCGCGCGCCGCAAGCTCCGCCGCGAGCGCGCGCTTCTGGGCGGCCCGGTCCAGCTGCCACACGCCCAGCCCGGCGCAGATGCCGGCCGGGACGAACAGCAGCAGGAACGGCACCCAGCGGGGCCGGAATCGCCACTCGCCAAAGCACACCGACAAGCTATAGTCCTCCCTGAGGCAGGCCGCGCTCACCGGGCGATCACCGGGTCGCGGGAACGTCGGCGGCCAAGGGGGAGATCGTGGACATCATCTTCAAGCTGCCCATCCTGCTGTTGCTCGGCTTCATCGTGTTCTCGCTCGCCGAAGGCATGTACTTTCTCGCCAAGGACGACGGCGCCGTGGACCGGACCCGCGTGGTCAAGGCACTGACCGTGCGGATTGCGCTCTCGCTGACCCTTTTCGTCCTACTCATCGTCGGGCACTTCACCGGGCTGCTCGAGCCGCACGGCCTCTGAGCCGTCCTTCACCCGATCGCGGCCCGGAGCCGCTCACGAGGCCATGGGCCGGCAAAGATGCGTAGGAGCGCCGTCCGCGGCGCGATCGGAGTGGCGAGCCGCCCGCGACCCCCCCTCACAGCCAGTACACGAACACGAAGAGACCGAGCCAGACGACGTCGACGAAGTGCCAGTACCAGGCCACCGCCTCGAAGGCGAAGTGGTTGTGGGGCGTGAAGTGCCCTTTCACCGCGCGTGCCAGGATCGCCATCAGCATCACCGCACCCATGCTGACGTGCAGTCCGTGGAAACCGGTGAGGATGTAGAAGGTCGAGCCGTAGACGCCGGAGCGCAGCGTCAGGTTCAGCTCCTCGTACGCGTGCCGGTAC
>Ga0115027_10000151_pt1 | contig 10140 bp, 7 predicted proteins | sample Open_0915_D1_FD_83879 | JGI IMG/M metagenome (GOLD analysis project Ga0115027, IMG submission 83879) | Wetland microbial communities from Old Woman Creek Reserve in Ohio, USA - Open_0915_D1 | ecosystem: Environmental > Aquatic > Freshwater > Wetlands > Sediment ...
ACAGCCCCCGCTCCACCGAGGCGATGATTTCCGCCGGCTCGTGCTCGCCCGGCAGCAGGTAGGTGTTGGTCATGCGCGGCAGCGGCAAATGGGCGTAGGATTCGCGGCGACCGTTGCCAGTCGGGGCAACCTTCATCAAGCGGGCGTTGAGCTTGTCCTGCAAGTAGCCCTTGAGGACGCCCCGCTCGATCAGCGTAGTGCATTGCGTCGGCGTCCCCTCGTCGTCCACGTTGAGCGAACCGCGCCGGTGGGCCAGCGTGCCGTCGTCTACCACCGTACAGAGCGGCGAAGCGACCCGTTCGCCGAGCCGTCCGCTGAAGGCCGACGTCCCCTTGCGGTTGAAATCGCCTTCCAGGCCGTGGCCAATCGCTTCATGCAGCAAAATGCCCGGCCAGCCCGGCCCCAGCACCACGGTCATCGTCCCCGCCGGCGCGGGAACCGCGTCCAGATTGACCAGCGCCTCCCGCACCGCCTCCCGCGCATAGCCCAGGGCGCGATCCTCGTCCAGAAACCAGCCATAGGCGACCCGGCCACCGCCGCCGGCGTTCCCCTGCTCGCGGCGGCTGCCCTGCTCGACGATCACCGTCACGTTCAGACGGACCAAAGGCCGAACGTCGCCGGCCAGCGCGCCGTCGCTGCCGGCCACCAATATCGTATCCTGGGTTGCGGCCAGACTGACCATGACCTGGGTCACGCGCGGGTCCTGCCGGCGGGCTTCGGCGTTCAGCCGTTCCAGCAATTGCACCTTGGCCTCCGCCGACAAAGTTTCCAGCGGATCGAGCGGCTCGTACAGAATCGGGCGTTGCGCGGACCGCCAGACCTGAAGCTGACCGTCGCCGCCATGACAGGCAATGGCGCGAGCGGCAGTCGCGGCTTCCAGCAGCGCCGGCAACACGATCTCGTCGGAATAGGCAAAGCCAGTCTTCTCGCCGCTGACCGCCCGCACGCCGACGCCCTGCTGGATGGCGTGGCTGGCGTTTTTGACCTGACCATCCTCCAGCGCCCAGGATTCGGCGCGGCGGAGTTGAAAATACAAATCGCCGCCGTCCACGGCATGACCCAGCACACAGGCCAGAGCGCGGTGCAAATCGTCCTCGCCGAGACCGGCGGGGGTCAGCAATTGCTGGCGGGCCAGCGCAAGAGTATCGGTAGCCATGGCTCTCAAATCTCGCAACGCACCCGATGTTGCAGGACGGAAAACTGTTGCCGCACGTTCTCCAGCCGCTCCCGGTTGAACTCGGCCAGCGCCACCCCCGGCCCGCGCGGTAATCGGTCGAGAATCTCTCCCCACGGGTCAATGATCAGGCTGTCGCCATAAGTTTCCCGGCCGTTGGCGTGTTTCCCACCCTGCGCCGAGGCGACGACGTAGCACTGATTCTCGATGGCCCGCGCCCGCAGCAGCGTTTCCCAATGCGCTTTGCCGGTAGCGGCGGTGAAGGCCGCCGGCAGGGCCAGAATTTCCATCCCCTGGTCCACCAGAGCGCGAAACTGCTCCGGGAAGCGCAGGTCGTAGCACACCGTCAGCCCCAGCCGGCCCAGCGGCGTATCGGCGACGACGTAACGGTCGCCCGGCTCGATGGTGGCCGATTCCGCGTAGCGTTCGGCGCTGCCCACGACTTGTACGTCGAAGAGATGGACCTTGTCGTAGCGAGCTGCCCGCCGACCCTGGTCGTCGAACAGCAGGCAGGCAGCGCGCACCCGGCGATCATCGCCAACGGCCTGCAACGGAATCGTGCCGCCCACCAGCCACAGCCGATGACGCGCGGCCTGTTCGGCCAGAAAATCCTGGATCGGCCCCTGCCCTTCCGTCTCCCGCACCGCCAGCTTGTCGCTCTCCCGCTGGCCCATCAGGGCGAAATTTTCCGGCAACACCGCCAGTTGCGCGCCCCGGGCGGCAACCCGGGCCAGCAAATCGGCAGCGGCAGCCAGATTTTCGGCGACACCGGGACCGGAAACCATCTGAATCGCCGCTATCATCGGCATGTCGAATACCCCCTGTTTACTTGTTGCCCGCTGGTCCTTTCCCCGGGTTCGCGGGTGGTGATTCTTCCAACAATTGCATCACTGGCTGATCCCAGGAACCGGTTAGCGCATAACGGTACTGAGTGGCCTGTTCGATGCTTTTTTGCAGCAGCCGTTCGGCCAGCAGAACCGCCGCGCCGACTGCCGGCCCGCCCGCCAGCGCCCCTGCGACCGGCAACGCGCCGCCAAGCCGGGGAATGACCGTGATGCGCTGGTCGTAATCGCGTTCCTTCAGGCTGGTTCGGCCCCTGATCTCAATCCGCGCCGCCGGGGCTTCGATGGTGAGATCGTCGGTATAAACCTGCCCCCGCTTGAAGGCGAACTCGCCGGCCATCCGGTCAAAGCTCATTCCGGGCTGCAGCAGGTCGCTAAAATCGAGCGTGAGGCGGCGCAGCAGATTTTGCACGTTGAACAGGCCCACCATGCGTCCCATGCCAGGGTCCACATCCAGCAATTGGCCAGGGCCGACCCGGAGCTTCAGCGTTCCCTCCAGCCGCTCCAGGGCAAACTCGGGCAGCGCGCCCGCCCATTCGACCGCCAGTTCCGCTTCGGTTTCGCCACGGGCGATACCGGTCCCCGCATAACCGAAGGCCGCCAGAGTCTCGCCCAGGGCCGGACTGTGCAGGGTCGCCTGCAAGCGGGAGGTCTGGCCACCGCTGACCTGCCGCCAGTCACCGCTGGCAACGATGCGCTGCCGCTCGGACTCCAGTTTGAATTCATTCAGACGGATGCCACCGGGGTGCGGCATGGCCACCAGCCGCAACCGGCCCAGTTCCACCCCATCCGAGCGCAGATCGTTCGCGGTTAGCACCATCGGCGGCAACCAACGTGGGTCGGGGATCCGGGTATCGGCATCCGGGGAATCGGTGGATGAGGATTCCACCGCGCGGCGCAGATGGAGTCGCTGCAAGGCTGCGTTGATCGGTCGCTCGGTGCTCGGCTCGTCCGGCACGGTCAACCGTCCGGCCAGTGCTTCGCCATCGAGTTCGATCTGCACGCCCTCTTCATGGCGCACGGCGTTCAGCGTGACGTCGGCAACCGCCTGATGCCCCACAACCAGTTCGCCGATCCGGGCCTCGATACGGCGCAATCCACGCCACGGACCGGCAATATCCTCCGGGTCAGCGGGAAATCCGGCCATTTCCCACCGGGGCAACTCGGCGACCACCGTCAGCCCCGGCGCTGCTGGCAACCTGGCCGCACCAGCGTTAATCCGCAGTTCGCCGCGCGCCAGCCGGGGATCGCGCGCAAAGTCCGCCAGTTCCAGCGCCGCCCGCACCCCCTCGCCATAGTCCAGCGTCAAATCCAGGGTGTCGCGCGCGCGGGGGTGCAGGGTGATTTTCAGCGGGCGGGATTCGCCGGCGGTCTTGCTCAGCGGCGCCGGTAACCGAACGGTCATCCCGCGCAGATCCGAACCCAGATCCAACGTAAAGGGGGGCGAATCGTCCCGCCGGTCGCGTCGGTGGGTGGGAACCGTCAACACCGCGTCCCAGAGACTCTTGCCGCTGACCGAGCGTTCCAGCGTCTTCGCCGCCGTTTCCCCGACCAGCGCGCCAGGTCCCAGCCGACCGCGCAGCCGGGCCCGTAGATCACGGCGGCCCTTGGGACCGACCAGATCCAGATCGAGTCGAACCGGCTCGCCGCGCAGCCGGGTTTGCAATTCCCGGGCTTCCAGACCCTCCTCGGTGAAGTTCACCTCGCCGCGCACCCGGTCGAGTTCCAGATTCCAGTCTGGCAGAGTGACATCGTTATCCAGAAATCCCACTTGTCCGCGCACCTGATTGGGACGGGGGTCAAGCGGAATCGTGAGGTCGAGATCCAGCGTATTCGCGCCGCCGATCCGCAGTTCCGGCAGATCCTCGCCCAGGTCCTGACCGACCGGGCTGACTTTGAACGCCCGCCACAGACTGGCGCCCGGTCCCTTGACGCTACCCTTGACCCGCACCACCGCTTTATCGAGATCCTCGATCCGGGCAGTCGCCTCTTCCACCTCCGCATCGAGCAGGCGGCCTGCATCAATGTCCACCTGCAAACCGCGATTGCGAAATCGTACCGTCCCGCGCACTGCCTCCAGCCGCGGCCAGCCGGGCGCATAGTCCAGCGTCGTGCCTTCGATCTGGAACCGGGTTTCAAACAAGCCTTCGCCCCGGTCGAAGGGGAAGGCAGTCGCCGGGCCACGCAACACGCCTTCTCCCGCCACGACCCGACCGCTTACCAGCGCCCGGTCCAGCCAGGCCATCCCTTTAGACGGAATTGCCGTCACCGGCAGATAGCTCCGCACTGCGCCGATCTTCACGTCGCGATAGCGGCCGTGCAGATCCAGCAGTGGCATACCAGCGGCGGGGAAAGTCACATCGCCCCAAACGCGCACGTTCAGATCAGCGTTGGCGAAATCCAGGCTCGTGCTGGCCAGGCGCAATTCATCCGCTTCACGTATCCAGCTCACGGCCCCGGTCAAGGTATCGAGCGTGACCGGCGCGTGCAGCAGGCCGGCGGTATCCACTCGAACCTTGCGGCTGTCGAGCGTGATGCGACCCTGATCGGGGGTTATTTTCAGGGTTCCGGTCAGATGCTCGAATCCCGGCAGGCCGCGAGCCAGGCGAACCGACGCCTCGCGCAGTTGCGCGGTCATGGCCCAGGAGTCGGCCGAATCGGCCTGGACCGTGAGTTCCGGTATCTCGCCCCGGAGATCGAGCCTCGCAAGCCGCTGGCGGGTCGGCTCCTCCAGCCAGGGCAGAATCCAGGCCGCCACATCCTGAACGCGCAGGCCGTGAATCCGTCCTTGCCACTGGCCGTCGCTTTGGCTGTACTCGAACGGATGTAACAGGTCGGCGCGCAACTCCAGGGTTCCTCGCCAGGGCTCCGAATCGGAGCGGGGACGCTCGACGTTCACCTGAAACCGGTCGCCGAGTTCGGCGGGCAGGTCGGCACTGAACGCCAACCGCTGGCCGAACTGGGTTTCCCGTACCTGAAAATAGGGGCGCGGAATGTTCAGCACACCGTCATCGCGGTGGCGCACGGTCAGTCGGTCGCCCACAATATCCAGCCGGCCCACAGCGAACAGCCAGCCGGCAACTTGCGCTAACGAGGGCGCAGTCTCAGCGGGACCGGCCTCGGCCCGCAGTCGCGGCATCCCATCCGCCCCCAGTTCCAGCATCAGGCTCACGCCCTCCAGCCGGATGTGGTCAAACGCCGGCCGCTGCTCCCGCAGCGAACGCCACAGGTCCAGAGTCGCCGTCGCCCGGTTGAAGCGAACCAGCGCCGCGCCGGTTTCGGGATCGTGCAGGCTGACCCCTTGCAGCCGCAAACCCAGCCGCCAGCCGTCGCGCCCGGCAGCGACCGCTTCGATCCGCGCTGGCGCTCGCAGATAATCGCCCAGCGCCGCCGCCAGCGCCGCGCGATGATCGTTCAGGCGCGGCAGCAGCCACCATTGCCCGAACCCCGCCGCCAGCAGCACCGGCAACAGCAGCGCCAGCACGAGCCAGCGGGTCCAGCGAAAGGTCCGGCGGGCGGCGCCCAGCCATCGGCGGCTCACATCAGCACCACATCGTATTGTTCGCGGGGATAGAGCGCCTCGGCCTGAAACTTGATAGGAATGCCGATGAACGCCTCCAGTTGCGCCACGCTGGTGGATTCCTGATCCAGCATCGCATCCACCACGTCCGGCGCGGCCAGCACCACGAACTGGCGCGGCGAATACTGACGGGCTTCGCGCAGCAGTTCGCGGAAGATTTCGTAACACACGGTTTCCGCCGTCTTGATCGAACCGCGCCCGTCGCATAGCGGGCACGGCTCGCATAGAATCTGCTCTAGGCTCTCGCGGGTACGCTTGCGGGTCATCTCCACCAGCCCCAGCGGCGACACCTGCGAGATATGGCTCTTGGCGCGGTCCTTCTCCAGATGCTTCTCCAGCGCCCGCAGCACCGCCTGCCGGTGCTCCTCGCTCACCATGTCAATGAAATCAAGAATGATGATTCCGCCCAGATTGCGCAGCCGCAGTTGCCGGGCGATGGCGGCGGCCGCTTCCAGATTGGTCTTGAAAATCGTCTCTTCCAGGTTGCGATGCCCCACGTAGGCGCCAGTATTGACATCAATCGTGGTCATCGCTTCGGTCTGATCCACAATCAGATAGCCGCCGGATTTGAGCAGTACCTTCTTGCCCAGCGCCCGCTGGATCTCGTCCTCGATGCCGTACAGTTCGAAAATCGGCCGCTCGCCGGGATAGTGTTCCAGGCGCGGCACCATCTCCGGTACGAACTTGTCGGCGAAAGCCAGCATCCGCTGGCAGGTCTCGCGCGAATCGATGCGGACCTTCTCCACGCTGTCGCCGACGAAATCGCGCAACACCCGCAACACCAGCGGCAAATCCTCGTACAGAGCACCGACGCCGGAGGTCTCCTTGATCCGTTCCCGGATGGAATCCCACAGCCGTTGCAGGAATTGCATGTCGGCCCGCAGCGCCCAGGTTTCCGCGCCTTCCGCCGCGGTGCGAACGATGTAGCCGCCGCCAAATTCGGTGCGAAAAGCGTTGACCATCTCCTTGAGGCGCTGCCGTTCGCGCTCGCCATCGATCTTGACCGATACCCCCGCCACGTCGGAATCGGCCAGGAACACCAGAAACCGCGACGGCAGGGTAATGTGGGTGGTCAGCCGCGCGCCCTTGGTGCCGATAGGGTCCTTGATCACCTGAACCACCACTTCCTGGCCCTCACGCACCAGGTCGGTAATGGCGAGCGCCGCGCGGTCGCCGCTGGCCGCCGCCTCGCTCGGGAGGGGCACCGATTCGGGACGAATATCGGAAACATGCAGAAACGCGGCGCGCTCCAGGCCGATGTCCACGAACGCCGCTTCCATGCCGGGCAATACCCGGGCGACCCGGCCCTTGTAGATGTTGCCCACCAGGCCCCGCTTGCCAGGCCGTTCGATCAAAATCTCCTGCAGAACGCCGTTTTCGACCACGGCGACCCGGGTTTCGCGGGGCGTGACGTTGATCAGGATTTCGTCACCGGTGCCGCCTTCGGCGCGTGTCGCCATGGGATCTCGGTCTATCGGAAGGTGAAAGAGGGTTAAAGGTGGATACCGAACGCCCGCAGGAGTTCGGCGGTTTCAAACAGGGGCAGGCCCATGACGCCGGAATAACTGCCGTGCAATTCGACGATGAACGCCGCCGCCCGGCCCTGAATCGCATAGCCGCCAGCCTTGTCGCGGGGCTCACCGCTGTCCCAGTAGGCTGCGCGCTCCGCCGGCGCCAAATCGCGGAACCGAACCCGGCTTTCCTGGACTTTGACCGCATCCCGCGTTGGGGTGGCCAGCGCCACTGCGCTGAACACCTGATGCTCGCGGCCGGACAGGAGCGCCAGCATCACCAGTCCCTCGTGCCGGTCGCGGGGCTTGCCGAGAATGACGCCGTCCACCACCACTGCCGTGTCCGCGCCCAGCACCGGAACGAGTTTGCTCTGGCCCAGCGCCGCACAACCGGTTCGCGCCTTGAGCAGCGCCAGTCGAGCTACATAATCTTCTGGCATCTCGGCCGGTTGCGGCGTTTCATCCACTGCGACCGCCAGCCGACGATACGCAACGCCGATCTGGCGCAGCAGTTCGCGGCGGCGCGGGGAAGCGGAGGCGAGGTAGACGCGGGGCATCGGCATGTCAGGCACGGTGATAGGGATGGTTGTGCAACAGGCTCCAGGCCCGGTAAAGCTGCTCGGCGACCACCACCCGCACCAGTGGATGCGGCAGGGTCAGCCGCGACAGGGACCAGAGCCGCTCGGCGCGATCCCGGCAGGTGGCGTCCAATCCATCCGGCCCGCCAACCAGCAGACTGACATCGCGGCCTTCCCGCAGCCAGCCGGACAACCGTTCCGCCAGTTCCATCGTGCTCCATTCCTGGCCCCGTTCGTCCAGGGCGATCCGCCGCGAGCCGGATGGAGCCGCCGCCAGCAACCGTTCGCCCTCGGCGCGGACGATGCGCGCGATGTCAGGGTTTTGGCCGCGCTGGCCAGCGGGAATTTCAACCAGGTTCAGGGCGCACTCGCGCGGCAGTCGCCCAGCGTATTCAGCGTAACCCTTTTCAACCCATTCCGGCATCCGGGTACCGATGGCGAGCAGATGAATCTTCATCGTTCCCGCCGGCCGAGTTCAGCCGCCCACCCCACGGTGAGTGCTGGCGCGATGATCCACCGACCAAAGTTTTTCCAGATTATAGAAATCGCGGGTCTGCGGCAGCATGACATGCACCACGATGTCACCCAGGTCTACCAGCACCCATTCGGCTTCCCGCTCGCCTTCGACGCCCAACGGACGGACGCCAGCCAAGCGACATCTTTCGATCACCTTGTCGGCCAGGGCCTTGACCTGCCGGGTGGACGTACCGCTGGCCACCACCATCAGATCGGTGAAACTGGCAATGCCGCGCATGTCCAGGACCGTGAGATCCTGAGCCTTCAATTCCTCCAGGGCGTCAACGACGATCTTCCGCAGGGCTTCGAGTTGCATGGATTGGGGTCTACCTCCTCAAGCGGGAACAGGAGTATTAAGGGGCTGCGTCCGATACAACGCCCGGTCGTGAATGCAGGCCAGCACCGCGTCAGGCAACAGGTAGCGGGGCGACTGGCCATGCGCCAGCAAGGCGCGGATTTGGGTAGCGGAAATGTTAAGCTGAGTCACGGGCTGGAACAGGATGCCCCCGGCCGGTTTCTGGCGCAGCGCGAACGCATCGTGGATCACTCGTGGGGCGATAAATTTCTCCAGCACCGGCGGCAGGGATTGCAATGCACCTGGCCGCCGCATCACCACGATATGGGCCAGTCTGGTCAACTCCCGCCAGCGATGCCAGGTATGCAGTTCCCGGAAGGCGTCGGTGCCGACGATCAGGGACAGGGGCGCATCGTCGCCAAATTCCTCGCGCAGCGAAAGCAGGGTGTCGAACATGTAGGAGGGGCCATCCCTGAGCAGTTCGCGATCATCGGCCACGAAGCCAGGTTGATCGGCCGTGGCCAGTCGCACCAGCGCCATCCGCTGGTCGGCGGTGACGAGGGGCGTGCCGCGATGGGCCGGAATCCGGCAGGGCACGAACCGGACTTCCGCCAGATCCAGCGTTCCCAGCAATTCCAGCGCCGACCGCAGATGACCGTAATGGATGGGATCGAAGGTGCCGCCCAGAATGCCGATGGGAAGGGACGCCATACTCATCAAGCTACCCACCGCCTGGACTGGACCCGGATTGCGCGTTCGAGAGTTCTACCGGCGGATATGACCATCGCCCAGCACCACGAATTTCTGGGTCGTCAAGCCTTCAACCCCCACCGGACCCCGGGCGTGCAGCTTGTCGGTGCTGATGCCGATTTCTGCGCCCAGCCCGTATTCGCCGCCGTCGGCGAAACGGGTGGAGGCGTTCACCATGACCGAACTGGAATCCACTTCGCGCAGGAAGCGTCGGGCCCGGCTATAGTCCACGGTGAGAATGGCATCGGTATGGGCAGAACCGTATTGGGTAATGTGATCCATTGCTTCGTCCATATCCTGCACCACCCGCACCGCCAAAATCGGCGCCAGGTATTCAGCGCACCAGTCGTCCTCGGTAGCGGTTTTGACGCCGGGTAGCAGACCGCGGGTTCGCTGGCAACCGCGCAGTTCCACCCCAGCGTCCTGATACATTTTTCCCAGTTTTGGCAGAACCTGTTCGGCAATGCCCTCGGCCACCAGCAGGGTTTCCATGGTATTGCAGGTACCATAACGCTGGGTCTTGGCGTTGTAGGCGACTGTCACCGCCTTGTCGAGATCGGCGCGGTCGTCAATGTAGACGTGGCAGACGCCATCCAGATGCTTGATCACCGGCACCCGCGCCTCGCGACTGATCCGCTCGATCAGGCCCTTACCGCCGCGCGGCACGATCACGTCCACGTATTCGGCCATGGCGATCAGCGCGCCAACAGCGGCGCGGTCGGTGGTATCAATCACCTGCACCGTATCCGCCGGCAGACCGGCGGCGGCCAGGCCCTGCTGGATGCAGGTGGCAATGGCGCGGTTGGAATGCAGCGCCTCGGAACCGCCGCGCAGGATGGCGGCATTGCCGGCTTTCAGGCACAGCGCGGCGGCGTCAGCGGTCACGTTCGGCCG